>Ga0228703_1000175_pt1 | contig 52055 bp, 49 predicted proteins | sample McNCre217_Aug_MG_3_FD_178020 | JGI IMG/M metagenome (GOLD analysis project Ga0228703, IMG submission 178020) | Freshwater microbial communities from McNutts Creek, Athens, Georgia, United States - 29-17_Aug_MG | ecosystem: Environmental > Aquatic > Freshwater > Creek | place: USA: Georgia...
TCATCGCCTTCTTCGCTGCACAGCGCAGCAATCAAAGCTTGGTCCACCACCTGGCCAGGCAGCAGCAGTTCTTCATTCGTCCAGCGCTTGACCAGGTGGCCGTTGGCCACGCCGCCGGTGTGCAGGCTTTGGTAGGCGCGGCGGTGTTGCATGGTGATGCCGCTGTTGGCGTTGGCAATGAAGCGGCTCTCGCCCAAGGCCCAGGGTTCAAAGTAGGCGTTGGCGGCCACGTCCACTTGGCGGAAGTAGCTGCGTGCGCCTTCGGCGGTTAGCTTTTTGCGTACGGTGCGGGTGATGAGGCCTTGCAGGTGGTCGAGTGCTGAGTAGTCCATTTGCTTCAAGGCTTCGGGGCTCATGTCTTGCGTGGCCAGTGCGGCTGTGGCTGCCAGCTCGGCGGGCAGCATTTGCACCATGGCTTTCACCACGTCGCGGTGCGGCGCCACGGCGGTGGCCACGCCGCGTGTTTGCGGCTGGATGGGGCAGCGGATTTCCACAAAGCGTGGCTTGACGGGGCCGGTGCAGCCGTCGTGGTGGTAGTACTCGCCTTGGCTGAGGCGCCCTTTGCTGGAGCGTCCGCGCACATCGCGGTAGGTGGGGTGCTGGGTGTGCGAATTGAGGCAGACCACCAAGCCCGTGGCATCGACCAGTTGGTAGAAGGCTTCACGCCATTCGGGCAAAAGCAGCGTGTCGTGCAGGTAGTCGCTCGGGGCTTCTGCTTCATGTCCCACTTCGCCTTCAATGACCAAAACAAAGGGCTTGGGCCTGCGCACACGCCACAAGGCGTTGGCAAATTCCAGCACCGAGGTGGATGGGACGGGGTGTGTGGGGGCGTTGGCGGCCATGGGCGTGGGCATGGTGAAAAGGGTGTTGGGGTGGGGGCCTCGAAAGGCGGGTGTGGCATCTGGCCGGAAGTTTCGGGTTTGGGTTTGGGCTGGGGCCTCAAATCTCCAGTGCTTCCCACACCCGGTAAGCGGCATAGGCGTCGTTGGCGGCGTAGACCAGCTGCGCTTCGCTCAGGCGGGCGTTGGCCCAATTGCTGGTGGCGGCTTTTTTGGACTTGATGAAGCGCTGGTTGAACAGTACCGCCACCGCGCCTTTGACGCCCATGTCTTTGCGGTATCCGCGTTGGTGGAACACGGTGTTGAGTTCCAGAACGCCTTGGGGCTCGATGCCCAGCTTGCTCATGATGCGTTTGCGGTCATCGCCCAGGCCAAAACCTGCTTTGGCAATGCCGCCCAGTGCCAGCAGGTCAGCCGCCACGGCACAGCATTCGGGTTCGTGCAGCTGAAAAACCCAGGCCCGCTCAGCGGTGGCCAGTTGCAGGATGTGCGGCCCGTCAGACTGTTCGCCAACCCGGAACGTGGGCTTGGATTCTGTGTCAAAGCCCCAGGCGCGGGCTTGGGTGAGCTGCTTGTGCGCCTGATGGGCCTGAGCACCGGTGTTCACCAGCGTGATGCAGTCCAGTCCCAGCCGTTCAAATTCGGGCAGGAGGGCAATGGCGTCTTTGTCTGGCGTGTGCAGGTGCATGGTGTACCCGTTGGTCATTTGCGCGGGTGTTTCTTGGCTTTCTCAAAAGCCTCTTTGCGCACGGCGCGCTCGGCATCGGCTTTTTTGCCTTCAGCCAGCCAGGCGGCAAATTCGGCAGGCGTTTCCAGCGTCAGGCGGCCTAAAGCGGCAGAACGGAAGTCGTGAATGACGATGTGCGCGGCCTTGTTGGTGTTGATGCGCCCACCGCTTTGCACAGCACCGCGCATGCGGCCAATGGCTTCGAGCAGGGTTTCATCGGTGTGGCTGGCAATGTCTGGGATCTTGTAGCGGTCTGCCAGGGCCTGGGGGTAGCAGGGGATCAGGTAGTTGAGCAGCTCCAAGGCCACGACTTCTTCGTCAAAGGCGTTGACACCCATGGCACCGCTGGCAGCCAGGTTGAAGCCGCTTCGCTCAACGATGATGCGCGGCCACAGCACGCCAGGGGTGTCGTAGAGGTAAAAGTCGTCGGCCAGCGCGATGCGCATTTCCTGCTTGGTGACACCCGCTTCGTCGCCGGTTTTGGCGGCTCGTTTGCCCTTGAGTGTGTTGATCAGTGTGGATTTGCCCACGTTGGGGATGCCACAAATCAGCACCCGCATGGGCTTGACCATGCCGCCACGGTTCGGCGCCAGCTGCTGGCAGGCGTCGATCAAGGCCTTGGCGGGCTGCGTCATGCTGGTGTCCAGGCCGATGGCCCGCACACCCGGTTGGGCGTTGTAATGTGCCAGCCAAAGCGCTGTGCGCGCCGGGTCGGCCAGATCCTGCTTGCTCAAAATCTTGAGGGCAGGCTTGCCTTGGATCAGTTCGGCCAGCATGGGGTTGGCGCTCGACCCCGGCAAGCGGGCGTCGAGCATTTCTATGACGACATCGATCTCTTTGATGCGCTCAGCGATCGCCTTGCGCGTCAGATGCATGTGCCCGGGAAACCATTGAATCGCCATAAAAGAAGTCTGCTGCAGTCGTGCGCTGAAAACCCCGATTGTCGGGCATGTCATGCAGATGACGGGCGGCCGGGCACGAAGCGCTGGCTGGCTTCACAATAGGCCCGTCAATCAACCCCGATGTCACAAGCCTCCATGCGCAGCGAAAACCCCCAACCACTTCAGCCCTGGCAGGTCATCCTCGGGGGCATTTTTGGCCTGGTGCTCACGATTGGCCTGGCGCGCTTTGCCTACACGCCCTTGTTGCCTGCACTGCAGCAGCAGACCGGGCTCAACGACGCCAGTGCAGGGGCTTTGGCCGCCATCAATTACGCGGGCTACATCTCGGGGGCGCTGGCCGCTGCCTGGATTGACGATGTGCGCTGGCGTCACCGGCTCTACAGCATGGGCTTGTGGTTGTCGCTGCTCACGGTGGCCGGCATGGCGCTGTCGACCTGGATGCCAGCTTGGGCGCTGTGGCGTTATCTGGGGGGGCTGTGTGGTGCCACGGGCATGCTGCTGGGCGCGGGTTTGGTGCTGGGCTGGTTGATGCGCCAGGGTCGCCGACCCGAGCTGGGTGTGCACTTCATCGGCCTGGGGCTGGGCATCGTGGTGTCGGCCGTTGGTGTTTGGTCGGTTTCCAAAATATGGGCGCTGTGGTCAGACCAATGGTTGGCCATGGCCGCCATCGGCCTGCTGTTTTTTGTTCCTGCCTGGCTGTGGCGGCCCCCTGTGCCACCCGAGCCTGTCGCGGCCAGTGCGCAGGACGCGGCCAACAAGGTGTCGCGGCGCTGGATGCTGACCATGGTGGGGAGCTACTTTGCTGCGGGCTGGGGTTTCGTGATCAGCGCCACCTTCACCGTGGCCATTGTGGAGCGTGAGCCGGCTTTGGCCGGGCAGGGGGCACTGGCCTGGGCTTTGGTCGGCCTGGCGGCCATGCCGGCGGTGTTTTTGTGGGACAAGGTTGCCCGGCGCTGGGGCGATACCCGGGCCTTGTTGCTGGCCTTTGGCTTGCAGACGTTGTCGGTGATGCTGCCCGCCCTGTCGGGCTCACTGATCGCTGCACTGGGCGGTGCCATCGGTTATGGGGCGACCTTCATCGGCATCGTGAGCATGACCCTGGCTTTGGTGGGGCGCCGTGCTCCACAGAACCCGGGCAAGGCGATGGCGCGCCTGACCTTGAGTTATGGCGCTGCTCAGGTGATTGCCCCGGTGGTGGCCGGTGCCATGGCGCAAGCGACGGGGACCTTCAAAGGGGCTTTGTGGCTCACGGCAGGGGTCATGGCCGCAGGCATGGCGCTGCTGGCCACCTTGCCCCAAGACGAACAAAGCTAAAGGCCAGTTCGCTGGCCTGGGTTTTAGAGACCGAGGCTTTGCAGCTGGACCACGCCTTTGGGGGTTTTCAGGGTCGCGACGATGTTGGCTGGGCCGGTTTCAATGGCAACTTCTTCCAGGCCCAGCGCGGCGTAGGCCGATTGCAATTTGGCCCCGCTGGGGTGGCTGATGCTCAGGCTTTGCAGTGTCACGCCTGAGCGTGGCAGGCTGTTGCGCGGGTGCAGTCGCAGGGGGTCTGTGGCTTCGGGCTTGCCCCATTGGATCAGGGTGGGCAGCGTGCCATTGAAAAGGCGTTCGCCGTCTTCACGGACGGTGATTTGCCAGTTCAGTGTGCCTTTGCTGGATTTGCGGCTGGCATGCACGATTTGCCCACGTTCGATGCCCTGGACACGCAGCGCATGGCGAGCGGCTTTGATGTCGTCGGTACAGGCCACATACGTGATGAGGCGAGGCTCCTGCGCAATGGCTTTTTGGAGTGCTCGGTCGTCCAGGTCAAACCACCGTGCCACCTGTGAACGCTTGGGCATCTCGGCCCCAGGGTTGATGGCAATGATTTCCAGGTAAGCCAGAGGGTGCTTGGGCGTGGCGATTTTGAACAGTCGGTTGTGGGTGCCGTACTTTTCATGCTCTCCGCCGGGGGCGGGGGTGATGCCCAGCGTGGCTTCGCACCACTGAATGCCTTGCTCCAGCGTGGTGGCCGCCACAACCAGGTGGTCGATGTGTGTTTTCATGGTGGGGTGCTCTCCCTGGTGCGGGAAGCCGGTTCAGTGTGGGGTGTCAGGCGTCGCCTGAGTCGTAGCGGGTTGGGGTTCCACGCGGCGGGCTCCGTTGAAGCGTTTTTTCCAGTAGGCCGAGCGCATGTCGTCCACTTGTACCGATTTGCCTGCGCGTGGCGAATGGATGAATTTACCGTCACCCACATAGATGCCCACGTGGCTGAACGCCCGTTTCATGGTGTTGAAGAAGACCAGGTCGCCCGGTTTGAGTTCGTTGGGGTCAATGGCTTCGGTGACTTTGGCTTGTTCGGCTGCCCTGTGGGGCAAGAGCTTGCCAAAAGACTGCTCGTACAAGTGACGCACAAAGCCGCTGCAGTCAAAGCCGGTGTTTTCGTTCGTGCCGCCACGTCGGTAAGGCACACCCAGCAGACCCATGGCTTGGCCCAGTAAATCGGTGGTTTTTTCGCCAACGGTTTGTTTGGCCTGCGAGAACTGGCCCGTCAATTGTCCGGTCAATTGACCGGTCCACTGAGAAAGGATGCCCACAGGATTGACGGGCGCGGGCACATCGTCATCGCCTGGGGCTGCGCACACCAGGGGGGTGACCAGCACCAACAGGCAGGGCAGTTTTTTCAGCAGGACAGACAGGGGTGAATACAAAAGATATGAATATTCAAGGATCGAGGGATGATTTTAGCCTTTGACGGAAGGCTGCAGTGCCTGCTGCACAATGCAGGGGAAAAGGACAGTAGACCATGTTGATCGATGAACAAGAATGCCAGCTGGTGCTGGTGGATTACCAGACCCAGCTTCAGCCCGTGATGGCAGGGGCCGCCGAGGTCTGGGCCAACGCGGCGCGTTTGGCACAACTTGCCAGTGCCCTGGGCATCCCGGTCTGGGGAACCGAACAAAACCCTTCGCGGCTGGGTGAAATGTCGCCCGAGATCCGCAGCCATTGTCGTCAGGTGTTGGCCAAAATGCAGTTCAGCGCTGTGGAAGAAGGCCTGGGCGAATGGCTGCAGCCTGAGCCCGCGCAGGCCCCACGGGGCAATGCGCGCAGCCTGCCGCGCCATTTGCAAAAGCCGCAAGCCGCCGCGCAGGAACGCAAAAGCATCGTGTTGGCCGGCTGTGAGGCACACATTTGCCTCATGCAGACAGCGCTCGATTTGCTAGAAGACGAGTTCGAAGTGTGGGTGGTGACCGACGCGTGTACCTCGCGCACCGAGCGCAACCGTGATGCGGCCTACGACCGGCTTGCCGGTGCAGGGGCAGAGCTTGTGACCGCTGAAATGGTCGCGTTCGAGTGGCTTCGTTCGGCCGAACATCCAGACTTCAAGCTCTTGCAATCGCTGTTCAAGTGAAGCATCGAAGCGCTCCTGATGCGGGCTTGAGGCGGCCTTTCTAAGTCAGCTTGTTGCAAGTCCTTTCCTCATAATTATGAATTCACGAGAGCAGGGCGGTGCCGTGGCATTGCCCCTCTACAGGTTTCATATTGGTGGGTTTTCAGGAGATTTTCATGGGCAGCTTTGCTGAGTTTCACGCACGCTCGATCAACGACCGCGATGCTTTTTGGGCAGAGCAAGCCAAATTGGTGGACTGGAAAGTACAGCCGCAGCAAATCTGTGATTACAGCAACCCGCCTTTTGCCAAATGGTTCGTCGGTGGTCAGACCAATCTGTGCCACAACGCGGTGGACCGCCACCTGGCCGAGCGTGCCGACCAGCCTGCGCTGATTTTTGTCTCAACCGAGACCGATCAGGAAAAAACCTACACCTTCCGCGATCTGCATGCCGAAGTGCAGCGCATGGCCGCCATCCTGAAAGACTTGGGTGTTGTCAAGGGTGATCGCGTGCTGATTTACATGCCCATGATCGCCGAGGCGGCCTTTGCCATGCTGGCTTGCGCGCGCCTGGGAGCCATCCACTCCGTGGTGTTTGGCGGCTTTGCCTCGCACTCGCTGGCCACCCGCATCGAAGACGCGTCGCCCAAGGTCATCATCAGTGCCGATGCCGGTTCCCGCGGCGGCAAGGGCGTGCCCTACAAACCCTTGCTGGATGAAGCCATCCACCTGTCGGCCCACAAGCCAGCCAATGTGATCATGGTGGACCGTAAGCTGGCCAGCTTCACGCCCGTGGCCGGTCGCGATGTGGATTACGCGACCGAGCGCGCCAAGCACATGGACACCGTGGTGCCCTGTGAGTGGGTCGATGCCACGCATTCGAGCTACACGCTCTACACCTCGGGCACCACCGGCAAACCCAAAGGCGTGCAGCGCGACACGGGTGGCTACACCGTGGCGTTGGCGGCCAGCATGCCGCACATCTTCCAGGGCAAGCCCGGTGGAACCTTTTTCTGCACCAGCGACATCGGCTGGGTGGTGGGCCACAGCTACATCATCTACGGCCCGCTGATTGGCGGCATGGCCACCATCATGTACGAAGGCCTGCCGATCCGCCCTGACGGTGGTATTTGGTGGAGCCTGGTCGAGAAGTACAAGGTCAATGTCATGTTCAGCGCGCCCACGGCCATTCGGGTGCTGAAAAAGCAGGATCCAGCGCTGCTGACCAAATACGACCTGTCCAGCCTGCAAGCGCTGTTCCTGGCCGGTGAGCCGCTCGATGAGCCGACCGCCAAGTGGATTTCCGAAGGCCTCAATGGCAAGCCCATCATCGACAACTACTGGCAAACCGAAACCGGCTGGCCGATCCTGACCATCTGCAATGGTGTGGAAAAAGCCCCGAGCAAGTTCGGCTCGCCCGGCAAGGCCATTTATGGCTACAACGTCAAGCTGGTCGATGACCAGACCGGCGAAGAGCTGACCGGGGCCAACCAGAAGGGCGTGCTGACCATCGAAGGCCCGCTGCCACCCGGCAACCTGCAAACCATCTGGGGTGACGACGAGCGTTTCGTCAAGACCTACTGGAAGACGGTGCCCAACAAGCTGGTTTACAGCACCTTTGACTGGGCCGTGCGCGACGAAGACGGTTACTACTTCATCCTGGGTCGCACCGATGACGTGATCAACGTTGCCGGTCACCGCCTGGGCACCCGCGAGATCGAGGAAAGCATTTCCAGTCACCCCAACGTGGCCGAAGTGGCGGTGGTGGGGGTGGCGGACCAGCTCAAAGGGCAGGTGGCCATGGCCTTCGCCATTGCCAAGGACACCTCGGGCCTGACGGACGCGGCGGCGCGCCTCAAGCTCGAAGGTGAAGTCATGAAGGTGGTGGACTCGCAATTGGGCGCTGTGGCCCGTCCGTCACGGGTGTTTTTTGTGTCGGCGTTGCCCAAGACCCGCAGCGGCAAGCTGCTGCGCCGGGCGATTCAGGCGGTGGCCGAAGGCCGCGAGCCGGGTGACTTGACCACGATGGACGATCCAGCGGCTTTGCAGCAGATCGTGGATCTGGTGAAAGGTTAAAGACATTTGGACCTCGCCGCGGCGGGGTCTTTTTTTGTCTGGACAGCGTTAAGCTGTAAGTTTGACATCGGCAAAGCCATGGCACAATGCGTCGGTTACTCAGGCCCTTCCTTAGCCACAGTCGCATCCGCCAACCGGTCCAGCCGTGTCGCGGAAGGTAAAAATCAACCAACTTATGTTTCCCAGAGGGGAACGGAGGTCAGCGAAAAATGAGCGAGACAAATTCCGTCTACGCCGCCTATTCAGGCAACACCCACCTTTTCGGAGGTAACGGCCCGTACGTCGAAGAGATGTACGAGAACTACCTGGCCAACCCAGGCAGCGTGCCCGACTCCTGGCGCGAATACTTCGACGCCCTCCAGCATGTCCCCGCAGTCGATGGCTCCAATGCCAAAGACGTGCCGCACATGCCCGTCATCAACGCTTTTGCCGAACGCGCCAAAGCCGGTGGTACCAAAGTGGTCATGGCCAGCGAAAACGTCGAGATGGGCCGCAAGCGCACCGCCGTGCAGCAGCTGATCGCCGCTTACCGCAACGTGGGCCAGCGCTGGGCGGACCTCGATCCCCTCAAGCGCACCGAGCGCCCCAATATTCCTGACCTCGACCCCGCTTTCTACGGCTTCACCGATGCCGACCAGGAAACCGTGTTCGACACCAGCAACACCTTTTTCGGCAAGAACAACATGTCCTTGCGCGAGTTGCTCAATGCGCTGCGCGAGACCTACTGCGGCACGCTGGGTGCCGAGTTCATGTACACGTCCGAAATGGGCGAAAAGCGCTGGTGGCAAGAGAAGCTGGAAAGCATCCGCAGCAAGCCCAGCTTCAATGCCGATCAAAAGAAAACCATTCTGGAGAACCTGACCGCAGCCGAAGGCCTGGAGCGTTACCTGCACACCAAATACGTGGGTCAAAAGCGTTTCTCGCTCGAAGGTGGTGAGAGCTTCATCGCCTCCATGGATGCGTTGATTCAGCAAGCAGGCGCCAAGGGTGTGCAGGAAGTCGTGATTGGCATGGCCCACCGTGGCCGTTTGAACGTGCTGGTCAACACCATGCGCAAGTTGCCCTCAGACCTGTTCGCCGAGTTTGACCACACTGCCCCCGAAGACCTGCCAGCCGGTGACGTGAAATACCACCAGGGTTTCAGCTCCGATGTGTCCACCGCTGGTGGCCCGGTTCACCTGTCCTTGGCTTTCAATCCGTCTCACCTGGAAATCGTCAACCCCGTGGTGGAAGGTTCCGTGCGTGCCCGCATGGACCGCCGCAACGACCCCACAGGCAGCCAGGTCTTGCCCGTGCTGGTGCACGGCGACTCCGCCTTTGGCGGCCAGGGTGTCAACCAGGAAACCTTGTGCCTGGCCCAGACCCGTGGTTACACCACCGGCGGCACCGTGCACATCATCGTGAACAACCAGATTGGCTTCACCACCTCTGACCCCCGCGACATGCGCTCCAGCGTGTTCTGCACCGACATCGTCAAGATGGTCGAAGCCCCCGTGCTGCACGTCAACGGTGACGATCCGGAAACCGTGGTGCTGGCCACCCAGCTGGCCCTCGAATACCGCATGACCTTCCGCAAGGATGTGGTGCTGGACATCGTGTGCTTCCGCAAACTGGGCCACAACGAGCAGGACACCCCTGCGCTGACCCAGCCGCTGATGTACAAGAAGATCGGCGCGCACCCTGGCACCCGCAAACTGTTTGCCGACAAACTGGCCACGCAAGGTCTGGGCGAGACCCTGGGCGACGACATGGTCAAGGCCTACCGCGCCGCCCTGGAAGCCGGCAAGAACACCTCGGCCCCGGTGCTGACGAACAACAAGACCCAATTCACCGTGAACTGGGCGCCCTTCATGGGCAAGAAGTGGACCGATGCCGGTGACACCTCCATCCCATTGGCCGACTGGAAACGCCTGGCCGAGAAGATCACCACCATCCCCGAGTCGGTCACGCCTCACCAACTGGTCAAGAAAGTCTATGACGACCGTGCAGCCATGGGCCGTGGTGACATTCCGGTGGACTGGGGCATGGGTGAGCACATGGCGTTTGCTTCTTTGGTCGCCGGTGGCTACCCCGTCCGTCTGTCGGGCGAAGACTGCGGCCGTGGCACCTTCACGCACCGCCATGCCGTGATCCACGACCAAAAGCGCGAGAAGTGGGACACCGGCACGTATGTGGCCCTGCAAAACGTCTCTGACAAGCAAGCCCCGTTCGTCGTCATCGACTCGATCCTGTCCGAAGAGGCGGTGCTCGGCTTTGAATACGGCTACGCCTCGAACGACCCCAACACCCTGGTGATCTGGGAAGCCCAGTTCGGCGACTTCGCCAACGGCGCACAGGTTGTGATCGACCAGTTCATTGCCTCTGGTGAAGTCAAGTGGGGCCGTGTGAACGGTCTGACTTTGATGTTGCCCCACGGCTACGAAGGTCAGGGCCCTGAGCACAGCTCGGCCCGCGTTGAGCGCTTCATGCAGCTGGCGGCCGACACCAACATGCAGATCGTGCAGCCGACCACGGCCAGCCAAATCTTCCATGTGCTGCGTCGCCAGATGGTGCGTGACCTGCGCAAGCCGCTGGTCATCTTCACGCCCAAATCGTTGCTGCGCAACAAGGACGCCACATCGCCCGTGTCCGAATTCACCAAAGGCAGTTTCCAGACCGTCATTGGCGAAACCAAGGACATCAAGGCCGACAAGGTCAAGCGTGTGATCGCTTGCTCGGGCAAGGTCTATTACGACCTGGTCAAGAACCGCGAAGCCAAGGGTGCCGACGACGTGGCGATCATCCGTGTCGAACAGCTCTATCCCTTCCCACACAAGGCCTTTGCAGCCGAGATCAAGAAGTACCCCAACGCCACCGACATCGTGTGGTGCCAGGACGAGCCACAGAACCAGGGTGCCTGGTTCTTCATCCAGCACAACATCCACGAGAACATGCTGGATGGCCAGAAGCTGGGTTACGCCGGTCGCGCTGCCTCCGCATCGCCTGCGGTGGGCTATTCGCACCTGCACCAGGATCAGCAAAAGGCGCTCATCGAAGCGGCCTTCGCCAAGCTCAAGGGCTTCGTGCTGACCAAGTGATCGACAAGAACAAACTCGTTTAACTGTTTAAAGAGAATTCAAAATGGCAATCGTAGACGTCAAAGTTCCTCAGCTGTCCGAATCCGTGGCCGAGGCCACCTTGCTGCAGTGGAAGAAAAAGCCCGGCGAAGCCGTGGCCCAGGACGAAATCCTGATCGAAATCGAAACCGACAAGGTGGTGATGGAAGTGCCTGCACCTTCAGCAGGTGTGCTGGCTGAAATCATCGTGGCCGATGGCGGCACCGTGACCGCCGAGCAACTGATCGCCAAGATCGACAGCGAAGGCAAGGCCGGTGCTGCGGCCGTAGCGCCAGCAGCCGCACCTGCTGCAGCCCCAGCCGCCGCACCCGTGGCCGCGGCCGCCACCGGTGGCAACATGGCCGGTGTGGCCATGCCTGCTGCCGCCAAACTGATGGCCGACAACAACCTGGCTGCAGGTTCCGTTGCAGGCTCTGGCAAAGACGGCCGCGTCACCAAAGGTGATGTGCTGTCGGCCGTGGCCGGTGGCGTCAAGTCCACTGCCGCTGTGATCCCCACAGGTGTGCCCACCAAGGCGCTGGCCCAAGTGGCGGCTCCTGTCGTCAACCTGGGCGACCGCCCTGAGCAGCGCGTGCCCATGACCCGCCTGCGCGCCCGCGTGGCCGAGCGTCTGCTGCAATCGCAGTCGACCAACGCCATCTTGACCACCTTCAACGAAATCAACATGGCCCCGGTCATGGACATGCGCAAGCGCATGCAAGAGCGTTTCGAGAAGGAACACGGCGTGAAGCTGGGCTTCATGAGCTTCTTCGTCAAGGCCGCTGTGCACGCCCTGAAGAAATTCCCTGTGCTCAACGCCTCGGTCGATGGCAACGACATCGTCTACCACGGCTACTTCGATATCGGTATCGCTGTGGGCTCGCCACGCGGTCTGGTGGTACCGATTCTGCGCAACGCTGACCAAATGAGCTTTGCCGACATTGAAAAGAAGATCGCCGAATTCGGCGTGAAGGCCCGTGACGGCAAGCTGGGCATCGAAGAGATGACCGGCGGTACGTTCTCCATCTCCAACGGTGGCACTTTCGGCTCGATGATGTCCACCCCTATCATCAACCCACCCCAGTCGGCCATTTTGGGCGTGCACGCGACCAAAGACCGCGCCATGGTGGAAAACGGCCAGGTTGTGGTTCGCCCCATGAACTACTTCGCCATGTCGTATGACCACCGCATCATCGACGGCCGTGAAGCCGTGTTGGGCCTGGTCGCCATGAAGGAAGCGCTGGAAGATCCAGCCCGTCTGCTGTTCGACATCTGATTTCCCTGAATCTGCAATGCCCCCTTTTTGGGGGCGTTGTCCTTTGAGAAGACAAATACCATGAGCAAACAATTCGACGTCGTTGTCATCGGCGGTGGCCCTGGTGGCTACATCGCGGCCATTCGCGCTGCACAACTGGGCATGCAGGTTGCCTGTATCGACGAGTGGAAGAACGCCGCTGGCGGTCCCGCACCCGGCGGCACCTGCACCAACGTGGGCTGCATCCCGTCCAAGGCGCTGCTGCAATCGTCCGAGCATTTCGAGCACGCCAACAAGCATTTTGAAGAGCACGGCATCAGCACCGGCAAGGTCACAATGGACGTGAGCAAGATGGTCGCCCGCAAGGACGGCGTTGTGAAACAAAACAACGACGGCATCCTGTACCTGTTCAAGAAGAACAAGGTCAGCTTCTTCCACGGCCGCGGCTCTTTCGAGGGCAAGGCCGAAGGCGGCTTCGCCATCAAGGTGGCTGGCAAGGACACCGAAGTCATTATCGGCAAGCAGGTCATCGTGGCCACCGGCTCTAGCCCCCGCGCACTGCCGGGCGTGGCTTTTGACGAAGAAACCGTGCTGTCCAACGACGGCGCGCTGCGCATCGGTGCCGTGCCCAAGAAGCTGGCTCTGATCGGTTCCGGCGTGATTGGCCTGGAAATGGGTTCGGTCTGGCGCCGTCTGGGTTCGGAAGTCACCATCCTTGAAGGCATGCCCGCTTTCCTGCCCGCCGCCGACGAGGCTGTGGCCAAAGAAGCCAAAAAGGTGTTCGACAAGCAAGGCCTGAAGATCGAGCTGGGTGCCAAGGTCGGCGAGATCAAGACCTCCAAAAAAGGCGTGTCGATCGCCTGGACCAACGCCAAGGGCGAAGCCCAGACGCTGGACGCCGACAAGCTGATCGTCTCCATTGGCCGCGTGGCCAACACCACCGGTTTGAACGTGGAGGCCGTGGGCCTGCAAATGGGAGAGCGTGGCGACATTGTGGTGGACGGCGACTGCCGCACCAGCGTGCCCGGCATCTGGGCCGTGGGTGACGTGGTGCGCGGCCCGATGCTGGCGCACAAGGCCGAGGAAGAGGGCGTGGCCGTGGCCGAGCGCATCGCTGGCCAGCACGGCCATGTGAACTTCAACACCATCCCCTATGTGATCTACACCAGCCCCGAGATCGCCTGGGTCGGCAAGACCGAACAGCAGCTCAAGGCCGAAGGCGTGGCATACAAAGCCGGTCAGTTCCCCTTCCTGGCCAACGGCCGTGCCCGCGCCCTGGGTGATACCACCGGCTTCGTCAAGATCATCGCTGACGCCAAATCGGACGAGATCCTGGGCGTGCACATCATTGGCCCGCAGGCTTCCGAGCTGATCGCCGAAGCCGTGATGGCCATGGAGTTCCGTGCCAGCGCCGAAGACATCGCCCGCATCTGCCACGCGCACCCCTCACTGTCGGAGTCGACCAAAGAGGCGGCCCTGGCCGTGGACAAGCGCACGCTGAACTTCTGATGAGCCTGTCCCTGAATCGCCTGCATCCGCAGGTGCTTTGGGGTACAGTTTCAACAGCCGCAAACCCGGGCCTGCCCCGGGTTTTTTGATGTCAGAGACCCACCACAAAACCCTTTCATGTCTGTTCGCGCCGTTTACGAAGAAGAACTGAAGAAGCGTGGCTTCCAGAGTGACCCTGCCCAATTGCGTGCCATTGAGGCGTTGGAGCGCTGCGCCAACGAGTGGGCCGTTTACCGGGCCAAGCGCTCCAATGCGCTGAAAAAGCTGATCAACCGCCCCGAAATCCCCAAGGGCGTGTACATGTTCGGCGGGGTGGGGCGCGGCAAAAGCTTTTTGATGGACTGCTTTTACGAGGCCGTCCCTATCCAGCGTAAAACCCGTTTGCACTTTCACGAGTTCATGCGCGAGGTGCACCGCGAACTGGCGGCCATGCAGGGCACAGTCAACCCGCTGGACGTGCTGGGCAAAAAGATAGCCAAGCGGTATCGGCTGATCTGCTTTGACGAATTCCACGTGGCCGACATCACCGACGCCATGATCCTGCACCGCCTGCTGGTGGCGCTGTTCGACAACGGCGTAGGCTTTGTCACCACCTCCAACTTCGAGCCCGACGGGCTGTACCCCAACGGCCTGCACCGCGACCGCATCTTGCCCGCCATCGCCTTGCTGAACCAGCGCATGCAGGTGCTCAATGTGGACAACGGCACCGATTACCGCCGCCGCACGCTGGAGATGGTCAAGCTCTACCATACCCCCTTGGGTGTGCAGGCCGATGTTGAGATGGACGATGCCTTCAATCGCCTGGCCACAGGGCCGAACGAGGACCCGGTGCTGCACATTGAAGCGCGAAAGATCCAGTCACGCCGCCGCTCAGGCGGCGTGGTCTGGTTTGACTTCATGGCCCTGTGCGGTGGACCGCGCTCACAAAACGACTATCTCGAAATTGCCACCCAGTTCCACACCGTGCTGCTGAGCAATGTGCCGCAACTGCCAGTCAGCATGGCGTCTGAAGCCCGCCGCCTGACCTGGCTGATCGATGTGCTTTATGACCGCCGGGTCAAGCTCATCCTCTCTGCTGCGGTTGAGCCGGAAGCTCTCTACACACAGGGGCCGATGTCCCATGAGTTTCCGCGCACGATTTCACGCCTGCATGAAATGCAATCGAGCGAGTTTCTGGCGCTGGAGCACCGCACCGTGGACACGCATCTGACATGAAAATCACGGCCTTGCTTGGTATTCTGATGTGTGCGTGCGCCCATGCGCAGACCCCGTCACAAGAGGATGTCCCGGCCGAAATCCGGCTGCAAAGGGAGGCCCTGGCCCAGGACCGTGCTCGCATCATGCAGCAGCACGACTTGCAAGCGCAGGCCTGTTGGCAGAAGTTCGCGGTCAATGATTGCCTGGCCTCGGTCAGGCGCAGCAAGCGTGCCCTGCTCGATCCGATCCACCAAAAAGAGTTGGCGCTGAATGCGCAAGAGCGTGCATGGCGTACCCGCCAGCGCGAAGAGCGCTTGCAAGACAAGGCCAGCGAACCTGGAGCGCGTCGTGAGCAGTGAAATCCAGACCAATTTGCGCTCTCCGGCACGACAACTGATCGAGCTGCAGATGGAGCATGCCGACCTGGATGCCCTGATCGACCAGGCCGAAGAAAGTGGCGAGCCGCAGGACGAACTGCGTTTGCGCCGTTTCAAGAAGCGTCGCCTGGCCTTGCGTGACCAGATGGTGCGCTTGCAGGCGCTGATTGACCCCAAGGAACCGGCTTGACCCGTTTGTTGGACGCGGTAGCAGACACCCTGTCGGATGCCGGCTTGCTGGCCCAGCACGTCAGTGGTTTTCAACCCCGACAAGGCCAGACCGACATGGCCCTGGCGGTGGCCGAAACGATCGCAGAGGGTGGGGCGCTTGTGGTGGAGGCGGGGACCGGGGTGGGTAAAACCTATGCTTACCTGGTGCCGGTTTTGCTCAGTGGCCAGCGGGCCCTGGTGTCTACCGCCACCAAGGCTTTGCAGGATCAGCTGTTTGCACGCGACATTCCTCGGCTAGCCCAGGTGCTCAATTTGCCGGTGCGGGTGGCCTTGCTCAAAGGACGTTCCAGTTATTTGTGCCTGCACCGCATGGAGCAGGCCAGGCACAGCCCACAAGCGGCCCAGGCTGCCTACCAGCGGGCCATCGCCAAAGTCGAGTCCTGGGCCCAGGTTACGCAAACGGGCGACATGGCCGAGTTGCCAGGCCTGGACGAGAGCTCCTCGCTCTGGCCGCTGGTGACGTCGACCCGAGACAACTGCCTGGGCTCCAATTGCCCGCGCTACCGTGCCTGCCATGTCAATCTGGCACGCAAGGAGGCCATGGCCGCTGATGTGGTCGTCATCAACCACCATTTGTTTTTTGCCGACCTGGCTGTGCGCGAATCCGGTGTGGCCGAATTGCTGCCCACCGTCCGAGTCACGGTGTTTGACGAGGCCCATCAGCTCAACGAAATCGGGGTCAATTTCCTGGGGCAGGACTTGTCCACGGTGCAGCTGCTCGAACTGGCCCGTGATACCCTGGCCACCGGTCTGCAGCTGGCCCGCGGTCTGGTGGACTGGCAATTGCTGTGTGCCGGTCTGGAAAAAGCCACGCGGGACTGGCGGCTGGCTGCGGGTCAGCACCGCGGGTCTGTGCGCTTGCGCTGGGCAGACGGCGCGCCGCAGGGCATCGAGGTGGATGCCTGGCTGGGCAGCCTGTCGCAATTGCAAACTGCCCTTGAAAACTTGCGCTCAGGACTTGATCAGGTGAGCGAACTGGCACCGGATTTCCAGCGTCTGCAAGAACGTGCCGTGGCGTTTGGGCAGCGAGCTCGTCAATTTGCGCAAGCACCGGATGACGATGCCGTGCGCTGGGCCGAGGTCAGTGCCCAATTGCGACTGGTCGAGGCGCCACTGGACATTGCGGACACGTTTGCCAAATTGACACGTCCTGCCACCGTGCAGGAGCCGGATCCAGCCGCTGAATCGGTGGCGGAGACCGTGCAGCGGGCCTGGATTTTTACCTCGGCCACACTCGGCTCAGATGAGCGCCTGAGTTGGTTCACCCGGCCTTGTGGTTTGACTTCGGCACGAACCATGCGGGTTGGCAGCCCATTTGACTATGGGCGTCAGGCTGCACTGTATGTGCCCGAGCATTTGCCCAAACCGTCTGATCCGACGCACGCCTCGCAAGTGGCTCAACTGGTTCATGAGGCCGTGGGCTTGCTGGGCGGGCGCACGCTCGTGCTCACCACCACCTTGTATGCGATGCGTGTGATTGGCGAATACCTGCAATCGCGCTTTGATTCGGGCCTGAATGTGGAAGTGCTGGTGCAGGGCCAAAGTCCCAAACGCAAACTGATGGAGCGTTTCCGTGAGGGGCGAAGCGAGGGCGGAGCTGGCTGTGTGTTGGTGGCCTCCGCATCGTTTTGGGAAGGGTTTGATGTGCCTGGCGATGCGCTGCAGCTGGTGGTCATCGACAAGCTGCCGTTTCCACCACCGGACGATCCCTTGTTTGAGGCCAGAAGCCAGCGACTGACACGCGAGGGGCGCAGTCCTTTTGCCGAACACGCTTTGCCGGAAGCGGCGGTGGCCCTCAAGCAGGGCGCGGGACGGCTGATTCGCAGCGAGACCGATCGGGGTGTTCTGGTCGTGTGCGATACACGGCTGATCACCATGTCCTACGGACGACGCCTGATGGCCGCCATGCCACCCATGCGCCAGGTCACCCGTCGTGAAGAGTTTCTGGCCGAGGTCAACGCCCTGGCACAGGCATTACCAGAGCTTCCACCAGGCTGAGGTCTTTTTGATCGCCTTGCCTTGCAGATAGGCCGACTGCGGGTAGTTCTTTTCGAGCACGCGCTTCGCATCGTCACGCAGGGCTGTCATGCCCATGGCGTCGTACGACGTCACCAGAATCGCCAGCGCATCTTCGATGGCAGGCACGCCTTGGTAGTCTGTGATGGCCTGCTGCGCACGGTTGACGGCCGCCACGTGTGCGCCTTTGGTGGCGTAGTAACGCGCCACATGCACTTCGTAGGCCGCCAGTGAGTTGACGATGTAAGTCATGCGCTGACGGGCATCGGGCGTGTATTTGGAGTCGGGAAAGCGAGCCACCAGGTCACGGAAGGTCTCAAAGGACTCCTTGGCCGCTTTCTGGTCGCGCTCGGACAGATCCTGACGCGTGATGAAGGAAAAAAGGCCCAGGTTGTCGTTGAAGTTGACCAGACCCTTGAGGTAGATCGCATAGTCCAGTGCCGGGCTGGTCGGATGCAGCTTGATGAATCGGTCAAGCGTTGCCAGTGCCTGGATCTTGTCGCCTGTTTTGTACTGAGCGTAGGCCTTTTCGATCTGGGCCTGTTGGGCCAGCAAGGTACCGGCTGCACGGCTTTCCAGTTTGTCGAACAAACCAATGGCTTTGTCCCAGGCGCCAGAGTTCACTTCATCCCGGGCTTCCTTGTAAATGCGCTCGGTGGTCCAGCCCGCGGTCACATCCTTGGGCGTGCTGGAGCAGCCGGACATGATCGATGCCGCCAGCAGCAGGCAGGCGGGAAGCACCGATAATCTGAAACGCAGCATGTCCGACATCCTTGAACTGTTTATCCGAATTGATTATATCGACCCCCCCCACATTGCAAGAGCCTGAAAGTCCTGACGCCGACACCACCGAGGTCCGGCACAGTCAGGTGCCCGTGGCCCTGCAAGGCTGGCGACTGGACCGTGCACTTGCACACCTGGTGCCCGAGTTTTCCCGCAGCTACTTGCAGCAGTTGATCGAGCAAGGCGATGTGTTGCTGGAAGGGCAAGTCGCCACCAAGGCGTCGGCCAAAGTCAAATTTGGCCACCAGCTCTCGGTCACACTGCGTGCCACGCCGCAGTCACAGGCCTTTGTGCCCGAAGCCATGCCGATCGATGTGGTGTACGAAGACGAACATTTGCGCGTCATCCACAAACCCGCTGGTTTGGTTGTTCACCCTGCGCCAGGTCATTGGCGCGGCACCTTGCTTAACGGCTTGCTGGCCCTGGACCCTCTGGCGGTGCAGGTGCCCAGGGCGGGCATTGTGCATCGGCTCGACAAGGACACCAGTGGCTTGATGGTGGTTGCGCGCACCCGTCAGGCCATGGATGCCCTGGTCAGCATGATTGCGGCACGCGAAGTGAGTCGGCAATACCTGGCCATTGCTCATGGCCAATGGAAGGGGGACGCTGAACGCAGGGTGGAGGCTGCCATCGGCCGTGATCCTGCCAACCGCTTGCGCATGGCAGTGGTGGATCTGGCCAATCAATCGGGCAAGGCGGCCGCGACAACCATTGAATTGCTCGATCAAGGCGATGCCGGTTGCCTGGTGCAATGCACCTTGCACACGGGGCGCACGCACCAGATTCGCGTTCACATGGCGCACCTCAAGCACCCCTTGTTGGCCGATGCCGTTTACGGTGGTGCCGCTGCAGCGGGCATGACGCGGCAGGCCCTGCATGCCTGGCATCTGGCCTTTGCGCATCCCATCACAGGTCAGGCGCTGGACTTCAAGTCGCCTCTGCCGGCGGACATGCAGTTGGCCTTGGCCGCATGGGGTCTCAGCTACAATCTGCCGCTGTAACTGCCTGCGGGCAGCGCAGACGGCCATCGCGCAGGCCCAGGCCTCTCGGCCACCCCTCACAACCCCTCCTGCTCAGGCATTCTGAGCGGTTTTCCCGGAAGATCGACACCATGAACACGGCGCAAGCCAAGCGTGTCCTTGAAACAGCCTTGCTTTGCAATCCCCAGCCTTTGTCGCTCAGGGAGATGCGCATCCTGTTTGACGATGCCCTGGGGGCAGATACTTTGCGTCAGATGTTGGCTGACCTGCAGCTCGAGTGGGCTCAGCGCGGGCTGTCCTTGGTGTCGGTGGCCAGTGGTTGGCGCTTCCAGAGCCGTCCTGAAATGCGTGACTTTCTGGACCGACTCCATCCGGAAAAGCCGCCCAAATACACCCGTGCCGCCCTCGAAACACTGGCCATCATCGCTTACCGTCAACCGGTGACCCGTGGCGATATGGAAGACATCCGTGGCGTGACGATCAACTCTCAAATCCTCAAACAGCTCGAAGACCGAGGCTGGGTCGAGGTCATCGGTCACCGTGAAACCGTGGGTCGCCCAGGGCTGTACGCCACCACCCGACAGTTTCTGGACGATTTGGGGCTGGGCTCGCTGGACCAGTTGCCCTTGCTGTCTTCTGTGGATCACCAGGCTTCTGCGTTGTCAGGTTTGGTGGTCGAAGAGTCGATCCAGCCTGCTTTGTCCCTGGAGGAAGTGCTATCGCCCCTGGATGCGCCGGTCGACTCGCCCGTGGACGACTTGTTCGCCTCAGGCCTGCCTGCCGAGCAGACTGTTCCTCCCAATGTGGGTGAACAAGCCCCTGAACACCCATGAACGCCAAATCCCAAGACCCCCACACCAAACCAGAGTCCTTGCCTGAAGCTTTTGCTCCCAGATCGGCTTCAAATGCCTACAAAGCCGTTGAATTGGCTGACGTGGTTTCCGGTGAGTTCGACCTCGAAGACAGCACAACACAGCCCGAACTGGAGTCGGGCAAGCGTGTTCTGGCACCGCAGGCCGACTCTCCCAAGTTGCACAAGGTGCTGGCCCAGGCCGGCATGGGCTCGCGTCTGGAGATGGAGCAGCTGATCCTGGAGGGGCGAATTTCGGTCAACAACGAACCGGCCCATGTGGGGCAGCGGATCCAGTACGGCGACCTGATCAAGGTCAATGGCAAACCGATCCGTGTGCGGATTGAGCCGCCGCCTGCGCGTGTCATTGCGTACCACAAGCCCGCAGGCGAGATTGTCAGCCACGATGACCCCCAAAACCGCCCTTCGGTCTTTCGAAAATTGCCACGCCTGCAGAACGGCAAATGGCAGTCGGTCGGCCGTCTGGACCTGAACACCGAAGGCTTGCTGCTGTTCACCAGCTCTGGTGAGTTGGCCAACCAGTTGATGCACCCCCGTTTTGGCCTGGAACGCGAATACGCCGTTCGGGTTCTGGGCGCTTTGAGCAAGGATGAAAAGCAGCGTTTGCTCGATGGTGTCATGCTCGACGATGGCATGGCGCAGTTTGGCTCCATCGAAGACGGCGGTGGTGAAGGCTCCAATTGCTGGTACCGCGTCACGATCTCCGAAGGTCGCAACCGCGAGGTGCGCCGCATGATGGAGTCTGTGGGGCACGCGGTCAGCCGACTCATTCGCATCCGTTACGGCGCCATGGTTTTACCCCATGGCCTGCGCCGCGGGGCCTGGCTGGAGCTGGAGGAAAGCGATATCCGCGCCTTGATGCGGGCCGCAGGCTCGTCCACGCGTTCTGCGCCGACGGGTGCGGCACGTCCGGCGCGTGCTCCGGGTCGGCCCGATCGCAGTCCGCGTACCGGTGGACGTGGTCAGGCGGGGACGGCATTGCCCCGCGCCAAGCCCGCGCCCCGCAGCAAAGGTGCAGCAGTGGGGGATCAGCAACCCGATCCAATGCGAACGTCCCAAGGCTACATCGGTGCTGAAAGTTTCAATCGACTCAAACAGGCGCCAGGCGGCCCCGGACGGGGTGGCAAGCGCAAGAGCGGTGGGCGCAGCCGCTGAAGCCCTGGTCTGGCATCGGTTTTTCAGCCAACCTCGCTCGGCGAGTGGGCTTGCGCAGGTTAGAATAAGCGGCTTTGCCAAATGGCAAAAATGCTTAAAAATCACTCAATCACAGGAAATACCATGGCGATCGAACGCACTCTCTCCATCATCAAGCCCGACGCAGTGGCCAAAAACGTCATTGGCCAGATCTACGCCCGCTTTGAAGCTGCTGGCCTGAAGGTTGTGGCTGCCAAGATGGCTCACCTGTCGCGTGGCGAAGCCGAGCAGTTCTACGCTGTGCACAGCGCACGTCCTTTCTTCAAGGACCTGGTGGACTTCATGATCTCCGGTCCCGTGATGATCCAGGCTCTGGAAGGCGAAGGCGCCATTGGCAAGAACCGCGATCTGATGGGCGCCACCGACCCCAAGAAAGCTGCTCCTGGCACCATCCGCGCTGACTTCGCTGACAGCATCGATGCCAATGCCGTGCACGGCTCTGACGCTCCTGAAACTGCTGCTGTGGAAGTCGCCTTCTTCTTCCCCGGCATGAACGTTTACAGCCGCTGATCGCGTCGCGACTTTCTCGCGACTCAAAAACGCATGACGGCCAACCTTCTCGAATTCGATCTGGAGGGTCTGGCCGTTTTTTGCGAAGGGCTGGGTGAAAAGCGCTTTCGCGCCACCCAGCTGTTTCGCTGGATTCACCAGCGCGGTGCCAGCGATTTTGACCAGATGACCGATCTGGCCAAGTCCCTGCGCGAAAAACTCAAAACTACCGCCCACATCGCCGCCTTGCCGGTGGTCTCGCAGCACATGTCTGCTGACGGCACGATCAAGTGGCTGTTCGATGTGGGAGACGGCAATGCCGTCGAGTCGGTGTTCATTCCTGAAGACGACCGAGGCACGCTGTGCGTGTCTTCGCAAGCGGGTTGTGCCGTGGGCTGCCGCTTTTGCTCCACGGGTCACCAGGGCTTCAGCCGCAACCTCAGTACCGCCGAAATCCTCGCGCAGCTTTGGTTTGCCGAGCACTTCTTGCGTAAGCACCTTCAAACCGATGAGCGCGTGATCTCCAATGTGGTGATGATGGGCATGGGCGAGCCTTTGCAGAACTATTCGGCGCTGGTGCCTGCACTGCGGACCATGCTCGACGACCATGGGTATGGCCTGTCCCGTCGCCGTGTCACAGTGTCCACCTCGGGCGTGGTGCCGATGATCGACCGCTTGGCGCAGGACTGTCCGGTGGCCCTGGCCGTGTCCCTGCACGCGCCTGTGGACCTCTTGCGTGACAACCTGGTGCCACTCAACCGCAAATACCCGCTGGATGAGCTGATGCAGGCCTGTACCCGTTACCTGGGCTCTGCACCACGGGACTTCATCACGTTTGAATATTGCATGCTCGACGGTGTCAATGACCAGCCCGAGCATGCGCGGCAGTTGATCGATCTGGTCAGGCGGTATGCCCACAACGGTTTGCGTTGCAAATTCAACCTCATTCCTTTCAATCCCTTCCCTGCATCGGGGCTGCTGCGCTCACCGCAAGCGCGTGTGCAGGCGTTTGCCAAGATCCTGCTGGATGCGGGTCTGGTGACCACTGTTCGCAAGACACGTGGTGATGATATCGACGCGGCTTGTGGTCAGTTGGCAGGAGATGTGAAAGACCGCACACGTGTGCAGGACCGCATTGCCCAGCAACGGACCATTCCTCTGGTGCCTGTTGCGCCAGACTCCCACTGAAAGGGCTGTGATGTCATTGTCTCCACCGCCAGAAATGCTGCTGCATCAGGAAGACACCTCGGTTCTGCCTGGTGCGAACCTGACGGCAGGTCAGTGGCTCAAACAAGCCAGGGCGGCCAAAGGTGTTGATCTGGCTGTCTTGGCCGTCACGCTCAAGGTGCCTGTGCGTCAGCTGGAAGCGCTTGAAGCCGATCAATACGATGCCTTTAAGGGGGGCACGACTTTTTTGCGTGCCATCACATCGTCAATGTGTCGCCACTTGGGGGTGGATCCCACACCAGCGCTGGCCTTGTTGCCCTCTGCCGTGTCGTCCATCCGAACACCCAAGGCGTCGCTGAAACCCGTTTCAGGTTTGCCGAGTGTGTCGCTTCAACCCGTCCGTTTGCTTTCCCGCAGTGCGCGCACGGTCTTGTTGCTGGCCGCACTCATGCTGCTGGTAACGGCGGCATTTCTCTGGATGCCGTCACCAGAGGCCTGGTGGCCTGGTCATTCAGATGCCGAAACGGCGGCGTCTTCGGCGGAAGAGGCTGCTGTGCCGTTGGGTCAGGCATCCAATCCTGAAACCACAGACGCTTCTTTGGAGGCTGTTTCATCTGCGGCTGCATCGGAACCCATGGCTTTACCAGCCAGTGCACCGCAGGCCGTGTCTTCAGCGACAGTCAAATCGGCTGCAGCGCCGGCATCTGCGCCCAGAAGTGCGATCGCAGCTCCCGCTGTTCTGCATCTGGAAGCTTCGGCCGATACCTGGCTTGATGTTCGCGACCCGAAAGGGCCTGTCATCAGCAAACTTCTGAAATCAGGCGAGGCACTGGACATTCAGGCGGCAACGCCCTACAGCGTGGTCATTGGCCGTGGCGCCGCAGTGAAAGCCACATTGCGGGGGCAGCCTTTTGATCTGAAACCGCACACGTCTGTGAGCGTCGCCCGCTTCGAGGTCAAAGAATGAGTGAAATCCAACCCATCTGCATCGCAGCGCCTGCCACACGCACCAGCCGCCAGTCCCGCGTGGTCTGGGGTAATCGCGTGGTCACTGTGGGCGGTGGCGCCCCGGTGCGCGTGCAGTCCATGACCAACACCGACACGGTGGATGTGATCGGCACCGCCATCCAGGTCAAAGAGCTCGCCCAGGCTGGCTCCGAGATGGTGCGCATCACCGTCAACACGCCCGAAGCCGCGCAGGCTGTGCCGCACATCCGCGAGCAGCTCGACAAAATGGGCATCGACGTGCCCCTGATCGGTGACTTCCATTACAACGGCCACCGCCTGCTGACCGACTACCCGGCCTGTGCGGAAACCTTGTCCAAGTACCGCATCAACCCGGGCAATGTGGGCAAGGGCGACAAGCGCGATGCGCAGTTTGGCCAGATGATCGAAGTGGCGCAAAAGTTCAACAAACCCGTGCGCATCGGCGTGAACTGGGGCAGCCTCGACCAGGAGTTGCTGGCCGAGCTGATGGACGTCAACAGCCGCCGCGCCCAGCCCTTTGAGGGCCGCCAGGTCATGTACGAAGCCCTGATCCAGTCGGCCATTGGCTCTGCGCAACGTGCCGAAGCCATGGGCATGGACGGTGCGCAGATCGCCCTGTCGTGCAAGGTTTCGGGCGTGCAGGACCTGATCTCGGTGTACCGCGAGCTGGCTCGCCGCTGCGACTACCCGCTGCACCTGGGCCTGACCGAAGCGGGCATGGGCACCAAAGGCACGGTGGCGTCAAGCACCGCGCTGGGCATCCTGTTGCAGGAAGGCATTGGCGATACCATCCGTGTCTCGCTCACGCCCCAGCCGGGCGAATCGCGCACGCAGGAAGTCGTGATCGCCTCCGAAATCCTGCAGTCGCTGGGTCTGCGCGTGTTCGTGCCCAGCGTCACCGCCTGCCCGGGCTGCGGCCGCACCACCAGCACCACCTTCCAGGAACTGGCCAAACAGATCGACGACTTTTTGCGCGCCCAGATGCCCGTCTGGCGGGGTAAGTACCCCGGCGTGGAGGGCATGAAGGTGGCGGTGATGGGCTGCATCGTCAACGGCCCTGGCGAGAGCAAGCACGCCGACATCGGCATCAGCCTGCCGGGCACCGGCGAGGCGCCTGCCGCCCCGGTGTTCATCGACGGCGAAAAACGCATGACGCTGCGCGGCGAGGGCATTGCCCAGGAATTCCAGCGCATCGTTGAAGACTACATTGAGAACCGCTTTGGCATGGCCAAAGCCTGACCTGCATCCATGACAGAACCAACTGCAAAGCAGCCCAAAGCCCAGAAACTGGTGGGCGTCAAGGGCATGAACGACATCCTCCCGCCGGATTCGGCCCAGTGGGAATGGCTGGAGGCGAGGGTGCGTGGCCTGATGGCCCGTTACGCCTACCGCAATGTGCGCCTGCCCATCGTCGAACCCACTGCGTTGTTTGTGCGTGGTCTGGGCGAGGTGACGGACATCGTCGAGAAGGAGATGTACTCCTTTGAAGACCGCCTCAACGGCGAGCAGCTCACCCTGCGCCCCGAAGGTACGGCCGGTCTGGTGCGCGCCGTGGTCGAGCACAACCTGCTCTACGAAGGGGGCAAGCGCCTGTATTACATGGGCCCGATGTTCCGCCACGAGCGCCCGCAACGCGGCCGCTACCGCCAGTTCCACCAGATTGGCGCCGAGGTGCTGGGTTTTGGCGGCCCCGAGGTGGACGCCGAGCTGATTTTGCTGGCCAACGACCTCTGGAAAGAACTCGGCCTCAAGGATGTGCGCCTGGAGCTCAACAGCCTGGGCCAGCCCGAAGAACGCAAGGCGCACCGCGCGGCGCTGATCGCGCATTTCGAGCAGCATGCCGAACTGCTGGACGAAGACGCCAAACGCCGCCTGCACAGCAACCCGCTGCGCATTCTGGACACCAAGAACCCGGCCATGGCCACGGTGGTTGAGTCGGCACCCCAGCTGCTGGACTTTCTGGGCGAAGCGTCGCTCGCGCACTTCAATGCGGTCAAGGCCATTCTGGAGGCCAACGGCATCGCCTACCGCATTAACCCCCGCCTGGTGCGCGGCATGGACTACTACAACCTCACGGTGTTCGAATTCATCACCGAGAGCCTGGGCTCACAGGGCACCATCTGCGGCGGCGGCCGTTACGACTACCTGATCGAGCAGGTGGGGGGCAAACCCGCCCCGGCCGTCGGCTGGGCGCTGGGCGTCGAGCGCGTGCTGGAGTTGGTCAAGGAGCAGGGCGAGTCACTGGCCGCTCCAGCTCCGAACGTTTACGCCATCATTCCCGATGCCGCTGCTTTGCCTGTGGCCATGCAGACCTTGCAGGCTTTGCGCGCAGCCGGTGTATCGGCTCAGATGCATGCGGGCACGGGCGAGGGCATGGGCTCCATGAAGAGTCAGTTCAAGAAAGCCGATGGCAGTGGCGCGGCTTTTGGCCTGATTTTTGGTGCTGACGAGCTGGCCCGTGGCGAAGTCACCGTCAAGTCGCTGCGCGACGGGCAGGGCGCACAGCGTTTGGAGCGTCTGGACGCGGTGGCCCAATGGGCCCAGACCCTACAATTCATCTGATTCATACCGGACAACCCATGGCATCACAACTCGATCTTGAAGAACAGGAACAGCTTGCCGAGCTCAAGCATTTCTGGAAAACCTATGGCAACCTGATTTCCTGGCTGCTGATCCTTGTTTTGGGTGGCTATGCCGCCTGGAACGGCTGGCAGTACTGGGAGCGCAGCCAGGCGGCCAAGGCCTCGGCCATGTATGACGAAGTTGAAAAAGCCGTGACCGCCAACGACAGTGCCCGAGTCGAGCGCAGTCTGGCCGACATGAAGGACAAATTCGGCTCCACCCATTTCGCGCATCAGGCCGGTTTGCTGGCGGCACGCCAGTTGTACGCACAAGGCAAGGCCGATCAGGCCAAGGCAATCCTGAGCTGGGTGGCCGAAGGCGCACCTACACCCGCCCTGAAAGACGTGGCCCGTCTGCGTCTGGCCGCACTGCTCTGGGAGAGCAAGGCCCTTGACGAAGCACTCAAGCAGCTCAATGCGTCGTTCACCCCTGAAATGAGCGGCCTGGCCTCGGACATGCGGGGCGATGTCCTGCAAGCCAAAGGACAAACGGCTGAAGCCATTGCAGCCTACCAGCAAGCCTGGAAGCAGCTGCCCGCGAATGTCGACTACCGGCGCATGGTGCAGGCCAAACTCAGTGCGTTGGGTGTTCAGGTGTCTGCTGAATCCACAGCAGCCGCAGCCAAGTAAGGATGCATATGGGCCAGTTCCTGTTTCGTTGCCTGAGCGTTGCCGCTGCGGCGGTGCTTGTGTCTGCCTGCTCCAGCACGGCAGAAAAACCACAACCTGCGCCTCTGCCCGCCTTTTCGGCTCAGCTGCAAGTCACCAAAGCCTGGTCTGCCAAAGTGGGAGAAATCAGCACCCCCTTGTCGGTCTCGGTGCAAGGTCAGCGTGTGGCGCTGGCCTCGACCAGCGGCGACCTGGCCCTGATCGATGCCCAGACCGGTCACGATGTCTGGCGCCTGGATCTGAAAGAGCGCATTCAGGCGGGTGTGGGCAGTGACGGCCAGCGTTTTGCGGTGGTGACTCAGAACAATGCCCTGGTTGCGGTAGAGTCGGGCCGTGAAATCTGGCGTCAGAAACTGCAGGCGGGCACTTTCACTAGCCCCCTGGTGGCGGGTGGTCGGGTGTTTGTGTTGACCGCAGACCGAACGGTGCTCGCGTTTGATGGCGCCAGCGGCCAACGCTTGTGGATGCAGCAGCGCAATGCCGACCCGTTGGTCTTGCGTCAGGCGGGCGTTCTGGCCGCCTGGAACGACACCTTGCTCGTCGGTTTGGAAGGCCGTTTGCTGGGTCTGAACCCCGCCTCAGGCCTGCCGCGCTGGGAGTCGGTTGTGGGTAGCTCACGCGGCACCAACGAAGTCGAGCGACTGGTGGACCTGGTGGCAGGACTTAGCCGCTCTGGCAACAGCGTCTGTGCCAGGTCTTTCCAGACCTCGGTCGCCTGTCTTGATGCCAGCCGAGGCACAGTCCAGTGGACACGTGCATCGCAAGGGCACAGCGGGCTGGATGGCGATGAAACCCGTCTGTTCGGCACCGAATCGGACAGCAAGGTGAATGCCTGGAATCGCCAAAGCGGTCAACCCCTTTGGACGCAGGACGCTTTGCGTTTTCGTGGTCTGAGCGCGCCGCTGCTGATGGGGCGTGCATTGGTGCTGGGCGATGAGGCTGGTTTGCTGCACTTCCTCTCCCGTGAAGACGGCAAGGTGCTGCAACGCATCAACACCGATGGCTCGGCCATCTCGGTTCGTCCAGTTCTGGCAGGCCAGACCCTGGTGATTGTCAATCAAAGTGGCCAGATTTCTGGCTACCGCAGTGAGTGAAGCCGTTCGCGGCGGATCGGAATAATTTCAAGTGAAACCCGTATTGGCCCTGGTGGGCCGCCCCAATGTGGGCAAATCCACGCTGTTCAACCGACTCACCAAGAGCCGGGATGCCATCGTGGCCGACTTTGCCGGCTTGACCCGCGATCGCCATTACGGCCAGGGCAAGCAGGGCAGGCATGAATACATTGTGATCGACACAGGCGGCTTCGAGCCCGATGCCAGTGCTGGCATCTACAAGGAAATGGCCAAGCAGACCCAGCAAGCGGTGGCTGAGGCCGACGTCGTCATTTTTGTGGTGGACGGCCGCGCCGGCCTGTCTGCACAAGACCATGACATTGCCAAGTACCTGCGCAAGATCGGTAAACCCTGTCTGCTGGTGGCCAACAAGGCCGAAGGCATGCGCGAGGGCATTCAACTCAGCGAGTTCTACGAACTGGGTTTGGGTGAAGTGCTGGCGATCTCTGCTGCGCACGGGCAGGGCATCCGCGGTCTGGTCGATCTGGCTCTGGAGCCCTTGAATTTGCCCGAAGACCCCGAGGAGTCCGAAGTCGACACCTCGGTCATCAAGCTGGCCGTGGCCGGGCGGCCCAATGTGGGCAAGTCCACCCTGATCAACACTTGGCTGGGCGAAGAACGCCTGGTCGCGTTTGACATGCCCGGCACCACGCGTGATGCGATCAGCGTGCCTTTTGAGCGCCAGGGCCAGAAGTTCGAGTTGGTGGATACGGCGGGCCTGCGCCGCAAAGGCAAGGTGTTCGAAGCCATCGAAAAGTTTTCGGTCGTCAAGACGCTGCAGGCGATCGAGTCTGCCAATGTGGTCTTGCTGCTGCTGGATGCAGAGCAGGGCGTGACCGATCAGGATGCTCACATTGCCGGTTTTGCCCTGGAAAGCGGGCGCGCCATGGTGCTGGCCGTCAACAAGTGGGACGCGGTGGACGAGTACCAACGCCAGCTGGTGCAGCGCTCCATCGAGACGCGTTTGCCTTTCCTGAGCTTTGCAAACATGCATTTCATCTCGGCCAAAAAACGCCAGGGACTGGGGCCGGTGTGGAACTCCATCGTCAAGGCCCACAAGTCGGCCATGTGCAAGATGAGCACCCCGATCCTGACGCGCCTTTTGCTGGAGGCTGTGCAGTTTCAGAGTCCGCAGCGCGGCGGCATGTTCCGCCCCAAACTGCGTTACGCGCACCAAGGCGGCATGAATCCACCCGTGATCGTGATCCATGGCAACTCGCTGGAGCATGTGACCGAGTCCTACAAGCGCTTCCTGGAAGGGCGTTTCCGCAAGGCATTTGATCTGTCGGGCACGCCGTTGCGCATCGAGATGAAAACCTCAACCAACCCCTATGCCGACAAGGAATCCTCCTGATTTGAGAGGATTTGCCCCAGCCACCCAAGGCCCATGGCGCGCTGTGGTAAGGTCGGTGCTTTACCACTTCTGAACACGGAGAATATCGTGAGCAACAAAGGTCAACTTTTGCAAGACCCCTTCCTGAACGCACTGCGCCGCGAGCATGTGCCCGTTTCGATCTACCTGGTCAACGGCATCAAGCTGCAAGGTCAGATCGAGTCGTTTGACCAGTATGTGGTGCTCTTGCGCAACACAGTGACCCAGATGGTCTACAAGCACGCCATCTCCACCATTGTCCCCGGCCGCGCGGTCAACCTCGCCGACGCTGCAGCTGGCGAAGACAACGCCTGAGTTTCTGACTTGATCGGCGGCCCAACCGGCCCCGATGCCTGATTTCATTGACAGATTCACCTCCATCCACCGCAACGCCGACCCTTTTGGTCGGCGTTGATTTTGGTTTCCCGCATTTCGACGCCGAGCTCGAAGAACTGGGCCTGCTTTCTGAGTCTGCAGGGTTGCGCCCGGTGGCGCGTCTGACTTGCAAGCGCAAAGCGCCCGATCCGGCACTGTTTGTGGGCAGCGGCAAAGCCGACGAGATCAAAGAGCTGGCGTTGCTTCACGGGGCCAAGGAAGTCCTGTTTGACCAGGCTCTGAGCCCGGCCCAGCAGCGCAATCTGGAACGGCACCTGGGCATGCCGGTGAATGACCGCACGTTGCTGATCCTCGAGATTTTTGCGCAGCGCGCGCGCAGCCACGAAGGCAAGTTGCAGGTCGAGCTGGCCCGCATGCAGTACCTGAGCACCCGTCTGGTGCGTCGTTGGTCGCACCTGGAGCGCCAAAGCGGTGGCATCGGCATGCGCGGCGGCCCGGGTGAGACCCAGATCGAACTGGACCGCCGCATGATCGGCGATGCCATCAAACGCACCAAAGAGCGCCTGGTCAAGGTCAAAAAACAGCGCAACACCCAACGCCGCCAGCGCGAACGCCGTCAGACTTTCAACATTTCGTTGGTGGGTTACACCAACGCGGGCAAATCGACACTGTTCAACGCCTTGGTCAAGGCCCGTGCCTACGCGGCAGACCAGTTGTTTGCGACGCTGGACACCACCACCCGCCAGCTCTACCTGGGCGAAGTGGGGCGCACGGTGTCGCTGTCCGATACTGTGGGCTTTATCCGAGATCTGCCGCACGGTCTGGTTGAGGCGTTTCAGGCCACTTTGCAGGAGGCCATGGAGGCCGACTTGCTGTTGCATGTGGTGGATGCCTCCAATCCCGATTTTCCGGAGCAAATGCAGGAAGTGCAGAAAGTGCTGGCCGAAATCGGTGCAGAACATGTGCCCCAGTTGCTCGTGTTCAACAAGCTCGACGCTCTGGATGAGCAACATCAGCCTTTGCAAATGCAGGACGAATACGAGCTGGATGGCACCCCGGTCACCCGGATTTTCGTCAGCGCCCGTTCGGGGCACGGGCTGGATCTCCTTCGTTCGGCACTGGCCGAGCGTGCTCAGCAAGTGCTCGGACCTGCAAGTCCCCTGGATGACGATGTCCGTGACTTGCCCCGGGAATATTCCGGTCATTCGGACTGATGGTGAGCCGTTTTCGGCACAATGTCATTGATTCAGAACCCTCAAACACCATGAATTTCCAATTGCCTGCCTTGCGTGCGCTTCGATGGCCAGACCGGGTCCGTGGCATGTTCAACCTCAACGACCCCCGCTGGGGTCGCGGCGATGAACAAAAGCCTCAGGATGACACACCTCCGCAGGCGCGTCCTCAGCCGGATGCCGAGCCTCGCCAACCTGCGCTGGGCTCCCAGCAGGCTGGTCCACCCGACCTGGACGAGTTGTGGCGTGATTTCAACCGCAAGCTGGGACAAATGTTTGGCCAGCGTGGTGGGCCTCAGGGCCCCGGCGGCAGCGGTGGCGGCGACTCTGGTGGATCGGGCATGCCATCCTTTTTGAAGAATTTGGGCCTGGGTGTGGTTTTGGCCGCAGCATTGCTGGTCTGGATGGGAACCGGGTTTTTCATCGTCCAGGAAGGTCAGCAGGCGGTCATCACCCAGTTTGGCAAATACAAGTCCACAGTAGGGGCCGGTTTCAACTGGCGCTTGCCGTATCCGATTCAGCGCCATGAGTTGGTGTATGCCTCACAAATCCGCTCTGTCGACATTGGACGTGACAACATCATCAAAGCAACCGGTTTGCGCGAATCGGCCATGCTGACCGAAGATGAAAACATTGTCGAAATCAAGTTCGCAGTGCAGTACCGCCTGAACGACGCTCGCGCTTACCTGTTCGAAAGCAAGAATCCGACCGAAGCCGTGGTGCAGGCTGCTGAAACCGCCGTGCGCGAGGTGGTGGGCAAGATGAAGATGGATTCGGCGCTGGCCGAGGAACGTGACCAGATCGCATCGCGTGTGCGCACGTTGATGCAGACCATTCTGGACCGCTACAACGTCGGCATCGAAGTGGTGGGCATCAACTTGCAGCAAGGCGGCGTGCGCCCGCCTGAACAGGTGCAGGCCGCTTTTGACGATGTGCTCAAGGCCGGTCAGGAGCGCGAGCGCACCAAAAACGAAGCTCAGGCCTACGCCAACGACGTGGTGCCCCGTGCTGTCGGTGCAGCATCCCGCCTGAAAGAAGAGGCCGATGCCTACCGCGAGCGCATCGTGGCCCAGGCCGAAGGCGATGCCCAGCGCTTCAAAGCCATCCTGCCTGAATACCAGAAGGCCCCGCAGGTCACCCGTGACCGCATGTACACCGATACTTTCCAGCAGATCTACGGCAACGTGACCAAAGTGCTGGTGGACAGCAAACAGGGCTCCAATCTGTTGTACCTGCCACTGGACAAGATCATTCAGCAGGTCAGCCAGTCGACGGCAACGCCTGCGGCCGATGCCGGCACGGCGACACCTGCCCCAGCCAATGCGGCGGTGACCACGCCCGATTCCCGCTCGCGTGACGCCCAGCGCAGCCGCGACCGTGACGCACGTTAAGGACAGAAAATGAACCGATTGGGAATGTGGGTTTCCACCCTGCTGATCATGCTGGTGCTGGTCAGCTCCACCTTGTTTGTTGTGGATCAGCGTCAGTTTGGCGTTGTTTACTCCTTTGGCCAGATCAAGGAGGTCATCACGGAGCCAGGCTTGCATGTCAAGCTGCCGCCGCCTCTGCAAAACGTCAATTACATCGACAAGCGCTTGCTGACCCTGGACAGCCCGGACACCGAGCCCATGCTGACGGCGGAAAAGCAGCGCGTGGTCATTGACTGGTATGTGCGCTGGCGCATCACCGATCCGCAGTCGTACATCCGCAATGTGGGCATTGACGAAAAATCCGGGGCCAACCAGCTCAATCGCGTGATCCGCAACGCCTTCCAGGAAGAGATCAACAAGCGCACGGTCAAGGAGCTGCTGTCGCTCAAGCGCGATGCGTTGATGACCGATGTCAAGCGCGAAGTGCTCGAAGTCGTGAAGGGCGGTGCCAAGCCCTGGGGTGTGGACATTGTGGATGTGCGTATCACCCGCGCCGACTATGTCGACACCATCACCGAGTCGGTTTATCGCCGCATGGAAGCCGAACGCAAGCGCGTGGCCAACGAACTGCGTTCGACGGGGGCTGCCGAGGGTGAAAAAATCCGCGCCGATGCCGACCGCCAGCGTGAAGTGGCGATTGCCAACGCCTACCGTGAAGCCCAGAAGATCAAAGGGCAGGGCGATGCCCAGGCGGCACGCATTTATGGTGAGGCCTTTGGCCGCGACCCCCAGTTTGCGCAGTTTTACCGCAGCCTGGAGGCTTACAAGACCACGTTCGCAAAAAAGAGCGACGTGATGGTGCTGGATCCTGGCAGCTCCGAATTCTTCAAGGTCATGCGCGGTGGCGCCCCTGCAACGGCCGCCCGAAAGTAAGCCTTGAGCGACGCCTGGTTGCTGGCCTTGGGCCTGATGCTGATTTTTGAAGGCCTCATGCCCATGGTTGCGCCGCTGCGCTGGCGGCGTCTTTTCGAGCAATTGATGCAAATGCAGGACGGCCAGATCCGCTTTTTTGGCCTTTTCATGGTCCTGGCGGGCCTGATCCTGGTCTGGTGGATCGGTTAAAGCTGTTTCGGCAGCGGGAATCCGGCTCCGAAGCCGGTAAAATCCCTTTTTTAACCGTCTACCTATTTCCCCATGTCTGCTTGGGTCCTCCCGGATCACATTGCCGATGTGCTGCCCTCCGAGGCGCGTCACATCGAAGAACTCCGACGCGAATTGCTCGACACTGCCCGTGGCTATGGCTACGAGCTGGTGATGCCGCCGCTGCTGGAGCACCTGGAATCCCTGCTGACCGGCACGGGTGAAGCCCTCGATCTGCAGACTTTCAAGCTGGTGGATCAGCTTTCGGGCCGCACCCTGGGCTTGAGGGCGGACACCACGCCCCAGGTGGCTCGCATCGACGCCCACTTGCTTGGCCGATCCGGCCTGACCCGCCTGTGTTACTGCGGCCCCGTGCTGCACACCCGACCTGCGCGGCCCCACGCCACGCGTGAGCCGCTGCAGTTTGGTGCCGAAATTTATGGCCATGCCGGTCCTGAGGCCGATCTGGAAATCCTGCAACTGGCACTGGACAGCCTCAAAGCGGCGCAAGCCAGTGGCTTGCAACTGGACCTGGCCGATGCCCGCATCAGCCACAGCCTGCTGTCCTCGGAAACCCTCACCGAAGCACAGCGCCATGCTGTGCACGCGGCGTTGGCAACCAAGGATGTGAGTGCCTTGCAAGGCCTGAGCGCGAATTTTTCGGCCGAGAACCGCCATGGTTTGCTGGCCCTGGTGGATCTGTATGGCGACATCACCGTGCTCGATGAAGCGGCCAAACGTTTGCCTGCCACCCCCGTCATCACGCAAGCGCTGGCGCAACTGCGTTGGCTGGCAGGCCAGGTGCAGGGCGCCACCGTCAGTTTTGACTTGGGTGACTCCCGTGGTTATGCCTACTACAGCGGCATGCGCTTTGCCGTCTATGCCAAAGGTGCCTCTGATGCCTTGGCGCGGGGAGGGCGCTACGACGGTGTGGGTGCTGTGTTTGGTCACCGCATAGACCGTGACCGTCCTGCCGTGGGCTTCAGCCTGGACCTGAAAGAGTTGGTGATGTCCGTTCCGCCATTGGCGCTGCGTGCAGCCATCTGCGCGCCTTGGGGCGACGCTCCCGCATTGCGCACCGCCATTGCCGCCTTGCGCAGCCAGGGCGAGACGGTGGTCTGCGTGTTGCCCGGCCACGAGAGCGAAATCGACGAATTCCATTGCGACCGCCAACTCATTGAAGCGGCAGGCCAGTGGGTGGTCCAATCCATTTAAATCTGAAAAGCAAGAGCATGAAAATGAAGCAAGGCCGTAACGTGGTCGTCGTCGGCACCCAGTGGGGTGACGAAGGCAAAGGCAAACTGGTCGACTGGCTGACCGAAACCGCGCAAGGTGTGGTGCGTTTCCAGGGCGGTCACAACGCGGGCCACACCCTGGTCATCAACGGCGTCAAGACCGCTTTGCACCTGATTCCCAGCGGCATCATGCGTGCAGGCGTCAAGTGCTATGTGGGCAACGGTGTGGTGCTGTCCGTGCCCAAGCTGCTCGAAGAAATTGCCGGCCTTGAAAAAGCCGGTGTCGAGGTCCGCTCACGCCTTCGTGTGAGCGAGGCCTGCCCGCTGATTCTGCCCTACCACGTGGCCCTGGATGTAGCCCGCGAAGCCGCCAAGGAAAAAGCTGGTACAGCCAAGATCGGCACCACAGGTCGTGGCATTGGCCCGGCCTACGAAGACAAGGTTGCCCGCCGCGCCATCCGCGTGCAGGACCTGAAATACCCCGAGCGTTTTGCGACCAAGTTGCGCGAGAACCTGGCGCTGCACAACCACGTGTTGGTCAACTTCCTGGGGGCGGCCCCGGTCGACTTTGATGCCACTTACAACGAAGCCATGGCCTACGCCAAGGACTTGCTGCCCATGGTCGCCGACGTGTCGCGCGAGCTGAACGATGCCAACAAGGCCGGTGCCAACTTGCTGTTTGAAGGCGCACAAGGCACTTTGCTCGACGTGGACCACGGCACATACCCCTTTGTCACGTCAAGCAACTGCGTGGCGGGCAATGCCGCAGCAGGCTCGGGCGTGGGCCCCGGTATGCTGCACTACATCCTGGGCATCACCAAGGCCTACTGCACCCGCGTGGGCGGTGGCCCGTTCCCAACTGAACTGGAATGGGAAAAAGAGGGCACCCCCGGTTACCACATGTCCACCGTGGGAGCCGAAAAGGGCGTGACCACAGGCCGCTCGCGCCGTTGTGGCTGGTTCGATGCCGCCTTGCTCAAGCGCAGTGCGCAGGTCAATGGCCTGAGTGGTTTGTGCATCACCAAGCTCGATGTGCTTGATGGTCTGAAAGAATTGATGCTGTGCACCGGCTATGAGCTGGATGGCGAAACCATCGACATCCTGCCCATGGGCGCGGACGAGATCGCCCGTTGCAAGCCGATTTACGAAGTCATCCCCGGCTGGACCGAAACCACCGTGGGCGTGACCGACATGGACAAGCTGCCTGCCAATGCCCGCCAGTACCTGGCGCGCATCGCCGAAGTCACAGGCGTGCCCGTGCACATGGTGTCCACTAGCCCTGACCGTGACCACACCATCTTGCTGCACAACCCCTTTGCAGCCTGATTTGTTCTCAAAAATTTCCACCCACACTGATTTTTCACTGGAGTTCCCCATGTTGACCGAAGACGGCAAACACCTGTATGTGAGTTACGACGAGTACCACAACCTCATCGAAAAACTTGCCATCAAGATCCACCAGTCCGGCTGGGAGTTCGACAACATCCTGTGCCTGGCCCGTGGCGGCATGCGCCCAGGCGACATCCTGTCGCGCATCTTTGACAAGCCGCTGGCCATCATGTCCACCAGCTCCTACCGCGCCGAAGCCGGCACCGTGCAGGGTCACCTGGACATCGCTCGCTACATCACCACCCCGAAAGGCGAGATCGCTGGCCGCGTGTTGCTGGTGGACGATCTGGCCGACACTGGCCACACCCTGCGTGCTGTCGTTGATCAGCTCAAGAACAACTACAAACCTGTGACCGAGTTGCGCACTTCCGTGATCTGGACCAAGGGTGTGTCCTCCTTCAAGCCAGACTACTCGGTTGAAGACCTGCCCACCAACCCCTGGATTCACCAGCCTTTCGAGCCTTATGACAATATGCGCCCCGAAAAACTGATGGAAAAATGGAAAGTCTAAGCGGTTCACCGCTGCATTCAGAGCCCGGCTAGCCCGGGCTTTTTTATGGGTGCAGATTTTGCATGAGCGAGCGCGGCAAGCCATGGCTGACGATCTACAAAGGGCCTGTCGCCAGCAAGGCTGGCGCCTACGGGGCAGGCATCGGCTAGCATCGAGCCATGGCACACGACCCACTCGACACCACCCATCTGATCCATCACCCGTACCAGGCGCCGGAAGGGTTTGAGGCTCCGCAACCTGGCGTGTTCAAGGCGTCCACCGTCTACTTTCCATCCGTGGCCGCGATGCGCCAGCGTGAATGGAAAGACAAGTCGGCCTACACCTATGGCCTGCATGGCACACCCACCTCGTACTTGCTGGAAGAGCGCCTGTGCGCCCTCGAAGGTGGCCAGCAGTGCTTGCTGGTGCCCAGTGGTCTGGCGGCGTTGGCCACGGTGGCGCTGTCCTTGCTTAAAACGGGCGACGAGGTGCTGATTCCAGACAACGCCTATGGGCCCAACAAGGCGCTGGCCGAAGGCGAGTTGCGCCACTTTGGCATCACACACCAGTACTACGACCCGATGGCTCCGGCCGACCTGGCCGCACGCATCAACCCGCGCACACGCCTGGTCTGGCTGGAGGCGCCGGGTTCGGTCAGCATGGAGTTTCCGGACCTGATTGAGCAAGTGCGCATTTGCCGCGCACATGGCGTCACCTGTGCGCTCGACAACACCTGGGGTGCCGGCCTGGCTTTCAAACCGTTTGACTTGCTGGGCGACGGTCAGCTGGGGGTGGACATCAGCGCGCACGCCTTGACCAAATACCCCAGCGGCGGTGGCGATGTGCTCATGGGCAGTGTGATCACACGCGATGCCGCGCTGCACCTCAAGATCAAGCTGTGCCACATGCGCCTGGGCCTGGGCGTGGGTGCCAACGATGTGGAGGCGCTGCTGCGTTCACTGCCCAGCATCGGCCTGCGTTATGCCGCGCAGGACCGCACGGCGCGCGCTTTGGCACAGTGGTGGCAAGCGCAGCCCCAGTGTGCCCAATTGCTTCATCCGGCATTCGCAGGTACACCTGGTCACGCGCACTGGCAAGCCTTGTGTGGCGAGCAGGGCTCCAGCGCAGGCCTGTTCAGTGTGGTGCTGGATCAACGATACCGCCAGCATGAGGTCGATGCTTTTTGTGATGGCCTGCGGCTGTTTCGCCTGGGCTACAGCTGGGGTGGGCCGGTCAGCCTGGTTGTGCCTTACGAGCTTCAGGCGATGCGCACCCAGTGGCCTGCGCATTTGGTGCGTGGCTCCTTGGTTCGGTTCTCCGCAGGTCTGGAGTCAGCACAAGCCTTGCTGGAGGATTTGTCGCAATCGCTTGAGAAGCACCTGCCGAGCTGACCGGTCTCCGTGTTTACCTCAGTGGCGCGGCGCTGGGCTCCGGGGTACGCTGAATACATTGCAGTTGTTTGCCGAAATGCCATGTCAGACCACCCAGGCCACAGCCAGGCGCCCACCGATCTGCCCTCGATGGCACAGCCCTATGTTCCACCCGCGCAGGAAGGCCCACGTGCCCACATGGTTCTTTTGCGTTTGTCCGATCCGCTGCGCTGGCTGGTGCGGGGCGCCCAAGACCTGATCGCTCACCCTGGCATCGCGCTGTTTTACGGCAGCTGTTTCTGGTGCATGGCGCAGGTGCTCACGCTGGTATTCAGGCACCGCCCGGAGTACACCCTGTCCATGGTGTCGGGGTGTTTGCTGCTGGGGCCATTTCTGGCCATGGGTCTGTACGAAGTCAGTCGCCGACGGGAAGCAGGGCAGACGACCGACTTGAGCAGCGCGTTCACCTGCTGGGACGGCCACATCAAGAGCATGGCCATGTTGGTGCTGGTGCTGACCGTGCTGGAGTTGCTGTGGGGGCGCGCTTCGCTGGTGGTCTTTGCCGTCTTTTTCAACACCGGCATGCCGTCCACCACTGGGGTGATTCAGGCCATTTTCAATCCTGAGAATCTTGACTTCGTGGCCGTTTACCTTTTTGTGGGCGGGCTGTTTGCCACCCTGGTGTATGCCATTTCCGTGGTGTCCATTCCCATGATCCTGGACCGTGACACCGATGCCATCACCGCGGCCATCACCAGCGTACGGGTGGTGCTCAGTGAGTCGGCCGTCATGGTTTTCTGGGGCTTTTTGTTGAGTGCCTTGGTTGTCCTGGCCCTGTGGCCATGGGCGCTCGGCATCGTGGTGGTGGGCCCGTGGCTGGGACATGCCAGTTGGCATGCCTACAGAGGCACGGTGCGGTGGGAAGAAACCCCCTGAGAACCTGTTACATTGGGCGCAACAAACTCAAGGAGCCATCTTGGCCACACCCAATTACGGATTCGAAAAACGCCAGAAAGAACTGGCCAAAAAACGCAAAAAAGAAGACAAGCTGAAAGCCAAAGCCGATCGCAAGGCAGGTCTGTTGCCTGAAGAAGAGGGCGAGGGCCACGAATCAGAAGACATCGGTGCAGCCGAGCCCGGCACCGACGCCCAGGCCCCTGCAGCCTGAGGCTGCGGGAGTTCTTTTAAACCCTGCTGTCCTCTACCAAGTCCTGTGCTGCTGCCGTCATGGCAGCCATGCTGGGACCTTGGAGGGTCAGCACTCTGGCTTGGTCAAATTGGACAAAATTGCGACGCGTTGAGCTTTCATAGCCCGGGTCATAGTGCACCGACAGCAGATCGGCAACCACTTGCGCGATCTGCCCTGCCTGAATTTGCGCTTGCCAGCCTTGCACCACAGCACGGCCTTTCAGGTCCGTCAACCTGTCCAGCCGCTCACAGAAAAATGCAGGATCGTTGCTGAAATAGTCGTAATCCTCCAGCAGCAACTGAACCCGCCCCGGCAGGGGCAGGTCAAGCAAAACACACGGACTTTGCCGCATGGCCTGAATCAAGGCTTCAGGCACCGTCAGGTTGCCGACTTTTTTGCTCTCTGCCTCCACATACACAGGGCGGTCGGGATGCAGCTGCCGCAGTGTTTGCCAGAGTGTGGTTTCAAATGCTTTTTGAGTGGGTTGGGCTTGCCCGGGAATGGCACCCAGCACAGAGCTGCGGTGGCTGGCCAAGGCTTCCAGATCGAGGACCTGCGCCCCTTGGGCGGCCAGAGCCTGCAGCAAACGGGTTTTGCCTGAGCCCGTGGGGCCGCACAAAACCTGAAAGTTCAGGCGCTGCACCTGCAGCGGGATGTCGGTGACCACGGCGCTGCGAAAGGCCTTGTAGCCGCCTTCGATCAGGTGAACCTTGAAGCCAATCTGCCCCAGGATCAAGGCCAGCGAGTTGCTGCGCTTGCCGCCGCGCCAACAGTACACCAGGGCTTGCCAGTTTTTGGGTTTGTCCATCACATGGGCCAGGATGTGGCGCGAGATGTTTTGCGCCACCAGGGCCGCGCCGATTTTTTGTGCTTCAAACGGGCTGACCTGCTTGTAGAGCGTGCCCACCTGGACGCGCTCTTCGTTGTTGAGCGAAGGCCAGTTGACCGCACCCGGCAGGTGGTCGTCGGCGTATTCGCCCTCGGAGCGGGCGTCAATCACTGCATCAAAACCATCGTAACGGGCCATGACCTCTTGGGCCGAAATCACATGAACACTCATTTCAACTGCTTTTTCAATTCAGGCCACACATGGGCCAGCATGCGCGGCTGGGCTGCGGCATTGGGGTGAATGCGGTCCGGCTGAAACCATTTCAGCGGGTCCGGGTCGTCGGCCACGCCCTGCAAAAAGAAGGGCACCAGCGCGCAACGGGTTTTTTGCGCCACCTGGGCATAGACCTGTGCAAACTGGCGCGCCATGTCCGCACCGTAGTTGGGCGGCATCTGCATGCCCAGCAGCAGCACGCGGGCACCGCTGGCCTGGGCCGCTTGAACCATCTGCAGCAGATTATCGTGGGTCATCGACAAAGCCAGTCCGCGCAGGGCATCGTTGCCCCCGAGCTCGATCACGACCAGGCTGGGGGCCTGTTGTTTCAGCAGGGCAGGCAGGCGCGAGCGGCCGCCTGCGGTCGTTTCGCCGCTGATGCTGGCGTTGACCACCGTGACGCTTGGGTATGTCTGCGCCAGTTGCTGCGCCAGCAAGCTGACCCAGCCTGACCCCCGTGGCAAGCCGTATTCGGCGCTCAGGGAGTCGCCCAGCACCAGCACCTTGCGCCCGGTTTTTTGTGCCTGTGCTGCCCAGGGCGTAAATCCCCCGCCCACCAGGGCCAGGGCGCTCGCGGTAAAGTGGCGACGTTTCAACAAGGGTGTATGCATGCCTGAATCCATTTTGGCCGTCAGCAAGGTTTGTAAAAGCGTCCAAGACGCCAGCGGCACGCTCGCCATTTTGCGCGATGTCGATTTCACCCTGCAGGCCGGGCAGACCGCCGCCATTGTCGGCGCATCCGGTTCAGGCAAAAGCACCTTGCTGGCCATTCTGGCCGGGCTGGATACACCCAGCAGCGGTGCGGTCGTGCTGGCCGGACAGGATTTGTTCTCGCTGGACGAAGATCAGCGCGCTGCCGTGCGGGCAGCCCATGTGGGCTTTGTGTTCCAGAGCTTCCAGCTCATGCCTAACCTGACCGCGCTTGAAAACGTGATGTTGCCTCTGGAGTTGGCCGGGCGTGGAGACGCCAAGGCACATGCCACGGCCATGCTGCAACGTGTGGGCCTGGGTGAGCGGCTGAAACATCTTCCCAAAGTGCTGTCAGGCGGCGAGCAGCAACGTGTTGCGCTGGCCCGTGCCTTTGTGGTCCAGCCGGCACTGCTGCTGGCTGACGAGCCCACCGGCAGCCTGGACCACGCCACCGGGGCGGCCGTCATGGACCTGATGTTCCGCCTGAATCAAGAGCAAGGCACGACCCTGGTGCTGGTCACCCATGACCGCTCGCTGGCCAGCCGCTGTGAGCGTTGCCTCACCATCGATGCGGGCACACTGACCGAAGCACGATAATCCCACCATGTCTTCCCCTAAAGTTCTTTTCGGCTTTCATGCCGTAGGCGTGCGCCTGAAGGTCGCGCCCCAATCCATTGTCGAGGTGTATTTCGAGGCTTCGCGCCGCGACGCCCGCATGCGTCAGTTCATCGACCGCTGCAAGGAAGCCGGTGTCCGCCTGATTGAGGCCGATGGCCTGCGTCTGGCCAAGCTGGCAGGCAGCCATGGCCACCAGGGCGTGGCTGCATTGGTGCAGCACATGGAGCAAGCCCATTCACTGGACGATTTGCTCGACAGCATCGCCGAGCCACCACTTTTGCTGGTGCTGGACGGCGTGACCGATCCGCACAACCTGGGCGCCTGTCTGCGGGTGGCCGATGGTGCAGGTGCACACGCCGTGATCGCCCCCAAAGACCATGCGGCAGGCATCAACGCCACTGTGGCCAAAGTGGCCAGCGGTGCGGCCGAAACCATGCCCTACTTCATGGTGACCAATCTGGCGCGCACTTTGGGCGAGCTCAAAGAGCGCAACATCTGGGTCATTGGCACCAGTGGTGATGCGCCCAAAACCATCTACCAGGTGGAAATGAAAGGCCCCACCGCCCTGGTACTGGGTGCCGAAGGCCCAGGCATGCGCCAGCTGACCCGCAAGACCTGCGACGAGTTGGTCAGCATCCCGATGAAGGGGGCTGTCGAGAGCTTGAATGTCTCGGTGGCCAGCGGGGTCTGCTTGTACGAAGCGCTGCGTCAGCGCGGCTGATGGTTCAGGAGATTTGTCATGAAAGCCCTCATTCCTCTGGCTCTGGTCATGCTGCTCAGTGCTTGTACCCAAGAGCAGCAAAACAAGATCAGCCGCGACATCCAGAACTGGACCGGCACCAACGGTGTGATGGAGGTTTATGCCGGTGACAAAGTGGTGCGTCGCTTCCTCAAGGTGGACAAGGTCAGCACCGCGCTGGGCACCGATGACAAGACGCCACGTTCTTACCGCTATGGCTACGGCTACCTGGATGAGAACCTGAACATGCAGGTGGATCCGGGCGAGAAGAAAGTCTATTTCGAGGTCAGCGACTACTCGAACACAGTGTTCTTCGAAAACCCGCACTGAGCATTTGTTTTTCGATGAATTTCGCCTCTGTTCAGATGTCGCCCGATTTTCTTCAATCGATCCTCTTGGCCCTGTTTCTGGGATCGCTGGTTGGCATAGAGCGTCAGTGGCATCGCCGTCTGGTGGATCTCAAAACCAATGCTCTGGTGGCCATGGGGGCGTGCCTGTTTTTGCTGCTGTCGCGTACACCCCAAGGCTTTGTGGACCCCATCCGGATGGCCGCCCAGATTGTGGTGGGCGTGGGCTTCATTGGTGGCGGCATCCTGTTTCGTGATGCAGGACAGACCAAAGGGCTGAACACGGCTGCGACCTTGTGGTGTTCTGCGGCCGTGGGGGCGTTGTGTGGCATGGACCGGTGGGTGGATGCCAGCGTGGCCGCCATCACCATCGTGCTGGCCAACACCTTGCTGCGACGCGTGGCGCAGTATCTGAATTTGCAGATGGGCATCAATGACCAATTGACCAACAGTGTGCAGTTGCAGTGGCACTGTCATGCGAATGACGCGGTGAAATTGCACGAGAAAGTTCTTGAGGTTTTCAGCCAGGGCCGTTGGGAAATCCGCGAGGTTCGGCAGGAAACTCTAGGCGACAACGATGCCACGCTGACCGTGACCGCTCTGTTTGAACATGGCGAGTACAACAAACATGCGCTGACCATTGAACAGGCCATGAGCCGTTTGCCTGTGTTCGGTTTTTCTTGGCGAAAGCTCTGAATCGCCGGCAAGCGATTCGGCAATGGTTTTCAGACCCAGCCCAAGGCCCCGATCAAGGCGCCTGTACCAATCAGCCAGAGCATGTGTACCTTGGTGCGCCACACGAGCAGTGTGGTGACCAGTGTCAGCAGGTACAGCGGCCAGTCTTGAGTGGGCTGGTTGTGGCTGAGGGTCAGCAGCCAGGCGGTGGCCAGCAAGAGCGCAATCACAATGGGGGCCATGCCTGACTTGAACGCCCGGATGCCGATTTTGTCGCGGTGCTGGTGGGCCCAACGCGTGGTCAGGTAAGTCAGGATGGAGGAGGGCAGCATGATGCCCAGCATGGGCACCAGCACGCCCAGGCTGGCCAGCAGAAAGGTGGACCACAGGCCGCCTTCAGCACCCAGGCCAGCTGCCGTGTTCATGCCCACATTCCAGCCCATCAGCGCGACAAACAGAATGTTGGGGCCTGGTGCGGCCTGGGCCAGTGCGATCGAAGAGGTGAACTGCGATTCGCTCAGCCACTGTGTTTCGTCCACCAGATAGCGGTGCATGTCCGGAGCCGTGGTGATGGCGCCGCCCACCGCCAGCAAGGACAGTGAAGCGTAGTGGTTGAACATCGAGAGCCAATCCGAGACGCTCATGTGCAAAACGGGGTTCATGCTGCGTCTCCTTGAGATGCGGCCTGCTTGGCCAGTTGCAGGTACGCCCAGCCACAGCCCAGCAAGCCGGTGCCCAGCAGCACATAGGCCAGCGGCCAGCGCATCACGCCCACCCCGGCAAAACTGGCCAGCGCCAAAGCGATGCATACCGGCATGCCCATCGGGTTGCTGCGCAGGGCGCTGATCAGTTTGAGGCCGACGGCGGCAATCAGTCCGGCCGACACGGCCCCCATGCCACGCAAGGCCCCTTGCGCCCAGGCGGCATCGGAGACGCCACCAAAAGCCATGGCCAGCAACAAGGCCACGATCAAGGGGGCCGTCAGCATGCCTGCCAGCCCGGCCAGAGCACCTGCCAGGCCAAAGTAGCGGCCGCCGATCATCAGCGACAAATTGACCACATTGGGGCCAGGCATGATCTGGGCCACCGCCCAGTCTTCGACAAACTGTTCCTTGGTCATCCAGCGCTTTTCTTCGACCAGCACCCGCTGCACCACGGCCAGCACGCCGCCAAAACCCTGCAGTGCCAGCAGGGTGAACGAGATGAACAGGTCCGTCTTGGACCTGGGCTGATTGAGAGGCGCTTGTTCAGACATGGTCCGCATTATCCGTGTCGATCCAGGCCAGCCTGCCTTGTCCGCTGTCGCCCAGGCGCTGCACCAGCGCGGGGGCATCGGATTGAGGCAATGCGAAACGCAGCGTCACCACGCTGCCATGTTCGACCCCCAGCAGCTGCGCCCTGGCCAACTCCACTTCACGCCGCACCAGCCCCTCCAGGGCATAAGGCACGCTGCAGGCCAGCTCGGTGGTCTTGATCAGCGGGATCTTTTCGGCGGTGAGCAGGGCTTGCGCCACTGCATCGGTGTAGGCCCGCACCAGACCACCCGCGCCCAGCTTGACGCCGCCAAAGTAGCGCACCACCGAGGCCATCACGCCCTGCAGATCCTGGTGGCGCAGCACGTCCAGCATGGGCCGACCTGCCGTGCCCCCGGGCTCGCCATCGTCGTTGGCGGCCGACTGGCCCCCAGCCAGCAAAGCCCAGCAGACATGGGCCGCATCCGGGTGGGCGGCCTTGAGTTCGGACACCCGGGCCTGCGCCTCTTCGCGCCCGGGCATGGGCTCGATACAGGCGATGAAACGGCTTTTTTTGATGACCAGTTCGTGGTGGGCGGGCTGAGCGAGCGAAAACGGCATGCCTTGAGAATACCCGAGCCTGGATGGCTGAAGCGGACAGGCATTGCACCATACCCCTGTCCCATGCAAGCCCACCCCTGAGCGCCTACACTACAGGGTTATCCCCCGAGCCCTGTCCATGAACGCCTTCGCCGACGTTTCTCTTTTTCCGCGCAACGCCAAACCGCTGACCAGCTACCGCAAGTTCTGGGCAGCCCGCTTTGGCACGGCCCCGTTTTTACCCATGAGCCGCGAGGAAATGACCCAGCTGGGCTGGGACAGCTGCGACATCATTCTGGTGACGGGCGACGCCTATGTGGACCACCCCAGCTTTGGCATGGCCGTGATCGGCCGCATGCTGGAAAACCAGGGCTTTCGGGTCGGCATCATCGCCCAGCCCGACTGGCAAAGCGCCGAGCCCTTCAAGGCCTTGGGCCAACCCAACCTGTTTTGGGGTGTGACCAGCGGGAACATGGACTCCATGATCAACCGCTACACGGCCGACCGCAAAATCCGCAGCGACGACGCCTACACCCCCGGCAACGTGGCGGGCAAGCGGCCTGACCGTGCCGCCATCGTTTACAGCCAACGCTGCCGCGAGGCCTACCCCGAAGTCCCCATCGTGCTTGGCGGCATTGAAGGCAGCTTGCGCCGCATCGCGCACTACGACTACTGGAGCGACAAGGTGCGCCGCTCCATCGTGGTGGACAGCAAATGCGACCTGCTGCTGTACGGCAACGCCGAACGGGCAATCGTCGAAGTCGCCCATCGACTGGCCGCCCGTGAGCCGGTGCAGCAAATCACCGATGTGCGCGGCACCGCCTTTGTGCGCCGCGACACTCCCGAAGGCTGGTTTGAAATCGACTCCACCGAGGTGGACACGCCCGGCCATGTGGACGCGCACGTCTACCCTTACCTGATGGTGAGCGAGCAAGCCAAGGCACAAGGTGCTCACTGTGGGAGCGATGCCCCCGTCGCAATGGACGCGCCAAATCGCCGCGAGGTCGCGGCTCCTACTGCGGTGATCGACATCAGTGCACTCAAGGGTAAAGGCAGCTTCAAAGTGCCGCCGCGCGAGCGCAGCGTGCTGCGCTTGCCCAGCTACGAGCAGGTCAAGTCCGATCCGGTGCTCTATGCCCACGCCAACCGCGTGCTGCACCTCGAAACCAACCCTGGCAACGCCCGCGCCTTGGTGCAGGCGCACGGGGAGGGCACCACGGCGCGCGACGTGTGGATCAACCCACCGCCCATCCCTTTGAGTACGGCCGAGATGGACCATGTGTTCGATCTGCCGTATGCCCGCAGCCCGCACCCCAGCTACGCCGATGCGCACGGCAGCCACGATCACGAGACCAAGATCCCGGCCTGGGAAATGATCCGTTTTAGCGTGAACATCATGCGCGGCTGCTTTGGCGGCTGCACCTTCTGCTCTATCACCGAGCACGAAGGCCGCATCATCCAGAGCCGCTCTGAAGAATCCATCATCCGCGAGGTCGAGGACATCCGTGACAAGGTCAAGGGCTTCACCGGCGTGGTGTCCGACCTGGGCGGGCCTACAGCCAACATGTACCGGCTGGGCTGCCGCAGTCCCGAGATCGAAGCCGCCTGCCGCAAGCCCAGCTGCGTCTACCCCGGCATCTGTCAGAACCTGACGACCGACCACGGCCCGCTCATCAAGATCTACCGCCGTGCGCGTGCACTCAAGGGCATCAAGAAGATCCTGATCGGCTCGGGCCTGCGTTACGACCTGGCCGTGCAGTCGCCCGAGTATGTGAAAGAACTGGTGCAGCACCATGTGGGTGGCTACCTGAAGATCGCGCCCGAACACACCGAAGGTGGACCACTGTCCAAGATGATGAAGCCGGGCATCGGCACCTACGACCGCTTCAAGTCGATGTTTGACAAGTACAGCGAAGAGGCCGGTAAAAAGCAATTCCTCATCCCGTACTTCATCGCCGCCCATCCGGGCACCAGCGACGAAGACATGATGAACCTGGCCATCTGGCTCAAGAAAAACGGCTTTCGGGCCGACCAGGTGCAGACTTTCTACCCCAGCCCCATGGCCACGGCCACGGCCATGTACCACTCCACCCGCAACCCGCTGCGCAAAATCACGCACGAGAGCGAGCGCGTGGATGTGGTCAAAGGTGACAAACGTCGCCGCCTGCACAAAGCCTTTTTGCGCTACCACGACTCGAACAACTGGCCGCTGCTGCGCGAAGCCCTCAAAGCCATGGGCCGCGCCGACCTGATCGGCAACGGCAAACACCATCTGATCCCGAGCTGGCAACCGCTGGCCGATGGCGGCTACCAGAGCCCACGGCGCACCAACAGCACACAGGCCCTCGCCAAAGCCAAGCCAGGCCTCAAAAAGCCTGGTCAACCACCACGCAAAGGCGCCATGCTGACGCAGCACACAGGCTTGCCACCGCGCAAGAAGCGCTGATCAAACGGGCTTCAACGCCGCCAGCAACTCCGTCTCAATCGCGATCTGCGCCTTGTTCTGTTGCAGGGCGGCGCCGCTGACCAGAAAGGTGTCTTCCACCCGTTCACCCAGCGTGCTGATTTTGGCCAGTTGCAGGTTGATGCCGTGTTTGGCCAGCACCAGGGCGATGCTGTAGAGCAAGCCCATGCGGTCGCTGGTCGAGACGGACAAGAGCCAGTTCTGGGCCTTGTCGTCGGGTTTGAGGGTGACGCGGGGCGTGACCGGGAAGCTTTTGACGCGGCGCGACAGCCGTCCTTTGGTGGGGGCGGGCAGGGGCAGTTGTTTTTCGATGGTTTGCTGCAGTCCGGACTCGACCATGGTGATGAGTTCACGGTAGTGCTCGGGCAGTGACGCGGTCACGATCTGGAAGGTGTCCAGGGCCCAGCCGGTGCGGGTGGTGTGGACTTTGGCGTCCAGGATCGAAAAACCGGATTGGTCGAAATGGCCGCAGATCCGGGCAAACAGGTCGGGCTGGTCAGGCGTGAACACCAGCACCTGCAGGCCTTCTCCAATGGGCGACAGCCGAGCACGCACCGTGGTTTTGGCTTCGACGCCACCGACCTGTGCCACCACCCGTGCGAGTTGCCGGGTGTGCCAGGCGATGTCGTTGGCATCGTGGCGCATGAAGTAGCTCACATCCAGGGTCTCCCAGAGGGCCTTGTGGCCTTCGTGGGGCTGGGCATGGCGGGCCAGCTCCACCAGGGCATCGCGCTTGCGGGCTTCAACTTGGGCGTTGGCATCGGGTGCACGGCCTCCGAGCACACGCAGCGTGAGCTTGTACAGGTCTTCCAGCAACTTGCCTTTCCAGGCGTTCCAGACCTTGGGGCTGGTGCCACGGATGTCTGCCACCGTCAGCAGGTACAGCGCGGTCAACTGGCGCTCGTTGCCCACGCGCTGTGCAAATCGGGTGATGACTTCGGGGTCGCTCAGGTCTTCTTTTTGGGCCACATGGCTCATGGTCAGGTGCTCGCCGACCAGGAACTCGATCAGTTGCGCATCGGCTTTGTCCAGTTGGTGCTGGCGTGCAAACGTGCGCACTTCGGCGCGGCCCAGCTGCGAGTGGTCGCCGCCTCGGCCTTTGGCGATGTCATGAAAGAGGGCTGCGGCATACAAAATCCAGGGCTTGTCCCAGCCTACCGCCAGCTGCGAGCAAAACGGGTATTCATGGGCGTGCTCGGCCATGAAAAAGCGCCGCACATTGCGCAGCACCATGAGGATGTGTTGGTCCACGGTGTAGGCATGGAACAGGTCATGTTGCATCTGACCCACGATGCGCCGGAATACCCACAGGTAGCGGCCCAGCACCGAGGTCTGGTTCATCAAGCGCATGGCATGGGTGATGCCATAGGGTTGCTGCAGGATCTGCAAGAAGGTCTGACGGTTCACCGGGTCGGCACGGAAGCGGCTGTTCATCAGCCCGCGTGCGTTGTACAGGGCCCGCAGGGTGCGGGCCGACAGGCCTTTGATGCCTGGCGTGGCCTGGTACATCAAAAAGGTTTCGAGGATGGCGTGCGGGTGTTTTTCGTACAGGTCGTCACTGGCCACTTCAATGAGCCCGGACTTCTCGAAAAAACGCTCGTTCAATGGCCTGAAGCTGCTCAGCACCTCACCGCGTTCGCTGCGCAAATGGTCCTCGATGTTGAGCAGCAGAATCTGGTTGAGTTGGGTGACGGCTTTGGCCACCCAGTAGTACTCACGCATCAACTTTTCGCTGGCGCGCAGGGCCAGACGGCCCTCGGGTGTGGTTTCGGCCTGGTAGCCAAAGCTTTCGGCCACACTGGTCTGCAAGTCAAACACCAGCCGGTCTTCCCTGCGCCGGGCCTGCAGGTGCAAGCGTGCCCGAATCAGGCTGAGCAGGGCCTCATTGCGTTTGATCTGCCGCGCTTCCAGTTTGGTGGCCAGGCCTTTGCGGACCAAGGCGTCCCAGTTGTGCCCCAGGCCCGCAGCACGGGCTACCCACAAGATCACCTGCAGGTCACGCAGACCGCCCGGCGATTCCTTGCAGTTGGGCTCCAGTGCGTAGGGGGTGTCTTCAAATTTGGTATGACGCTGGCGCATTTCCAGCGTCTTGGCCACAAAGAAGGCCTGAGGGTCCATGGCGGCCTGGTACTGCTGCTGGAACCGGGAAAACAGTCCAGCATGGCCCGTGACCCGACGTGACTCCAGCAGCGAGGTTTGCACCGTGATGTCTTTGGCTGACTCCGACAGGCATTCGCTCAGGGTGCGCACACTGGAGCCGATCTCCAGGCCACTGTCCCAGCAGCTGCCAATGAAGGATTCGAGTTGCGCCTGCAAGCCCGGGGTGCTCTCAGGCGACTGGCCGTCGGGCAAAAGCACCAGCACATCCACATCGGAGGCCGGGAACAGTTCACCTCGGCCAAAGCCGCCCACGGCGACCAGGCACAGATCGGGCGCAAAAGCGGCGTTTTGCCAAAGGGCGATGAGCAGCTGATCGACCAGCCCTGCCAGCTGGCGCAGTGTGCGCTGGACACCTCGGGTGCTGTCACCCGTGGTGGCCAGGGTTTGCAGCACAGCCGCCTTGTCGCGGCGGTAGGCGTCGCGCAAAGCGGCAATGTCGGTCATGGCGTGTGGATTCAGGTGGAGGCTTTGGCGAAAGCCGGGATCTCGGGGCTGCCCGCAGACAGCGTCAGCACTTCGTAGCCGGTCTCGGTGACCACCACGGTGTGCTCCCACTGGGCCGACAGCGAATGGTCCTTGGTCACGATGGTCCAGCCATCGCCCAGTTCCTTGATGTCCCGCTTGCCAGCGTTGATCATGGGCTCGATCGTGAAAATCATGCCGGGCACCAGCTCGACCAGCGTGCCGGGCTTGCCGTAATGCAAGACCTGTGGCTCTTCGTGGAAGCCTCGGCCAATCCCGTGCCCACAAAATTCGCGCACCACAGAAAAACCATGTCCTTCGGCAAATTGCTGGATGGCGTGCCCAATGTCGCCCAGACGGGCACCGGGTTTGACCTGCACGATGCCATGCCACATGGCTTCGTAGGTCAACCTGGCCAGACGTTTGGCTGCGATCGAGGCGTCGCCCACATGGAACATGCGGCTGGTGTCACCGTGCCAGCCGTCCTTGATGGTGGTGATGTCGATGTTGACCGAATCGCCCTTTTTCAGGGGCTTGTCGTTCGGAATGCCATGGCAGACCTGGTGGTTGATCGACGTGCAGATCGACTTGGGGTAGGGCTTGTAGCCACCGGGCGCGTAGTTCAACGGGGCCGGGATGCATTGCTGTACGTTGACCATGTAGTCATGGCACAGCTTGTCCAATTCGTTGGTAGTGACACCAGGTTTGACAAAGGGTTCTATGTAATCGAGGACTTCCGAAGCCAGGCGGCAGGCCACGCGCATGCCTTCGATGTCTTCGGCCGTTTTGATGGTGATGGTCATGGCCTAATTATCCCATTCGACCCCGAACCCTAGGGTTTGCACGGGTAAAATAACTGCTTTTGCCGGTCAGCCCCAGTCAGCGGCTCCGGCGTGACGTTTTTCCGTCCCCTTACAAGGCCACCCCGTGACCCTGCACATCAGCTTTTTCGAAGGCGGCAACGCCCTCAGCGACTTCCGTATCCAGCAACTGCTGCCGCGTCTGGCGCAGATTTCGCCGAACATTCAAGGTCTGGCCGCCCGATTCGTGCACCTTGTGGCCACTGAACAACCTTTGCAAGGCGACCAGCAACAGACGCTGGCCGCCTTGCTCGCTTATGGCGATCCGTATGCAGGGCCGACCGATGGTCCGGCCATCGTCGTCAGCCCGCGTCTGGGCACGGTGTCGCCCTGGGCGTCCAAGGCGACCGACATCGCCCACAACTGCGGTCTGACCCTGAAGCGCGTGGAACGCATCACCGAATATCGCCTGGTGCTCAAGACCGGTCTGTTGGGCGGCGCCAAGGCGCTGAGCGATGAGCAGCTGGGCCAGGTCGCCGCACTGCTGCACGACCGCATGACCGAATCGGCCTTGCCC
>Ga0228703_1000177_pt1 | contig 51705 bp, 44 predicted proteins | sample McNCre217_Aug_MG_3_FD_178020 | JGI IMG/M metagenome (GOLD analysis project Ga0228703, IMG submission 178020) | Freshwater microbial communities from McNutts Creek, Athens, Georgia, United States - 29-17_Aug_MG | ecosystem: Environmental > Aquatic > Freshwater > Creek | place: USA: Georgia...
GTACCAAGTGGCAATGTTTTCACCGTTGCCATCGAACGTGCCCACATGGAGGAAGACGCCGGAAAGCTAACCCACGTTGGTGGCTCAACCGGCCGTATCCAAGGTGCGGAGTACTCGTTGGTTGATTACAACCGTGCCGGTGTTCCACTGGTTGAGATCGTTACCAAGCCGGTTTACGGTGCTGGTGCCGAGGCTCCAGAACTTGCCGCCGCTTACGTTCGCTCAATCCGTGAAATCGTCAAGGCTATGAACGTCTCCGATGCCCGCATGGAGCGCGGAAACGTGCGCTGTGACGCCAACGTTTCGCTGCGTCCACACGGCCAGGAGAAGCTTGGTACTCGCACCGAGACCAAGAACGTCAACTCGCTTCGCTCCATCGAGCGCGCAGTGCGCTACGAGATTCAGCGTCAGGCCGCAATCCTCGCCAAGGGTGGCACCATCACCCAGGAGACCCGTCACTGGCATGAGGACAAGGGCTCAACCAGCGCCGGACGTCCGAAGAGCGATGCCGATGACTACCGCTACTTCCCAGAGCCAGACCTAGTTCCGGTTCAGCCTTCCATCGAACTCATCGAAAGCCTGCGCGCTCAGCTGCCTGAGAAGCCAGCAGATCGCCGCAAGCGTCTGCAGGCCGAGTGGGCCTTCGGCGATCTAGAGTTCCGCGATGTTGTAAATGCGGGCCTTATGGATCAGCTTGAAGAGACCGTAGCCGCTGGCGCCAAGCCACAGGCTGCCCGTAAGTGGTGGACCGGCGAGATCGCCCGACTGGCCAACGAAGCCGACAAGGACATTTCTGAACTGGACATCACCCCAGCAGATGTTGCCGACCTGGCTGCATTGGTTGAGGAAGGCAAGATCAACGACCGTCTGGCTCGCGAGGTCCTAACCTACGTGTTGGCAGGCGAGGGTTCGCCTTCGGCTATTGTTGCCAACCGAGGACTTGAGGTTGTCTCCGATGATGGCGCACTAATCGCCGCTATCGAGGCCGCTCTAGCCAGCCAGCCAGATGTGATCGGCGCTATCCGTGAGGGCCGCATGCAGGCCGCCGGAGCGGTTATCGGTGCAGTAATGAAGGCTATGAAGGGCTCGGCAGATGCTGCCCGCGTGCGAGAACTGCTAATCGAGATGGCCAACAAGTAATGCCAAAAAGAAAAGCCCCGACTTCGGTCGGGGCTTTTTTAGTTCCAAATGACTTCGGGATTGAGGTCGCCGGTGAACTTGAGCAAGTGCTTCTGCAGGACAAACTTCATGCGCTCCAGCGATTCGGTGTTCTCCGCTGTTACCGCCATGGTGAGGGTGGTCTCGGATGGAATCACGTCGGCTACCGCGGTCTCAATGGCGAAGTGCCAGCCAACCGGGCTGATTTCAGTGACGTTGATCTTGTGGCCCAGGTGCGAAGCGAGCTGCTTGCCGTATCGGGCTGGGCGTTCGATGGTTACTACTGCGGTTGATTGCATGGGTTGAGTCTAAGCCAAGACCTAAAGGCAAAAGCGTTCATAAGGACGGCAGCTCGCCGGGAGATTTCCGGCTCGCGACGCAGCGTGTCTTCACCACGCTCAGCGCTTTTATGCAAAAAACGCAAAAAACGCCCCGAGCAGGGGCGTTTTTCGTTTTTTGGGTGAGTAACGGGACTTGAACCCGCGGCCCCCTGAACCACAATCAGGTGCTCTACCAGCTGAGCTATACCCACCATGTGCCACACTTACGCGCGACAACTTAAAGATTCTAGCAGTTTTGCTGCCAGCGGTCTAACTGGGTTGCAATGCTTAGTTGGCCGATGCGATGGCTGCCGCGGCCTGAGCCTGCTCTGAGGTTGGGCCTGGTAGCGGCACAAAAACTGCTTCGCGGTAGTACTTGAGCTCGACGATGGATTCCATGATGTCGGCAAGGGCACGGTGGTTGCCGCCCTTCTTTGGCATCTGGAAATAAACGCGCGGATACCAGCGGCGACTTAGCTCTTTGATGCTTGAGACATCGATGTTGCGATAGTGCAGGTGGTTGTCTAGAGCAGGCATGTAGCGGTTTAGGAACATGCGATCGGTGCCGATAGTGTTTCCAGCCAGGGGAGCGGTGCGTGCTTCAGGTACGAACTTCTTTACGTAGTCCAAAATCAACTGTTCGGCATCCGCCAGATCGAGTCCATTTTCGAACTCATCGATGAGGCCGCTTGCGGTGTGCATGTTGCGAACGAAGTCGTTCATGCCGGCTAGGGAGTCTGGGCGAGGCTTGATTACAACCTCGAGGCCCTCGTCTAGCACCTCTAGTTGGTCGTTGGTGATGACCACGGCAACCTCAACTAGGCAGTCGCGTTCTGGGTCTAGCCCAGTCATCTCACAGTCGATCCAAACTAAGTTTGCTGAAATTTCAATCACACCTAAAAAATATGCCCAACCGCTGACAACTTAAAACTATTGGGGCCCCTTTCGGGACCCCTCTAGTTTACTTTGCGTTTGTTTGAGAGCTTAGGCCGTGGCTGCCTTAGCGGCCTTGGCTGCAGCCTTAGCGATCTTGCGCTCGGTGCGACCGGCTGACAGCCAGTAGAGCACAGGGACAATCACCAGGGTCAGTACGGTGGACGAGAAGAGTCCGCCGATAACCACCACTGCAAGCGGCTTCGAGATGAATCCGCCGCCACCGGTTGCACCCAAAGCCATTGGTGTCAGGGCAAAGATGGTTGCCAGCGCAGTCATCAAGATTGGACGAAGTCGCTGGCGGGCACCATTGCTGATGGCTTCCTTCACGGGCATTCCCTGCTTGCGGTACTGGTTTATGAGGTCAATCAGCACAATGGCATTGGTGACCACGATTCCAACCAGTAGCAACATTCCAATCAGCGCTGGAAGACCAAGAGCGGTATCGGTGGCGAGCAGTGCCACAAAGGCGCCGGTGGCCGCAAAAGGAATGGAAGACAGCAAGAGGATTGGCTGCAGCAGGCTACGGAACGTTGCCACCATAACCAAATACACGATTGCGATCGCAACTAGAAGCGCTTCACCCAGCTGGGCAAACGAGTCTGCCTGATCCTTGGAAACACCACCGATGCTGGCGGTAACACCAGCCGGAAGCACAACCGGCTTCAGGCGCTTAGTGACCTCAGCGGTGATTGCTCCCAGGTTGTCGCCAATTGGCTTCAACGAAACGGTAGCGGTGCGGTTACCTTCTTCGCCGGTGATCTGGGTAGGCACCGAGTTGACGGTTACCTTGGCCACCGAGGTGAGCGGCACAGTGCCGGTTGCGGTTGGAATGGCGATGTTGCGCACGGCCGCAATGGTCTTAGGGCTGTTTGCCTGCACCACGTAGATCGGGGTGGAGACAGATGCGAGGTTCAACTTGCCGATAGAACTTGGGCTCATGATGCCTGCAACAACTGCACCGATAGCAACCTCGTTGAGACCCAACTTGGCAGCCTTCACGCGGTCAACGGTTACCTGAAGGGTTCGTTGCTTGTCGGCCATCGAGTTGGTGATGTCGCTGACGTTCTTGGTGCCCTTCATAGCCTTGCTAACGGCCGCGATGCCGGCATTTAGCGCCACATCGTTGCTGGCGGTAACCTTCACATCGATGGTTCCGGTGGAACCAAAGTTGCCTCCGCCGGACTGAAGAGTGACGGTGCCTAGCGAGGCATCCTTCTTGGCGGCAGCCAGGATGGAGTTCTGTAGTGCGGTCTGGTCGATTCCAGTCTTGGTGGTGATCTGCAGCATGATTCCGCCGGCAGAGGCACCGAAGGCCACGCGACCATCACCCGAGGAACCCACGGTGGTAAGCACGGTGGTCACATCCTTCTTGGCTAGGATGATCTTCTCTAACTTGGAAGCCGCGGTGTTCTGCTGGTTGAAGCTGGCCCCGTTCTGAATCTTCTGGTTCAGCACAAAGTTGTTGCTGTCGCCGCCACCGATGAAGTTGGTCTTGAGGAAACCAGACATGCCAAAGGTGAGAACCAGAATCAGGGCTGCAGCCACCAGAGTCACTGCTGGGTGAGCCTGGGTGATGCGCAGAACAGGAAGATAGCCTCGCTGCAGCCAGGACTTGCGTTCGGCTGCCTCTTCGGCCTCGCGAGCGGCTTCCACCTTGGCTGCCGAGCTTTCGCCCTCTTCGCCAATGCTGGAGCCCTTGAGGAACCAGTAGGCAAGTACCGGAACGATGGTGAGCGAAACCAAAAGCGATGCAACCAACGCGATTGCGAAGGTGAAGGCGAATGGCCTAAACAACTGACCAACCAGGCCGCCAACCAAGGCGATTGGAAGGAACACTGCAACCGTGGTGACGGTGGCAGCGGTAATGGCACCGGCAACCTCGCCAACCGCGTTGCGGATGGCCTGAGCCTTGGATTCGCCGTACGAAAGGTGGCGGTTGATGTTCTCGATGACCACGATCGAGTCATCTACAACACGACCGATAGCGATTGTAAGTGCACTGAGGGTAAACAGGTTCAGCGAGTAACCAGTGAGGTTAAGTCCGATGAAGGTAATCAGCACCGAAGTTGGGATGGAGATTGCGGTTACCAGAGTGCTGCGAACCGACCAGAGGAACAGCAGGATGATCAGGATGGCGAAGCTAAGGCCCAGTAGGCCCTCCTGGTTCAGATCCTGAAGTGACTTCTCAACGTAAGGTGCCTGGTCAAATTCGGTGGTGATGGTTACATTTCCCAGCTTCTTCTTTAGGTCTGGAAGTAGTGCGGAAACGGCGTGGCTGATGGAAACGGTGTTGCCATCAGGGGTCTTGGTGAGGGTGATGCTAAGGGCTTCGTGGCCATTGACGCGAGCGACCGCGGTAACAGGAGCGTTGTCGTAGCTGACTGCTGCTACATCACCGATGGAAAGTACCTTGATTGTGGTCTTCACAGTTGGAGTTGCAGCAGCCTGCATGGCCTTGGCGGCTGCCGCAGCAGTTGCCGCCTGAGAAGCGGCGCTCGAGGCTCCTGCACCTGAGGCTCCTGCACCCGAGGCTCCCGCACCTGGGTAGGCGCCAGCTGCAGAGCCAGAACCGGCTAGTGCTCCAAGCGAGGAAGGCGCCGCATAGCTGGCCGAAGTTGATACCGAAATCAGCGGCAAAGCCTTGAACTGCGCGATGCTTTCAATCGGGGTTCCAACCTGGATGTTTAGCTCGCCAGCCTTGTCATTGACTACACCGGCAGGCATGACGATGCCGTTGGTCTGTAGCGCGGTGACAATCGACTGCTGGGTTAGCCCATTAGCCTTCAGAACTGCCTGCTTTAGGGTGAGGTTCACGCGCTTCTGAATGATGCCGTTGATGGAGACGGTTCCCACACCGTTCACAGCGGAAAGCATTGGAGTGGCAACATCGCTGATGGTCTTGCACAGTGCCTCGTTGTTGCCGGTGTTGGACGAGACACCAAGTGCGACAACCGGAATACTGTCTAGCGAGCCCGAGATGACCTGTGGGGTAACTCCGGCTGGAAGTCCGGTAAGACCGGTCACGGCAGCGTTGAGGCGCTCTTTCACCTGTGCGGTGGTGGTTCCGTAAACAAATGAGACGCGCACAATGCTCATGTTGGCCTGCGAGGTAGTGCCGGTGGAGCTCTCGCCATCCAAACCGCGCACGGCGGTCTCGATTGGCTTGCTCACCTGGGTGTCTACTACGGTTGGCGAGGCACCCGGATAGACGGTCACGATGGCGGCCTGAGGCACCTCGATCGATGGGAATAGTTCCTGTCGCAGCGACGATAGCGAGATGACACCAAATACGGCGATGATTACCGTAATGAGCGCTACTACCGAACGGTTGGCAAGTGAGAGCCTAGCTAGACGATGCAAAATTACTCCTGTTTATGGGGTGTATTCAAAGTCTAACTAGAACGGGTTTCTATTAGGTTTCGATGAGAAATGTTAGGCCTCCAATCTCACCGATGGCAGACTAGGGGCATGGCTGAGTTGGCGTTGGTATTGCTCCTGGGGTTGGTTGGACCACTCCTGGCTCTGACGCGTCGATTCGCTGTCCCGGTTGCTCTGGGTGAGCTACTGATTGGTACCTGTTTCGGTGCCTCTGGACTGAAGGTATTGGATGCCAGCAGTCCAAACCTGCAGTTGCTTACCCAAATCGGTTTTGCTCTGGTGATGATGATTGCAGCCAGTCACATCGATCTTTCGAGATTCCGCGATTCGAGATTTATTGGCAAGGCGTTTTTGGGCGTGGTTTTGACGGCCATCACGGGATCGCTCCTATCGTTTGGCATAGCCAACGTTGTTGGCTTACCAAGTCACTGGGCACTCTTTGCGGTTCTGCTTACTTCCAGTTCTGCCGCGGTTGTTTTGCCAGCATTCTCCGGTGTGAAGCCAAATAAGGACCTCAGCCTCTTTCTCACCCAGGTTGCGCTTGCAGACCTGCTCAGTATTGTTGCCTTGCCGCTAGCGGTAAGCCCGCAAAGGATTCGTGAGGTCGCCACCGGAGCGGTCTTGGTTGCCGGTGCTTCGGTGTTTATCTGGGCTCTACTGCGCTGGTTAGACCGAACCGGCCGCTGGAAGCGCATGCGACAGCTATCCGCCGAGCGCGGTTTCGGGCTCGAGTTGCGGGTGAGCCTGATTCTCTTGCTTACCCTGATTTGGTTGGCTCAATCCTTCTCGGTGACCATCCTCATATCTGGTTTTGGCCTTGGCTTGGCAATCGCGGCCAACGGTGTGCCACACCGCCTTGCTAAGCAGCTCTTTGCAGTTTCCGAGGGGTTATTTGCTCCCGTGTTCTTTGTGCTACTTGGGGCTGGAATCGACCTTTCAGCACTCTGGAGCACACCAAGTTTGGTGCGCCTGGCTCTAATGCTGGGCTTTGGTGCAATCTTCGTCCACCTTGTTTCCATGCTCCTCGGAACGAGGCTCAGCTTTGCCATTGCTAGTAGCGCACAGTTGGGCGTTCCTGCGGCGGCGGTTAATCTGGGCCTGGCTGCACACCTCATCGATGGCGGTGAAGCTGCTGCCATCATGGCAGGTGCGGTGATCACCCTTGTGGCAACCGCCTTCACTTCGGCAATGCAAAACGGGCCGGTTCCGAAGAACCGACCCGCTTAGAGAACTTGGCTGTTAGGCCAACTCGAACTGACCACCCTCAATTTGACCCTGACGGCGGTATAGGTCCAACTTGGCACGGGTGTCCGCGATGTCCAGGTTGCGCATGGTTAGCTGACCAATGCGGTCGGTTGGACCAAAGGCGGCATCCTCGGTGCGCTCCATCGACAACTTCTCTGGGTGGTACGAGAAGCCCTCACCCTGAGTGTTGAAGATGGTGTAGTCGTCGCCGCGGCGAAGACGAAGAGTAACAGTGCCGTTTACTGCCGAGGCAACCCACTTGGTGAGAGATTCGCGCAGCATCAGGGTCTGTGGGTCTAGCCAGCGGCCTTCGTACAACAGGCGGCCCATGCGGCGACCCTCGGCGTGGTAGTTGGCAATGGTGTCTTCGTTGTGAATGGCCGAAACTAGGCGCTCGTAGGCAATGAACAGCAACGCCATGCCAGGAGCCTCGTAGATTCCACGGCTCTTGGCCTCGATGATTCGGTTCTCGATCTGGTCACTCATGCCCAGACCGTGGCGGCCACCAATTTCGTTGGCCTTGTACATTAGGTCAACGGCCGACGCGAAGTCCTGGCCATTGATGGCAACCGGACGACCCTGACGGAAGGTGATCGAAACGTCTTCGCTGTCGATGCGAACGCTTGGGTCCCAGAACTTGACACCCATGATTGGCTCTACGTTTTCGTAGGAGGCGTCGAGGAACTCGAGGGTCTTAGCCTCGTGGGTTGCACCCAGCATGTTTGCATCGGTGCTGTAGGCCTTTTCGGCGCTGGCACGGTACGGCAAGTTGCGCTCTACCAGCCACTCGCTCATCTCTTGACGGCCGCCCAGTTCGGTAACGAACTGGTTGTCCAGCCAAGGCTTGTAGACGCGCAGGTTTGGGTTGGCAAGCAGGCCGTAGCGGTAGAAGCGCTCGATGTCGTTGCCCTTATAGGTTGAGCCATCGCCCCAGATCTCAACGCCGTCTTCGCGCATGGCGCGAACCAGGAGGGTGCCGGTTACAACGCGGCCCAGGGGAGTGGTGTTGAAGTATGCCTTGCCACCGGTGCGCAAGTGGAAAGCACCACATGCAATCGCTGCAAGGGCTTCCTCAACCAGCGAAACGCGGCAGTCGACAAGACGACCAGCTTCGGCACCGTACTCAAGGGCACGGGCCGGAATGGTGTCGATGTCGGTCTCATCAGGCTGACCGAGGTGGGCGGTATAGGCGAAAGGAATTGCGCCTTTTTCGCGCATCCAGGCAACGGCCACCGAGGTATCAAGACCACCGGAAAACGCGATGCCAACTTTTTCGCCGACAGGAAGGGAAGCTAGTACTTTAGACACCCTGCAAGTTTACTTGGCATTAAAGGCCAACGCCCAGTTCACCGACTAGCGAACTGGGCGTTGGAATGCAGATTTAACCCAACAGTGACTTCATCTGCTTGTAAATAACGTTGGCTGCCATCACCGGGTTTAGCCGCGATAGGCGATCCATCATGGTGGCATCCGAGCCAATGGTGATGCGTGGCTTGTTCTGCTCAATGGCGTCAATCATCTTGGCTGCGGCAACCGGTGCTTCGGTCATCTTGAACTTACTGGCCGCCTCGTCGCCACCGGCGGGCATGGCCATGCCGGAGTTGACGCTGATGTTGGTGTTGATTGCACCTGGGAAGACAACAGTTACACCCACCTTGGTGTCCATAAGTTCTGAGCGCAGGCCCTCGGTCAGCAGCTTGATCGCAGCCTTAGATGCACCGTAAAGACTCTGACCCGGCACCGGCGCGTAGGCACCCATCGATGAGACGTTGAGGATGTGTGCCTCTGGGCGAGCTAGTAGTCCAGGTAGGAATGCTTTGACCAGCATCAGTGGGCCAAAGAAGTTGACGTTCATAACCTTGCTGGCCTGCTCCATGGTGAGGTCCTTGACGTGCACAAACGGCTGGATGATTCCCGCATTGTTTATAAGCGCGTCCACTGGTCCAAGCTTTGCTTCCACCTGGGCTGGCAAGGCTGCCACTCCTGCGGCATCGGTTACGTCTAGGACGAAAGCCTCAACGGTGCCACCGGCAATCTTCCTGGTTTCTTCGAGCGTCTCTGCTCGGAAATCTACGGCCGCAACCTTGGCACCCTTTTGAACCAGTTCGATGGTCAACTGGCGACCCATGCCGCTTCCGGCACCGGTGACAACAACTACTTTTCCCTTAACCTTCATGGTGTTCCCCTCATTGTGTGGTTAATGCTCAATCTACTCTTCGAAGGTGGGGCTAATAGAACATTCTTCTAACCGTTTAGTTAGGTGACGTTAACCAAAGAAAAGGGGCAGGCCCTGCGGCCCGCCCCTCATCGGTGAGTATTGCTAGTGAGCGGCTAGGTTCGCTGCGATGATGTGCGGGGTGAATGCCCAAAGGTTTGGGTTCTTAGGATCGATGGTTAGCTGAACCCAATGGTTGAAGCCCGAACCGAAGGTCTGAACCCGGGTGAAGTATTCCACCAAGTTTCCCTTGTCCTTCTGAACTAGCTTTCCAGCGGTCTCGTTCATTGGCATGTCCACCTGGTACCAGTGCTGGTCACCGTTCTGAAGCAAAACTGGCTTCTTGAACTTTAGGGTGTTGGTCAGCAACGCCTGCTTGGTTGCGTCGTAGGCCTGGGTGTACTCGTTGTTAGGAGCAGCTGCGCCCGAGGCGAAGCCTTCCCAGTCCATGTCAGCCTGAATGGTAACGATGACACCGTTCGAGCCGTCGGCCATTGCCTTCTCGAAGCCCTTGTTGATCCAAGCGACGTTGGCTGCGTCGCGAGCTGCGAACTCGGTTGCGTCGCCATCCTTGGCGGTGTCGTTGTAGGTCTTGTACTTGTCCGAAGTAACAGGAGCGTTGTTTGCCGAGCCTGGAACGTGAGGAAGGATGAAGGTGATCTTCTTGTAGGTGAACATCTGCATCTCTGGGTAGTTTGCGTCGTGAGTGATCACGGTGTTGGCTAGTGCGCCCTTGCCAAGCGAGATGTAGCTCTTATCGGTGTTCTGGAAGAAGGTCTTGCGAACCAGTGCCAGGCGGTCTAGAGGGTCGAAAGCACCCTTCACAGCGCGGTCGCAGTCAACCCACTCGTTGTCACCAACGCTGTAGAAGACCGGCTTGTTGAAGGTGTCGAAGAACTGACCCTTGATGCGGCTGTAGGCAGCATCGGTGCACATGTCACCCTTACCGCTCATGGTGTCGCCATCAAATAGCGAGAACTCAGACGACGATGCGTTGATTGCGTTTACAACGTTAGGAGTCTGGGCCACGCCAGCTGCGTCGTAAGGCATGTCACCGATTAGGGCGATGTCAAACTTGTTTGGGTCTGCAACCGGCTTGGCAGTTACGGTCACGGTTGCGCGAGGGCTTGGCTTCTTGGTCGCAGCAGATGCCGGAGCAGTTGCTACTAGAAGGGCGATGGTGGTGGTTACGGCAGCTGCAGTTAGAGCAGCGCGTGCGATGAATTTAGTTTCCATGCCGTCTATGTTTTTGAAGCGGTGTGAACTGGCTGTGAACCGAACTTGTTTCTAAAGCAAACTCTCAGTTAAGTGTTCTATTTCAACATCATCCAGGTGGCCACGCACAGACCGAAGCCCGAAACCACCCACCGCAGAATCACCGGGTTGGCACGGCGCACGATGTTTGGCCCCAACCGGCCACCGATGGCGAAGCCGAGCGCCAGAGGAATGGCCATCAACCAGTTCACCTGGCCCGAGAACAGGAAAATCACCACACCCATCGTGTTGGCCAGGAATAACAGCACATTCTTGAGCGCGCTGCCTACTTTGAGGTCCACACCAAGGATCAACATGGTCGCAGCCATGGTGATAGTGCCGGCACCCGCTCCAAAGTAGCCGCAGTAGATGCCCACGAAAAGCATTATCAACATCAGTGGCCAAAGCCGCTTGGGCGCCTCGTGGTTTCCGGTGCGCTTCGGAATCAAAATGGCGAACGAGGCTAGGGCAATTAGCACCGATGCGATTTTCTGAAACGAGGCTCCAGGCGTCTGCAGAAGCAAAATGGCCCCAATGGTTCCGCCAATCAGCATCGATGGCGCCAGTCGCTTCAGAATCTGCTTGTGCGAACCCCACTCCGGGTAGGAGGCATGAATGGAGCTAAAGCTCATGGCGGACAGCGAGATTGAATTTGTCACGTTGGCCGAAACAGGGCTTACCCCGATGAGCAGTAACGCGGGGAAACTGAAGATGCTTGCCAGACCGGCAACGGCCCCACTGATACCCGCAGCGATTCCCGCAAGCATCAGAAACAGAAAAATGGGGAGCGTCATTTACCGTTTAGCCAATCGATTCGCCTGAGTAAACTTGAGAGGTTGAGTTGCTCAAAATGCCTTCGTAGCTCAGTGGATAGAGCAGGAGCCTTCTAATCTCTTGGTCGCAGGTTCGATTCCTGCCGAGGGCGCTCGTATTTCGTTCCCCATAATCTTCTCGGATGAAACTAGGCAAGAAGTTCCTTCAACTTTTTGACCAGGTCCTGCTGGTTCGACTGCATCTCAGTTCCGCCATGCAAGTACGAAGTTGTGTATCCAAAGCCGATTCGCTCGTCGAGACTTGCCCAGCCCGCCTGCCCGCCAAAGCCGTTGTGACCAAAGCCCCTGCCGCCCGGCATTTCGAAGTGCGGTGGCGAAGGGAGCATAAATCCGTTACCCCAAACCGCGTATGGGCCTGGTTCATGCCAGACATTCTCCCCGAATGATACCGGCTGCGTTGCAACTGTCAACGCTTCCTCGCCAACCAGTCGGATGCCATCGGTCTCGGTGACCGTTGCGGAATAGATTTTGGCCAGGGCGTAGGCGTTGGTCACGCCTCCAGCTCCGCCAAGTTCCACCGACAGGGTCTCGAAGTCGCTGAATCCACCGGCCGAAGTTGGGTTTGTAGGAAGTGCTACGCCCAGCGTCATAGCCTGGGCACTCCAGAACTGGTCACTGCCGTACGGCGCTTCGTTGGTTGCAAATTCTTGATTGGTAGTTAGTTTTGCTACTCGAGGGTATTGATCCGCCGGCATGCCAATCCACATGTCAACGCCAAGTGGCTTGGTCACATGTTCCTGCAAATACTCGTTGGCGCTTAACCCGGTCACATTGCTGATGAGTTTGCCAACCAGGTGGCCGAAAGTAAGTGCGTGGTAACCAAAGTTGGTGTCGGGAGCCCAGAGCGGTTCTTGCTTAGCAAGTTCCTCCACAACTGATTTGCCATCTAGCAGTTCAGCGCGTGTCATGTTTCGGCGAGTGGCGCTTAGCCCCGCTCGGTGTTGCAGCAGAGTCTTGACCTTGATGGCGCCCTTGCCATTCTGTGCGAATTCAGGCCAATAGTGTGCCACGGGCTGTTCCAGGTCCAGAAGCCCCTGCTCGATTAACCGGGTCACCAGTATGGCGACTATGCCTTTGGTGCACGAGAAGACAGTAGAAACGGTGTCCTCGGCCCATGGTTGACCCGCGTTAGCTTCGCCCTGCCAGACATTGACAACTGCTTCTCCATTGCGGAAAACCGCGAGAGAGGATCCACCCGCCGGAGTTTCTAGGCCCTGGGCTTCGAAAAGTGTTACGAGGGGTTCGAAGCGGGCTTCGAATGTGCCCTTCACTTGTTCCATGACTTTGGCTGGTCGGAAAGAATTTCAACATCTACGGGATCAGATTCTGGAAGGTCAGCCAGAATCTCGAGGTCCAGCTCGCTCAGCGAGAACTTCAGAGCGGCCAGATGGTCAGCAATCGACTCGATGCGGGTAACGCCCGGCATGGGAATGACATTTGGCGAAAGCGAACGCAACCAGGCATTGGCAACGGTGAAAGTGCTCACATTGTGCAGCGCGGCCACCTCGGAAAGCACCTCAAAGGTCTTTGTGCCTTGTTCCTTAGGGCGGGCACCCTTCATCGGGGTCCAAGGCAGGAAGGCCAGATCAAGGTCTTCGCAAACCGCAAGCACATCCATATCGTGGCGGTAAGCCGGGTTCAACTGGTTTTGCACCGATACCAGACCGCCATCGGCAGGGCCACCAATGGTGTCGTAAACAGCCTTCAGCTGGGCAGCGTTGTAGTTTGAAACGCCGATGTTGCGCACGAGTCCGCTGGCCTTCACAGCCTCCAGTCCACTTAGGGCTTCGGCAAAGGTGCGCGATGGGTCAAGGCGGTGATGCTGCCAAACCGGAATTACGTCAACGTGCAGTCGGGCTGCCGATGCCGCTGCGGCGCTGACCAGGTACTCGGCGCTGGCATTGCGACCCCAGATTTCGCCGGCGGCGCGGGTGATTCCACCTTTAGTTGCCAGGATCAGCTCTGACTTCTGTTTTTCGGTCCCGGCCCAGGTTGCAACGGCCTCTGCCAACAGAACCTCGTTGTGACCGAAGTCTTCGAAACTTGGAGCGTAGATGTCTGAAGTGTCGAAGATGCGAACACCCATATCCATGGCGTGGTGCAGTGCACCGATGAAGGTGATGCGGGCAACAGTGTTCTCCACGATGGGGGAGCCCGGCCACGAGGCGTTCATAAATCCAAAGCCAAGCTTCACTGGCTGGTTCAGCAGAGGATTCTTGCTAGAAGTAGCGTTTGTCATCTCGATCTTTCGATTGTTAGAAGGCGGCGTCGCCTAGTTCGATGTTAAGAAGTGCTGCGATGCTGTTTGAGATTAGCTTGTGATCATCGCGCGAAGGCAGACCCGAAATAGTGGCCGTTCCAACCATCCCAGCCCCAGCTACGCGAATTGGGAAGCAGCCACCGGCTGGCACGTAATCGCGTGGGTTTAGAGCCATGAATTCAACTATCTTGAAGCCCTTTTCGTGCTCTAGCTGAAGGGCATAACTGCTCTTTTGGGCAACGTTCACAAGGTTTCGCTTGCGTCTGGCCCAGTCGGCATTGGCATTGGTTGTGCCCGGCATTGCATAGAAAAACAGGCAGTCGTCATTGCGACGAATGTCGATAACCACGGCTGCATCCTGAGCCATGGCTATATCCCGCACTACTAGGCCAAGTTTTAGGGCCATCTCCTGATCGAACTCATCAAAAATAAGTACCGATTCATGGATCGCAATCTTGGCAAGGTCTAGTTCAATATCCGAGGTCATTTCACAACTCTAAAGGGTGATTACCTGTGAAAACCGTTCGCTTGGCAAAGTTTCGTGCGTAATGAAAATCGCTGCTTTTTGCTGGTCGATCGAGACTGTCTGCAGGAGGTCTTGCCACAGGCTAGCTGCCAGTTCAGAATCCACATTTGCGGTTGGTTCATCAAAAATTAGCACCTGGAAATCTGCAAGCAGGGCCCTAGCTAGGGCAACACGCTGTGCCTCGCCGCCACTGATGGAAAACCCGCGTTCGCCAAGCTGTGTGTCCAGCCCGGCTCGTCCCACAAATGTGCTCACTAGGCCAACGCCATCCAGCGCGCGGTGCAATTCTTCGTCGGTGGCGTTTGGCTTGGCTATCAGCAAGTTATCTCGGAGCGTGCCCAAAAAAATGGTGGGGGATTGCTCGAGGTAACCAATCCTCTTACGTAGCGAGGCCTGATCAAATTCGGCGGCGTCGATTCCGTTGATCTTGTAGGTGCCGGTGTGCGGATTTAGGAAGCCGCTGAGCAACAGCGCAACAGTGGTCTTTCCCTTACCTGAGGCACCTTTCAACTGCAGAGTCTGGCCCGGCTCAAGTCTGAGATCTACTCCATCGATTGCTGTCTCCAGTTGGTTGGGGTATCTAACCGAAACACCAATCAACTCAATGGAGATGACGTCCTCCAGAACCCGTCCACCTTCAGAGCCCAAGATCTCCTTGGCAGGTTCGACATTGAGGAGCCCTTGCACTCTCGCAGCGCTGGATTTGTAGCGTTGCCAAGAGGTGATAGCCGGCAGGGAATTGGTGACCAGGTCAAATAGAGCGAGTGGGATCAGGGCGATAACTGCAAGCATCACTCGTGGTTGTCCACCGTTTAGAACCTCAGCGGCACCGAAATAGGTTGTTGCTGCAGTGGTGGCGCTGGCAAGAAACGCCAGCATCCCACTGCCAAAGCCGCTGGTAAGTGCTTGGGTGCGGTTGACCTTCTGGATGCGGTGGCTTGCCTCGGAGACGCGTGTGGCGGCGTGCTCGTCCCAACCATAGGCCTGCAATACGTCTAGGTTTTCCAAAAGGTTGCTGGTCTCGGCAGCAAGTTGCGCCCGCGCCGGTGCCGAATCCAAACCAGCTTGGCTGGTGAAGCGCGCGCTGACGGGGGCAACCACAAGGGCAACTAATGCGAGAGCACCAAAAAGGGCGAGAGCAGCCTGAGGTTGAATGAAGGCCAGATAGCCAACCGTGGCCAGTGAGACCACAGAGGCCTGGATTAAAGGAGCCAGAACGCGAAGCGGTAAGTTCTGCAGCTCGTCTACATCGTTGACAAGGTTAGTTACAGCGCTGGCGCGGTTCACGTTCGTCAAGCCAGCGGGTGCCAGCGGGACAATCTTCTTGTAGAGATCCTTGCGCAAAACCGTCTGCATTTTGAAGGCCGAGTTGTGTAAAACGACGCGCTCGGTGTACCTAAATAAGGCGCGGCCTAGGGCTAGGCCTCTCACCAAAACAACTGCGATGTTCAGGAACATCACGGGTGGGTGTTCGGCTGCGCGGCTGATTAGCCAACCGCTGGTCGCCATCAGTCCAACCGCGGATGCGCCCTGTAACACCGTGAGCAAAATGCCCAGTTTGAATCCAGAATCCTGTGGAGTGCCAAGTTGCAGCAGACGTTGAAGCTTGCTAATCAAGGCCCACCTCCATGGTGAAGGTGGCGGCGTCTATTTTTTGGTGCGACACGGCGATGACCGTCACACCGGTTTCGGCCAGGTACCTCAGCGACTCGTTCACTACCTGAACGCGGTGGCTGTCCAATGCAGAAATCGGCTCATCCAACATCAAATAGGGAGTCTTCTGGCTTAGCACGCGGTAGAAGGCTCGGGCGAGTCCAATGCGCTGCGCCTGTCCGCCGGATATGGCGCTGGTTGCCCCGCCCACAATCTGATCAAGCGACACGTCGTCAAGGGCCGCTAATTCAAGGGCGTGGGCCAACATCTCGGGTTGGGCTTGCACCGACGGTCCAACAATGTTTTCGGCAACGGATCCTGGAAATAACCCGATTCGTTGTGGTAGCCATGCAACCTGTTGCTTTGGCAACTCGGAGCGGAGGCTGCCTAGCATTGTGGTTTTACCGACACCGCTTGGGCCTTTGATTTGCGTCACATGCCCAGTCTCAAAGTCTTGGATGTAGATGCCTGAAATCCGGAGTCCTGAGCCAGCCGTGTCTTTTGCCGGCATTCCGGTTTCCGCCGCATCGATGATGTCCAATACCTCCTTGGACGCAGCAACTCCTTCGGAACTGGCATGGAACTGTGCTCCCACCATGCGCAGTGGCAGGAATGCCTCAGGGGCAAGTAGCAAAACGAACAATCCCGTCTGGAACGAGATGTCGCCGTTGACCAGTCGCAGACCAATGGTTACGGCCACCAACGCAACTGAAAGGCTGGCAATCAGTTCTAGGGCGAAACCACTGAGGAACGAGACCCTGAGAACCTTAAGGGTTCGGATTCTGTACTGCTCGCTGGAGGATTCGATCGTTTCAAGCTGCTTTTCGGCACGGCCAAAGATGCGCAGCGTGGTTACACCTCGGAGTACCTCGCCAAAGTGCTGGCTGAGGCGGCTTGTTGCATCTAACTGCCTCTGCTGCACTGCCTGAGTGGCCCAACCGATGAAGATCATGAACACCGGAACCAGCGGAATAGTTATCAGCACCTCCACGCCACTGAGCGGGTCAGCCAGCCAGATGATCAGGGTCAGAACCGGTGTGATGATTGCCGTGTAAATCAGCTGTGGCAAAAACTTGCTGAAATAAGGGTCTAGAGCGTCCAGCCGGGTGGTAGCAATAAGGGTCAGCTGGCTTGTGGTCTTGGCGTTTGCCCAGGCTGGCCCAAGCTTTAGAACTGCGGAAATAAGCTTCTGACGCAGTTCAGATTTGGCGCGATTGGCGGCCGTGATCGCTAACCATTCCTGACCCCAAATCAAAAGGGCTCTCATTGCTCCGATTGCAAGAATCAAGATCAGGGGCCAGGTGCTGGGCATTCCGGTTTGGGCTCTGGCGCTTCGTGTCCCACTCGCAACCAGGTCGACATGGAAGAAGACGTTGGCGATGAAGTGGGAAATCTGCCATGAGAACGCCGAAACCAACGCGGTAGCAAAAACCGCCAGAACCACCACGCTGGCAATAAACCAACGGGCAGCTCTGGCGGTTTTAAGTAGCCGAGGGTCAAGCGGTTTGATGGCGAGTCCCTCTCTAGTTGCTAGTGCGAGCCGGCAGGAATGGACTTGCGGCTGATGCGGTTACGGAATACCCAGTAGGTCCAAGCCTGGTAGGCCAGTACGAATGGGATCATGCAGCCAGCAACCCAGCTCATAACAGTCAAAGTATATTGGCTGCTCGAAGCGTTATCGATGGTGAGGCTGTAGGCCACATTGGTGGTTGATGGCAGCACATTTGGGTACAGCGCTGCAAACAACGCGCCAACCGCGGTGACGATGGTGACAACCATCAGGGTGAAGGCCACGCCCTCACGCTTCATCCAGTTGGCAACCTGCGCCGCAATCAGGGCCACCGCTGCTATTCCAGTAAGCAATAGCCCAATGACGCTGAAGTGCTGGAACAGGGTGATCAGCAGGAAGGTGGCGGCAATCACGGTTGCACCGTAACCAACTCGCTTTGCCAGCTGGCGCGCGCGATCCTTGATTTCGCCATCGGTCTTCAGAGTAATGAAGATTAGGCCATGCAGCCAGAAGACGCCAAGGGTGGTTAGTCCACCCATCAGGCCGTAAGCGTTTAGCAGGGTGAACAGGTTGCCGGTGTAGATGTGCTTGGCGTTTAGTGGAACACCCTCAACGATGTTGGCGAATGCCACACCCCAGAGCAGAGCCGGTAGCGCCGAACCCACGAAGATCATCCAGTCGAAGGTTGCCTTCCAGCGGGTTGACTCACCCTTGCTGCGGTATTCGAATGCAACGCCTCGGGCAATCAGCGCGGCCAGAATCAGCAGCAGAGCTAGGTAGAAGCCGCTGAAGAGCGATGCGTACCATTCGGGGAATGAAGCGAACAGCGATGCACCGGCAACAAGTACCCAGGTCTCGTTGAGATCCCAGACTGGACCGATGGTGTTGATTAGAACTCGTCGGTCGGTGTCATCCTTGCCAAGGAATGGCAGCGAGATTCCAACACCGAAGTCGAAGCCGTCAAGCACGAAGTAGCCGATAAACAGGAATCCTACGACGAGGAACCAGATGTGATTTAGAGCCATTTCATTTCCTCCTAGTAGGCCACGGTCAGTTGGTCGTCATCCGAGTGTTCGGGTTCGGCAACCAACACGTCAGGGCCGGCGGCCACTGCCTTGCGGAGGATGCCAAACTCGACCACGGCGAGAACGCCGTAGATGAGGGTGAAGACAATCAGGCTAATCAGAACATCTAGACCTGTGATGCCGGGGGAGACGCCATCGGCGGTCTTCATGAGGCTGAATACCAGCCAAGGCTGACGACCCATCTCGGTGAAGGTCCAACCAACTGCAATCGCGGTGAGCGAGAGCGGGCTAGCCCAGATGGCGGTGTTCCAGACCCACTTTGGAAGCTGAATGCGGTTCTTGCGGGTGAGAACAAGACCAACAACGCCGACCAGCATGGTTAGCATGCCCAGGCCGATCATCCAGCGGAATGCCCAATAGGTAAGCCAAATGATTGGCATGTAGTTGCCAGGACCGTATAGGTGAACATACTGCGCCTGCAGGTCGTTTAGGCCCTCTACGGTGCCGTTCAAGGTGTGGGTGCTCAGGAACGAGAGCAGGTAAGGAACGCGCACCGAGAAGATTTCACTGCTGCCATCTGGTGTGCCCCAGCTGAACAGCGAGAACGATGCGTCGTAGCCGGTGGAGGTCTTGTAGAGCGCTTCCGCCGCAGCCATCTTCATCGGCTGGGTCTGGACCATGGCAAGGCCAAGTCCATCACCGCTGATGACGGTACCGATTCCACCAAGAATCGATGCCCACAAACCAAAGCGCAGAGACTTGTACATGCTGTCCACGTACTGGTTGCGCTTTAGGTGATAGGCAGCAACGGCCACCATGACTGCGCCGGCAAACATGATGGACGCGGTGATGGTGTGAGGGAACTGGTTCAAAGCAACGATGTTGGTTAGAACGGCTCCGATGTCGGTGAGCTGTGCACGATTCTTGGCGTGGTTGATCACGAAGCCAACTGGGTGCTGCATGAAAGCATTGGCAGCCAGGATGAAGTATCCCGAGGCCCAAACACCGAAGGTGGTGATCCAGATGGTTGCCAGGTGAACGCGCTTGCTGAGGCGGCCCCAGCCGAAAATCCAGAGGCCAATAAAGGTGCTCTCAAAGAAGAACGCCAGCAGACCTTCCATGGCAAGTGGGGCACCGAACACATCGCCTACGAAGCGCGAGTAGTCAGACCAGTTCATACCGAACTGGAACTCCTGAACGATACCTGTCACCACACCCATGGCGAAGTTGATGAGGAAGATCTTGCCAAACAGCTTGGTCATCTTCAGCCACTTCTCGTCACCGGTGCGGGTCCAGGCGGTCTGCATGATTGCAACCAGAAGAACCATGCCGATGGTGAGTGGCACAAATAGGAAGTGATAAACCGTGGTCAGACCAAACTGCCATCGGCTGAGGGTGAGCGGATCGAGCCCCGCCAGAGCCTGTCCTGCAAGATGCATGACTGCTTCTCTTTCCGGAGGGTCTCTCAAGATTCTTAAGACTCGCGTGAAGCCTTAAGGTTTCCCTCCGATTCCATTTATAACGAAAGAGTCACGAACAACGACAGTAAGGCAAGCCTAAGAAATAGAAGATTTTTCTTAGAAAGTTCTGTGAATGGCTGAATTAGGAAGTTGCGCCCTGTTTTGGTGCCTGTTGCTGAGCAATTTCGGCACGGACCGCATCCATGTCTAGACCCTTGACGGCTGCAATCAGCTCTTCGAATCCGGCCGCGTTCATTGCGCCTGGGCGGTTGTAAATGAGAATGCCGTCCCTGAAGACCATGAGGTTAGGGATGGATGTGATGTTGGCCTGAGCCGAGAGTTCTCGCTCCACTTCGGTGTTTACCTTGCCGAAGGTGATGTCAGTGTGGCGAGTGGAGGCCTCTTCAAAGATTGGGCCGAATTGGCGACATGGTCCACACCACTCCGCCCAGAAATCGACGATCGTGATTCCATCGGTGATGTGCTGGCCAAAGTTGTGGCCGGTTAGCTCTACGCTTCCGCCGGCTTGTTTCTCAGTCATTGGTTAACTCCATGGTTCTTTGGGTGGCTAACTGTGCAACCACCATTCCAGCAATAACAAACAGCGAGCCAACTAGCTGTATTCCGTTTACGCTTTCACGCAGCCACAGCCAACCGAAGATGAAGGCGAACACAACCTCCGAAATAGAGCCAAGACCCATGGAGTTGCTGTCGATGTGCCTGATGGCTAGGTAGTTGAACGCCATAGGAACGAAAGAACCGAAAACGGCCAGCCAACCCAGGGCCACCCAGCCAGAGACTGCAGTTTGGGTGAGGTTGCCACCCAGATTGAAGATGCGGTTTAGGTCGGGGATCGAACCCGCTGTGGGTGGCTGGACAATCCACCAGAATGCAGCCGAGAAGCTCATCGAGTAGAAGAGGGTAGACCAAAGGTCGCGCTTAGCCTGAATCCGCTCCGACATTAGGAAGTAGGCGGTTGCGAAGACTGCAGTCATAGCGGCAAAAATAAGTCCCACCGAATTTAGGGTTGCGTTCCAGAAATTGGAAACAAGCACAAGGCCCACCATGGCAACCGCCACGCCCAGCCAGAGCTCGCGCTTTGCCGGCTTGTTGAAAACCAGCCAATTGACCAACGGAAGCATGATTGCCGAGGTGTATTCGATAAGCAGCGATATGCCGACCGGCAGCCTACTTACGGCGTTGGTGTAACTCCATTGCATCATCGCAACGCCGATTATGCCGAACGCTCCCATTGGAATCAGTTGGCGCCAGGTGATCTTTAGCAATTTTGGATTGATTAGTAGAACCACTATCAGGGCAAGCACGGCCGTGGCAGTAGAGCGGAATGGCACGATGAAGCCTGGGTCAAACCCAGCGAGGACCATTGCCTTGGTGGTGCTGGCATTTAGGCCGAAAAGCAAGCTGGACATAACCACCAGGGTCCAGCCCAGCCAAGGTTTCCGCGCAACAATCACGGCTTCAGCCTAGGGTAGAGACATGACAAGTTTTGTACTCGGTGGCGGTTGTTTCTGGTGTCTTGATTCTGCATTCATGCAGTTTCGTGGTGTGGCCGATGTTGAGGTTGGCTATGCGGGCGGCGAGGCCCGCAACGCCGACTATGAGAGTGTCTGTGGAGGTAACACTGGGCACGTTGAAGTGGCTCGAGTCAACTTCGATGAATCGGTGATTCCGGCCGAGGTGGTCTTGGACATGTTCTTCACAATGCATGACCCAACCCAGCTGAACCGTCAGGGCAACGATGTGGGCACGCAGTATCGTTCGGCTATGTTCTACGCGGATGAAGCGCAGCGATTGGTTTTTGAGGCGGCTAGAGAGCGTGCCATTGCCGCTTGGGGTGCTGGTGTGGTCACCGCAATTGAGCCGCTTGTGGAGTTCTTCGTGGGCGAGGAGTACCACCAAGACTTCTTTGCCAAAAACCCAAACCAGGGATACTGCAACTATGTTGTGGCGCCAAAGATGCACAAGACGGCTAAGGCATTCACCGATTACCTGAAGTAGTTCCGGACCTCCTATCCACAGATTGGTATTTGCCGAATCTGCTGACCGTATCGGATTGCCAACCTTGAGACATCACCTGCAGCCGCGGGGGAGACGTTTCAAGGAAGGATCTCCATGGAGACACTCAGCATCACCGGTTTGATCGCCACCACACCTCGCCATCTGGTCACCCAGGACGGCCTGCCAATCACCTCTTTTCGCCTAGCCGCATCGCAGCGCTACTTCGATCGCAAGCAGAGCAAGTGGGTAGACGGTGAGACCAACTGGTACACCGTCACAGCCTTCAGGCAGCTGGCCATTAATTTCACTCAGTCCTTCAACAAGGGTGACCGAGTACTTATTCACGGACGAGTTCGAGTGCGCGACTGGGACAACGGCGACCGCGCCGGCACCAGCGTTGAAATCGAAGCCACCACCGGAGGCCACGACCTCAGCTGGGGAACCAGCACCTTTGTGCGCACCGTATTGGTGAAGGAAGCCGAAACTCCAGAACCAGTCGAGTCCGGCCTAGAGTCCGAGTTGGCTCCGTTCTAGTTCTCGAATGGGGATTCCTCCAGATTCCCTCATCGAGTAGGCGGTGTCGCTAACCCCCTCCGTGACACCGTCAAAGCGCCCCGATTCTTCCCGCAATCCTCAAGTTACCCGTCCTGTCCTCGGGTAAACTTATCCTCAGCGGGTTGCCTATCGGGGCGCTTTTTTTATTGCCCGTTCTGCCCAACTTTCAAGGAGCAAGGCCAATGGCTGAATTCATTTACCAGATGATTAAGGCGCGCAAGGCGCACGGCGACAAGGTCATTCTTGATGACGTAACTCTTGCGTTCTTCCCTGGCGCCAAGATCGGTGTTGTGGGTCCTAACGGTGCTGGTAAGTCCACCGTTTTGAAGATCATGGCTGGCATGGACACCCCAAGCAACGGTGAAGCCCGCCTAGCCGGCGGTTACACCGTGGGAATGCTCATGCAGGAGCCTCCGCTAGATGAGACTCTCACCGTTTTGGGCAACGTGCAGTTGGCCGTAGCAGAGACAAAGGCCAAGGTAGACCGCTTCAACCAGATTTCAGAAGAGATGGCCAGCCCTGACGCTGACTTCGATTCGCTATTGGAGGAAATGGGCAAGCTCCAGGAAGAAATCGATCACCTGGATGCCTGGGACCTAGACAACCAGCTAGAGCAGGCCATGGACGCGCTTCGCTGCCCTCCAGGCGACCTGCCAGTCACTAACCTTTCCGGTGGTGAGCGTCGCCGCGTTGCACTCTGCAAGCTGCTACTAGAGAAGCCAGACCTGCTTCTGCTCGATGAGCCAACTAACCACCTGGATGCCGAGAGCGTGCTCTGGCTTGAGCAGCACCTAGCCAAGTACCCGGGTGCCGTCTTGGCCGTTACCCACGACCGTTACTTCCTCGACAACGTTGCCGAATGGATTCTGGAGCTAGACCGCGGTCGCGCTTACCCATACGAGGGCAACTACTCCACCTACCTTGAGAAGAAGCGCGAGCGCCTTGAGGTTCAGGGCAAGAAGGACGCCAAGCTAGCTCGTCGTCTCAGCGAAGAACTCGACTGGGTTCGCTCCACCCCTAAGGCCCGTCAGACCAAGAGCAAGGCTCGTCTGGCTAAGTACGAAGAGATGGCTGCCGAGGCAGATCGCACCAGAAAGTTGGACTTCGAAGAAATCCAGATTCCTGCCGGTCCTCGTCTGGGCAACGTTGTTCTTGAGGCCGATAACCTGCAGAAGGGCTTCGAAGGCCGTTCGCTCATCAACGGACTATCGTTCTCGCTGCCTCGCAACGGCATCGTCGGTGTTATCGGTCCTAACGGTGTTGGTAAGTCCACCCTGTTCAAGTCGATCGTTGGCCTAGAGCCACTTGATGGTGGAAACCTCAAGATCGGTGAGACCGTGAAGATCTCCTACGTAGACCAGGGCCGTGGCGGCATCGATCCAAACAAGACCCTCTGGGAAGTTGTCTCCGACGGGCTGGACTACATGCAAGTTGGCGCCACCGAGGTGCCTTCGCGTGCCTACGTTGCTGCTTTCGGTTTCAAGGGTCCAGACCAGCAGAAGCCAGCGGGTGTGCTTTCCGGTGGTGAGCGCAACCGATTGAACCTGGCCCTCACCCTAAAGCAGGGCGGTAACCTCTTGCTCCTCGATGAACCAACTAACGACCTCGACGTCGAAACCCTTGGTTCGCTAGAAAACGCCTTGCTTGAGTTCCCTGGTTGTGCCGTGGTCATCACCCACGATCGTTGGTTCCTAGACCGCGTGGCAACCCACATCCTTGCCTACGAAGGCACCGAGGACAAGCCGGATCAGTGGTACTGGTTCGAGGGTAACTTCGAGTCTTACGAAGAGAACAAGATTGCGCGTCTGGGTGCAGATGCAGCCAAGCCTCACCGCAGCACCTACCGCCGCCTTACCCGCGACGGCTAAATCGTTCAAGGAAAAGGGTCTGACCACAATCGGTCAGACCCTTTTTCTGTTTCTAAGACTTGTTGGCCCCAGCCCCAAAGACTAAGGCTGGCCGATTTCGGGAACGCGAACCATGCCCTCTTGAGCAACGGTTGCCAGCAGCAATCCCTCGCGGCTGAAGATGCGGCCAAAAGCAAGGCCACGACCACCCTGGGCGCTGGGAGATTCCTGCACGTACAGCATCCACTCGTCTACCTTTGGCTGGCGGTGGAACCACATGGCGTGATCCAGGCTGGCGCTCTTCAAGCCTGGGTGAGTCCAGGCAACGCCATGGGCGCGATAGATGCTCTCCAGAATGCTGTAGTCGCTGGCGTAGGCCAGTGCAGCGCGGTGCAGTGCGGGGTCATCTGGCAAGGCGCCAAGCGCTTTCAACCAAACGGCCTGGTGCGGAACCTGTTGTTTTTGGTCCACCTTGAAGTAGATGGGGGAGCCAACATGCCTCATGTCGAAGGGCCGCGCCTTGGCCCAGTATTGTGCCACTGGGTGTGGGTTCTCACCCATTAGCTCGGCTGCCGATGGCAACGTCTCTGGATCGGGAATGCCACTGGGCAGCGCGTCTTGGTGCTCCAGACCCTTGTCGTGGTCTTGGAACGAGGCGATCATCGAGAAGATCGGCTGGCCGTTCTGGAAGGCCTGAACTCTTCTTGTGCTGAACGATCTGCCGTCACGCAGGCGGTCGACACTAAAGGTGATTGGCTGGTTGATGTCGCCTGGACGCAAGAAGTAGCCGTGCAGACTGTGGGGGTCTCGGTCCTCGGCCATGGTGCGCTGGGCTGCAACCAGTGATTGCGCCAAGACCTGGCCACCGAAGACGCGCCCGTGCGGCATCCACTGCGACGGCCCGGTGAAGATGTCTTCGGTGGTTTGAGCACCGTTGGCATCGTCAAGATTCAGAGTTCGAATCATGTCTTCTAGTGGATCTTGCGGGATTGGAATCTGCATTTTGCACCTCTTACGGCTAGTTTAGACAGAGATGAAAAACAGTTTTGAGCTTCCAGACCTCGAGTCCGTTACCGATTTGCAGGCCTACCTGCAGCGAGCCAAGCGCCTAGACCCAGATGGCATGGTTCGTCTTCGTGCCTTTGGCCCAGTATTGGCGGCCTATGTGGCACCCATTTGGTCGGGTGACATCATGGCATCGGGGCCTACCGTTTTGGGTTTGCGCACCTGTGATGTGATCGGCGAGGCCGAGGTTGATTCGGTTGTACCTATCGCCGCAGTCTTGGACCGTCTTGCCCGCTACACCGACGGCGGAAAGCACGACTCATACCGAATCGAACTTCCTGCCAGTGAACGCGCACCCTGGGCTGGCATTGCGCCGCCTCGTCAGGGCTGGGTGGCCAACGGTTCCATCAATGAATCTGTACTGACTCAGATTGCCAAGGCTGGCATCGAGGAAGTAAAGAACACCATCCCAACCGCGGTGGGTGGGCCGATTGCTGCCCGTATTCGCGGCGAAATCTGGGGTAAGGCAATCTCTCACGAATCAAAGGTTCCAACCGGAGCGGCATTCGTTGCCGCCGGTCTGGGCTTCCTCACCGAGAACGAAGAGGTTGAGGAATACATCGTGGATGGCTGGGTGCGACTGAGCGCTAGCCATGGCCACGTGCTGGCCAAGGCTGCAATCCGGCTCTAGTCTTCGAAGCTGTTTAGCAGGCTGTGAGCGGCCCTATCAAGGTAGGCCCACAGTTCGGCCTCAATCAGTGGCGGCAAGCCCAGGGTGTCCAGTGCGCTGCGCATGTGACTAATCCAGCGGTCGCGCGCCAAAGGCCCAATCTTGAAGGCGGCGTGGCGCATGCGGAGTCTGGGGTGGCCGCGCTCCTCCTGATAGGTGGTTGGTCCGCCCCAATACTGCTCCAGGAACATGGTTAGACGGTGGGCCGCCGGTGCCAGATCGCCTTCAGGGTACATGGGTCGCAAAACTTCATCGGTTGCAACTAGGCGATAAAACTCGTCAACCAGTTTCTTGAAACCGGCGTGACCGCCGACAGACTCGTAGAACGGATCCCAGACCGGCTCGCGCTCGGTTGGTACGCCGGAATGCGGCCCGGCACCGATTCGTACGGTCTGTGCGTTGTCACTGGATTCGTTAGGCACTGGCGCTACTTGGTGATGTAAATGGCCTGTTTGCTGGCCAGGTGAATGCCGGCTTCGTCGAGGCGCTTCTTGAGGTTGATGCGCAGGGCACGAGCCAGATCATCAGCCTTGCCCGCCTTAGCTTTCTGCACAACTCGGAAGACCAGTTCGTCGCCGGACAGAGCGTGAACGCCCCAAACATCTGGAACTCCAATGACTCGTTCGGTGTTGTCTGGTTCGCTGGCAACCTCGGCTGCAGCGGCCTCAATGACTCGCATGGCGTCTTCTACATTGCTGCGGTAGTCCAGTGAGATGTCTACGATGGCGCGGGACCAGCCCTGAGAGTGGTTTCCCACGCGCAGAATCTCGCCGTTACGCACGTACCAGAGCACACCGTCAACATCGCGCACCGAGGTGATGCGAAGGCCAACGCCTTCTACGGTTCCGCTGATCTCGCCCAGGTTGACGCTGTCGCCAACGCCATACTGGTCTTCAACCACGATGAACAGGCCGCTGATTAGGTCTTTGATAAGGCTCTGGGCACCAAAACCGATGCCAGCGCCAACCAGGCCAGCACCCGCCGCAAGCGCACCGATGGCAACGCCAAGTTCGCTGAGAACCATGGTGAGTGCAAAGCCCATGATGGTCCAGGTGATGAAGTTGTTGAGCACAGACGCCATGGTCCTGGTGCGCTGAACCACGCGGGCACGAGCGATTGGGCTGAGTTCGTTGGCGATGTGGTCCACCATCTTGTTCTTGATGGAGATTCCAGATTCAACCGAGCGAACCACGCGGGTCACGAAGAACATCAGAATCCAGCGCAGCACAACGGCACCCAGGATGATTGCGCAGATGCGGATTAGCACATGCCACTGGTCCCAGAATGCAGTGAACCAATCGGTGGTGGTTGCGGCAATGTTCATTTGCTCTCCTTGGAGTCTTTAGCCTGGGCGGCTACTGCGCGCTCGACGGTGGCCAAGTTCTCGATGATCATTCGGCGCATGGCTCGGTCGAGTTTTGGATTGCGTTCTAGGTAGCGGCGAGTGATGGTGGCTAGCTCGGGCGATGCCAGGTTGACCGGGTACAGGCGCTCTAGCAGGTACTCGGCAATCTTGAAAGTCTTGTTCTCCCAGATGGTCTTGGCATCGGCAAAGTAGCGCTCCACGTAGCCCTCAAGGAACTGAGGGCGCACGGCACGTCCGAAGGCCATGGATGCTGCCGCGGCCTGAGCGTTGCTGTATTCATTGCTGTGAACCAGGGTGCGCCAGATTTGATCCTTGGTGCGGGCATCGGCCATGGCGGCCTTAGCGGCAGCGGAGGCAGCCAAACCATTCGCTGTGTTGTCGGCTGCCAGCGCAGCATCGATCTCTTCGATGGACGAGTTACCGGCTGCCGAAAGACCAGTCAACAGCTCCCAACGCAAATCAGAGCCAAGGTCTAGATCCTTGAGAACGTGCTTGCCCTCGAGAACTGCTCGCAGGTTGGCAACCTGCTGATCGGTGCGGGCAAAACGGCTGAAGAACTGCACCAACTGCAACTGCATGTCGCTGCCGGCCTCGGCCTGGTTGGCAAGCTGCCAAAGGCTGTCCGCAATGTGGGTGAGGGTTGCTTCGCGGTTTTCAGGAGCGGTGTAGGTGTAGCCGAAGCCAACCAGGTAGCCAAGTACCGAGGAGACCAGCATCGACTGGTCTTCGGTTGCAATGTGGCGCAGCACAAGATTGATGAACTCACTTGGAGCAACCTCACCATCTCGGGCGCTGTTCCAAACGCTCAGCCAGATCTGCGCGCGCGCCAGTGGGTCGGCAACTTTGCTGAGGTTCTCCAAGGCAAACGCGTGGGAGCGACGGTCTAGGCGCACCTTTGCATAGGTTAGGTCGTCATCGTTGAGCAGGATCAGGTCTGGGCGCTGCAGTCCAACCAGTTCTGGTACCTGCGTGGCCGCCTGGCTGATCTCTACCTCAACCTGGTGGGTTCGCACAACGGTGTCGCCCTCAAGGTTGAAGAATCCGATGCGAAGTACGTGTGGGCGGATGGTTGGGTAGTCCTGGGCGGCTCCCTGAGTGATGGCAAAGCCCAGAATCTTGCCCGACTCATCTGTGGTAAGCGCTGGAGTCAGGCTGTTTACCCCTGCGGTCTCCAGCCAAGCTTCACTCCAACTGCGCAGATCGCGGCCACTTACGGCCTCAAGTTCGGTGAGCAGATCGCTCAGTTCGGCGTTTCCAAAGGCGTGCTTGCGGAAGTACTGGCCAACGCCCTTCATGAAGGTTTCTTGGCCCACGAAGGCAACCAGCTGCTTCAGAGCCGAGCCACCCTTGGCGTAGGTGATTCCGTCGAAGTTGATCTGCACATCCAGCAGGTCGTTGATTGGGGCAACGATGGGGTGGGTGCTTGGCAGCTGGTCTTGGCGGTAGGCCCAAGCCTTGCCCTGGGCGCAGAAGGTTGCCCAAACGGTCTTCCACTCGGTGGCCTCGGCGGTGGCAAGGGTGGATGCATACTCGGCGAATGACTCGTTCAGCCACAGGTCGTTCCACCACTTCATGGTGACGAGGTCGCCAAACCACATGTGAGCCAGCTCGTGGAGGATGGTCACTACTTGGCGTTCGCGCAGTGCCACGGTTGGCTGGCTGCGGAAGATGTAGCGTTCGGTGAAGGTAACGGCACCAGCGTTTTCCATGGCGCCCGCGTTGAACTCAGGTACGTAAAGCTGGTCGTACTTTTCGAATGGGTATTCCACACCGAATTGCTTCTCAAAGAAGTCGAAGCCCTTGCGGGTGATGTCGAACATGTAGTCGGCGTCTAGGTACTGAGCCATCGACTGGCGGCAGAACACTCCGAGCGGAATCTGGCGTCCGGCCACATTGGTGAGGCTGGAACGAACCTCGTGATACGGGCCCGCGATCAGTGCTGTGATGTAGGAAGAAATTCTTGGGGTAGGGGAGAAGTGCCACTTTCCCTTGCCATCGCCAACCGCCAGAGGAGCTGGGGTTGGCTGATTGCTGATTAGCTTCCAGTTTTCTGGAGCTGTCACCACAAACTCAAAGGTGGCCTTCAGGTCTGGCTGCTCGAAGACTGCAAAGACTCGTCGGCTGTCTGGCACCTCAAACTGGGTGTAAAGGTAAACGTTGCCATCGGCCGGGTCCACAAATCGGTGCAGGCCTTCGCCGGTGTTCATGTACTTGGCGTAAGACTCAACCACAAGGTGGTTCTGGGCTTGCAGGTTCGGCAGCTGGATGCGCGTGCCATCGGAAACCTTGGCTGGGTCCAGCTCGATGCCGTTGAGCGAGACGCGGTTTACCTTGTGGGTAATGGCATCGATGAACGTGCTGGCGCCAACCTGGTTGGCACTGAAGCGAACCTCGGTGCCGCTCCAATAGGTGTCTGGATCGCTGCCAGAGAGGTCTAGCTCTACTCGATAGGAGTCCACGGCAATGAGTGCCGCACGCTCTTGAGCTTCGATTCGAGTGAGATTTTCGCCTGGCAATGGAGCTCCTGAGTCTTCGTGCTGTGGATTCATCAACTAGCCTAATAGGCGTAAACAGAGCAGGAAAGTTATCCAGATGCGCATTCACATCGCCACCGACCACGCCGGCCTAGAGCTCTCGCACTTCCTTATTCGCGAGCTCACCAAGCAGGGTCACGAGCTGTTTGACCACGGCCCAGCCGAATATGACGCCCTCGATGACTACCCTTCGTTCTGCATCAACGCTGGCCTTGCTGTGGTTGCCGATCAGACTGCCGGTGTCCAGGCACTCGGCATTGTTCTGGGCGGTTCCGGAAACGGCGAGCAGATTGCTGCCAACAAGGTAAAGGGTGTTCGCGCCGCTCTGGTCTGGAACCAGTCCACTGCCGTGCTTGCTCGTCAGCACAACGATGCCAACGTCATCGCCGTGGGCGCGCGTCAGCACAGCCAGGATGAGGTCTTGGCCCTGATCGAGGCCTTCGTAGCCGAACCGTTTAGCCAGGACGAGCGTCACGTTCGCCGCATCGGCAAAATCGCCACCTACGAGAACACTGGCGAAATCGTCCTATAACCGCTTGAGGGTAAACCATGCCTGAGGGCCATACCGTTCACCGAACGGCCAATCAGTTCAATGCGCTGTTTGCCGGCAAGCCACTGAAGATTGATTCGCCGCAGGGCCGATTCAGCGCTGGAGCGGCCCAGGTAAGCGGTCGGCTGCTGAATATGGCATTCGCGGTTGGCAAGCAACTTTTCCTAGCGTTCGATGGTGGGCTCTTTGTGCGCATTCATCTGGGAATCTATGGCAAGTGGCGCTGGTACGAGGGTGCAACGTTGAAGCAGGCCTTAGCCGAGGCTCCCATTGGTCAGGTTCGCGCCAGGTTCTATACCAGCGACGCCATGGCTGATTTGCGCGGTCCAACAGTTTGCGAAGTCATCTACGCCGAGGAAATGGCAAGAGTTAGAGATCAGTTGGGTCCAGACCCCCTAAATTCAGACGAATCCGGTAGCGAACTGCAACGATTCATCGCCCGGGTTCAGGGCAGCAAGCAACCAATTGGAATTCTGCTCATGGATCAATCGGTGATCAGTGGTGTTGGCAATGTCTACAGGGCAGAGCTGCTGTTTCGTGCTGGGGTAGACCCCTATCTGCCGGGTAGCGCACTCAGTTCAGAGCAGTTGCGATCCATTTGGAAAGATGCCGTAGGACTGATGCGCGTGGGCGTGGCTACCGGTTTCATGATCACTCGGGAAGAGCTTTTTGAAGCGGACCCAGAAAAAGCTGAGCGAAATTTTGTTTACAAGCGCGAGGGTCAACCTTGCCGTGTTTGTAACCAAGAGGTGTCGATTGCCATCATGCAGGCCCGCAAACTCTATTGGTGTAACAACTGTCAGCGCTAGGGCGCTGAACCCTATAAAACTGCGCCAATGCTAGGCCGGAAAAGCAAAATGGCCCTCGATAAGTCGAGGGCCATTTTCTTGCTGAGCGGGTGACGGGAATCGAACCCGCACCATCAGTTTGGAAGACTGAGGCTCTACCATTGAGCTACACCCGCAAGAAAAAATCCACCAAAAAATCACTCTTTGGTGAACTTGAATCTATTCTATGGGATAGACTTGCGTAGGTTGTTTCAGAGGAAATAAAAAATCTCAGAAACATTGCTGCGGGATGTAGCGCAATTTGGTAGCGCACCTGTTTTGGGTACAGGGGGTTGCAGGTTCAAATCCTGTCATCCCGACCACATGGTCACGATTGGTTCAACCGGCCAGTCAACATTAGAAATCGGCTCGCAGAAATGCGAGCCCTTTTTTTAGGAGAACAAGTTGAAGGCAACTGTCGAGCGCATCAAGCCAACTCGCGTGAAGATTAGCTTCGAAATCACCCCTGAAGAGTTCAAGCCATCGCTTGAGCACGCTTACGAGCACATCTCCAAGGAAGTTTCGATCCCTGGTTTCCGCAAGGGTGCAAAGGTTCCTGCCAAGGTTCTAGAGGCTCGCGTTGGCAAGCCAGCAATCCTCGGCCACGCCATCAACGATGGCCTGGATGGCTTCTACCGCCAGGCGCTAGACGAGAACAAGCTTCGCCCACTTGGTCAGCCTGCCGCCAACATCACCCAGACTCCAGACGAGAACACCTTCGAGGGCAACCTTGCCTTCGACATCGAGGTTGAGGTTCGTCCAGAGTTCAAGATGCCGGAGTACAAGGGCCTAAAGGTTGTTGTAGACGAGGTAAAGGTTGCTCCAGTCGACATCGACAACGAGCTAGACAACCTCCGTGCCCGTTTCGGCACCCTAAAGACCGTAGAGCGCGCTGCTCGCAAGGGCGACTTCACCACCATCGACTTGGTTGCAACCATCGATGGCAAGCAGATCGACGCCGCTCAGAACATCTCTTACGAGATTGGTTCTGGCAAGCTAATCGACGGTATCGACGAGGCGCTAGACACCCTCACCGCTGGCGAGACCACCACCTTCAAGAGCAACCTAGCCGGTGGCGAGAAGGCTGGCTCGGAGTCTGAGATCACCGTTACTCTTACTGCTGTCAAGGAGCGCGAGCTTCCAGAGGCAAACGACGCCTTTGCACAGCTTGCCAGCGAGTTTGACACCATCAAGGAACTCAAGGAAAGCCTCGAGAAGCAGCTTGCAGAGAGCAAGGTTTACGGTCAGGGTATGCAGGCTCGCGACCTAGCGCTCGAGAACCTGCTATCGATGGTTCAGATTCCTGTCTCGGAAGAACTAGTTGAGGGCGATGTAAACCGTCACCTTGAGGGCGAGGGTCGTCTAGAAGACGCCGTTCACCGCGCCGAGGTTCTAGAGCAGAGCACCAAGGGCTTCCAGTCGCAGATGCTGCTAGACGCAATCGCCGAGGCCGAAGAGGTCAAGGTTTCCGAGCAGGACCTACTTCAGTTCCTATTCGTAAGCGCCCAGCAGTACCAGATGGACCCTAACGAGTTCATCCGCATCGTTGACGAGCAGGGCCAGATCCCTGGCTACGTAGCCGAGGTCGCTCGCCGCAAGGCACTGAGCATCGTTCTTGAGAACGCTTCGGTCACCGACAAGAAGGGCAAGTCGATCGACATCACTGCCTTCATCAAGGATGGCGCCGACACCGGCGACAACCACGAGGGTCACGACCACGACTAAGCAAACACCTTCTTTTAGGTTCTAAGCAGCTTCTGAAAACGGCTCGGATTTCTATCCGGGCCGTTTTTCTTGCTTTGGGCGAACAACGCCGTGGCGCGGGGTGTCGGGCAAGTATCTTTGAACAGCAACACCACTAGGTAATAGGAGTTTTAGGCCATGGCTGAACACCAGATGGGCGCAAACGGCGTCTTCGATCGCTTGCTGAAAGACCGCATTGTCTTCCTGGGCTCTGATGTCCGCGACGACAACGCCAACGAGATCTGCGCCAAGATCTTGCTGCTGGCCGCAGAGGACCCTAACAAGGACATCTTCCTCTACATCAACTCGCCAGGTGGTTCCATCACCGCGGGTATGGCCATCTACGACACCATGCAGTTCGTTCCAAACGACATCGTCACCGTGGGCATTGGCATGTGCGCATCTATGGGACAGTTCCTGCTCTCAAGCGGCACCAAGGGCAAGCGTTATGCCACCCCAAACACTCGCGTTCTGTTGCACCAGCCACACGGTGGCTTCGGCGGAACCGCGTCCGACATTCAAACCCAGGCCGAGCTCATCATGAGCATGAAGCGTCAGCTTGCCAGCCTCACCGCAGAGCAGACCGGCAAGACCGTAGAGCAGATCATGGCCGACGGCGACCGCGACCGCTGGTTCACTGCAGCCGAAGCCCTCGAGTACGGCTTCATCGATCACATTCAGACCAGCGCCACCGGCACCACCGGTGTTGGCGTAGCCAAGTAGGAGTAATCATGACCAACTTCCCAGGTTCCAACGTTGCCATGCCAGGCTCGCGCTACATCCTGCCAACCTTTGAGGAGCGCACCTCCTACGGTTTCAAGCGCCAGGACCCATACAACAAGCTGTTCGAAGACCGCATTGTCTTCCTTGGTGTGCAGGTAGACGACGCCAGCGCCGACGACATCATGGCTCAGCTATTGGTTCTAGAGAGCCAGGACCCAGAGCGCGACATCACCATGTACATCAACTCGCCTGGTGGTTCGTTCACTGCGATGACCGCCATCTACGACACCATGATGTACATTCGCCCTCAGATCCAGACCGTTTGCCTCGGCCAGGCAGCTTCGGCTGCTGCAGTGCTGTTGGCAGCTGGTGCCCCTGGCAAGCGCCTGGCTCTTCCAAACTCGCGTGTGCTAATTCACCAGCCTTCCACCGGCGACGCCGGTCGTGGCCAGGCATCGGACATCGAGATCCAGGCCAAGGAAATCATGCGCCTGCGCGATTGGTTGGAAGAGACCCTCTCCAAGCACTCAAGCAAGTCGGTGGCCGAGGTCAACAAGGACATCGATCGCGACAAGATTCTGACTGCTCCAGAGGCGCTCGAATACGGTCTAATCGACCAGGTACTCAGCAGCCGAAAGAGCACCAAGTAGAAGCCGGATCGGCTACTACACCTATTTGTGACTTAGCGGTCGGGCGTTGCTCGGCCGCTTTGTCATCGGTGGCATATAAGGTAAGAGCATGACCAAATTGGGCGAATCCAGCGAGCTGCTGAAGTGTTCTTTCTGCGGAAAGAGCCAGAAGCAGGTTCGCAAGCTCATTGCTGGCCCAGGTGTCTACATTTGCGATGAGTGCATTGAACTCTGCAACGAAATCATCGAAGAAGAACTGGGCGAAGCTGCCGCCAGCGTTGAAGAGATCGAACTGCCTAAGCCAAAGGAAATCTTTGGCTTCCTAGAAGAGTTCGTTATCGGCCAGTCTCAGGCCAAGCGTGCCCTGGCCGTTGCGGTTTACAACCATTACAAGCGCCTGCGTTCGCGTGGCACCCTAACTTCGGCCGGCAAAGACCACGACTCCATCGAGATTGCTAAGAGCAACATCCTCATGGTTGGTCCTACCGGTTGTGGCAAGACCTACCTGGCTCAAACCTTGGCTAAGCGCCTCAATGTGCCTTTTGCCGTGGCAGACGCTACTGCACTGACCGAGGCCGGCTACGTGGGCGAGGACGTGGAAAACATCCTGCTCAAGCTGCTTCAGGCTGCCGATGGCGACGTGAAGCGTGCCGAACAGGGCATCATCTACATCGACGAAATCGACAAGATCTCGCGCAAGGCCGAGAACCCATCCATCACCCGCGACGTTTCGGGCGAGGGTGTGCAGCAGGCTCTGCTCAAGATTCTTGAAGGCACCGTAGCCTCTGTGCCACCGCAGGGCGGTCGCAAGCACCCGCAGCAGGAGTTCATCCAGCTTGACACCACCAACGTGCTGTTCATCGTTGCCGGTGCTTTTGCGGGTATCGAAGACATCGTCTCGGCTCGTGTTGGAAAGAAGGGCATCGGCTTCGGTTCGGAGATCTCGGATGCCTCTGCTACCGAGAACCTGTACAGCCAGATTCAGGCCGAAGACCTTCGCAAGTTTGGACTCATCCCAGAGTTCATCGGTCGTCTTCCCGTTATCGCTTCGGTTACCGAACTAGACCGTGAAGCACTGCTCCAGATTTTGACCAAGCCTCGAAACGCCTTGGTCAAGCAGTACCAGCGCATGTTCGAACTTGATGGCTTCGAGCTGGAGTTCGAGCTTGAGGCGCTGGCGGCAATCGCCGACCTAGCCTTGGCGCGCCAAACCGGTGCTCGCGGCCTGCGCTCAATCCTCGAAGAAATCCTTGGCCCAATCATGTTCGAGATCCCTGGCTCGGAATTCCCAGGTCAGGTGCTCATCACCAAGGACGTAGTCACCCAGGGTGCAGCCCCGCGCATGCTGCCACACAAGCAGCGTAAGTCAGCCTAAAACTCTCAGCCAGCATCTTCGGCAAAAAGTAAAGCCCCAAGCAAATCGCTTGGGGCTTTACTTTTTCTAATCCTTTACTGCGCGCTTGCCTCTGCCGCAGGGGCTTCGGCTAGAACCACGTCGGTGAGCGCTACGAGCTCACCCTCCTGGTAGGCAAGGTCGGCAATCTTTCCAACGGCCTTGATGTCGCCTTCGATCAGTCGCAGGCTGGTGAGAACTGCGGCCGGGGCCTGCAGCACAGCGCTTTCAACCGGAGCCTTCATCGACACCTTGGCGTCGCTCTTGGCCTTGCGGACACCGATAAGTGCCGAACTGACTAGCTCCAGAAGTCCGTGGTTGCTGGCATCCAGGCCGTCGGTGAGCTCTTCCACGGTTGGCCAGGCGGCGCGGTGGATGGACTTCAACTGGCCGGCTGCGGTGTTCTGCCACCAACCCCAAACCTCATCGGTGGCGAAAGGCAGGAATGGAGCCAGCAGGCGAAGCATGGTGTGCAGCGCCTTGCGCAGCGCTAGAACAGCCGAGGCCTGCTGAGCGGCGGTAACGCCACCCTGGCCGTAGGCGCGCTCCTTGACAAGCTCTAAGTAGTCGTCGGTGAAGCCCCAGAAGAACTTCTCGGTGAGCTCAAGTGCCTTGGTGTGGTCGTATGCCTCAAAGGCTGCGGTGGCGTTGCGAACAACGTCCGCAAGCTCAAGCAGCAGCGCCTGGTCTACGGCTTCGGTTACCTGTGCAGCGGCGGTTGGCGACTCGAACGAAAGGACGAACTTGGCTGCGTTTAGCACCTTGAGCGCCAAGCGGCGTCCAATCTTCATCATGCCGGTGTCGAAGGCAGCATCAGTACCCAGGCGGGCACTGGCAGCCCAGTATCGAACCGCGTCGGAGCCGTGCTCAACCAGCAGGTCTGCCGGAGTAACCACGTTGCCCTTGGACTTGGACATCTTCTTGCGGTCTGGGTCGAGGATCCAGCCACTGATGGCCGCGTTCTTCCAAGGAAGCTGGCCAAACTGCTGCTCCGAGCGCAAAACGGTGGAGAACAGCCAGGTGCGGATGATGTCCTGGCCCTGAGGGCGTAGGTCGTAAGGGTAAACCAGGTCGAACAGCTCTGGGTCCTTGATCCAACCACCGGCAAGCTGCGGGGTGAGGCTGGAGGTGGCCCAGGTGTCCATGATGTCTGCTTCACCGATGAAGCCGCCGGCAACTCCGCGCTGTTCGGCGGTGTAACCGGTTGGCACGTCGGCCGATGGGTCTACCGGAAGCTGGTCATAGCTAGGGGAAATCACGTTGTCGTAGTCTGGGTTGCCATCGGCGTCCAGCGGGTACCAAACCGGGATTGGAACACCGAAGAAGCGCTGACGCGAAATCAGCCAGTCTCCGGTTAGGCCGTTTACCCAGTTCTCGTAGCGCACGCGCATGAAGTCTGGAACGAAGTTGAGGCCCTTGCCAAGGGCAATCAGGCGCTCTCGAAGCGCCTCGTCGCGGCCACCATTGCGGATGTACCACTGGCGGGTGGAAACGATTTCCAGCGGCTTGTCGCCCTTTTCGAAGAACTTGACCGGGTGGGTAATTGGGCGGATGTCGCCAACCATGTCGCCGGTTTCCTGAAGCATCTCCACCATGCGCTGCTTGGCGCTGAAGGTGGTCTTGCCGGCAATCTCGGCGTAGGCGGCCAATCCGGCTTCGCTGCTGATGGCCTCAGGGGCTTCGCTGATGAGACGACCGTCCCAGCCGATGATGGCTCGGTTTGGAAGGTCTAGCTCGCGCCACCACACCACGTCGGTGACGTCACCGAAGGTACAGATCATTGCGATGCCCGAGCCCTTGTCGATCTGGGCAAGGTGGTGCGAAACCACCGGAACCTCAACCGCAAACAGGGGAGTGCGAACGGTCTTTCCAAACAGGTGCTGGTAGCGCTCGTCATCCGGGTGAGCAACCAGGGCCACGCAGGCCGCAAGCAGTTCTGGGCGTGTGGTCTCGATGTAGATGCGGCCGCCCTCGACAAGGGCTGGGTCGGCGTGGAAACCGATGCGGTGGTAGGCGCCAGGCTGGTCGCGGTCTTCAAGTTCGGCCTGGGCAACCGCAGTGCGGAAGGTTACGTCCCACAGGGTTGGTGCCATCGACTGGTAGGCCTCGCCGCGCGAGAGGTTCTCAAGGAACGCCTTCTGCGAAACGGCCTGGGCATCGGGGGAGATGGTCTGGTAGGTCTGGGCCCAGTCCACAGAGGTGCCTAGCTGACGCCAGAGGGCCTCAAACTGCTTCTCGTCTTCGGTGGTTAGCTTCACGCAGAGCTCGATGAAGTTGCGACGACCGATAGGAACCTGGTCGGCTGCCTTGCTGCTCTTGTTGTCGCCGCCCTCAAACGGTGGAACGAAGTTTTCGATGTAAGGAAGCGTTGGGTCGCAGCGAACGCCGAAGTAGTTCTGCACGCGGCGCTCGGTTGGTAGGCCGTTGTCGTCCCAGCCCATTGGATAGAACACTTCATAGCCCTGCATGCGCTTGTAGCGTGCAACGAGGTCGGTGTGGGTGTACGAGAACACGTGACCCACGTGCAGCGAACCGGAGACGGTTGGTGGCGGGGTGTCGATGCTGTAGATGCATTCGCGCTTCGCGGTGCGGTCGAATGCGAAGGTGCCAGCGGTTTCCCAGATGCCGCCCCACTTCTGCTCGAGACCCTCCACACCGGCCTTTTCAGGGGTGGTAGCAGGGGCTAGATAGTTGTTGGCAGAGCCGGCCGACGCGCCATTGGCGTCAAGTTGGGCAGTAGTCACGCTGGAAGTCCTCAAAATGTGGTTTCTATAAGGTTAACATTGACTAAGGAAATCCTTTTTAGGTCAGCCCAGAAAGCCATACATGTATCCCAAAAACTCCGCTGATTCTTCCACCGCGCGCGCTGGAGTTAACGCCAATGGCGTGAACCCAAGCCCAGCATTCCCAAAGGTGGAAGAGCAGATTCTGGACTTCTGGGCCAAGGATGGCACCTTCCAGGCATCTATCGACCAGCGCAAGGAAGCCAACGCCGAGGAGTTCGTTTTCTACGATGGCCCTCCGTTTGCTAACGGCCTGCCGCACTACGGCCACCTGCTAACCGGTTACGCCAAGGACGCCATTCCGCGTTTCAAGACCATGCAGGGCTACCGCGTTGACCGCCGTTTCGGCTGGGATACCCATGGCCTTCCTGCCGAGGTTGAGGCAGAGCGCCAGCTGAAGATCAGTGGCCGCCCAGAGATCGAGGCCTTCGGCATCGACAAGTTCAACGACTACTGCCGCACCTCGGTGCTGAAGTACACCAAGGACTGGGAAGCCTACGTAACCCGTCAGGCTCGTTGGGTTGACTTCGAAAACGACTACAAGACCCTAGACACAAACTTCACCGAATCGGTGCTGTGGGCCTTCAAGTCCATCTATAACAAGGGCCTCATCTATGAGGGCTTCAAGGTTTTGGCCTACTGCTGGCGCTGCGAGACCCCACTGTCCAACCACGAACTTCGCATGGACGACGAGGTTTACAAGACCCGTCAGGACCAGACCCTCACTGTCACCTTCCCAGTTTTGGCCGGACAGGCCGGATTCGAGCAGCTGGCCGGCGTGCGTCTTCTGGCTTGGACCACCACTCCGTGGACCCTGCCAACCAACTTTGCTCTGGCCGTTGGCCCAGAGATTGAGTACGTGGTTGTGCCTGCCGGCCCACTGGGAACTGGCGACAACGCGGTTGCCGGCTCGGCCTCGTACCTCATAGCCAAGAGCAGCGTGGCTGGTTACAGCAAGGATCTGGGCTATGAGACCGCCGAAGAGGCGCTTGAGGCCATCACATCGGTGCACCAGGGCAAGGAGCTTCAGGGTCTGCGCTACGAGCGCCTGTTCGACTACTACGCCGATGCCACCAAGTTCGAGATTGCAAACGCCTGGCAGGTCTTGGCCGACGACTACGTTGGCGAGGGCGACGGCACTGGAATCGTTCACCAGGCCCCTGCCTACGGTGAGGACGACCAGCGCGTCTGTCAGGCCGCCGGAATCCCAACCTACGTTTCGGTTGACGAGCGCGGCTGCTTCAACTCACTTATCACCGATTTCGTGGGCGAGCACGTCTTTGACGCCAATAAGCCGATTTCTCAGCTGCTGAAGGGCAACGCGCGAGTTCTGCGTCAGGCCTCGTACGAGCACCCTTACCCGCACTGCTACCGCTGCAAGAACCCACTGATCTACAAGGCTGTTTCCTCGTGGTTCGTTGAGACCACCAAGCTGCGCGACCGCATGCTGGAGCTAAACCAGGACATCAACTGGACTCCGGAGCACACCAAGGATGGCCAGTTTGGCAAGTGGCTGGAGAACACCCGCGACTGGGCGATTAGCCGCAACCGTTTCTGGGGTGCGCCGATTCCGGTGTGGAAGTCGGATGACCCTAACTACCCACGCATCGATGTCTACGGCTCTGCCGCCGAGCTAGAGGCCGACTTTGGCGTCTTGCTTACCGATTTCCACCGTCCATTCGTGGACAACCTAACCCGACCAAACCCTGACGACCCAACCGGCAAGAGCACAATGCGCCGCGTTCCTGAGGTGCTCGACTGCTGGTTTGAATCAGGCTCGATGCCGTTTGCCCAGGTTCACTATCCATTCGAGAACGAAGACTGGTTCGAGAGTCACTTCCCAGGCGACTTCATCGTTGAATACATCGGTCAGACTCGCGGCTGGTTCTATACCCTGCACGTGATGAGCACCGCACTCTTCGACCGCCCGGCGTTCAAGAACGTGGTCTCCCACGGCATCATCCTTGGCAACGACGGCCAGAAGATGTCTAAGAGCCTGCGCAACTACCCAGACGTAAATGAGGTCATGGACCGCGATGGCGCCGACGCAATGCGCTGGTTCCTGATGTCCAGCCCGATTCTGCGCGGTGGAAATCTATCGGTGACCGAGCAGGGTATCCGCGAGGGCGTTCGCCAGATGCTGCTTCCACTTTGGAACACCTACTACTTCTTCACCCTGTACGCCAACGCTGCCGGTTATGAGGCCAAGTTCTCCTACGACAGCACCGAGGTGCTTGACCGCTACCTCTTGGCCAAGACCAAGGACCTGGTCAACGAGGTTGAAGCTGCGCTGAACGCATTCGATTCCTACGGTGCAACCGGACTGCTTCGCGACTTCGCCGACATTCTTACCAACTGGTATGTGCGCCGCAGCCGCGACCGCTTCTGGGTGGGCTCCGAAGAAGCATTCGACACCCTCTACACCGTGCTTGAGATTGTCTGCCGCGTTGCCGCGCCACTGCTTCCGCTAGTCACCGAGGAGATCTGGAAGGGTCTGACTGCAGGCCGTTCGGTGCACCTTCAGAACTGGCCGGTTGCTTCGGAAATTCCTGGCGACGACAACCTCGTTGCAGCCATGGACGGCGTTCGCAGCATCTCCAGCATCGCCAATGCCCTTCGCAAGGGTGCCCAACTGCGTGTTCGCCTTCCACTGGCAAAGCTAACCGTTGTAACCACTGGTGCCGCCCACCTCACAGACTTTGCAGACATCATCAAGGAAGAGCTCAACGTAAAGGCCGTGGACTTGGTTGAGCTTTCGGCTGATTCGGGCGCTCAGTATGGCGTGGACAAGCGATTGAGCGTAAACGCTCGTGCCGCCGGTCCTCGCATCGGAAAGACCGTCCAGGCTGTAATCACCGCCGCCAAGGCCGGAGACTGGTCCGAGGTAGACGGCGTTGTTACTGCGGGCGGCGTAGAACTGGTTGAGGGTGAGTACACCCTAGAGCTAGTCGCTGCAGCAACCGATGACTCGGCCAACCTGGTTGGAATTTTGCCTAACGGTGGTTTTGTACTGCTCGACAGCAACGTGACCGCCGACCTAGCCGCCGAAGGTGTTGCCCGCGATTTGATTCGCGCTATCCAGCAGGCCCGCAAGGACGCCGACCTCGATGTTTCGGATCGCATTTCGCTGATGGTGCAGGCATCGGACGAGGTAATTGCGGCCGCCAACACCCACCTAGAGCTAATCAAGAGCGAGACACTTTCGTTGGAGGTATCGCTGTTAGCCGAGCCGGCTCAGACGGTAACCGCCACGGTTGGCGACGACCTGCCAGTATTCATTCAGGTTGCAAAGCTATGACCAAGCAGACCGACGCCCATTGGGAGAAGCTGGCCGCGCAGGTAGAGGCAGAACTGCTGCTTCGCCTTCCAGAAAATCAGCTCCGTCCGCGCCTCGAGCCAACCATGCGCGCGGCTGGATTGATGGGTGACCCGCAAAAGTCTTACCGCGTGATTCACGTCACCGGAACCAACGGCAAGACCAGCACCACACGCTTCATCGAGCGCATTCTGCGTGAGCACGGTCTCCGAACCGGAAGATTCACCAGCCCGCACCTGGTCAAGCTCAGTGAGCGCATCGCCATCGATGGCGAGCCGGTCTCGGATCAGGTGCTCTACGAGCTCTGGGAAGATACCAAGCCAGTGTTAGAAATTGTCGACGCGCAGCTTGCAGCAGAGGGCGAAGGCCCGCTGACCTTCTTTGAGGCCCTAGCCGTTCTTGGCTTTGCCATCTTCGCCGATGCACCGGTTGACGTCTTGGTGCTCGAAGTGGGCATGGGCGGCACCTGGGACAGCACCAATGTTGCCGATGGCGATGTTGCAGTTTTCACTCCGATTGCCCTGGACCACACCGATCGTTTGGGTTCCACCCTCACCGAGATTGCCGAGACCAAGTCGGGAATCATCAAGCCCAACGCCATCGTGGTTTCGGCGTTCCAGCACTACGAGGCCGGGGTAGTCCTTCAGCAGGTTGCCGCAGAGAAGGCAGATCGCTGGGCGCAGCTTGGCTCCGAGTTTGAGGTCACCGCAGTAGAGCGCGATGGCTTCGGCCAGCGCTTTAGTGTTCGTGGTTTGGCGGGGGATTATCACGACATGTTTCTTCCGATCATCGGCGACTACCAGGTGGATAACGCTGCAGTTGCTATTGCGGCCGTGGAGGCCTTCCTTGGCGGCGGCGAAAAGCGCATCATGGACGACGTCCTGCGCGTTGCCCTGGCCGATGTAACTTCACCAGGTCGACTACAGGTGGTTTCTCGTGAACCACTGATTGTGCTGGATGCGGCTCATAATCCGCACGGCGCCCAAGTTTTGGCAGCGACGCTCGCCACCGGATTCTCCACCAACCAGTTCATCGGTGTGGTTGCAGTTTTGGCCGATAAGGACGCCGCGGGCATCTTGCGCGCACTGGAGCCGGCACTCACCGAGATTGTGGTGACCCAGTCTTCTTCGGCGCGTGCGATTCCGGCCGATGAGCTGGCAGACCTGGCGATTGCCATCTTTGGTGAAGACCGCGTTCACGTCTCGCACCACCCAGCCAGCGCAATCGAGAATGCTAAGGCGCTGCTTGCAGGTGGAGCCGGCGAGGCAGTAATCGTTGCCGGTTCGGTTTCGCTCATTGGCGACATCCTTGCGCTACAACAGGCCGAAGACAAGATCCTTGCCGACGACGACGATTGGAATGAATCCGATGAAGAAAACTAGCGCCGGTACAGCTGTTCCAAAGGTTCGGGTCACCAGCACCCAGCGCACGCTGGCATCGATGCTGCTGGCATTCGAATCATTTGTTGTTTTCTTCGCCACCCTGGTTGCCTTTGGCCTAAAGCTTGCCGAGCCAACCCCGGTATGGGTTGTTGGTTTGTCGCTGACATTGATCACCATTGCCACCCCAGCAATCCTTGGTAAGGCATGGTCTTACTACTGGGGCTGGGCACTACAGGCGCTTATTCTGCTGACCGGTATTTGGGTACCACTGATGTGGATCGTCGGCGGAATCTTTGTGTGCCTATGGGCCTGGGCAATGATTGCAGGTACCACCATCGATAAGGCTCGTCGGGCCTACATCGCAATGCAGGAAGCAGCCGATTCTTTGATCGACAGCCTTCCAAATGACGCAGAATAGTTTTTACCAGGAGCAAGGAAGCAAATGACCGAAATGCAGCAGACACTAGTTCTCATCAAGCCGGACGGCGTTGAGCGAAACCTCATCGGCGCGATCATCCTGCGCCTTGAGGCCAAGGGCTACCGAGTGGTAGACCTCAAGAAGTTCACCCCAGAGCGAGAGCTATTGGCCGCGCACTACGCCGAGCACGAGGGCAAGCCCTTCTACGAGCCACTCATGGACTTCATGGGTTCCGGCGATGTAGTGGCCATCAAGCTTGAAGGCCACCGCGTTATCGAGGGCTTCCGCGTTATGGCTGGTGCCACCGACCCAACCGTTGCCCTCCCAGGCACCATCCGTGGTGATTTCGGCCGCGACTGGGGCCTGCGCGTGCAGCACAACCTGGTGCACGGAAGCGATTCACCAGAGAGCGCCGAGCGCGAACTGTTGCTCTGGTTCTAGACCAAAAAGAAAATCCCGCCGGTTGCCCGGCGGGATTTTCTGCTTCAGTCTCTAGTGGAACAGCGACGCGAAGGTAGCTGGCCACGAGTCCCAGAAGTGAACGGCAATGATGAGCGCGATTACCAGTTCGGTGGCCGCGGTGAAAATCCAACTGCGCTTATGAGCCCAATCGAAGAAAGGTGCCATTCGAACCGGGCCTTCAATGATGTCTTCGCTCAGGGTCCAAAGCAGTGTGTGCCAGAACAGTGGAATGGTTCCAAACCAAGCCAGCATGCAATAGGGGCAGAGAACGTTGATGACGAAGATGCTCTGGGTTGAAAGCCAAAGTACAAACACAAACGCCATGCCAAAGCCAGCCACCATCAAGCGGTAGAACCACTGTTCGAAGCGGGCGCCAGCCAAGACAGCGAAGCCAATAACAATGGGAATCGCAAAGCCAGCCACACCGATCAGCGGGTTAGGGAAACCAAGAATGTGTGACTGCCAGGAGGCCATCACCGATTTGCAAGAGATAAAGACATTGAGGTCGCAGGAGAGTGCGTCACCCGGGTGCTCAAGTACGTGAATCTTCTCGAGCACTAATGCAAAGGCTGCGATCCAGCCAATGAGGCCGAAGATAATCCAAAGCCATGCCATGGCTTTGGGAGCGGCGAAGGTGGGTTCTTGCTGGGTCTGGCTGTTGGTCACCGTTTTATTATCACACAGGGCAAGATTTAAGTTCAGCCCACCTTTACTAACCCTATTTTGCTCGTTTCGTGTAATACTTATAGCAGTTGTAAGGCACCACACCCTTACGACGAAGATTTCTCGGGCATCCTGCGAAGTTGTCCACGTAAGACCCTTGGGGCAGTGCAATTCGTTAGAAGAGTGATGACTCGACACAGTTTTTGCTAGTTGCTGCGGCAGCTGGTACTTAGTTTTTATGGCTCTAGGGCCCGAGAAGTGTGGCTTGGCCTTAGGCAGCTTGGAGTTTGCCACACGTGGTAGAGAACAATAACGAATCAAAGCCAACCCGCGCTCGCGCGCCTCGCAAGACCGTCGCCAAAGACGCATCGGTTGACGCGGCAGTAGTTGCAGAGCAATCGGCCACCGAATCCGCAGCCCCTAAGAAGGCTCCCGCTCGCCGTGCGCCTGCTAAAGCTCCGAAGAGCATCGATGAAGTAGTTGCAGATGCAACCGCCACCGAGAAGCCGGCGCGCAAGCCAGCCGCGAAGCGCCCAGCCAAGGCCGCTACCAGCGCTACTGCAGCCGTAAGCGAATCTGCCGAGCCCAACGAGCCAGTGGCTCAGGCAGCACCGCAGGCAGCTTTCTCGCTCATCTTCCAGGCCCCTGATCTTCCAACTCCGGTTATCGACAAGAAGCGCGGCAAGCCAGTTGTTGAGGCCAACGCCGAAGAATCCGCTGATGGTGAAGAATCCCACCTTCGTCGCCGCTCGCGCCGCCGCGCTGGCGACTCGGCCGAGACTCCATCGGCACCAAACACTGTTGTAAAGGTGCGCGCACCGCGCGAGCCTAAGGAACCGAGCAACGAGCCACAGCGCGTAGCCGGTTCAACCCGTCTCGAGGCTAAGAAGCAGCGCCGCCGCGATGGCCGCGATGCTGGTCGTCGTCGCAGCGTAATCACCGAGAGCGAGTTCTTGGCACGCCGCGAGGCAGTTGACCGCACCATGGTGGTTCGTTCCGCCGGTGGCAAGATCCAAATCGGTGTTCTCGAAGACGGCATCTTGGTTGAGCACTATGTTGCCAAGGCGCAGGATGCCTCGCTAATCGGCAACGTTTACCTGGGTAAGGTTCAGAACGTTCTTCCTTCGATGGAAGCGGCATTCGTCGACATCGGTCGCGGTCGCAACGCAGTCTTGTACAGCGGCGAAGTTGACTGGGAGTTGGCGGAGACCGGCAACCAGCCGCGTCGCATCGAGCTTGCCCTCAAGAGTGGCGACACTGTTTTGGTTCAGGTCACTAAGGACCCAGTGGGTCAAAAGGGTGCCCGTCTCACCTCGCAGGTTTCGCTGCCAGGTCGTTACCTGGTTTACGTGCCTAACGGTTCGATGAACGGAATCTCGCGCAAGCTTCCGGATGGCGAACGCGCCCGTCTCAAGAAGATCCTCAAGGAAATCCTTCCTGAGGACGCTGGCGTAATCGTTCGTACCGCAGCCGAGGGTGCCACCGAAGAGCAGCTGACCCTAGACGTTCAGCGTCTCCAGGCTCAGTGGGAGGCCATCAGCAGTAAGGCCGCCAACTCGCAGCCACCGGTTCTACTGCACAGCGAGCCAGACCTTCTCATCAAGATTGTTCGCGATGTCTTCAACGAAGATTTCCAGAAGATGGTTATCTCGGGTGAAGACGCCCGCACCACCATTGAGACCTACCTGGGTCAGGTTGCCCCTGATCTGCTAGAGCGCGTCGAGAACTACACCGGCAGCAAGGACGTCTTCGACGAGTACCGTGTTGGCGAGCAGATTGCCAAGGCGCTAGACCGCAAGGTTTACCTGCCATCCGGTGGTTCGCTGGTTATCGACCGCACCGAAGCCATGACCGTGGTTGACGTCAACACCGGCAAGTTTGTTGGTTCCGGCGGAAACCTCGAAGAGACCGTAACCAAGAACAACTTGGAAGCGGCCGAAGAGATCGTTCGTCAGCTTCGTCTTCGCGACATCGGTGGCATCATCGTTGTCGACTTCATCGACATGGTTCTCGAAAGCAACCGCGATTTGGTGCTTCGTCGCCTTATCGAGTGCCTGAGCCGAGACCGTACCAAGCACCAGGTGGCCGAGGTTACCTCGCTAGGTCTGGTTCAGATGACTCGTAAGAAGTTGGGCATCGGCCTGCTAGAAGCCTTCAGTGAGCCTTGTGAGGCCTGTGCCGCCCGCGGTGTCATCGTGCACCACGAGCCTGTTCTTCGCAATAAGCACATCACCAACGATGATCGCGAGCCGAAGCAGCAGAAGGACCAGCAGCGCAAGCGCGACCGCAACAAGGGCAAGGACAACAACCGTCAGGTTGAGGTTGCCAAGGTTGTAACTGCCGAGAGCGCAAGCGCTCTAAACAGTGTCATCGGAAAGATTGCCGCCTCAACAGTGGCAGCGCACGAGGCTGCAGGGGAGCCTTCACCAATCGTTCTCACCCCAACCGCATCTAAGGAAGAAAAGGCCGCTCCGGCGGTCGAGAGCCTCTTGGAATCGGTGCTGGAGGCTCTTCCAGAGCCAAAGGCGCCGGGTCAGGGTCGTCGCAAGCCTCGCCGGGTAACCACCGGTGGCAACGTGACTCCAGAGCAAAACTAGCAATCCCGCTAAACACGGAGTCGAATAAGTTTGACCTCGTGCAATACACAATGTAGACTTGTCGTTTGTTGCCCGCTGCGTTTATTTGGCGCTGCAACTCCTAAAAGTCTTTAGAACAAAGGGTAGATCTGTGATTTACGCAGTAGTCCGCGCAGGCGGCCGCCAGGAGAAGGTGTCGGTAGGCACCATCGTTACGCTTGACCGCGTCAAGAGCGAAAACGGCACCATCGAGCTTCCAGCTCTGTTGCTTGTTGACGGTGACAAGGTCACCACCGATGCCAAGGCTCTTGCCAAGGTAAAGGTAACCGCTGAGGTTCTGAACGACCTGCGTGGTCCTAAGATCATCATCCAGAAGTACAAGAACAAGACCGGTTACAAGAAGCGCATGGGTTTCCGCAGCGAGCTTACCCGTGTCCAGGTCACCGAGATCAAGTAAAGGACTGACCCAAAATGGCAAGTAAAAAGGGTGTTAGCTCTACTCGTAACGGCCGCGACTCAAACGCACAGCGCCTTGGCGTTAAGCGTTTCGGCGGTCAGACTGTAAACGCAGGCGAGATCCTAGTTCGTCAGCGCGGAACCCACTTCCACCCAGGTGCAAACGTGGGCCGCGGCAAGGACGACACCTTGTTCGCACTTTCGGCTGGCGCCGTAGAGTTCGGTGTCAAGGGTGGCCGTCGCGTTGTAAACGTGGTTGCTGCCTAAGCAGACCAAAGTTTTTAGAATGTAGGCGAGCCGAGTGCTCGCCTACATTCGTTTATTGACCAATTCGGCCCGGGAGGCAACCAATGATCAGCTTCGTAGATCAGGTGACTCTGCACGTGCGTGCAGGAAATGGCGCCGACGGTTGTGTATCGGTGCACCGCGAGAAGTTCAAGCCACTAGGCGGACCAGACGGCGGTAACGGTGGCAACGGTGGATCCATCAGCCTGCTGAGTGACCCATCGGTTACCACCTTGCTCGACTACCACTTCCAGCCATTCCGCAAGGGAACCGATGGCTCGCAGGGTGCCGGTGACTACCGCAACGGTGCCAACGGTTCGTCTCACGTACTTCCAGTTCCAGTAGGAACCGTGGTGAAGAGCGCCAAGGGTGACTTCCTTGCAGACCTCGATGAGCCCGGCATGGAGTTTGTCATCGCCGAAGGCGGCCTCGGTGGCCTCGGAAATGCTGCTCTAGCCAGCAGCAAGCGCAAGGCCCCTGGTTTTGCCCTTCTCGGCGTGCCTGGCTGGTCCGGCGACATCATTCTCGAACTGAAGACTGTTGCCGATGTTGCACTGGTTGGTTATCCATCCGCCGGTAAGTCATCGTTGATTGCCTCGTTGTCTTCGGCTCGTCCAAAGATTGCCGACTACCCGTTCACCACCCTCCACCCAAACCTGGGCGTGGTTCAGGCCGGTCAGACCCGCTACACCATCGCAGACGTTCCTGGTCTTATCGAGGGTGCCAGCGAGGGTAAGGGACTAGGTCTCGAGTTCTTGCGTCACGTGGAGCGCTGCACCGCTCTATTGCACGTACTGGACTGTGGAACCCTTGAGCCAGAGCGCGATCCAATCAAGGACCTCGACATCATTTTGGCCGAGCTAAAGGCATACGAGGTTCCTGCTGGTCAGCTGCCGCTCACCGAGCGCCCACAGCTGATTGCCCTAAACAAGATTGACCTCCCTGACGGCCGCGACATGGCAAGTTTTGTTCGTCGCGAACTTGAAGAGCGTGGCTACCGTGTGTTTGAGGTTTCGGCTGCAACCCACGAGGGCCTAAAGGAACTCAGCTACGCCTTGGCCGAGCTAGTCGAAGCCTCGCGCAAGGAAAAGGAGCTTGCTCCGGTAAAGCCTCGCATCACTCTGATGCAGACCAAGCGCAGCGAATCCAGCTACAAGATCACCAAGGAATTCGACGGAATGGATCACTACTTCCGTATCGTTGGTCCAAAGCCAGAGCGCTGGGTTGCACAGACCAACTTCGGAAACGAAGAAGCGATTGGTTACCTTGGAGACCGTCTGGCCAAGCTGGGTATTGAAAACGAGTTGTTCAAGGCTGGCGCAGTGGCCGGTTCTACCGTGGTTATCGGTGAGGGTGACGGCGTCATCTTCGACTGGGAGCCAACCATTGCCAGCAACGCAGAACTACTTTCTGGACCGCGAGGTACAGACGTGCGTATTGGTACCAACGACCGACGCACCACCCCGGAGCGTCGTCGTGAGTACAAGGAAATGATGGACGCCAGGGCGCGTCTGCGTGCCGAAATGGAAGCCGAGGGCAAGGGCCGTCTGCTTGACGAAGAAGATTTTGAGACCGAATAGAGAGTTTTAGAGTGAACCAAAACGAGCGAGCCAACATTGCCAACGCCAAACGCGTAGTGGTCAAGGTTGGCTCGTCTTCTATTTCGGGGGCAAACGTAGCCAACATCGATCTACTCGTTGCATCGTTGGCCGGTCTCCGTCAACGCGGTGCCGAGGTCATTCTCGTCACCTCGGGTGCAATTGCCACCGCTATGCCACTGCTCAACCTTGAGGCAAAGCCAAGCGACCTAGCCACCAGTCAGGCGCTAGCTGCCGTAGGGCAGGGTCGTCTGATGGCCCGCTACCAGCACGCCCTCGAGGCGCACAACTGGATTGCCGGCCAGGTTCTACTCACCAGCGAAGACATGGATGGCCAGCAGACCCGTCAAAACGCGAAGCAGGCAATTCAGCGCATGTTTGAGCTGGATGTTTTGCCAATCGTCAACGAGAACGACACCGTGGCCACTGCCGAAATTCGCTTCGGAGACAACGACCGTCTTGCTGCCCTGGTTGCCGTTTTGGTCGACGCCGACGCCCTTGTTTTGCTCAGTGACGTTGACGCTCTCTACACCGCCCCGCCATCAGAGCCCGATGCGAAGCGCATCGATGTGGTTGCCTTAGGCCAGGATCTGTCTTCAGTGAAGACCGGCGACACCTCAACTGGCGTTGGAACCGGGGGAGCGGTCACCAAGGTTGCCGCAGCTACGCTCGCCACTCAAAGCGGCGTGGATGTAGTGCTCACCAGCATTAACAACGTTGCTCTGGCCCTGGTTGGCCAGCCTGTTGGCACCTGGTTCCAGGCAGCCAACTAACCGGTGTGCTCTGCAACTGCAGAGGTTAGGATTTAGACATGTCAACCGCAATCGACAAAATCAAGCTGGCCAAGGGAGCATCAAGCTCGCTTGGCCTGGCTGGAACCCAAACCAAGAACGCAATTCTGGCCAAAATCGCCGAGTTGCTGCCACTGCGCGCGCCAGAGATCATTGCGGGTAACGCCAAGGACCTTGCCCGTGCGGTTGCCGAGGGCATGGCTCAGGGCCTGCAGGACAGACTCAAGCTCACTACCGAGCGCATCGATGCCTTGGCTGCAGCAGTCACCGATGTAATCGACCTCCCAGATCCAATCGGCGATGTTATTCGCGGACGCACCCTTCCTAACGGACTCAAAATCACCCAGGTTCGCGTGCCATTCGGCGTCATCGGTGCCATTTACGAGGCGCGTCCCAACGTCACAGTCGACATCGCTTCGCTTGCCATCAAGAGCGGCAATGCGGTGGTTCTTCGCGGTGGTACCGCAGCCGAGAACTCCAATGCCGTCCTGGTCACGCTACTTCAGGATGCTCTCGAGGCCTGCGGCGTAGACCGCAACGCCATCCAGACCGTAGATGAGTTTGGTCGCGCAGGTGCGCAGGACATGATGCAGGCGGTTGGGCTAATCGATGTTTTGATTCCACGTGGTGGTCGCGGGCTAATCCAGTCTGTTCTGAACGAATCCAAGGTTCCGGTCATTGAGACCGGCGAAGGCATCGTGCACGTCTTTGTTGACGAGAGCGCCAACCTCGACTGGGCAGTTGATATCATCTTCAACTCCAAGACTCAGCGAGTAGGCGTTTGCAATGCCCTCGAGACACTGTTGGTTCACGAGGCAGCTTATGCTCGCGTCATGCCAGCAATCATGCAAAAGCTTGCCACCAAGGATGTGCTGATTCACGGCGATTCCAAGGTTGCCGGAGACTTCGCCGGCGTACTTGCGGCCACCGATGCCGACTGGGCCACTGAGTATCTGGCCATGGAACTAGCCATCAAGGTGGTTTCAAACCTAGATGAGGCTTTGGCGCACATTGCCAAGTACTCAACCAAGCACACCGAGAGCATCGTCACCGAAAACCTGGGCAATGCCGAGCGCTTCCTAAACGAGGTTGACTCCGCAGTGGTGATGGTGAATGCCTCGACCCGCTTCACCGATGGCGGCGAGTTTGGTTTCGGTGCCGAGGTTGGCATCAGCACACAGAAGTTGCACGCCCGAGGCCCAATGGGCTTGCAGGAATTGACCAGCACTAAGTGGCAGGTGCGTGGTTCTGGCCACGTGCGCGCCTAAACTAGTCTGGTAA
>Ga0228703_1000179_pt1 | contig 51339 bp, 54 predicted proteins | sample McNCre217_Aug_MG_3_FD_178020 | JGI IMG/M metagenome (GOLD analysis project Ga0228703, IMG submission 178020) | Freshwater microbial communities from McNutts Creek, Athens, Georgia, United States - 29-17_Aug_MG | ecosystem: Environmental > Aquatic > Freshwater > Creek | place: USA: Georgia...
GCCCCTGACGCACCAATTGATTGATGGTTGGCATTGAAAAACGTCCCTAAACGTTTGAAATAAAAAAGAAAACGTGAATCCCTTCGGAAAGTTCCGAAAAGCCTTCTAGTGTATCAGCATTGAACCGGCCGGGCAAATGAGGTCGAAAGGCTTCAGGCCAGCCTTACTTCACCCACAGTCGCACCGCATCCCAGGCACGACCCAGCAGGCCAGCTTGCTCGACTGGCTCGAGCACTTGCAAGGGCACATCGACCAAGGGCTGCTGATCCAAGGTCACTTTGAGTGCCGCCACCGTTTGCCCTTTGGCAAAAGGCGCCACCAGCGGGTCGGGGCGTGCCACCTGGGTTTGAATTCGGCTGGCCGAGCCGGTAGGCACGGCCACCACGATGGGCGAGAAACGACCGAGCTTGACCACGCTGGCATTGCCCTTCCACACCGCTGGACTGACCACCGCTTGCCCACCTTCAAACAACTTGATGGCATCAAAAGCGGTATAACCCCAGTTCAGCAGTTTTTGAGACTCGGTCGCCCGCGCATTCTCACTCGAAGCGCCTAACACGATGGACAACAAGCGGCGCGAGCCCACACCCGGCGCATCGCGCTTGGCCGTGGCAATCAAGCAAAAGCCAGCCGCATCGGTATGCCCTGTTTTCAAACCATCCACACTGGGGTCGCGAAACAGCAACAAGTTACGGTTGCTTTCATTCGCCGCCGGCGTGCCGGGATAGCGGTATTTCTTGATTGCGTAGTAGCCCACATATTGCGGAAAGTCTTGCATCAAGCGCCCCGCCAAAATGCTCAAGTCACGCGCTGTGGTGGTGTGCCCTGGCTCTGTGAGTCCCTCGGGGTTTTTATAGCCCGTGGACTTCATGCCCAACACCTTGGCTTGGGCATTCATCATTTCGACAAAATGCTCCGCCGTGCCGCCCACACCCTCGGCCAAGGCCATGGTGGCGTCATTGCCCGACTGAACAATCATGCCCTTGATCAAGTCCTCAACGGGCACTTTCATCTTGGGGTCAATGAACATGCGCGAACCAGGCATCTTCCAGGCACGCTCACTGACGCCCATCGTTTGCTGCAGCGTGATTTTTTTGGACTTGAGTGCGTCAAACACCAAGTAAGCGGACATCAGCTTGGTCAACGAGGCAGGCTCAACAGGCTTGTCGGCATCCAACTCCGCCAGCGTTTGCTGCGCCGTCAAATCCACCAACAAATAAGCACGTGCCGCAATTTCGGGCGGTTGCGGCGCTTGCGCGCGAGCGCTGAATACAGCGAAAAGGCCCATCAGGCCTGCCACGAAGGCGGCACGCAAATTTCGAGTCATGGCGATCTTTGAAGCAGAAAAAAGTGAGTCGGCTCAGCGTTTACGCCTGCAAATGGCGAACCACCAAGCTCTTGAGAAGCGGCAATTGTCCATGAAAGAAATGCCCCCCGCCAGGGATCACGGTCACCGGCAAGCTTTGGGGACGCGCCCAATCCATCACCGAGGCCAAAGACACCGTGTCGTCTTGCTCGCCGTGAATCACCAACGTCTTGTCATGCAGATCGGGCGACACCGGGGCCACCGTAAAACGTTCCGCCGCTGTTCCGACAAACACCACTTTTTCGATCACGCGCTGCGGCCACAAAGCTGCCAAAGCATGGCTGGCCACAAATGAACCAAATGAAAAGCCCGCAATGGCCAAAGCCCCTGTGGGTGCAACTTGTGCGACCACCGCCAGCAAATCACGGGCTTCGCCGACGCCAGCATCGTGCTCACCCGCCGAGCCGCCGACGCCACGAAAATTAAAACGCACCACCGTCCAGCCGCACTGCACAAACGCGCGCGCCAAGGTTTGCACCACCTTGTTGTCCATGGTGCCGCCAAACAAAGGGTGAGGGTGCGCCACGATGGCCACGCCTTTGGAGACGCCCTCAGGCGTGTCGCGCAAGGCCTCGATCACGCCAGCCTCGCACTGCAGAGTGAATTTTTCAGTCAATGCGTTCATCGCGCCACCTCAACGCCCCACATGGGCGGGCACCAGCAAACGTTCGACGATTTCACCTTGTTTGAGGTGACGCTCCACAATTTCATCCACATCGCCGGCATCGACAAACGTGTACCAAACACCTTCGGGATACACCACCGCCACCGGGCCTGCAGCACAGCGATCGAGGCAGCCAGCCTTGTTCACCCGCACCCCGCCAGGACCTGCCAAGCCTGCGGCTTTCACCTGAGATTTGCAACGGTCAAAGGCGTCTTGCGCACCCTGCGCCGCACAACACGACTCACCGTTGGCGCGCTGATTCAGGCAGAAAAAAATATGGTGTTTGTAGTAGGAAGAAGCTTGTGTCATGGCGTGATTTTAGGTTTGAGACTCACGCTCACGACTCAAGCGCGCCAAGGCAAACAACAGCACCGCATAGGGCCACAACCAACCCAGCCATTGCACCAACCCATGAAAACGGATGAATCGCCCCTGCTCCCAGGTTTGCAAAGTTTGGGTGAAGTAAGCACTTTCAGGCGATTGGTTCAACACGCTTTGCTGCACCAAGAGCGCGAACATCAAAAATGCCCAGCAGGTTCTCGACGAAGCCGGTAAAAAAAACACCGCCAACAGCAGGCCCAAACCCAAACCCAACATCACCGGCACCCCCAACCAAGTCCAAGCATGCGCGGGCCCATAGCTCAGGGTGGCAGACAAAGCACTCATGCCCAAGCCGACTGCAGCGACGCCGAGCACATACAACAACCGTTGCCCCAGCTGGCGAATCACGCCAAACCCCAACAAGCAAGGAATCAGCAACCCCAGCATCACGCACAGCAACTCCGCGCCCGGCAGCAAAGGTTCCAGCTCAAAAGAACGCAAAGGAATCCAGTCTTCAAACGGCGTGGCATCAAAGGCGCTGGTCAATGCATCCTCCACACGCTCCCACACCTGGCCCAAGCCAAACGGCACCGCGACAGGAAAAAGCAAAGCAGCAGGCCACACCGCAATCAGCACCAAGGCCATGTGCGCGTCACGCACAAACCAACGCGCACGAAATTGGCTCCAACGGTTTAGCAAGCCCAACTGCTCCAACCCACTGGCTAGCACAGCCCCCAGCCAAGCCCCCAGTGTGTTGAGCAAGAAATCAGTTTGCGACGGAACGCGCGCGGGCAAGTAGCTTTGTAAACATTCGAGCGCAAAAGACAACAAAGACGCTGCCAGCGTGCAACCGATCACCTGACCGCGCCAGCCCATGCGCATGGCGCTGAGTGTGAGAAAAAAGCCCAAAGGGGCGTAGCCCAACACATTGGCCACCACATCAAAACCCGTCCAGTACTTGGGCCAAGGCGCGGTCAAAAACGCCCAAGGGGCAATGTCTTGATCGCGCCACTGGTCAAATGGGTAGAGACTGGCGTAAACGATCAACGCGACGCACAGTTGCGACAGAGGCCACGCAGAGGTTTTGCGCATGGTCCTGCGTGGCCTTTAAAAGGGTTTGACTACCACCAAGATCACCGCCAAAGTCAGGATCACGACCGGGATCTCATTGAACCAACGAAACCACACATGACCACGCTGGTTGGTACGTGCTTGGAACTTGCGCAACAACACACCACAGCCGTGGTGATAACCCAAGGCCAACAGCACCAGCGTCAGCTTGGCATGCATCCAGCCATTGCCCGGGCCCATGCCAATGCCATAGCCCAACCAGAGCCAAAGGCCCAGCCCCACAGCGGGCACCATCAAGAGGGTCGTGAAACGCATCAGCTTGCGAGCCATCAGCAGCAAACGCTCTTCCTCCGCCAACGACTCAGGCGCGACCATCGCCAGGTTGACGAAAATTCGTGGCAAATAAAACAAGCCGGCAAACCAGCTGGCCACGAACACAATATGAAAAGCTTTGATCCACAACATGGCTGCAGTTTAGCCGCGCTCAAAAAAAGCCCGACGCAAGGTCGGGCTAAATAGCCATATTGCGCTGACGCAACAGGCACCCGCTCAGGGAGGAAAAGCGGGGAGTGGCAAGCCACTCGGTTTCAATCTAGCAAACGTGGCGACACCCAACAAGAGGGAAAGTGTTGGGTTTGGTGCACAATTTTGAGCATGCAACACACATTCGCCCCCTTTCCCGCCAACCGCCCCCGCCGTCTGCGTCGCGACGACTTCACCCGTCGCTTGGTGCGCGAACACAGTCTGAGCGTGAACGACTTGATCTACCCCGTGTTCGTGCTCGAGGGTGAAAAGCGACGCGAAGCCGTCACCTCCATGCCAGGCGTGGAGCGTCTGAGCTTGGACTTGCTGCTGCCCGTGGCCGAAGAGTGCGTAAATCTGGGCATTCCCGTGATGGCGCTATTCCCCGTCATCAGCAGCCACCTGAAAACCCCCGATGGCAAAGAAGCCACCAACCCCAACGGCTTGGTGCCACATGTGGTGCGTGAGTTGAAAAAACACTTCCCCCAACTCGGCGTGATGACCGATGTGGCGCTGGACCCGTTCACCAGCCACGGCCAAGATGGCTTGCTCGACGAGTCGGGCTACATCCTCAACGACGCCACGGTCGAGGTGCTGACGCAACAAGCCCTCACACAAGCAGAAGCAGGCGTCGACATCGTCGCGCCCAGCGACATGATGGACGGCAGAATCGGCGCGATTCGCCAAGCCCTAGAAGCCAAAGGCTTGATCCACACCCGCATCATGGCCTACAGCGCCAAATACGCCAGCGCTTTTTACGGTCCCTTCCGCGATGCCGTGGGCTCTGCCGCCAACTTGGGCAAGAGCGACAAAAAGGTCTACCAAATGGACCCCGGCAACACCGACGAAGCCCTGCGCGAAGTCGCCATCGACATCGCCGAAGGCGCCGACATGGTGATGGTCAAACCTGGCATGCCTTATTTAGACGTGGTGCGCCGCGTCAAAGACGAATTCAAAGTCCCCACCTTCGCCTACCAAGTCTCAGGCGAGTACGCCATGCTCAAAGCAGCGGCTCAAAACGGTTGGCTCGACCATGACGCGGTGATGATGGAAAGTCTGTTGGCCTTCAAACGCGCAGGCGCTGATGGCATCTTGACTTACTTTGCGATTGAGGCAGCCAAACATTTGCGCGCCAACAACTGACACGAAGTGAGGTGAGGGTCAGCGCTTGCGGCGCCTCAGTCGCTTCGCGCCAGGAAGTTGCCGCAATCACTGACCCTCACCTCACTTCTGATTGACGCACTTGTAGCGCTCGGTTTTAACCCAAATGCTTGGCAAAAAACGTCAACGTGCGTTCCTTGGCCAACTTCGCCGAAGCCGCGTCATAGGCCCCACGGTGGTCACAGTTAAAACCGTGGTGGGCCGAGTACAAATGAATCTCCACCTCAGGATGCGCCGCTTTGAACGCGGGAATGGTGTCCATTGGCACATAGTCGTCGCAATCTGACAGATGCATCATCACCGGGCAGTGCGGTTGGCGTGCGCGCTCGTCCATGCTGGTGGAGCCGCCGCCGTAGTATGGCACCGCAGCACTCACGCCCTTGAGCAACGCGGCGGCGCGCCAAGTCAGCAAACCGCCCCAGCAGTAACCCACCACGCCGACTTTGACGCCGGAGGTTTTGGCAGCAAAGTCCACGGCGGCCTGAATGTCGGCCATCACGCCCGGGGCTGGCAGGGCTTCGATGGCGGCCTTCAAGGTCATTCCGGCTTTCATATCGTCGGGGGTGTAGCCCAATTCCACAGCGGGTTTGGCGCGCGCAAACGTCGCTGGCGCAATCGCCAAATAGCCGGCGGCGGCATAGCCATCCGCTACCTCTTTGATGTGGGCATTGACGCCAAAAATCTCCTGCAACACCACCACAGCCGCTTTGGGCTTGCCTGCGGGCTGGGCCACGTAGGCTGAAAAGGTGAATCCATCGGAAGAGGTCAAATGCACAGTCATGGTTGAACTTTCTTAGAAATTAAATAACTCTCAGCCCAAGCATACCTGTCACCACTGTGCCGAACAAGATACCTGCTCGCCGGTAATGCGTGTATCGTGATCGTGCTCAAGTCTATTCACAGGAGATGCGTTTGAAACCGGTACTTCTCATCACAGGCGGCAGTCGTGGCATTGGCGCGGCCACCGCGCTGCTGGCCGCGCGCAACGGCTGGTCCGTGGTCGTCAACTACACCCACAACGCACAAGCCGCCGACGCGGTGGTGCAGCAGATTCGCCAAGCGGGCGGTGAGGCCATCAGCCTGCAAGCCGATGTGGGCGACGAGACGCAAATTCTGCGCATGTTTGAACAAATCGGCACCCAACTTGGCCGTTTGTCAGGCCTGGTCAACAACGCCGGCGTGCTCGACACCGCAGCTCGCGTGGACGAAATGAGTTGGGAACGCATTGAACGCATCCTACGCATCAATGTGCTGGGCTCGTTTGCCTGTGCCCGCGAGGCCATTCGCCGCATGAGCACCCGTCACGGGGGCCAGGGCGGCGCCATCGTCAATCTCAGCAGCGTGGCGGCACGCATGGGCGCACCAGGCCAATATGTGGATTACGGCGCCAGCAAAGGTGCCATCGACACTTTCACTGCGGGCTTGGCCAAAGAGGTGGCAGGCGAAGGCATTCGCGTCAATGGCGTGCGTCCCGGCATCATTGACACCGACATCCACGCCAGCGGCGGCTTGCCCAACCGCGCGCGCGATCTGGCCTCGCAAATTCCCATGCAACGTGCAGGTTCGGCGGCCGAAGTGGCCGAATCGATTGTCTGGCTGCTCAGCGATGCCGCCAGCTACGTGACCGGCACCACCATTGAAGTCACGGGAGGTCGCTGATGCGCGAAATCAAGTATTACTGGGAAGACATGCACCCGGGCGATGTGCGCGACTTGGGCACCATCAGCCCGACGCGCGAAGACATCGTGACCTTTGCGCGGCAGTTTGACCCGCAACCTTTTCACCTAGATGAAGAAGCGGCCAAAGGTTCGGTCTTCGGTACCTTGTGCGCCAGTGGCTGGCACACCTGCAGCATGGCCATGCGTTTGATGGTGACGAACTTTTTGCACCAAGCGGCCAGCTTAGGTTCGCCGGGCTTGGAAAACGTCAAATGGCTCAAACCCGTTCTGCCTGGTGACATCTTGCGCTTGGAGCACAGCATCGTCGAAGCACGACCCATGAGCAAACGCCCGGATGTAGGTTTGGTGCGCACCGAGTGGGACATGTTCAACCAACACGGCGACAAGGTCTTGCACATGGAAGGCTGGGGCATGTTCCGCAGACGTCACCCCGCCACCCCTTAAGCCGTAAACCCTGCGGCCAAGCCCTTGCGCAGGGACTCTACCAGTGCGGCCACCGCGCGCGGCACATGCGGCGCATAAGGTCGAATGGCGTAAATGTCTTCGGCAAACACGCCCACCGGTTTCCAACTTTCCAGCACCTGGACCAGCTTGCCTTGACGCAGCGCGTCTTGGGCGCTGAAGTCGGGCAACAGTGCAATCCCCACCCCAGCCAGGGCCGCTTCGCGCAAAGCCTCGCTGTTGTTGGCGGCAAACGCGCCTGTCACGGGCACCGTCACGCGTTCCGCGCCGTCTTGCGCAGGGCGTGGCTCAAAGGTCCAGGCCGGTGTGTCGTGCGAACGTGGGTAATGCAGGCAGTTGTGCGCTTGTAGGTCTGCGGGAGTGTGCGGCACGCCACGGCGACGCAAATACGCCCGCGTGGCCACCAACACCGACTCGGTGCGACACAGCGACCACGCCACATGCGTGTCAGGCGGACGCGCGGTGTGGCGAATCGCCAAATCAAAGCCCTCGTTGGCCAAGGTGCTGAGGCGGTCGGACATGTCCAGCTCCAACCGCACCTCGGGATGGTCTTTCAAAAAGTCCGCCAGCAAGGGCACCAGTTGTTGACGCGCAAATGCCACCGGCGCAGTCACCCGCAGCAAACCGCGCGGCACATCGGCCAAGTCGCGCACCTCGGAAAAACTTTGGGCAATTTGCTCGAACGAGGCTCGCGTGTCGTCCACCAAACGCTGGCCCGCTTCGGTCAGGCGCACGCTGCGGGTGGTACGCTGCACCAAAGGCACGCGCGCAGCGCGCTCCAGCTCGGCCATGCGTTGGCTCATCGCCGCCTTACTCACCCCCAAACGCGCCGCAGCCGCGGTGAAGCTGCCTTGTTGTGCCAACACGCTCAGCCAGTGCAAGTGGTGCCAGAGTTCGCTGATTTTTTGTTCATTCATGGCTTGATTGTTCACTATTTTGAACAATCAATTCAAGGTTTGGCGCTTGTTTCGTGCATCCGCCCTGCCTACACTGGGTCATCTTTTTCCATACAACGAGACACACCATGACGCAAACCACTCACATCGCGCACTACATCAACGGCGCCGTCGCTCAAGGCAGCAGCACCCGCACGCAACCCGTGTACAACCCAGCCACAGGCGCCGTCACCGGCCAGGTGAGCTTGGCCAATGTGGCCGATGTGAACGCAGCCGTCGCCACCGCCGAGAAAGCCTTTCCGGCCTGGGCCGACACCCCACCCCTGCGCCGCGCCCGCGTGATGTTCAAGTTTTTGGAGTTGCTCAATCAGCACAAAGACGATCTGGCCCGCCTGATCACCGCCGAACACGGCAAGGTGTTCACCGACGCCCAAGGTGAAGTCACACGTGGCATCGACATCGTTGAGTTCGCGACCGGCATTCCCCAGTTGCTCAAGGGCGACTACACCGAACAGGTGTCCACTGGCATCGACAACTGGACCATGCGCCAGCCTCTGGGCGTGGTGGCGGGCATCACCCCGTTCAACTTTCCTGTCATGGTGCCTGCTTGGATGTTCCCGGTGGCCATTGCCGCAGGCAACACCTTTGTGCTCAAGCCCAGCCCGATTGACCCCTCGCCCTCGCTGTTCATCGCTGACTTGCTCAAGCAAGCCGGTTTGCCCGATGGCGTGTTCAACGTGGTGCAAGGCGACAAAGAGGCGGTGGACGCCCTCTTGGTCCACCCCGATGTAAAGGCTGTCAGCTTTGTAGGCTCCACGCCCATCGCCAACTACATCTATGAGACGGGGGCCCACCACGGCAAACGCGTGCAAGCCTTGGGCGGCGCGAAAAACCACATGGTGGTCATGCCCGACGCCGACATTGACCAGGCGGTGGACGCTTTGATTGGTGCCGCTTACGGCTCTGCGGGCGAGCGTTGCATGGCCATCAGCGTGGCCGTGTTGGTCGGCGATGTGGCCGAGCGCCTCATGCCCTTGCTTGTTGAGCGCACCAAAACCTTGAAGGTCTTGAATGGCACCAACCTCGCCGCTGAAATGGGCCCCATCGTCACCGACGTGGCGCATAAGCGCATCACGGGCTACATCGAACAAGGCGTGAAAGAAGGCGCCACCCTGTTGGTCGATGGTCGCAGCTTCGACAACGCGCAAGCGGGCGAAGGCTGCAAAAACGGCTTTTGGATGGGCGGCACGCTGTTTGACCATGTCACACCCGACATGCGCATCTACAAAGAAGAAATCTTTGGCCCCGTGTTGAGTTGCGTGCGCGTGGCCGACTTTGGGCAAGCCGTGGACTTGATCAATGCCCACGAATTCGGCAACGGCGTGAGCTGCTTCACCCGCGACGGCAACGTGGCCCGCGAGTTCTCGCGCCGCATCCAAGTGGGCATGGTGGGCATCAACGTGCCAATTCCTGTGCCGATGGCATGGCACGGTTTTGGCGGCTGGAAGAAGAGCTTGTTTGGCGATATGCACGCCTACGGTGAAGAGGGTGTGCGTTTTTATACCAAGCAAAAGAGCGTGATGCAGCGCTGGCCTGAGAGCATTGGCAAAGGCGCTGAGTTTGTGATGCCCACGTCTAAGTAAGTCCTTAAGATAGCGGCATGAGTGATTCCCAGTTTGACTACATCATCGTTGGCGCTGGCACCGCTGGCTGCTTGTTGGCCAACCGCCTGAGCGCAGACGCCAGCAAGCGTGTGCTGTTGATTGAAGCGGGTCGCAAGGACGATTACCACTGGGTGCACATTCCTGTGGGCTATCTGTACTGCATTGGCAATCCGCGTACCGACTGGCTCTACACCACCGCACCCGATGCCGGTTTGAACGGGCGCAGCTTGCGCTACCCACGCGGCAAGGTGCTGGGGGGGTGCTCCAGCATCAACGGCATGATCTACATGCGCGGCCAAGCGCGCGACTATGACCACTGGGCCGAGCTCACGGGCGACGCGAATTGGCGCTGGGACAACTGCTTGCCTTATTTCAAGTTGCATGAAGACCACCATGCCGGCGCCAACGCGCTGCACGGTGCCAAGGGCGCGCGCAGCGAGGTGTTGCTGGCCGATCACACGTCTTATGGCGAAACCTTGCGCCACCACAACGCCGGTGGCGAGTGGCGCATCGAGCGCCAGCGTTTGCGCTGGGACGTGTTGGATGCTTTTGCCCAGGCAGCTGTCGAAGCAGGCATCCCCGCAACACCGGACTTCAACCGTGGCAGCAACGAAGGCGTGGGCTACTTTGAAGTGAACCAAAAAAGCGGCTGGCGCTGGAACACGGCCAAAGCCTTTTTGCGCCCCACCTGCTATGCCCGTCCCAACTTTGAGCTGTGGACTTCGGCACAAGTCGCCAAGCTGATCATGCACACCGATGCGAATGGTCAACAACGCTGCACAGGCGTTGAAGTCGCTACCTCGCACGGCCTGATCACCGCCACAGCCAAACATGCCGTGGTGCTGAGTGCAGGCGCCATTGGCACACCGCAAATCTTGCAACTCTCGGGCTTAGGCCCCGCCGACTTGCTCAAGCAGCATGGCATTGAACCCGTCATTGACCTGCCAGGCGTGGGGGCCAACCTGCAAGACCATTTGCAAATTCGCTCGGTCTTCAAAGTTCAAAACGTCACCACACTCAACACCTTGGCCAACAGCTGGTGGGGCAAGGCCAAGATCGGCATGGAGTACGTGTTCAAACGCAGCGGCCCCATGAGCATGGCGCCCTCTCAGCTGGGTGCGTTCACGCGCAGCAGTCCCGACCAACCCTATCCGAACATTGAGTACCACGTGCAACCGCTGAGCTTGGACGCATTTGGTGAACCCTTGCACAACTTCCCGGCATTCACTGCCAGCGTGTGTAACTTGAACCCCACCAGCCGCGGCTCGGTGACCATCACCAGCCCTCACTTTGCGCACGCCCCCCAGATTGCACCCAACTACCTCAGCACCGCTGAGGACCGTCAAGTCGCCGCCGACTCGCTGCGCGTGACGCGTCGCATTGCCGCACAGCCTGCGCTGGCCAAATACCAGCCCGAAGAATGGAAACCTGGCGTGCAATACCAAAGCGACGACGACCTGGCACGCTTGGCGGGCGACATTGCGACCACCATCTTCCACCCCGTGGGCACTGCGCGCATGGGCCGAGTGGATGACCCACTGGCCGTGGTCGACACGCAACTGCGCGTGCGCGATGGACGTGGTGGCGTGGTGCGCGGCCTGCGCGTGGTCGACGCCAGCGTCATGCCCACCATCACCAGCGGCAACACCAACAGCCCCACCTTGATGATGGCCGAGAAGGCCGCCCAGTGGCTGGCCCACGAAGCCCTGAACAGCTGACGGTCGACAAAATGCACCGGGTTAGTCCGCAAGGGAAACTCCTAGGCGGGCCGGGGTTAAGCGCCGCTTACAGTCTCTTCACTCGCAGCAGCCCCAGGGCTGCTCCAACGAGGGTCTGAGGAGACAAACAACAAGTTTTTCGAAAAGAAAAACACCCAGGAAAAGGCACCGGCGTACAACCCGGTGCCTTTTGCTTTTGGCCCCGTGGTGTTGGTCCCCGAATGCTCACCCTTTAATGCCCGCGACAATCGGCGTATGGAACTCTTGATCGTCACCCTTGCCTCTGCCTTGGCAGGCTTTGTGGATTCGATTGTGGGCGGGGGTGGCTTGATCTTTTTGCCAGCCCTGTTTGCGGTCTATCCCAGCGCACCGCCAGCGACTTTGTTTGGCACCAACAAAAGCGCCTCAGTGTGGGGCACCAGCTTTGCCGCCTGGCAATACAGCCGACGTGTGCAGGTGCAATGGCGCGTCATGTTGCCAGCTGCAGGTGTGGCCATGACGGGCGCGTTCATAGGCGCCTGGCTGGTGACGCAAATTTCGCCCGAATTCTTACGCCGCGCCCTGCCCTTTGTGCTGATGGCTGTGCTGGGCTACACCTTGATGCGCAAAGACATGGGGCGCGAGCATGCCCCACGTTTTGAAGGCCGTGCCGAGTTGTGGGCCACCTGCATCGTCGGTGTGACGATTGGTTTTTATGACGGTTTTTTTGGCCCGGGCACGGGCAGCTTCTTTGTGTTTTTGTTGGTGCGCTGGCTGGGCTACGATTTTTTGAATGCATCGGTGGCGGCCAAGCTGCTCAACCTTTCGAGCAATGCCGCCGCCTTGGTGCTGTTTGGTCTGAAAGATCATGTGTGGTGGCACTTGGCCTTGCCGTTGGCCTTGGCCAATGTGGCGGGCAGCTTGTTGGGCACACGCATGGCGCTCAAACATGGCGCAGGCTTTGTGCGCGGCATGTTCATCGCGGTGGTGGCTGCATTGATTTGCAAAACCAGCTACGACGCATTTCTGCGTTAACGCGATACTGGCTCTTCGCTGGCCAATTCGGCAGCTTTCGGCGGCCAGGGCACATTGGCCACGGCACGTGGTTTACCGATCGGGCGCGTGGCTTGGCCTTTTTGAACAGCCTCGATGTCTTCTTCTGAGGGGTACTGCCCCAGCAGCACAAAGTCAAAGACCCGGCGCGCAATCGGGGCCGCGTTTTGTGCCCCAAAGCCTGCGTTTTCCACCACCATGGCCAAGGCCACTTTAGGATCATCGGCCGGAGCAAATGCCACAAACAAGGCATGGTCGCGCATGCGCTCATCAATGTTGGAGGCGTTGTATTTTTCGTTTTGCTTGACGGTGTAGACCTGCGCCGTTCCTGTTTTGCCGGCACTCACGTACTGTGCGCCGACGAAGCTTGAGGCCGAAGTGCCTTCGATGTTCACGCCAATCATGCCTTTTTTGATGATGTCCAAATTCTCTGGCGTCAACGGCAGTTGCCCCACAGGCTCTTTGGCCACCGGGGTCGACGCTTTGGTTTCAACATCCAGCACCTCACGCACCAAATGCGGCTTCATCTTCAAACCGTTGTTGGCCACCGTGCCTGTGGCATGCGCAATTTGCAACATGGTGAAGCTGTTGTAGCCCTGGCCAATGCCGAGTGAAATGGTTTCACCCGAATACCAGCGCTGCTGCTCTGGCTTTTTGTAGGTGGTTCGCTTCCACTCGGTCGAGGGCAACACACCGCGCGACTCACCCATGATGTCAATGCCCGTGATCTGACCAAAACCCAGCGGCTTCATTTGGTCATGCATCAGGTCCACACCCATGTCACGCGCCAGGGTGTAGTAGTAGGTGTCGCAGGACTCAACGATCGACTTGTACATGTCCACCATGCCGTGGCCACCTTCCTTGTCATCACGGAAACGGTGGTTGCCAAACTGAAAATAGCCAGGGTCTGGAATCAAGGTTTTTTCAGATCGCTTGCCGGTTTGCAAAGCCGCCAAGGCCATGAAGGGTTTGTAGGTCGAACCCGGTGGGTAGGTGCCACGCAACGCGCGATTCAGTAAGGGCTTGTCCAAGGACTCGTTGAGGGCTTGCCAGTTCTCTGAATCAATGCCATCGACAAACAAATTAGGATCAAACGTGGGCTTGCTCACAAAGGCCAGAATTTCCCCTGTTTTCGGATCCAGTGCCACCAAGGCGCCACGGCGCTTGCCATACAAATCTTCCACCAACTTTTGCAGCTTGATGTCGATCGACAGCACCACGCTATTGCCCGGCACGGCTTGGCTGCTGTTGAGGCGACGTACAGCACGGCCACCAGCCGAGGTTTCCATTTCTTGCACACCTGTGGTGCCGTGCAATTGGGCTTCGTAACTTTGCTCGACACCCAGCTTGCCGATGTAGTCGGTACCTCGGTAATTGCCAGCATCGTCCGACTCTTCAATCTTGGCTTTTTCAGCTGTGTTGATGCGACCGATGTACCCAATCACATGGCTGGCCAGTTGGTTGTAGGGGTAGCTGCGAAACAAGCGGGCGCGAATGTCGACACCTGGAAACCGATAGCGTTGAGCGGCAAAACGCGCCACCTCTTCGTCGGTCAAACGGGTGCGAATGGGCACCGATTCAAAGCTTTTGGATTCACTCAACAGTTTTTTAAATCGTCGGCGATCACGGTTTTGAATGTCGATCACGCCCGCGAGTTGCTCCACCACCTCATCGAGCGGCGCGACGACTTTGGAGGCTGTGATCTCCAGGGTGTAAGCCGAGTAGTTAGTGGCCAGCACAATGCCATTGCGGTCCATGATCACGCCACGGTTAGGCACGATGGGCACAATGGCTGTGCGGTTGTTTTCAGCTTGGGCATTGAGGTCGTCGTAGCGAATCACTTGCAAATAAAACAAGCGAATAGACAGCAGACCAAAGGCGATCAAAATCGCACCCGTCACCACCACCACACGCGCCCTGAAGCGTCGCAGGTCGCCCTCAATGTTGCGAATGATCCTCATAGCGGGCGAGTGTCGTCAGGATCAGGCGCACGGCGTTGTGGCGCCAACAAAATCACGCTCACCAAGGGCCACAGCATGGCTTCGAGCACCGGTGCCAAGAAGATCGTCCAGCCAGGAAACAAAGCCCCAGACATCATGCGCACCACCAACTCCATGGCATGCGCTGCCAAGAACAAGGGCAGCACCTGCATCGCTTGTGAAGGCACCGTGAACCACAGCAAACGACGCTCAATCACAGCGGCCAAAAAACCCAGCGCTGTGTAGGTCAGCGCATGCTGACCCAGCAAGGCCGATTGGTGCACATCGGTGGCCACGCCTAAAAAGAAGGCGATGCCAATGCCCACGATGCGTGGCTGATGCACGCACCAAAACACCAAAACCAAGGCCAAGAAATCAGGCATCCATGCCGCATTGCCCACCAGACTGATGTTGACCAGCATGTTGATCAACAAGGCAATCACCAAGGTCAGGGCCACAAACAAGGGATTGGCCGGCAGCAACAATTGATGACCGCGCGGCATGATCATCGGCGGCCTCCCTTCGCGTTGGCAATGGGTTGCGGCTTTTCGATTTGCGGACGTGGTGGGGTGTGCTCATTGAGCGGGGTCAACACCATCACATGGCGGGCCCCTTGCACGTGGCCCAACGGCTCACACAAGATGCGGGCAAACGCCGTTTCGGCGCGGCGCTCGACTTTGGTCACTTTGGCCACGGGTACGCCAGGTGGATAAATGCCATCCACGCCACTGGTCGACAACAAATCGCCGACTTCAATGTCGGCATTGGTGGCCATGAAGCGCAACTCCAGCAACGGTGCACCGCCCGACTCACCATACGCCACACCACGTGCACCGGTACGGGTGTTGAGCACCGGAATCGAGTGTTCGCGATCGGTCACCAAAGTCACCTCGCTGACCAGCGGCAGCACTTGGGTCACCTGACCCAAGATGCCAAATTCATCCATCACAGGCGCACTGGCCTTGACGCCTTGAGCCAAGCCTTTGTCAATGATGAGTTTGCGGGTGTAAGGGTCGGCTGCGTCGTACAGCACCTCTGCCACAAAACCGGTGCTGTCCAAACGCTCACGCAAACCCAAAAGCTCTCGCAATTGACGGTTTTCAAGCGTCAGCTGTTCGACCTGGCCCGAGCGCTTGGCTTGCACCAGCAGTTGCTGACGTGCTGCACGTTCAGCAGCTTGCGCCGCATCACGCGCTTCAAAGTAATCGCTGCTGTATTCGGCCAAGGCCTGTGGACGCATGGCCAGCCATTGAACGGGATACAAAAACACGGACAGAACCGAGCGCAAAGGCTGGGTCACCCCAAAGCGCACATCGGCCACCATCAACAGCACCGACAAAGCGCTGAAGAGGAGCAGTTTAGAAACAGCCGAAGGGCCTTGTTTGAAGAAGGCCGGAGGGGATCTGTCGAGGGTGCCGAGTGGCACGTGCTTATTCGCTCGTGAAGATAGAGCCCAAGCGCTCCATGCGCTCGAGCGCCAAGCCACAACCGCGCACCACGCAGGTCAGCGGGTCTTCGGCCACCAACACAGGCAAGCCTGTTTCTTCAGCCAACAAGCGGTCCAAGTCACGCAACAAGGCGCCACCACCGGTGAGCATCATGCCGCGCTCGGCAATGTCTGCACCCAGTTCGGGAGGTGTTTGCTCCAGCGCGTTTTTCACGGCTGAGACGATGTTGTTCAGTGGGTCGGTCAAGGCTTCCAAGATTTCGTTCGACGAAATTGTGAATGAACGTGGCACACCTTCGGACAGGTTGCGGCCTTTGACTTCCATTTCCTTGACTTCAGAGCCAGGGAAAGCCGAACCAATTTTTTTCTTGATCGCTTCAGCCGTGGGTTCACCAATCAACATGCCGTAGTTGCGACGGATGTAGTTGATGATGGCTTCGTCGAATTTGTCGCCACCGACGCGCACACTGCCTTTGTAGACCATGCCGCCCAAAGAAATCACGCCCACTTCCGTGGTACCGCCACCGATGTCGACCACCATCGAGCCCGACGCATCGGACACGGGCAGGCCCGCGCCGATGGCGGCGGCCATGGGTTCTTCAATCAAATACACCTCCGAAGCGCCAGCGCCCAAGGCCGATTCGCGAATCGCGCGACGCTCCACTTGGGTCGAGCCGCAAGGCACGCAAATGATGATGCGGGGGCTGGGCTTTAACACCGAGCGAGGGTGCACCATCTTGATGAACTGCTTGAGCATTTGCTCAGTCACGGTGAAGTCGGCAATCACGCCGTCTTTCATGGGGCGAATGGCTTCGATGTTGCCTGGCACTTTGCCCAACATGGCCTTGGCTTCATGGCCTACGGCTTGAATGGTTTTTTTGCCTTGGGGGCCGCCTTCGTGGCGAATCGACACCACAGAAGGCTCGTCCAACACGATGCCTTTGTCGCGCACATAAATCAGGGTGTTGGCTGTACCTAAGTCAATCGCCAAGTCGGTGGAGAAATACCGACGAAAAGATCCAAACATCTCTGTCCTCTCTGGCTCTGATGAAATCACCAAAGCACCATATTGCTGGGTGGTCGCGGGCGCGAGCACAAAGGCGGGATAATACCGCATCGCCCGTAAATCACGGGTTTTTGACCCTTTATTGATCCTTCGCCGTATGTCACTGACGCCCCAAGATATCAGCCGCATCGCCAATTTGGCCCGTCTTGAGTTGCAACCTGAGGAACAGGCCCGCATGCTCAGCAAAATCAACGACTTTTTTGGCATCGTCGAGCAAATCCGCGCCGTCGATACCACGGGCGTGGTGCCCATGGCCCACCCGGTGGACGCCATGCCTGGCTCACAGATCGAACTGCGCCTGCGCCCCGATGTGGCCAGTGAACCGAATCAGCGTGACCTCAACCAACGCAGCGCCCCTGCGGTGGAACGTGGTCTGTTTTTGGTCCCTAAAGTGATCGAGTGAGGCCAAAAATGACAACTTTGCACAACATGAGTGTGGCCGAACTGGCCCACGCACTCCAGACCAAACAAGTCAGCGCAGTCGAGGTGGCCACGGCCTTTTTGGCCCGCGCCGGTGGCAACCCACACAACACCTTTTTAGACATTGACAGCGAAGTCACGCTGGCCCAAGCCCAAGCGAGCGATGTCCGCATCGCCGCGGGCACAGCTGGCGCACTGGAGGGTGTGCCCATCGCGCACAAAGACGTGTTTGTCACCCGCGACTTCGCCACCACCGCTGGCTCCAAAATTTTGAGCGGCTACCGCTCACCCTTTGACGCCACCGTGGTGCACAAACTGGGCGGCGCGGGCATGGTGACTTTGGGCAAGCTCAACTGCGACGAATTTGCCATGGGTTCGGCGAACGAAAACTCCGCTTACGGCGCAGTCACCAACCCCTGGAACACCACGCGCATTCCCGGCGGCTCATCGGGCGGCAGCGCTGCCGCTGTGGCCGCCCGTTTGACACCCGCCGCCACAGGCACCGACACCGGTGGCTCGATTCGCCAACCCGCCAGCTTTTGCGGCATCACGGGCATTAAGCCCACATATGGCCGCGCCAGCCGTTACGGCATGATTGCCTATGCCTCCAGCCTTGACCAAGCTGGGCCCATGGCCCGCAGCGCGGAAGACTGCGCCTTGCTGCTGTCGGCCATGTGCGGCCCAGACGTGGACCGCGATGCCACGTCGTTGGATGTGCCCGCCGAAAACTTCTCCGCCAAACTCGGCGACAGCTTGGCTGGTTTGCGCATTGGCATTCCCAAAGAGTTCTTTGGCGATGGCCTCGCGACTGACGTGCGCACTGCGATTGACGCGGCGCTCAAAACCTTAGAAGCCCAAGGCGCCAAGCTGGTCCCCATCACGCTGCCCCGCACCGAGTTGGCCATTCCTGTGTACTACATCATCGCGCCGGCCGAAGCCAGCTCGAACCTGAGCCGCTTTGATGGTGTGAAGTTTGGCCACCGAGCCAAAGACTACACCGACCTCGTGAGCATGTACAAAAAAACCCGCGCCGAAGGTTTTGGCGAAGAGGTCAAGCGCCGCATCATGACTGGCGCGTATGTGCTGAGCCACGGCTACTACGACGCCTACTACCTGCAAGCTCAAAAAATTCGCCGCATGATTGCCGACGACTTCCAACGTGCCTTTGCCGAATGCGATGTGATTGCCGGCCCTGTGGCCCCCACCGTCGCATGGAAGCTGGGCAACAACGCCAGCGACCCGTTGGCGGACTATTTGGCCGACATCTTCACGCTGCCTGCTTCACTGGCTGGCTTGCCTGGCATGAGCATGCCAGTTGGGTTTGGCGAAAACCATCTGCCCGTGGGCATGCAACTCATTGGCAACTACTTGCAAGAAGCGCGCTTGCTCAACGTCGCACACCAGTACCAACTGAACACTGATTTCCATAACGCCAAGCCGGAGGGCGTTTAAATGACTGCACCTAAGTTAGTTCAAGGCTACGAAGTTGTCATCGGCTTTGAAACCCACGCCCAGCTCTCCACACAGAGCAAAATTTTCAGCCGCGCCTCGGTGGCCTTTGGCGCCGAGCCCAACACGCAAGCCTGCGCAGTGGACATGGCCCTGCCTGGCACACTGCCGGTGATGAACCTCGGCGCAGTCGAACGCGCGATTGAGTTTGGTTTGGGCGTCAATGCGCACATTGCCGAGCGCAGCATCTTTGCGCGTAAAAACTATTTTTATCCCGACCTGCCCAAGGGCTACCAAATCAGTCAATTTGAAATCCCTGTCGTGCAGGGAGGCGAGGTGTCGTTCTTCTTGGAAGTTGGCAAAGAGACCGTGCACAAAACCGTGCGCTTGGAGCGTGCCCACCTCGAAGAAGACGCAGGCAAATCACTGCACGAAGACTTCATTGGTCAAAGCGGCATCGACTTGAATCGCGCAGGCACACCGTTGCTTGAAATCGTCACCCAACCCGACATGCGCTCTAGCGAAGAAGCCGTGGCCTATGCCAAAGAGCTGCACAAAATCGTCACCTGGATTGGCATTTGCGATGGCAACATGCAAGAGGGTTCATTCCGTTGCGACGCCAACGTGTCGGTGCGTAAACCCGGCGCGCCTTTGGGCACACGCCGCGAAATCAAAAACTTGAACAGCTTCAAGTTCATGCAACAAGCCATCGACTACGAAGTGCGCTGGCAAATCGACCAAATCGAGGATGGCCACGCGATCGAACAAGCCACCGTGCTGTTCGACCCTGACACGGGCGAAACCCGCGCCATGCGAACCAAGGAAGACGCCGCCGACTACCGCTACTTCCCCGACCCCGATCTTCCGCCCTTGGTGATTGGTCGCGATTGGGTTGAGCGTGTGAAAAGCGACATGGCCGAGTTGCCACGCGTCATGGCCGAGCGCTTTGTCAAAGATTATGCGCTGCCTGAATACGATGCCACCTTACTCACGCAAAGCAAAGCCGCTGCCGCTTACTTTGAAGCCACAGCCAAAGCGTGTGGCCAACCCAAGCTCGCCAGCAACTGGATCATGGGTGAGGTGTCACGCCGCTTGAACAGCGGTGAAGTGACGTTTGACAACATCCCCGTCAGCGCTACGCAACTGGGCGCGTTGATCTCGCGCATTCAAGACAACACGATCAACAACAACTCTGCCAAGCAAGTGTTTGAAGTGCTGTGGACCGACGGCACGAGCGCAGAAGGCGCTGCTGACGCAGCGCGTGTAGACGCCATCATCGAGGCCAAAGGCCTCAAACAGATGAACGACACCGGCGAGCTGGAAAAAATCATCGACGAGGTGCTGGCCGCCAACCCCAAGAACGTGGAAGAGTTCAAAGCCGGCAATGCCAAAGCTTTGAACGGCTTGGTCGGTCCGATCATGAAGGCCAGCAAGGGCAAGGCCAATCCCGCGCAAGTCAATGCCTTGCTGATGAAAAAACTAGGGTAAACCTTTTCAACCGCAACACGCGTAGCACCATGACACCCTCCACCTTGATTCTTGTGCCCGGCCTGATGTGCGACCACAGCTCATGGGGGCCCGTGGCACCTGCCTTGTCAGCCCACATGCCTTGCCAGGTGGTGTCGCACGGCGAGGCCGATTCCTTGGTGACGATGGCGCAGCAAATTCTGGCGACCGCACCGCCACAGTTTCACATCGCCGGTCATTCCATGGGAGGTCGTGTGGCATTGGAAGTGATGCGCTTGGCGCCCGAGCGCGTGTTGCGTTTGGCACTGCTGGGCACGGGCTACCAGGCCAAAGAAGCCGGGGCTGCCGGCGAAGCCGAAGTGCAAAAACGCCAAGCCTTGCTCGACATCGCCCAACAGCAAGGCGTGCGTGCTATGACGCAGACCTGGGTCCAAAACATGGTGGCACCTTCACGCCTGAACGACGCCGTCTTGATTGAGAACATCGTGCAGATGTTCGAACGCAAGTCAGAAGCTACTTTCAAACGCCAAATCAAAGCCCTGCTCGAACGCCCCGACGCCAGCCATGTGTTGGCGCAGGTGCAGGCGCCCACGTTGGTGATGGCGGGCGAATTCGATGGCTGGGCCAGCCCACAGCAACATCAGGCCATCGCCGACTTGTTGCCCGCACGTCCGCAGGTGGATGTGGTGGTGGGCGCTGGCCACATGATGATGATGGAGCAGCCTGAGGCTGTGACAGCCAGCTTTTTGAAATGGCTGGCGTAAACCGCCAGCGCTTGGTGCGCCTCTTGGCGATCGGTTTTAGCTAACGCCGTAACGCTCACGGTACGCCTGGGTACGTGCCAAGTGTTCGCCCATGGCGTTGCCAGGCTGGGCATTCAAATAGGTCAGCAAATCGCTCAACTCGGCAATCGCACACACTTGCAAGCCCACCTGTTCACGCACATATTGCACGGCGCTGTAGGGCACGTCTTTGGTGGTGCCATCGGCTTGTTTTTCAGTCGCCATTTCTTGACGGTCCAAGGCAATCGCCACTGCATGTGGCGTTGCGCCTGCAGCCTTGATGAGAGCAATCGATTCGCGGGCTGCGGTACCCGCACTCATCACATCGTCCACGATCAACACGCGGCCTTTGAGCGGGGCGCCCACCAAGCTGCCGCCCTCGCCATGGTCTTTGGCTTCTTTGCGGTTGTAGGCAAAGGGTACGTTCTTGCCCAAGCGCGCCAGCTCAATGGCCACGGCTGCGCCCAAAGGAATACCTTTGTAAGCAGGGCCAAAAATCATGTCGAACTCGATGCCACTTTGCATCAAACGCTGCGCATAAAAGCTGGCCAGCTTGCCCAACTTGGCACCATCGTCAAACAAACCGGCGTTGAAAAAGTAAGGGCTCATGCGGCCCGCCTTGGTTTTGAACTCACCAAACTTCAACACGCCACAATCCAGCGAAAATTGCACAAACTCTTGCGCCAACGCATCATTGGCAGCTGCACTCTGACTCATGGGGAAATTCCTTGTTCAAACTCACCAGCCTCAACCTCAACGGCATTCGTTCGGCCGCCCGCAAGGGCGTGGAAGCTTGGCTCGAAAAAGCCAACCCCGATTGTATTTGCGTGCAAGAAATCAAAGCCCAGGCCCCGGACATCGCGGGCAACTTTGACACCTTGGCCGGTTTACACGGGCACTTCCACTATGCCGAGAAAAAAGGCTACTCAGGCGTGGGCGTGTACACCAAGCACGAGCCCAGCGAGGTCATCGTGGGTTTTGACGGTGGCGAGTTCGATGCCGAGGGGCGTTATGTGGAGTTGCGTTTTGACACGCCTGCGCGCAAGCTGTCCATCATCAGCAGCTACTTTCCCAGCGGTTCATCCGGTCCTGAACGCCAGGACGCTAAGTTTCGTTTCTTGACCACGATGTACCCGCACCTGCAGCGTTTGAAGCAAGACCGCGAGTTTGTGCTGTGTGGCGACATCAACATCGCGCACCAAGAGGCCGATTTGAAGAACTGGAAAGGGAACCTCAAGAACAGCGGCTTCTTGCCCGAAGAGCGCGCGTGGATGACCCAACTCACCACCGAGGGCGGCATCGTCGACGTCTACCGCCAGCTGCAACCCGACACCACCGACGCCTGCTACACCTGGTGGAGCAACCGCGGCCAAGCCTATGCCAACAACGTGGGTTGGCGTTTGGACTACCACTTGGCCACCCCTGCTCTGGCCAGCAAAGCGCGCAGCGAAGCGATTTACAAAGACGAAAAATTTTCAGACCATGCGCCCATCACCATCGCGTATGAAGGCTTGCTGGGCTGATGGCTTATTTGTAAAAGGCTTCCACTTTGCCCTTGATCTTGATGATCAAGGGATTGCCTTTGCGATCCAAGGTTTTGTGGGCCGGCACCTTGACCCAGCCTTCGCTGATGCAGTACTCCTCCACATCAAAGCGTTCTTTGTCGTTGAAACGAATCCCCACATCATGTTCAAACACAGCGGCCACATAGTGTGGGCTGCGGGGATCAATCGACAAATGGTCGGGCAATTCAGGGCGTTGGGTAGCATCATTCATGGGCGTGATTTTCCATGATTCTGACCATCAAGGCCGATCAGCTGTTGCGCGCATAAACTTGCCAAGGTGAACTTACCCACCCTCCATCAGTTACGGACTGCGCTGCTGTTTTCGCTGGCATTTTTTGCCATCGATTGGCTGAGCTACATCCATCCGCTGGGGCACCTCAACATCACCCCCTGGAACCCACCTGCAGCGCTGGAGGTTCTGTTTTTGTATTCAGCCAGTATTTCCTGGCTGGCATGGGTCTACATCACCCTGGGCATTTCAGATTGGTTGGTGCGGGGTTCGTTTATTTTTTCGCCTGCGGTGGTGTTGGGCAATGCGTTGTTGGTGCTTTGTTACGCAGGCATTGCCGCCAGCTTGCGCAGCGTGCTGCACGGCAAAGCGCATTTGCGCGATCCGGTGGAGGTGGGCTCTGTGAGCGCCATCACCTTTGTGGGGGCTGTGGTCACTGCATGTTTGTACATCAGCCTGCAAACTTGGATTGGAGCCTTACAAGCGACAGACTTCTGGACAGCATTGCACCGCTTTGTGGTGGGCGACTTGCTCGCGCTCATGATTGCCTTGCCTTTGTTCTTTGTCGCCACCGATCGGCGTCGCAAGCACCAGTACCGACAGATGTTTCGGGCTCGGTCATTCCAAGGCTTGATGATGGGTTTGCTTGTGTGCATGAGTTTTATTTTTTCGCTGCCTTTGGCGCAGCAAATGAAATATTTCTTCTCCTTGTTTTTTGTCATCGGCTTGATCGCAGCCACCCATTCGCTGCCTGGCGCCACTTTGGCTTCGGCCTTGGTGCAGCTGCCTTTGGTGTTCAGTGCCACGCGTGCTGGCACCCTGCCCGAGACCTTGCTGGACATGCAAATCGTCATGCTCATGTTGTCGCTCACTGGTTTGATCATTGGCACCGTAGTGGACGAACGCATGCGCGCCGAAGAACGCTTGCGCGAAAGTTTGCAACTGGTGGCGGCAGGCGAGTTGGCCGGATCTTTGGCGCATGAGCTGCATCAACCCATGAGCGCACTCTCGGCCTATGCCGAATCTGCGCTGTTGCTGCAAGCCCAACACGACCAAGGGGTGGACGTGCGCGACACGCTGAACCAAACCCTGCGCCGCATCGTCGACGAAACTCTGCGCGCCACCCGCATCGTCAAAGGTTTGCGCAGTTTTTTCATCAGCGGTGTGTCTGCTCTGCAAGAAGTGGATGCGCAATCCTTGATTGAAGACAGCTTGGCGCGCGTGCAAGGCAAAGCCCAGCAAGCCCATGTGCAACTGCAAGCAAGCTACCCACCGACCCCTATTTCATTGGTGGTGGATCCGGTGCAAATCAGCACCGCCTTGAGCAATGTGTTGAAGAACGCGATCGAGGCGTCGCCTTCAGGCGCTACTGTTCGGGTTGAACTTTCATTAGAAAAAAATCACACGGCCAGTATTCGTGTTTTGGACATGGGGCCTTTGCTCACACCCGATGAAGCCGATTTGATCTTTCGTCCTTTTTATTCACAAAAGAAAGAGGGCCTTGGTTTGGGGTTGTCTGTCAGCCAATCCTTGGTCGATAACAATGACGGCATCTTGCGCTACCAAGACAAACCCGAGAAATGTTTTCAACTTCTTTTGCCCACACGCGAGTTGATCGATGAGTGACAGTCGTTTGATCTGCATCGTTGACGATGACCCTGCCGTACGCGATTCGCTGTCGCTGATGCTCGGACTCAAAGGCTTTGACTGCCGCACCTACGACAGCGGGGAAGCATTTTTAAGCGCCTTGCCCACACGCCCTTGCTGTTTGATTTTGGATTTGCACATGGCAGGCTTGGACGGTTTGGGTTTGCAAGCGCAGCTCAAGGCACAGCACATACCGGTTGAAATTGTGTTTCTCACCGCTTTCGCGGATACCCACACCATGCGCCAAGCTTTCTTAAATGAAGCAACGGATTTTCTAGAAAAGCCCGTGGTGCTCGAACGTTTGTTGGACGCTTTGGAGCGGGCATTTGCACGTTTACAAACCATCCATCCACTCACCAACGACGCACAGGGATTTCATTTGCTCACGCCCCGTGAGCGCGAAGTGTTGGACGCGATTGCTCAAGGCCTCACACACCGCGAAGTGGGTGAACGGCTGGGCATCAGCCCACGCACCGTTGAAGTTCATAAAGGGCGCGTGATGGACAAGTTAGGCACCAAAACCCTGGCGGAATTGCTGCGCCGCGCCATGCAGCAAAGTAAGTAATTTTTCGGTCAGGGCGCGCCCTTACGTGCGCGGGCGAATATTCAAACAGTCCAAAAATTCCTACAGTGGGCAAACATCGTAGGAATTACACATGTTTGTACAAACCATTTTGCAAGTGCTGAACCGAACCCATCGGCCAAGACACCGCAAGCTCACCGAACCCATGTATCCCGACCCCGTCGCGTCGGACACCGCCAATGTGCGCACAGGTTTGATCTGGTTTTTAGTGGTCGTGTTGCTCGCCTTGTCTTTCGCGCTGCTTTGAAAGGAACTTCTATGCCCTCCTCCTACTTGAAGTTCCTAGCCGCCGTTCATGCTTTGGATGCCGAGTCCGGCGCATTTCGTGAGCTCGATCCACTGGCCTTGCGTTTGCTGGAAATCATTGCCATCAAGCACCATGCCGGTGAGCCCTTGACCGCCATGAAAGCGACCATGTTGCCGGGCACAGCATCGCAATCGACGATGCATCGCAAGCTGACTTTGTTGTTGAACTTGGGCATGGTTAAGATGGTGCACAAAGACAATAACCGACGAACCAAGTTCATCGAACCCACGGAAAAAGCCGAAGATCATTTTTGTAAATTAGGCCAAGCCATGGGCAATCTGCTTGCCGTACCTCGTGATACCCCAACAACGCATACCCACACCGCCCATCATTGACCGTCCTGCGCATGGCGTAGTTGTTATCGTCGGAGCAGGGCCTGCCGGTTTGATGGCAGCCGAACTGCTCAGTGCCCATGGGCTTGCCGTGCATGTTTACGACAGCATGCCCTCAGTTGGGCGTAAATTTTTGCTGGCAGGCTTGGGCGGTTTAAACCTCACGCACGCAGAGCCTAGCGAACACTTTGTCACCCGTTACGCCGAACGCAGCAGCGCATGCTCGCAATGGTTGACTGACTTTGACGCAAACGCCATTCGCGATTGGGCCAAGGGCTTGGGCGTTGAAACCTTTGTCGGCTCGTCCCAGCGCGTGTTTCCCACCGACATGAAAGCAGCACCGCTGCTGCGTGCTTGGTTGCACCGCTTGCGCCACCCTGCGCAAGGCATGCCCGTGACGTTTCATATGCGCCATCGTTGGAACGGTGAGCTGACACACAGGGTGCCCGCAGCGGCTGCACAAAAACACGCGTTTGAATTGCAATTCGATACACCGCAAGGCACGGTCAATGCGCAAGCCGATGCCGTGCTGCTCGCTCTGGGTGGTGGTAGCTGGGCACGCTTAGGTTCGGACGGCGCATGGCTGCCGTGGTTGCGCCAGATCGGTGTGGACGTGGCGCGTTTGCGCCCCAGTAATTGCGGCTTTGATGTGCAGGGCGGTTGGAGTGAACACCTGCGCAGCCAGTTTGCGGGCCAACCCCTGAAGTCGTGTGCATTGAACTTCACCGATGCACAAGGCCATCGCTTTGAGCGCCGCGGCGAATTTGTAGTCACCGCCACTGGCATTGAAGGCAGCTTGGTCTATGCGGCTTCGGCGTTGTTGCGCGATGCCATTGAACACACGGGCAGTGCAACACTGCATTTAGATTTGTTACCCAACTTCACGCCCGAACGGGTATTGGCCGAGGTGTCGCACCCACGCGGCTCGCGCTCGCTCTCTAGCCATCTGAAAAGCCGCCTCAACCTCAACGCGCTGCACTTGGCTTTGTTGCATGAGGTGTTAAGCAAAGACACCATGCTGGATGCCGTGCAACTGGCGCAAGCCCTGAAGCACTTGCCCATCACCTTGGGTGCTGCGCGTCCCATCGACGAAGCCATCAGCACAGCCGGCGGCGTGACACTGGAAACCCTCGATGAGCAGCTGATGGCCCGCGCCCTGCCAGGCCTGTTTGCTGCTGGCGAAATGCTCGATTGGGAAGCCCCCACAGGCGGCTACTTGCTTAGCGCATGCTTGGCCAGTGGGCGTGTGGCAGCGCGAGGCATTCGCGCATTTTTATCGGACTGAACCCGACTCAAGCCGGACGTTGGGCCAGCATGTCCGTGTTGGCCGCTTCATAAGCCGCCGCGACTTGCAACAAAGCAGCATCGCCTTGCGGTTTACCCATCAACTGCAAACCCATGGGCCAAGCTTGCGTGGCATGAAACCCCGCCGGCACACTCAACGCAGGCAATCCGCCCAAAGTGGCATAGATGGTGCACTCCATCCAACGGTGGTAGGTATCCATCGTGCGCTCGCCGATGCGCTCTGGCCAACGTTGCGCCAAATCAAAAGGCCACACCTGTGCCACAGGCAGTGCAATCACATCGACCTTGTCAAACAAGGTCAACAGGTGGTGGTAGAAGCTGGTGCGGATTTGACTGGCTTTGTAAAAATCGGTGTGGCGCAACGTCAGCGCATGGTCATACTCCCACAATGCCTCGGGCTTGATATGATCACGCGCCTGCGGCAAGGCCATCAATGCGCCCACACGCGGCCCCACCAAGGCGCGCCGCCATGCCAGCCAGCATTGCCACAAACGGTCAGTGTCAAACCCAAGCGCGAGTGGCGTGACGACGGCGCCTTGCCCAGCCATGCGCTGCAAGGCTTGTTCGCAAACCGTCAAAATGCCGGGCTCCATGGCCAGATAGCCATTCAAATCACCCAACCAACCGATGCGCACACCTTTGAGCTGCGAGGCATCACACACCAGACCCTCCGCGCTGAACGACGACGACAGCGACAACGGCACCCGTGTGTCGTGCCCCGACTGAACTTGCAGCAGTTTGGCCAAGTCGGTCACCGTGCGTGCCATCGGCCCTTCGGTACTGAGCTGATCGACCCACACATCGGCGCCTGGGCCATAAGGCACGCGTCCTTGGCTGGGACGCATGCCAAAAATATGGTTCCATCCAGCGGGGTTGCGCAGCGAACCCATGAAGTCTGACCCATCCGCCACAGGCAACATGCGCTGTGCCAACGCCACTGCAGCGCCACCACTGCTGCCACCGGCGCTCACTTGCTGGTCCCATGCATTCGGGGTGGCACCAAACAACGTGTTGAAAGTGTGAGAGCCCAAACCCAACTCAGGCATATTGGTTTTACCCACCACGATGCTGCCCGCCGCTTTCATGCGTGCCGCCATCACAGAGTCTTTGGTGGCTACCGCGCCTTTGAGCAATGGGCTACCCAGAGTGGTGGGAAAGCCCATCGTTGCGCCCGTGTCTTTGATCGCCTGTGGCATGCCGTGCATCCAACCGCGTGAATGGCCAGCAGCCAGCTCTGCATCACACACATCGGCTTGCGCCAACAGTGACGCGTCGGTGGCCAGGTTGACGATGGCGTTGTAGACGGGATTGAGCCGATGAATGCGCGTTAAGTACGCTTGCATGACCTCACGGCACGACACCTGTCGTGCATGAATGGCTTGCGACAGCGCGTCGGCGTGAAGGTCGGTGATGGGGTCGTGGTGCGAGGTCATTGGCAGGCCATTATGATGGCGGTATTGCTCCGATTTCACCTGTTTTCCCCCCATGTTTCGTACCCTCCTTAAATCCAAAATTCACCGCGTTGCCACTACCCAGTGCGAGCTTCATTACGAAGGCTCGTGCGCGATTGATGAAAACCTGCTCGACGCCGCCAACATTTGTGAGAACGAACAAGTCCACATCTGGAACATCAACAACGGCGAACGCTTCATCACCTACGCCATCAAAGGCGAGCGTGGCTCAGGCATGATTTCGGTCAACGGCTCTGCCGCTCGTCGCGCCAGTGTGGGTGACTTGTTGATCATTGCGTCATTCGCGCAAGTGCATGAAGACCACGTGGCCAAGCATGAGCCTCAACTGGTGTTTGTGGACGAGCACAACCAACAAGTGGGTTTGCGTCACCATGTGCCTACGCAGGCTGCACCTGGGCATGGGACGGATGAATGTTGAACTGAGTTGTATTGATTTATGAGAGCGAAGCTTGACATGAAAGATGCAGATGGGCTTGCTCTTGTTCCAATCACTTATGACAATTTGAATGCGCGGCAAAAGGAGGCATTCAACTTTCAAAAAGTGGCCGCTTTACTGGCTAACTACGGATTCAATTGCATCAAATTAGCAGACGACTGGCAAGGCGCTGATTTCTTGGCCTATCACAACGATGGGGAGCAAACCCTCAAAGTTCAGCTTAAAGGACGGCTGACAATCAATAAGAAATACTTGGGGAAACAAATTTATATGGCATTCCCAATGGCCGAGACTTGGTACCTAGTGCCGCATGACAAGCTTGTTGAGTTAGTCAAAGAGCACACGAAGTGGATAGGAACTAGATCTTGGAGCGATATATCTGAAGATGGTCATTACCATAGCCCAGCACCGCCTAAAAATCTCACCAAGGCACTTATTCCCTTTCAGTTGAAGCCTCTTGAAGTCACAAAAGGCAAAAATAAAACTACAAAAGAATTAAAAAACTGAACGGGTGTAGTTAGTTAAAAAATCTTAGTGAGCTGACATCTTTTTCAAAACCATATGGCACACTGTCCCTACCTTGACTGACTTCAATAGGTCAGTTTGGTGGCGATTGAAATCTAATGAACCCATAGACATAGATTTCTAACGCCACAAGTTCTCCGAATTGCGTGGATAGAGCCACGGGCGATACAGAGACTTGATGCCGTTTAGATTTTCTGACGGCTTCAATCCACTCCTTCTATGGGAAGTGGCTGTTTGTTATGCGAATTTGGAGAAGGATTTATGGACAATGAAACCACAAGTCTGAGGCAAAAAACTATCAATGTGCTTCAGGAACAAAACAGGTCACTGACTTTTCGTGAGCTGACCGATGCAATTTGGGCGACGTACCCAGCATACAAAGACTACCTGATTGGCAAGTACCAGACCGAGCAGCAAGCTCGGATACAACAAAGGACACGTCTTGGGATTGTGGTGAAAGACAACCGTAAACTCTTTACTGTCACCAAGAGCGAAAACAGAATCCTCGTTGGCCTTTCTGCTGAGTTGTTTGTTTCGCTTGAGACTTACGATGATGAGCAACCAGCTCATTCCTCGCGTGAGTGCGTTTATTGGTACACATTCCCTACTTACAAGAAAGATGGCGATGCCTATCCCATTTTGATTTCCCGAGGGAATGTCGAGCGCTTCGGTCAGTGGCATACAGAAGTGCCAGAAGCTCCTGAACTACTAGGCATATACGAACATCCACATCCTCACCTTATTGAAAAAACACTTCACGGTGTTTTGGAACTCAAGGGACGCCGCGTTAAAGAGGCCTCATCAGATTGGTTTTTAACAACACCGCAGGAAATCAATGAATTAATTGAGTCCGTATTGAAACTTGTCTGATCATTAGATTCAACAATTTTTGGTTGGCGCTGGGCGTGAGTGTCGATTTAATCTACGCTTGAAAACCTTAAGTTAAGGTTTTCCAAGTGGCTCTCACCAGCGCCAGCGCATCACTTGCGCCACCTGAGCAACATTGCTTGACGGTCTGCCAGCAAGTCAATGCGAAGGCCTGCCATAAAGTTGGTGGTAATGTGGTGGATACATCCGCGTAAGTACTACCGATCAAAATGCTGCCCGTCAACTAAATGGCGAACAATTAACGGTAGTTTTTACCGATAAATCTAGTGGCAAGAACGCAGACCGCCCACAGCTTCAGGCAATGCTCGCAGGCAATTGGCCCGAAGGGAGTACTGTTGTAGTCCATTCGATGGATCGACTTGCCCGAAGTCTCAGCGACCTGTTACGAATTGTTGAACAGTTAACAGCACGTGGAATTGCTGTGCAGTTCCTCAAAGAGGGCAAGACGTTCAAGGGCTCCGAGACTGCCGACCCAATAGACAAATTAATATTGTCCATGCTTGGCGGATTCGCGGAGTATGGACTAATCGACGCAGATTTAGGTGGTCACATTGTTAAAAAACGAGTGGCGCTACAAGGTCGCGGCAAAAGCTCTGGTGCCAGAACGATCGTGGCAACTAAGTTTGGGCGTCGATGGATTTATCTGTTTGGCTTTGAGAAAAACGAGCGTTCGAACATTGACAGCAATGAACTTAAAGCGTTGCAAGAATTGGCAAAGAGTTATTTAGAGTTGAATGCTGCTGAAACTGTTGCAGCGATCGATGCAGGTAAATTAATTGAATTGAATGGAGAAGAATGATGACTACTAAACGTAAGAGCAGAATTCTGGATGAAGTTCATGAATCTGCCAAAGATCTTCACGAAGTTGGATTGATTAGCAAACGACGAATGGCCGAGTTTGACGCTTTGTGCAACTTGGAAGTCAAGGAAATTTCTCCCGCCAAAATTCGCCGCTTGCGTGAAAAAGAACACGTCAGTCAAGCCGTATTTGCAGCGATCTTGAATACAAGTGTGTCCACCATTCAAAAATGGGAATTGGGGGACAAACGACCTAGCGGCCCATCTCTCAAATTGCTGAGCTTGTTGGAGCGCAAAGGCTTGGAAGCTGTCATCTAAAACTAGTTTGTGATGGCAGTGTGGCGAAGGCTGTACAACGTAGAAGTGGCGATGCGTGATGGAATTGAACCACCAGCCAGTAGTGTTTTCGAGTCAATCTACTGGGCAGCCGCCTGCCGCATCATGAGACACATTTTTCGCGAGCTGTAAAGTTCTGTAATTAGCATTTCCCCTATTCACGGAAACGCTACACAAACACGATCACGACCTGCATTCTTAGCTGCATAAAGCGCTTCATCTGCATGGTTGATTGTTGCCAACAAATCGTCAGTGTCTTGATGTGCCGCCACGCCAATTGACAAAGAGAACTTGGCAATTTGTTGTTCTCCCAGCATCACGTTTTGTTCGCGTATTTGACTGACGATGCTTTGTCCAATTTTTTGTGCATCGACTAGACCGCAATGAGGCAAGATGGCACAAAACTCTTCGCCCCCATAGCGCCCGAGCACATCATCAATGCGCATGGCATTCATTAATAAGCGAGCGCAGTGTGCAAGCACCTTATCGCCGCCCAAATGACCAAAACTGTCGTTGATCGATTTGAAGTGGTCAATGTCAATCATCAACACGGCATACGCATCATTGGCTTGTGTGATGCGCATGGCATCTTCAAAAAAAGCGCGGCGTGTCAATACGCCGGTTAACACATCGCGGCGACTGAGGGCTTCAATGAGGTTGCGTTGGTGTTCGTGCACCATCACGAAAAATCCAATCGATGAGCTCACGATGAACAACGCACCAACAATGAGAACACCCAACTGGCTGGCTGAGTTACCAATCGTCCCCGACGTAGGCTGCGTTGCTAAAACCGTGACAACAGCTCTGAAGCAATACATCGCCGCCATGATGCCCAATGTAGAAGCCAACAACACCACCGAGAAAGAGAGCGGGCGTTGAGACTTTTTAATAATCAGCGTACAGGCATCAAACAAAATCGCCGACAGCGCAACACAGACGGTGACCGTTGGCACCGTCAGCGAAAAGCCACCCCACAGCCACAGCAACAAGCCCACCAACCCTACAGCAACCACGGCCATGCACCTGCGCATGGGAAAGGCGGTTTCATAGAATTTCGAGACAGTTGCAAGACATGCAGAAGCCGAAAAAAGCAAAATAACATTCGCTAGAAATATTCCGAAAATTTCGGGAACTTGTCCTCGCAAAAAAATCAACACCATGGCCACGCCTGCACTGGCCGAAGCCATAGACCACTGCTTGAAACCGTAATCTCGCTCGCTGTTGGTGGAACTCAGCAGCCATGCCATGAGTGAAATCAACAGCGCCAACAGTGCAAGTGCGAACAACAATGTTCGCGCGTCTAATTCCATGGCATCTCCAACATGCAAATCAATTCAATAAATGACTTTACTGCATGCGTTGTGGGTATGCTTGCGCTTTCGTCAACTTGTTGTCATTTAACCCATGTACAACTCAAGATATTGACATCTCTGTGAAGCTTTATCGCTGCGGATTTTTCTCGTTATTCGAAGGCTGTGATTTATGCGCAAGTGCTTAGCCACAATCGTGATTGCTCTTATCGGCTTGCAAGCGAGCTTTGTTGCGCAGGCCCTGCCATCTTTTTCAGAGCAGACCGAACTCGCTTGCAAAGCCTGCCATTTGAATATCGGTGAACTGACACCGACGGGGCGCCAATTCAAACTCAAAGGCTATACGCAAGGCACGCGTGTCATGCCGTTCTCGTTCACAGGAACAGCCTCTGTCACCAAGGTCAAAAACACCTCCAGCAGCGTAGACCCCAGCGTGACGATGCCTAAAAATGGCAAACCGATTCCTGAAGAAGCAAATCTTTATGTGGCCGGTAAATTGTCAGACCACATCGGTGGAAATATCAAATGGACAGCCAGCGCTGCCAACACCGATCCGCTGTATGGCAGCTCGGGCGTGCAAACGGGCACGCGTGTTGGACATGATTTTTTTCTTGACGCAAGCGATCTGAGATTTGCCAAGCAAGACCAGGTGGGAACAGACGTTGTCACATGGGGTGTAACGCTAAACAATGCACCCGCAAGCCAAGACCTATGGAACACCACGCCCGTTCACACGTTTCCTTATCTAACTTCGAGTTTGCTGAATGCGTGGGGAACTGGCCAGTTTGGACCCACCACCATGATGGATGGAGGTTTGAATTCGCAAACAACGGGCTTGGGTATTTATGCCATGGTGAATGACGCCATTTATATGGAGTTAAGCAACTACTTCAATTCCTCGCCTCATTTGTCGGTCTTACAACTGTCAGGACAAGTCAACACCATCAACACAAACGCCAATCCTTATTGGCGGTTGGCGTGGAACCATGTCAATGGCAATCATTCGTACATGGTGGGCACATTTGGCATGGTGACGCACCTGGCGCGTGACCCATATGTGGCAGGGTCAGCTTCTGGAAAGTACACCGACACGGGATTGGATGCGCAATACCAGCACATCACAGACACACATTCGATATCTGCCCAAGCCACCTACATTCATGAGCAAGTTGATTGGGGCGCGCGCTCTGTGGGACGGAGCCACGACAACCCATCTGGAAGTTTGTCTACCTTCAAAACCAAATTGACCTACGACTACGCACGTACCTACGGTTCGAGCATTTTTTATTTCAAAACCGACGGCAGTACCGATAACTTGTATTGGGCATATAACGCGGCGGCGACTACAGGTGCTTGTAACCAAACCAATTCAATGCTGGCTTATTGTTCAGCCACTGGTACCCCTAAGACGAGTGGCATGGGGTTTGAGCTTTACTACGCACCTATGCCCAACGTCCACATCGCCCTTCAACAAACTTACTACAAAAACTTTTTAGGCGGCGCAACTTTTATTGATAACACGTCAGGCAATAACCGCTCCGCCAGTGACAACAACCTGACCTATTTGTACATCACATACGCACACTGAACATTGGCTTACATCGCTTGATGCATCCACATGACACATTGGTTCTAGAGCGTATTTGTTATTGAAACAGCACGGCGCGCAAACTACGATTTTGGTTGTTCTTTATTCAACCAATTCCATGAGATTTGCATTCGTTACGTCGTTGATATCAGCCGCACTTATTGCCATCGTGAGTGCTGTTTCCGTGCTGATTCTGTCTTGGATTTATCCAACCATTTCAAACTATGAATCGGCTCCAGAGATGAAAACAGAAATCTCTTGGGGCCAGGGGAGCTAACGATGAAACCTCGTTTGATCATCGCCTTGATGCTATCTATCGCCAGCATCAGCACCGCATCCATTCTTTTTCTGGATGCGCCAACCAAATCATCGACCAAGCGCGTCACATCGCAGCCCACCATAGAAATCAAATGGGGGGAAGGCTCCGAGGCTGGCGTACCCGAAGCGGCAACAACGCTCAATACAAATTCAGTACCCGCCAACATCGATGAAACATATGTCTTTGCTGGCAAATGTTCTAACGGCAATTCCTATCGGATTGTTTCGTATCAAAAACTCACTTCCGGCGTTGTGCGTTCGTACTACGACTACAACGGCCCTGCTGGTACAGGGACCATCCAATCAGAAACCGAGCCCAAAGTCATGGCCGTTCGCGTGTGTCGCAGCGCAGCAGAAATCATCAGTGCGCAGTATTGGGAATCACGCTGACGTGTTGCCCCCATGCAATAGGTCTAGAACCAATCGGCTATTGTCTCGTTGACATCCCAAATCGTTTAATGAGTTCAATCCAGAGAACCAGTAAACGAAAATGCTTCATTTATCGATTGAATACAAATTCTCAAAAGCGCCTACTCGCAATCGGCTGGAGCATCCGTTGTTAGCGCTGCTGGAGAGCGTTCACACAACTGGCTCGATCGGAAAAGCCGCGACACACCTAGGCCGGTCTTACCGCTATGTTTGGGGTGAGCTCAAGCACTGGGAATCTGAGTTGCAAACAGATTTGATTGTGTGGGGACGAACCAGCAAAGGTGCGGAACTGACGCCACAAGCTTTAGCGTTTCTTCAAGCTGTTTCTAGGACGCAAGTGGATTTAGAACAACAAGTAGAACTTATAAAAAATCGCGTGGAGCAATGCATTTCTGTATTAAAAAGCCATTCTTATACGCAAACGCATGCACACTAAACAACTGCTTATAGTTAATTTATGCAAATTTATATTTATTTAAACGACACATCTACAACCAAAGTTTAATTGAAGCACATATGGTGAGTCAGTAGCATGACTTATTGATGGATGCACTTCACAAGAAATCACTGCTCATTATTGATGACCATCCGGTCTACCGTGATGCATTGAGTGAAAAGCTCGCCAGTGAATTTGCACCAGATGGTATTCATGTGGCGGTTGCGAGCAACGCCAGCGAGGGTCTGGATGTGATTGCGCAGTCCAACAAGCACTGGGTCATCTTGCTGGATATTTTGATGCCTGGACTCAGCGGTCTTGCAGGGATCAAAATTTTCAAAGAATTGGACAACGTCGAACAAGTGGTCGCTATTTCAGGACTCGACGAACACTCGTGGGAGCCCAAAACGGTTTCAGCCGGAGCTTCCATGTTTTTGTCCAAGAACAGCACCGCCGAATTTATTGTGCGCAAGCTCAGGCCCTTGATGACGCTTCAATCAGAGTACGTCGTCACCAGCAAAAATCCCGAACCCAAAGAATTTCGTCTCACGCAACGTCAGCTCGAGGTGCTGGATTTGATTTCACGTGGCCATCCCAACAAAGTGATTGCAGATTACCTGGACATCAGCGAACAGACGGTGAAGATTCATATCAACCAAATCTTCAAAGAGTTGCGGGTGTTCAACCGAACACAAGCCGTGCTGAAGGCGCAAAAGCATCAACTGCTTCCCTGATGGCACGTGTGCCGCGCCACGATTGAAACCAGCACCCGCAAGGACAGCAAAACCGTGAAGCTCAATTCTGAACTCAATGAAGCTAGCCATGGCAAGTTGAAAGAAGACGAGCTGAACAAGATTTATCTGATGCGCGAAAAATCAGCGCATATCACCAAAGCCGCACGCTCCGCCACGCTCGCCAATGTGTTGGCGCCTTTGCTTTGCATTCCAGTTTTCAAAGGCGAAGTTGATCCTTTGCATTTAGACATTTGGCTCAGCTACATGTTCAGTGTGGTGGTGATCCGAACATGGATCGTGTTCCAGCTGGAATACAAGGCAGAAGCCATTGTTGATCCCAGGCACAACTTGCGCATGATGACCTATGCCGTCGGCATTGTGGGCTTTGGCTGGGGGCTGGGCTGGGTGTTGATGGCACCCGATTTGCTGATGGTGAATCGGATGATTTATGTGTACATGATCACGGCAGCGATGATATCGGGCATGTTTGCATACAGCGTCAACAACGCCACGTTTTTTGCATTCACACTCCCGATCATGATTCCGTCATTGAGCACAGCTTTGTGGTCGATCGATTTCTTGCCTTGGCCATTTACAGTGGGTCTGGCTTCGCTCTACATCGTTGTATTTAGCATTGCCAAGAATTTCGCCAGAACGTTTGAAGAGTCCGTCAGCTTTAGATTTCGCAATGAACGGCTGTACCAAGAGTTGGCCAATGAGCGCGATCAATCTGTTGCTGCCAATGTGGCGAAATCTAAATTCATTGCCGTGGCCAGCCATGACTTGCGGCAGCCCATGCATGCCGTGAACGTGTACCTGGATTTGGTCAACATCGACAACTTGCCCACGGCAGAACAAAAGTCGATGTCCAAAATCAAAAACAGCATCACAGCGCTCAATGCGATGTTTGATTCTTTGCTCAACATCAGCAAACTCGATGCCGATGTGATGCAGGTAAACGAACGTGTTTTCCGATTGGAAGAGCTGGCCAGCACGCTGCACGATTTAACTGAAACAAAAGCCAACAACAAAGGCCTCGCGTTAAACATCATCTACCCTGAGCTAATTGTCCGCGGCGATAAGCTGTTGCTTCAGCAAATCATGACCAACTTGGTGGCCAATGCCATTCAATACACAGAGGGTGGTGAAATTGAAGTGAAGTTCACCACCGAGGAAGACCACTTGGTGATGGAAGTTCGTGATACAGGTTGCGGCATTGCGGAGTCAGAGCAACAGCAAATTTTTCAGCAATTTTTCCGTGCTGACAAAACACGCGCCTTGCACGATGGTCTAGGGCTTGGCCTGTCGATCGTGAAACGATTGTGCGATCTGATTGGGGCAGAAATTCGCGTCGTCTCAGAAGAAGGGGTCGGCTCCTGCTTTATCGTGAAGACAACCTTTGTGGCGTCTGCCAGCGAAGAAGAAATTAACCTCACCCGCGTGATCTCGCCATCCAACCATACCCAGCAAAGTTTGCAAGGCAAATGCATTGCTGTGATTGAAGACAATCCCATCATCGTCGAAGCGTACCGACATACACTGGTGAACAAAGGGGCTTATGTTCAGGTGTTGTCTGAGTATGAAAATGAACTCGACATCCAACTTGAAACCATTGATCACATTGATTGTGTTCTCTGTGACTACCGCTTGAGCGAAACAACAGGCGATCGATTGATTGAGAAAATTCGAGAAAACTTCAACGAGGAAATTCCTGCCATCATCGTGACGGCAGACACATCCCCCTCACACATCAATCTGTTTGCGAAACTCAACGTACAAGTACTGCACAAGCCCATTAGTTTTCAAGAAATTGCCTTAGCCATTGAAAAAACAATCCACTCCACGCCATAGATCGTTCTTGTTGCTGCTGCAGCGTTTTTGGCCTGCTGCCTTGCATGTTTCGCCTCAAGAAAAACGACGGATGGTGCTGGGTGCAGGTCTGGGTGTTTTGTTTGCTGGGATTCTGAGTCGCTATATAGGACAAGGTCTTGACCCTTGGCTGGTAGCGCCCATCGGCGCAAGTGCTGTGTTGGTATTTGGCGTGCCATCGAGTCCTTTGGCACAGCCTTGGTCTGTGGTGGGTGGCAACACCTTGTCAGCCTTGGTGGGGACGGCCATCGCCTTCATGTGGGATGGCGACTTGGCCATCGCAGCCGCACTCGCCGTCGCGCTGGCAATGACCGTCATGCTCTGGGGACGTTGCTTGCATCCGCCTGGCGGTGCGTCTGCGTTGCTGGTAGTGCTAATGCAAAAACCATCTTTGCACACCGTGCTGTTTGCGTTCTTGCTGAACGCGGTGCTCTTGGTAATTGCCGGTTGGGCCTACAACCGTTTGACGGGGCGCAGCTACCCGCATCATGCCCAAGTTGATCCCGACACAGTGAACCGATTCACCGCAAATGACCTACATGCCGCACTGGCACATTACCAAGAACTCGTCGATGTGGACCCCGCCGATCTTGCGCAATTGCTTCAATATGCCGAATCGGCCGCACACCAACGCAGCTTAGACAACGTGCGTCGCGAGGAGGTGGCCTTGCCCTTGAGCAAAGCTGAAAGACCACAGCCAACGGACTCATCTCGCTGATGGCTATCGCTGATTTAGCAAATTCCAATTGGTCAAAACGATTGGTTAAATCTATCATTCCTCCTGTACCAATTAACCCAACCAACGACAGGAGTTTGAAATGACAGCATCCACACAGATTCAAAAATTAGACAAAGTGCTCTACACCGCACATGCCCATACCGTGGGTGGCCGCGAAGGTCGTTCGGTATCCGATGACGGCCTCCTCGACGTCAAACTGGCACCCCCCAAAGAGCTGGGTGGCATGGGTGGCGCAACCAATCCCGAACAATTGTTTGCCGCAGGCTATTCGGCATGTTTCATGGGCGCGATGAAACACGTTGCAGGCCTGAAGAAAATCAGTGTGCCCGCAGACGCTTCAATTGATGCCAGCATCGACATCGGCCCCATTCCCGCTGGTTTTGGCATTGCTGCACGCTTGGCGATCAGCCTGCCCGGCATGGACCGCGCCGTGGCTCAAGATTTGATCGATACCGCACACCAAGTGTGTCCTTATTCAAACGCGACCCGAGGCAACATCGACGTTGAATTGACCTTGGTCTAAATCGACACGATAGCGATCAAGAAAAACGCGCGACTGCTTTGAAAGCTCAGACCAGCCGTGCGTTCGGCTTATCATTCAGGCCTACCTGATCAATGCAGCCACGCAATGAACTATCGTCTCTTGGTGCGTTGATTCTTTCATTCTTCATGCCGTCGCACCACATTGACTCTTCAGCTTCTCATGTCACGATTTAGCTGGATGCTGTGTCTCTTAGGATTCGTTCATTCAGTTTCCTTGGCACAACCGACACATGCAGACCCTCAGCAGACCATGGCGTTGCTGAACCAAATTTACTTCTCTGAAGAGTTCTCTGCCATCCATCGCCAGTTGGCGTTTCCAACCGCGCAACCGAATCTGGCACAACGCACGGATGAGACCAAAGCCACCAAGCTACAAGTTCAAACATTGAACAGTTGGCAAAGAGAGTTTGAACTTCGACTGGCAAGGGTGGTTGAAGCGCAAAAAAATGTGCACTCTCCCAATGCAAAGGTCTATCAAAAATTCTCAGACAACGTGGTCGCGACTTACCAAAAATTGAAAAACAAAAAAATTAACTTTGGTCAAGCCAATCAAGATTTGGTCACGGCACAGAAATCACTGGTACTGGAGCCTGAAGCACCGCGCAAAGAAAAAGTGGCCAATGAAAAATCCACACCGCTCGCCCCTTTGCCTTACATTTCGGCACCTCAACAGCCTCCTCAAGCTGTACCGGTGGCCCCTGTCCAGCCCGTGCGCAGCGCCAAAACCAGTGCTTCTTCAAAAAGCGTGTGTGATCAAAAACAAATCATGCTTGATTCACTTTTGCAAGAGCAAGAAAACTGGGAAAGCGTGACTGCTTCTTTGAATCAATCTTTAAAGAAATCATCCGATCGAGAGATCGCCCAACAAACTCAAGACATGCAATCGGTGGCCAGAGAAGAAAAAATCAAAGAGCTGTCGATGTACCGTACAAAGAACTGTCGTTAAAGGCGCTATCTCATGTGGACCCAACGTTTTTGCAAGGGGAAGTTTTTTCTCACTCTGCTCTTGCTGGTACTCAATGGCTGGGGGCTGGTACATGCGCAAACCACGCCGGTGTTAGAAGCAGAGGCAAGTAAGTTTCGACGCACAGGCAGTTATGCAGAAGTCGAACAGCTTTGCCAAACACTGGCCAAAAACCACCCCAACTCAGCACGCTGTTTTCACATCGGTCACTCTGCCGAGGGTCGCCCGATTTGGGCCATGGCAGTGAGTCGCAGTGGCGCCTTGACACCCGCACAAGCGAAACGCCTTGGAATTCCTGTGGTGCTCGCGATTGGTGGAACACATGCGGGGGAAATTGACGGTAAAGATGCAGGTCTGATGTTGGTTCGCGATTGGTTAAAAAGCCCGCTAGCCAACGATCCCCTCAAGCACCAGGTTTTTCTCTTCGTCCCGGTGTTCAATGTGGACGGTCACGAACGACCTAGCCCGTACAACCGCCCGAACCAAAATGGCCCCGGCTTGCAAGGCGAGCGGGTGACCGCGCAGCGCATCAACCTCAACCGTGACTGGATGTTGGGGCAATCACCCGAAATGAATGCCATGCTGGAGCTGGTGGCACAGTGGGACCCGTTGTTGACTTTGGATTTGCACGTCACCGACGGTGTTCGATTTCGCCATGATGTGTCTTTGTCCATGTCCTCGATGTTCAGTGCGGATGAGCCTTTGACTGAAATGTCAGAGCACGTGTTGTCAGAACTGATGCAACGTCTGGACGTCAAGGGCCATCACCCTCTGGACTTCACACCGGTGTTGCTGGATTTTGAGAACCCTCGATCCGGCATCATGCGCGATGCAGATGCGCCTCGCTTTTCACATGTGTATGCCGTGTTGAGAAATCGAATTGGGGTATTGGTTGAAGACCACGCTTGGTCACCCTATGCGCAACGGGTTCAAACCAGCATGGATGTGTTGATCGCTGCGCTGGAGTTGATTGCCAAAGATGGCCGCCAACTCTTGATGGTGGCACTCAACGCCGACGCGCATTCTGAAAAAATGCAGACCGAAACCGTCGCGCTGGATTGGCAGAACATGCTCGAAGCAGGGATTGACATACCGACGAGCGAAGCGGACTTGCTGGGCTACGAATACACCACGCATCTTGAAGCACCGATCGTCGGTGGACGTCATATCACCTACCACCTCAACCAACCTGCTGTGTGGCATATGCCTGTGTATGGCGGGATTCAACCTGTCAACGATGCCATCGTGACGCTGCCTCAGGGGGGTTACCTCATTCCTGCAGGATGGGCGTCTGTGGTGGTGCCCTATCTTCAAAAACACCAGGTCAAGTACCAAACGCTACCCCACGCCATTCAAGGCGCCGAGGTTCAAGCCCTGCAAGTCAACCCTGAAAGCATTTCTTTTGATGCCAGAACTTTTCAGGGGCGTTTGCGTACCAATATCAGTGGTGAATGGGTGGCAAGACGTGCCAATTTGCTACAGGGCTCGATTTATGTGCCTATTCGTCAAGCACGCGCTTTGCTGGCGGCGCATTTGCTTGAGCCCATGTCCCCAGATTCATTGTCTCGCTGGGGCTTGTTCAACACGGCTTACGAAATCACCGACCACATCTCCAACCATCGGCAATTGCAAATTGCGCAATGGATGTACCGAGAAGATCGACGCATTCGTGAACGTTACGGTGACACCTTGCATCAGAAGTTACCTGCCTTGCGCAAGGAATACCAAACCCGGATGGACCGCGATGACCGTTTCAGAGACGATCCTGAGCAACGCATTGATTTCTGGATCAGTCAGATTCCGTATCACGATCCCACCTTCAATCAATATCCAATTTTGAGGACAGGGCGTTCACCGCTGCCCTAGACGCGCTCGAGAGCCTCTCCACGCACGATGGATTAACATTTCAAAATGCTTCACTACGAAACCGTCCCAGTCACCCCGTTCCAACAAAACTGTTCCATCGTCTGGTGCGATGAAACCATGAAAGCCGCCATCATCGACCCTGGTGGTGATTTGGATATGTTGCAAGATGCTTGCAAACAACTGGGCGTCACGCTGGAACAAATTTGGATCACCCACGCACACATCGACCATGCAGGCGGCACGGCTGAATTGGCGGAGCGCTTGCGCTTGCCCATCATCGGTCCGCACGAGGGCGATCAGTTTTGGATTGACGGTTTGGCGCAAGCCGCTGCGAGCTATGGTTTCCCGCCTTCACGCGCCTTCACGCCCACACGTTGGTTGCGCGATGGTGACACCGTCACGCTCGGCCAACACACCTTGCAGGTACGTCATTGCCCTGGCCACACGCCAGGTCATGTGGTTTTTTATTCGCCCGAGATCAAACGTGCGTTTGTAGGCGATGTGCTGTTTGCAGGCAGCATTGGCCGCACCGATTTTCCGCGCGGCAACCACCAAGACTTGATCGACAGCATCACCCAACGTTTATGGCCCATGGGTGACGACACGGTGTTCATTCCAGGCCACGGCCCTGAAAGCACCTTTGGCCGCGAACGTGTCAGCAACCCCTATGTGGGCGGAACCTGAAGCTCGAGCAAGGCCAAATTTCAGCGCCCTTGAAAAACGGGTTTGCGCTTGTCAAAGAATGCGCTCAATGCTTCCTTGAAATCTTGCGTTTGTGCGCTGGCCATGAAGTTCGTGCGCTCCGCATCGAGTTGATCGGCCAAACTGGTCTCGAACGATTGACGCATTAAACGCTTGAGTTGACCATAGGCCAAGGTCGGGCCTTGGGCCAAACGTTGCGCCAAGGCCTGCACCTCGGCATCCAGTTGTTCAGCAGGGACCACACGATTGACCAGCCCCAAGCGCAAGGCTTCTTGCGCATCAAAGGTTTCTGCGAGCAAGGCAATCTGCATGGCATTGCGCAAACCGACCAAGCGCGGCAAGTTCCATGAACCTGACACGTCACAACTGGCTGCCACATTGGCATAGGCCAAATTAAAACGCGTGCCTTCGGCTGCAATGGCCAAGTCGCAAGCACTCGCCAAACTCAAGGAACCACCGGCCACCACCCCGTGCAAGCTCGCAATCACCGGCGCGTTGAGCTTGGCCAAAATCAACACGGCTTCGTGCAGTCGGCTGATCAAAGCGTTGGCACTGTTGACTGAGTCGGTTTGCAAAGTGGCCAAATCACCGCCCACGCCAAAGGCTTTGCCTTCACCGCGAATCACCACCACGCGCACGCTGTCGTCGTTGGCCAGGGTTTGGCAGTGCACCAAAAACGCCTCGGCCACCGCCACGTTGATGGCGTTCATGGCCTCGGGGCGGTTCACGATCAAGGTGGCAATGCCGCCTTCACGGGTCAGGACAACAGAATCATGGGGGGCATTCGACATGGCGCAATCTTTCGTGCAAGGGTCATGGGGTCACGGGTTGGTACAGACCCGTGCTTAAAAAATGGATGCATTGATCGGCGATGGTGTCGACCGACAGATCGCCATTGGGCTGGTACCAGCGCGCCACCCAGCTGATGGCGCCGGCGATCGTGAACGCAGCTATCTTCGGGTCACAAGGTTTGACCGAACCTTCGGCAATGCCTTGGGCAATCAGTTCACGAAACTCCAAATCAATCGCTGCTTTGATGCGACGCAATTTTTGTTGACTCTGCGCAGGCAGCGGATCTTCGCCCACACGAATCACACACATGCCAAAGTCCATGGTGACAATTTCAGTGTATTTGCGCATGGCGGCAGTCAATTTGTCTGCAGCTGAGCCACCCGATGCGCCAACGTCGTGAATCGCCTCTTGCAACATGGTCAGACCAATACGCACACACTCAAACAAAATTTCTTCTTTGTTTTTAACGTAGTAATACAACGTGGGTTTGGTGACGTTCAGACGTTCTGCCACTTCATCGAGGGTGCTGGCCAAATAACCTTTTTCATTGAACACTTGCGCGGCGGTACGCAGCACCGCTTCGCGCTTGCTGGTTCGCGCATCAATACGGACCTGCGCCCGGTCTTGCATCGGCGTCCAAGGAGAGGTGACGGCAGAGCTGGCCATGCGCGAGAACCACCGCTTAGCGGTACATGGCCTCAATCTCTGTCGCGTAGGTCTTGTAAATGCTGGCTCGGCGCACTTTCATGGTGGCGGTGACTTCGCCATCGTCATGATCGAGCTCTTTGGTCAGCAAATGGAAGCGTCGAATGTGGCTGACCTCGGCCAGTTTGGCGTTGCCCTCACGCACTTGTTCGTCAATCAAGGCCCGTACTTCGGGGGTTTCGGTCAACGAGCGGAAATGGGTAAATGCGAGGTTGCGCGATTCAGCCCATTGCGACACGGCTTCAAAATCAATTTGAATCAAGGCGCTGACAAACTTGCGTGCATCAGCCACGACCACACATTCTTTGATGAAGTGGCTGGTCTTCATGGTATTTTCGATTTCAGACGGCGTGAGGTTCTTACCGCCTGCGGTGATCATGATGTCTTTGAGGCGATCGACAATTTTCAATTCACCCTGCACCTCTTGCACCACATCCCCGGTGTGCAACCAGCCATCGATCAAAGTGGCAGTGGTGGCTTCTGGGTTTTTGTAATAGCCCTTGAACACCACATCGCCACGAATTTGCAATTCACCCACTTCTGACACGCGGTGCGCAACGCCCAGCACGGGAACGCCCACCGTGCCACGCACCACCGTGCCCAAGCGTTGCCCCAAGACCATGCCGCTGGACTCGGTCATGCCGTACACCTCAATCAGAGGCACGCCCAAGGTTCGGAAAAAATGCACGATGGCGGGCGAAATCGGCGCCGCACCGGTCAACGCGACGCTCACTTTTCGCAAACCAATGAAGTTTTGCAAGGCTCGGAACATCAAGACATAGAAGAAGCCAAACACCAAGCGCTCGGTGAGCGTGCGCTCAGCTGCGCCTTTGTGCGCAAATTTGCCGCACTCGAGCAGACCCCACTCAAAGAAGCGACGTCGCAGTGGACCGGCCTCATGCAGTTTGATGTTGATGGCCGAATGCAGTTTTTCCCAAATGCGCGGCACACCCAAAAACATCGACGGTGCGACTTCGCGCAAGTCTTCTTGCACCGTACGAATAGATTCGCCAAAGTCCACGCGCGAACCCAAATACACCGGAACAAACGAAGTCAGCATTTGCTCAGCCACATGGCACAAAGGCAAATAAGACAAATGCGTGGTGTGCGGCGTGAGCTGCAAACGATCTACGGTACTGCGCGCCATGGCCGCAATGTTGCGGTAGCTGATCATGGCGCCCTTGGGCTTGCCCGTAGAGCCTGAGGTGTAGATCACCAAGGCCGTGTCGTCAAGTTGCTGATGAGACAGCACACGCTGAATCAAGGCCGTGTCTGCCGATTGCACACCCAGTGCTTCAAGCGCGTCAAAGCTGATGACCATGTCACCCGCTTGCTCTCGCGTCTCGATCAGCCCTTTCTTTTCCATCACCACGATTTTTTTCAAGCGCGGCAATTGCTCCAGCGCTTGCAAAACTTTGTCGGTTTGCTCTTGGTCTTCACACACCACCACTTCGGCATCGGCATGCGAGAGCACATAGGCAATTTCATTCGTCGGGCTGGTGGGGTACACACCCACCGTCACACCGCCCACCAACCCTGCGCCGAGTTGGCTCAACACCCACTCGATGCGGTTTTCTGACAGCACGCCCACATGTGCGCCGTCGCTCAAGCCCACCGCCTTGAAGCCTAAGCCCACATGGGTGGCACGCTCGAAGTAGGCCGCCCAACTGAGAGGCTTCCAGATGCCGTGCTCTTTTTGGCGAATTGCAATGCCTGTGGGGTTGTGCTGCGCTTGGTGGCGCAACATTTGAGGCAAGGTCTGCGTGGTGTGGAGTTCGCTCATGGCCATCGTGATTTCTTAAGAGAGCCAGCGTTTGCGGCGTTTGTAGTGTTTGAGCTCTTTGAAACTCTTGGCATCGCCTTCGCTGCCCACGCCCAAATAAAACTCGCGCACATCCGGGTCGGTGGCTAATTTTTCAGCTGTGTTGTCAATCACTAATTTGCCGTTTTCCATGATGTAGCCATAGTGCGCCACAGCCAAAGCAATGGACGCGTTTTGTTCCACCAACAACATGGACACGCCACGCTCGGCATTGATGCGCGCGATGATTTCAAAAATCGTTTCCACCAACACAGGTGAGAGGCCGAGCGAAGGCTCGTCCAACAAAATCAGTTTGGGGTCGGCAATCAAGGCGCGGCCAATCGCCAACATTTGTTGCTCACCACCGGAGAGGTACCCGGCCAAACCGCGGCGGCGTTCATGCAAACGCGGAAAGTACTCGTACACCAGATCAAAGTCTGCTCGCGTAGAGGCTCGGCCTGTCAACGCATAAGTCGCAGCCACCAGGTTTTCTTCGACCGTGAGGTCTTCAAACACATGACGACCTTCCATGACGTGAAATAGCCCCGAGCGCACTAAGTCATGCGGCGCAAGTCCTTGGGTGTCTTGCCCTTCAAACACGATGTCGCCACGGGTCATGGCGCCATCTTGAATTTCCAACAAATTGGAAATCGCTTTGAGCGTCGTGGATTTGCCCGCGCCATTGCTGCCGAGCAAGGTCACGATTTGTCCGCGTGGAATGGACAAGGAAAGGCCACGCAACACCTGGATCGTCTTGTTGTAAACGACCTCGATGTTGTTGACCTGCAAGATGGTGCTTTGCATTACTTTTGAAGGTTGATCCAGTCTGATGCTGGCAACATTTTTTGTTGCTTGAAGTCAGCACGATAGATACGACCGATTGGGATGGAGTTGCCTTTGATGGACAAAGGCACACCAATCAAACCACCGGTGTCAAAGTCGCGGATGGAGCTCAAAGCCACCTTCATGTTTTTGCCATTCAATTCGTTGCCCGCTTCGAGCGTGCGGCGTGCGGCTTCGGTCAGCAACATGGCGCTCAAGAAACCTTGGGTGTAGGCAGTGCTTTGGTACTCAGGGCGCATTTTGCGAATGCGCTCCAGCATGGGGGCTTTGCCTTCGGTGTCGTAGTAGTAGCGGTAAGGCATGACGCCCAAGAAACCATCCACGTTTGGACCCATGCGCATGACGGTGGAGTTATCCATGCTCCAGAAGGTGCCCATGAAGGCCGTCTTCAAATTCAAGGCTTTGGCTTGGTTGATGAATTCAGGTATCGGCGCCGACACATAGCCGTGGAAGATGGTGTAGTCAGGATCAGCACGGCGCAGCTTAATGACTTCGGCTGACACGTCCACGCTGGCCGGTGGGGTAACGATTTCGGTGGCAATGCTCAAGCCCAAACGCTGCGCATCGGTACGGGCAGCGTCGACAGGGTCACGGCCAAACTCAGTATCGGAGTACACCAACGCAATCTTCGCACCGGGTTTTGTTTTGGCGATGTACTGCAGCAAGATGCCCACCATTTCGCTGTAGTTGGGGCCGACCATGAATTGCAGTGGGTATTTCTTTTCGTCGCTCAACTCTTTGGCAAACGAAGCGCCCGTCATCAGCATGCTTTGCGCACGCTCCAACTCGGGGTTGACGGTGCGAGCAAAACCCGTGGAATCGCCGTAGTACAGATTGACTTTGTTTTGGCTGGTGATTTTTTTGAAGGCTGCCATCGATTGATCGACTTTGTAAGCCGTATCTTCGGGCACATAACGCACCTTGCGGCCTTTGATACCGCCCTTCTCGTTCAAGATCGTCAGATAGTCTTTGATGCCTTGGTCCACGCCAATGCCGGCAAACGCGAACACGCCCGTCATGGGAATGGAGCCGCCCAACACAATGTCTTCTTTGGATTCGACTTTGGCTTTTTGGGCCAGTGCTGAAGTGGACAGCGTCAGCGCGGCCAGCGTAGCCACAGCCGTGGCACAGAGGGTGCGTTTGGTGATCATGAAAAGTCTCCTTGGTGTTGGAATAAAGGTTGAAATGAAAAGATCAGGTTTTGAAAGGCCAGAGATGAAAGAAGCGACGCACACGACGCCACACTTCCGCCAAACCATGCGGCTCAAAGATGAGAAACAACACAATCATCAAGCCGAACACAATGGTGCGAACGGGTGAGAGCACGAGCATGGCGTTGTCGCCCAAGGGCAACCAGCCGACCACGAGTTTGAGCACCTCAGGCACCAGCGTCATGAACACCGCACCCAAAATGCTGCCCAGCACCGAGCCCATGCCCCCCACAATGACCGAAGCCAAAAAGAAAATTGACATGAGCAGCGGAAAACTCTCGGGCGTCACAGCACGGAAGAAGTAGGCAAACATGCCACCCGCCACGCCTGCGTAAAACGACGAAATCGCAAACGACAACAGCTTGTAGGGCAAGAGCGGAATACCCAGCACCTCGGCCGAAATGTCGCGGTCACGAATGGCGATGAAGGCGCGACCAATGCGGGTACGAAACAAATTGGCCACACCCAACAGCATCAAGGCGGTGATGGGCACGATGACCCAATACAGCTTGAACGAGTCATCCAACTCCAAGCCAAAGATTTGTGCCGGCGGCAGCGTCAGTCCACCTGTGCCCCCTGTAAGTGAGGTGTAGTGCGAGAAAATGAAATGCGCCAACACGCCTGCAGCAATGGTGGCAATCGCCAAGTACAAGCCTTTCACGCGCAGCGAAGGCAAACCCACCACCAAGCCCGCCAGCATGGCGACCACACCGCCTGCCAACAAATTAAGCAGCATGGGTGTCCCAAAGCGGATTTGCAAAATTGCCACGGTGTAGCCACCCAGCCCCATGAACGCGGCTTGGCCCATGCTGACCAAACCGGTGTAGCCGGTGAGCACGTTCAAGCCTGCGGTGCTGGCCACATTGATGGCAACCAAGCAGGCCAGATACAACCAGTAGTCATCGACCACAAAGGGAAAGGTGACCAGCGCGACCAACAAGATAGCAACCCAAGCGTGTTGCGTTGCGCTGTCAAACAGCGCGGTATCGGCTGCGTATGTTTCTTTGGCGGAACCAATGCGCATCAGAGCCTCTCGATTTCGTGCGTACCAAACAAGCCGTAGGGTCGGACCATCAAGATCAAAACCAACAAGCCGAAGGTGGCGAGAATTTTGTATTCACCGCCCAAATAAAAACCTGCCAAGGCTTCGATGACGCCGACCAACAAGCCGCCCACCAACGCACCCAGCACGCTGTCTAAGCCACCAAAGATTACCACCACCAAGACTGACAAACCAAAAGCTCCCATCGCCGACGAGACCCCACCGATGGAGCCCACCACAATGCCAGCCACACCCGCAATCGCGCCCGCCAACATCCAAGCCAGCGAGAAAACTTTGGGCACATTGATGCCCACCGAATACGCCGCCGCTTGGTCTGAGGCCGTGGCACGCAAGGCCACACCGCCACGCCAATAACGGAAGGTCACCAACACCACGGCGATGAACAGCAAAGCGATGGCAAAGCCATAAAAAATCTTGGGCGACACAAAGGCTTCGCCAATCAAAATGGGTTTGGAGGGGAAGAACTCGGGCAAGCGTTGTTGGTCGGCCGTCCAAATGAGCTCGACCAAACCAATCAAGATTGACGACAAGCCCACCGTCACCATGAACGATGAGATGGGAGACTCACCCAGCATGGGGCGAATGAGTGTGCGCTCGATCAAACCACCGATCAACGCAGACGCCAACAGCGACAGCGGTATCGCCGCCCAAATCGGCAACATCAAGGTCGATGTGAAGGCCAAGAACAGGTAAGCGCCGATCATCAGCATTTCACCAATGGCGATGTTCACCACCTTGGTGGCTTTGTAAATCATCACAAAGGCCAAGGCCGTCAAGGCATACAAACCGCCGGTGCCTAAACCAGCCAAGCTGATTTCAAACAGCAACCATCCATCGAAGTTCATGCCGACCTCCGTACTTGGGCGGCTTGCTGAAAGCGTTCACGCAAGGAATGGATATCGCCCGATCCCAAATACGCCTTGGCCACTTCGGGATTGGCTTGCACAGTGGCAGGTACACCGTCCGCGATGACTTGGCCAAAGTTGAGCACCACCACATGGTCTGACAAATCCATCACCATGCCCATGTCGTGCTCCACCATCAGCACCGTGACGCCCCACTCGCGACGCACTTCCAAAATAAAGCGGGCCATGTCTTCGGTTTCTTCGCGGTTCATGCCGGCCACGGGCTCATCGAGCAACAAGAGCTTGGGCTTCATGGCCAAGGCACGCGCCAGCTCTACACGCTTTTGCAAACCATAGGACAGCGCCGATACCGGTGATTTACGGATGTGGTCGATCTCCAGGAAATCGATGATGCGTTCTTCAATTTCTTGCCGCAATTCATTTTCTTCACGGCGCGCAGCGGGCGAGTAAAACAATGCGGCCAGCGGCCCCGTCTTTAAATGACAGTGGCGTCCGAGCTTGATGTTGTCGAGCACCGTCATGCCGCGAAAGAGGGCAATGTTTTGAAAGCTGCGCGCCAAGCCTTTGGCCGCACGTTGCGGCGGTGTGACGCCCGCGAGGTCTTCGCCATCAAAGCGAATCACGCCCGAGGCGGGTTTGTAAAACCCTGAGATCGTATTGAAGACCGATGTTTTGCCCGCGCCGTTGGGGCCAATCACCGAAGTGATGGAGCCGGGCGCCACGGCAAAGCTCACGCCGTTCAAGGCCTTGACGCCACCAAATGTGAGCGTGAGATCTTGCACTTCCAAGATCGGATGGCTGGTCTGAAAAGTCACGGTGATGGCTGGCCTCGGTTTTCTTAGTTACTTCAAAGTAACGTGAAAAAGTCAAAGTTGCAGTCACTTACGCGCCAGTCGCGTAGGTATCAGCGTCCTAGGGTATTCACCATCTCGGGTAAACGCGTTTACGTTGACAGTGCAGGGACTCATCAC
>Ga0228703_1000187_pt1 | contig 49958 bp, 32 predicted proteins | sample McNCre217_Aug_MG_3_FD_178020 | JGI IMG/M metagenome (GOLD analysis project Ga0228703, IMG submission 178020) | Freshwater microbial communities from McNutts Creek, Athens, Georgia, United States - 29-17_Aug_MG | ecosystem: Environmental > Aquatic > Freshwater > Creek | place: USA: Georgia...
ACGGATTGGTTCAACAAGTCATTCCGGTCAACAAAGATGAAGTGCTTTTTGTATCCAGCAATGCATGGGATGCGTTGGGTGCGACTTGGTTTGGCTTTACAACGCATTGGGTTAATCGACAAGGTTTTCCGTATGAAGCTCTATCTCCGCATCCGCATTTTTCAGGAGCTGATCTCAATTCAGTTTTGGATTCTCTTAGTTAGGTGACTTTTTTACGATCAAGAAAGCATCTGGGAACCGAATTGTTCGCTCCTAAATGTCCGCTTTGGGTCGATTTCGGCCACTGATTTGAAGTGGTGGTAATAGACTGCTCGATGCTTTAGCTATTGAAAATAATCAGCAAACCGTAGATCTCCAATTTCGACAGGCTTACCGTAAAAAATTGAGCTGAAGTTTGAATTTGTAAGTTACGCACTGCATACGCAACTACCGGCAACCAGATAGCAAGCGCCGTTGGTGTGGACTTGAACCAGGGTCCGCAGCCCACCACCATACACAAGGGCTCGGAAAATCTCCGAGCCCTTTTTCTTTGCTTCAAAGCCCAGTACTGGCGGGCTTTCGACGAGTGACCTTAAGGACGGGGCAACTTCACTTCTTTGAAACGTGGAGTTTTTTTGCCGTTTTCTCTCTCTTTTCTCTGTTTTCTTAAGGACGCGTCCATAAGAGAAACCTAGTTTTCATGCGGGTTTGCAGGAGGTCGTTTAACCTTAACTGTGCATGAGCATCGGGGATTTGAATGTTTACCTCTTGCTAACGCAGTAGATCTCCAAGCTCTTGTGCACATTGCGCGAGGACCACGCCTGCATTGCAATCTTCATTGTTGATGCCCGTGAGTTGTGTAATGAACTCGCTGATGCCCCTTTAGTCTCGAACAATCCTGCCAGATTCAATGTAATTGAAGGTTTTGCTAGTTTTGCCCTTTTGGGTAGTGGTCGGCAAATGAATATCTAGGAATACTGGTCCGCTTTTGAACATGGACCTGATTGCTTTGAAAAAATCCCTCTGTTATTTGATAACACTCAAGTTATTAATATTTGTGATACCAGGGGCTGTTTTCGCTCTTTCGATTGAAGATGTAATCAAGGCCATATTGAAGGCACGCCCTGCCATTCAAAGTCAGCTGGCTCAGTTGGATGCCTCTCTGGTAGATGTTCAGACGGCTCGGCAACAGTTTTATCCCACACCTTCTGTCTCGGTCGAACAAGTCAGCAGTTCAGCAGGTGATTGGCAATACGGGCAAAAGTCCACGGTTCAGGCATACCGTTTGCAGCAACCTCTGTGGACGGGGGGGCGGTTGACGGCCGGCTTGGACAAAGCGCAGGCCAATCCACAAGCTGCTCAACAGGCACCTCTAGCTACAAGGCTCGGGTCAGCTTCAACCCGCAAACAAGCCACCTTCAAACTCAAGCTCGGTATGGCGGCGTCGGTCGATATCCAGACCGGTAGCCGTAGCGTACGGACGTAATTGCTCAAACCCATTTCCAAAGCATTCCAGGATGCTGCCACACAACGTTGATCTTTCAGAAAAAATTGCCATGAAAAACCCTCAAAGCCAAGTTCAAACCGGCAACAACGAACTGTCTGTCAAGAGCTCAGAGCTGTTGAAAGATCAAGATATTGCCAAGCCCTCGGCAAAGGTGGCTGCGCAGGCAGCGCGTAAAGCCGCAGCCAAAGAAATCCCGATCCACAAAAAGAAGCACGAAAACGAGCTGGGACAGCAAGTCGGCCAAGACGCTTTGACATCGAACAGCTCTGCACTCGTTGCAGAAGACCATTTTTTCCAAGGTGATGTGGCTGCTGAGCCCGTTTTGTTACTGGCGCAAGCAGACAGCAAGGTTGTCACCGACGCAGGATCTGGTGTGACCATGAGCTCGTCTGCCGGCGCAGTGTCGACAAGTGCTGAAGTTGTTTCCACTGTGGGCAACGCATTTAGTGCAGAGGTGGCTGAGGTTCCAACGGTATTAAACAATTTTTGGACTTATGTGACTCCCGTCAGCACCGTACTTGCCGTTGGTGGTGTTGTGGCAGTCAACAAACTGGTTTCATCGGCCCCCAGCGCAACCCCTCCAGCAGCACCGGTGCTGACTGTTCACAGTGCTGTACTGAATACAACCACGCCCACAATCACCGGTACTGCTCAAGCGAACAGCACAGTATCTGTTTATGACGGTACAACCTTGCTTGGAACGATCAAAGTCGACAGCAATGGCCAATTCAGTTTTACACCTTCTACAGCGTTGAGCGAAGCAACGCACACCATCACGGCCAAAGCCACTGATGCATCGGGCAAGGTTTCGGCCGCTTCTGACGCAGTCAGTTTGACCATTGACACCACTGCCCCCGTGCTGAGTGCAAATCAACCGGTGGCAATTCATAGCAACGCTGGGGTGGCAGGTGACGGCACCCTTGAGCTGACTTTTGATGGACCGATTGATCCTGCGACTTTGCCTCTGCCGACCGCATTCGAGGTCGTTATTGGGGGTGTAACTAACCCAGTCACCGCAGTCAGTGTCAACGGCGCTGTTGTGACTCTTACGCTCGCAAATGCAGTCGCTGCCGCCAGCCTGTCCATTTCTGTAACATATACAGACCCAACCGCTTCTAATGACTCGCTGGCTTTGCAGGATGCAGCTGGCAATGATGTTGCCAACATCATCATCGCCACTGGCGTGGTGGCAGACGGTCATATTCGTGGAGCCAAGGTCTACATTGACACCAACAACGATGGTTTGGCCACGCAAGACGACTACTTTGTGGGAACGACAGACTCGGACGGCCGCTTCTTTATTTCCAGCAACGTACCGAGCGGAAAACTCGTTGTGACTGGCGGTATCAACAACGATACCGGTATTCCGAACACCATGACGCTGAAGGCGCCGGAGCCAGACCTCAGCAAGCCTTTGGCCATTAACCCGCTCACTACACTGATCACATCAGTCATGTCGAGTGCAGTGGCAGCAGATGAGGCCGCTGCCAAAGTTGCTACGGCGTTCGGGTTGCCAGTTGGCACCGATCTTCTGTCGCTGGATCCAATTACAGCGGCCACAAATCAGGCAACAGCCAACCTGGGACTTCTGGCGCAAAAAGCAGCAGCACAGATTGCCACAATTGTTACTCTCGCGAATGCGACTCAGGTTAATGCCCAAAGCACAGTGTTTGAAAATCTGGCAACTGCGGTTAACAACATCTCAACGCAGTCGCCTACAGTTTCATTGACTGATTCTGGAACGCTGACCTTGGTGTTATCAGGCACTAGCTTGGCACCGACTGATAGCACCTTGACGGCGGCTGTTAGTGCGATTGACCAAATTAATCCTAATAGTGGTTCAATTGCGGACATTAGTTCAGTTCAATCCCAGTACCTAGACACCATCGCACCAGATGCGCCAACCAGCATCGTTGTTTCCGCGTTGACCAATGACACAACGCCCGAGCTTCGAGTAACCCTTAACACTACGAGCTTGGACGGCAGGGCCGTTGTTAAAGGCGATGTTGTTGAGATTTATGAAGGTGCCATGCTTCTGGGTTCTGCGATCCTGTCTGCAACTAACGTTGCAAACGGCTACGTACTTATCTCGCCGAGTTCTGGCCATGAACTAACTGCGCAGGGTGATCATGCATTGACTGTTAAGATCAAGGACAGCGCTGGAACCCCGAATGTCAGTACTGATGCCAAAGCGAATGTCACGATTGATTCCGTAGCGCCATCGTTTACCTCAATCAATAATGCCGCGCCGACCAATGAAAACGTCCCAGCGGGCACGGCGGTCTACACAGCAGCTACTACGGATGCGCACGCCGTTACCTATAGCCTTAAGGCCAATACGGGCGATGTCGCAGGATTTGATATCAACGCTACGTCAGGTGTTGTGTCCCTGAAGGCTAGCCCAAACTTCGAAACAAAGCCGAACTACAGTTTCACTGTCACTGCGACGGATGCTGTGGGTAACGTCAGTGAGCAGGCAGTCACGCTGGCCATTAACAACGTCAACGAAGCGCCGGTCATCATTTCAACCGCTACGGGTACTGTCGCTGAAAACGCTGACATCTCTACCGTTGTGTACACCGCTGTCGCGACTGATGTTGATGACGGTGATACCCGTACGTACTCGCTGACAGGTACCGACGCTGGTCTGTTCGACATTAACGCCACTAGTGGTGCTGTTACCCTTAAAGCCTCTGCCAACTACGCAGCCAAGCCGAGCTACAGCATTAACGTTGTCGCTGCCGATGCGGCTGGACTTACTGCTGCCCAGTCAGTGACGATTGGTGTCAGCCAAACCGTGGTGGACGCGCCGTTTACGATGACAGAAACGGAGTCGATGACTTTGTATCTGATTAATCAGTTGCGTCATGATCCGTTAGGCTGGGCAAGCAGGTTAGGGGTCGATCTGACCAAAGACACCACTGGTGCCTCAGTTTCTGCGCTTACCAATCTGGTGAATCTAGATTCGTTCGTTGCGAATGAGTCCCTGTTCAAGGCAGCTCAGGCATATGCACGTGTATTGTTTGCTGCAAACGCAAGTCCGCTAGTGCACGATTACGGAAATACGACGCAAACATCACGCGATACAGCAGCTGGCTATGCTTTGGGTGCTGGCAGTAGCATTTCTGAAAACTTGAATTCACGTTCAGGTCAGACGGTCTATAGCAGTGAAGATATCGCCCGGAGATCTGTAGAGGATTTGTTCAAGGATGTTGGTGTCAGCGGGGCCACGCACCGCGTGACATTGCTTTCTGATTCCTATAACGAGCTGGGCCTTGGTTACTCAGTCAGCTCGGATGGAAAAGTATTCTATGGTGCTCAAGATTTTGCGACCAATGTAACAAGTGCAAAAGCATCCTACCTCACCGGTTTCGTGATGAAAGATACCAATGGTGATTTGCAATATAACGTTGGTGATGGTCTGGGCGGTGTATCTGTAATCGTCACGGGAGCCAAGGGTAGTTCTTACCAAACAACGACACAAGCTCATGGGTACTGGGCGCTCCAAGTAGCAGACAATGACACCTATACGATCGTTGTAAGTGGTGCAGGTTACAGCGGGACAGAGGTTGTTTCTGCGAACGTGCAGGTCGCAGAAACAGTGTCAGTTGATTTCATATCGGGTCAAGTGGGTGGGTGGGTCAATTTTGAACGCTATATAAGTGGTACCCAAACCATCACTGAGAACAGTGATGCTCGTATTACGGTGGTCTATCAGCCTTCTGATGCCATTGTTTCGGGTTCGGTATTCAGTCTGGGTGGCGCTGATGCAACCGCATTCACAATAGACACTCAAACCGGCAAAGTATTTCTGAGGACCTCACCTGATTACGAGGCGAAAACGACATATACGATCGATATTATTCAATCAATCGATGGTGAGGTCAGTGCTTCCCGTTCGTTGACCCTGAATGTAAAGAATATCAACGAAGCGCCTCTCGGCGTGGTGTTTTCAAATACGATTACTTCGCTACAGGCTGGCAATTCAGTCCGCACGAAAGTTGCAGATCTAACCGTGCTAGATGATGCATTGGGCAACAACAATCTAACACTCGTGGGTGCAGACGCGAAATATTTCGAAATTAACGGGGGCGCGCTCTATTTAAAAGAGGGCATAACGCTAAATCATGCAACCCAAGCACGTTACGATGTTTCCGTACAGGCATCTGATAATACGTTGGGCGTTACTGTGGGGGCTGCCTATTCGTTGCGCGTTGCTAGTAATGATCTGAAGTTATCCGTGACCGATGTCCAAGGGAAAGAACGGCCCGTTGATTTAAATGATGTGACATCGCAGAATATTCAGCCCATAACATTTGGTGCAACGCGCTTTGATACCGCATTAGCTATTCTGGAAGGCGATACCCGTGAATTGCGTGTGCTGGATCTGCACACAGGAAGTTCGCTAGGCAGCCGCACGCTGACAGCGCAGCAGTTTGTGGTGGCGCTGCCGGGAGCAGGTACTCAATTTGCGTTGGCAAGTTTTGATGCTAACAGTCAAGTCGTGTTAAGCACTTATACGAGCGGGCTTGATGCGACATCAACGTCGCTTGTCGGATCAGCATTAAACAGCGTTACGTTGGACCAGGCTTTCGCCAGCAGAACGCAGTCCGGGGCAGGTTCGTGGGATTTTCAGAACAGTGATGGCACCTATTACCGACTGGGCTTTACCAGTGGTTCGACTGGATCGTTAACGCAATATAGTGCTGCGAATGTGGCATTGACCGCTAATATTGCAGTTCCTGTAACTAGCACAACCACGGATGCGGAATTTACGGCTTATAAAAATAGTAAAGTGACTGGCGGTAATTCGACTTTGTCCAGTACCGTTTTTTCGCATGAATTCTTCATGCAGTCTGGTGTATTGCATATGAAGGAAGATATTGCTTTTACCTTCGCTAATCAGACTGCGACCAATCACTTTGTTCGTTATCGCACGTACAGCAATAATGCTTGGAACATTGAATCTGCGACAGATTATGTAATGGCGCAGTCAACGGGGTTAAGTAACCCTGTTTTTGGCACAGGTTATAACTATTACCATCTTGATGCAGGTGGAACCAATTACCTCGTTACTTCTGGAAATGCACAGAATTCTGGCTGCCTTTATGTTTTCAAAACAGACACCAACGCTAATGATGCGATTTATCAAGCTGCAGCAGTGTACAACTTGCCGAGTAATGACAGCATCGAAGGGGCTGTTTATGCCAAAGGCACGATGTGGCTCAATATTAATCGTTATGACAATGAATCAGGCGGCTTGGTTACGACGTACTACACACTGAATCAAAATGAATGGCAGCTAACCTCTGAAGCCAGCTACAGGTCTGCATTTGCATCATCTGTTAAGCCGGGCAGCGTGGCACGCATGGGAAGCGCTGCTCTGGATATGCTATCTGTCTTGGCTACGGGTGATAGCACGGTCATTTCTGACACAGATGTCCTAGCTTTAGGTGGTGATAGTTACTTGGTTCGAGCAGAGGTTACCTCGCCATCAATTAAAACGGGCTATGAACACTGGGTCACTTACGACGCAAAATCTAAACAGATTCTGTCTCAAAAGGCATTCAAGGGTAATACGGATCTTGTTTTGCGTTCGGTGGAGTCATCTGATACATCATATATTTATGTGCAATCTCTGGATGTAACGGCATCATCAAACGGATTTGGTGCTCAACATGCGGATGGTGCCTTGACGCTATATCGCATCCCGGTGGCAAGTGTCGCTGACGTTTTGGCGCAGGCCGTGAATTATGGTGCTGCAGCGCTTACAGACGGAAGTTATCGCGTCTCGTATTATGGCCTTGCTCAATTGCTGGGCAACACTGCGTTGGATCCAACGCAAACGGTTTCACTATCGCATTACCTCCCACTCGATAATGGTCAGGTTAATCTGATAAGCACTGCTTCAAATACGGATTCATCTTCAGTCACCTCGGTGGTGAATCATCTGAGTTCTTCGGGGCAGGTGACGTCATCGATTGTTTTGCCTGCGCCAGTAGATAAAGTCGTGACACTAGGCGGTTTAGGAACATTTATCCTAACTCAGGCGGATGCTGTCGCTCAGTTGCATGCGCTGCGCTTAGATTCTCAGACCGGTAGTGTGACCGAAATACCCTACGATGCGTTTTTAGATTTAAGTTATGAGATTCCGGTGGGGCTGTCGACCCAGTTTGGTGGACAAGGAAAAGATAACATAAGTGGAGCAACCAACGGGATACGTTTTGTAGATACTGGTAATGGAGATGACTCTATTACCTTGGGTAATGGGAAAGATATTGTTGGGGCAGGTCAAGGCGCAGACAGAGTAATTGTGACTGACCTCCAGAAAATTGCCGGCGATCAGATTAATGGTGGTGGTGAAGCGTCAACGATCGACAGAGTGGTTTTTGAGCCAACTGCATCTAACAGTGAGTTGGATCTCGGTAAAGCCTCAGTACATTATTTTGATGCAGTAGAAATTGGTGCTGACAAGGCTGGTACGGTCGTTATCCTGTCAAGCGATGCGGCTGCGACTTCCGACTATAACCGGAACGGTGTATTAGGCGACATGGCTGTGCTTGCGGGCAGTCAATTAGTCAATGGCGTCAGCGTGTCAGGTGCTGCATTACATGTTGGCCAATCTCTGTATTTTGGCGGACAAACTCTGACAGATGGGAGCGTAACCGGTTTTAATGGTAACGATGATGTTATCGGAGGTGTTGGTAATGATGTACTGATGGCAGGATCTGGTAATGATACGTTGACAGGTGGGTTGGGTGCTGACCGTTTGGTCGGTGATGTAGGAGCAGACACCTTTGTGTATCGTTCGGCTGAAGAATTGGTGGGCGACCAACTGGATGCAACTGCCGAAAAAAATACTTTAGATACATTGCGAATCGCCGCGATTTCGGATAATCAGAATTTTGATTTAAGCAAAGCCGCCAGTATTCAATATATAGATCAAATTACCTTTAGTAGTGATCGAATCGGCCAAAACCTTAAGCTCAGCGGCGGTGCTACTGGTGTCGCTGCATATGCTAATGCTAATGGCGATAGCACTCCAGGCGATTTAAGAGTCAACGCAGATATCAACTTGACGCAAGGTGTCGTCATTGATGGCTCAGGATTAACGAATACCCAAGTACTGCAACTAGATGGTTCTCGAATGAACGGTAGCGATATCGTGATTGCTGGTTCAGGAAATGATCAACTCATATATGGCGGTGGTCGGGATATTTATACACTGGGCAATGGTAATGATCGTGTTCAGATTAACCGGGGTGCTACCGGTTTGTTAACTATTACAGATTTTGCAACGGTAAGCGATACACTCGATTTCGCAGCTTTAGCTGGGGGCACTAACACGAGCTTGACGTTTGAGTCCCAGAACGGTGGCACATTGATTACTGTGCTAGAAAGTGGTTTGGCTACAGGCTTGCAGGTGTTACTGCAAGGCGTCGCCATGACGCCCCAGACCATAACGGGAAGCAATAATTGGGCGGGGAAACCAACATGGCTTGGTTCGCCTGCAGGACAAGCGATTACTTTGCTTAGCCCAAATAATGTGAGTACAAACGTTGCCCAGAGCGGCGTTGCTGGCTTGCAGTCGACGGTTGGAGCTAATGACCCAGCTCAAACTACAACCACCACTGACTCAATAGTCACTGTAGTGGCACCTTCGGTAAGCTCGGTGGAGTCTACGACGGTTTCGGTGAGTACCTCATCAATAAGCGACTTTGCGGACCCTGTCACTGCTGACATTATTCAGGTCGCCAGCGCCAGTGCATCTTCGCCGAGGGTAGCAATTACGACCCAAGATACTGTTTTGGCAACAACGGCATCAACGGCTACAGCATCTCTCGTTGGGCAGAACAATGGCGTTATAGAAACGCCAGGTGATCATGATTGGTATAAGGTTCATTTAACGCCGGGTGCTTATTATCTGAACCTCAAAAACAACATCATTGATTACACCAATGATGGTCAGGATAATATCTACAGTCAGGTGCCGCTACGCGTGGTGGTTTTGCGTGATGCCAATGGTTATGCCTTAACAGGCCCGATCAGTTGGGTGAGTGGTGCGGCCGATATATCGACTAATAAAGTACTGCGGGTCACTTCAGAGGCGGATTATTTCCTAGACATTTATTCCTGGTGTCCTCATGTCAAGGGTGCCTATGCATTCGAAATTGCTCAATTTGCTGATGACTCTTCAGGTACAACCACCACCACCCGGACTGTGAACATTGGTTCGTCTGCTACGGGCACCCTCGATTTCGGTGGTGATAACGATTGGTTCAGTATGTCGTTGGTGGCGGGGCATACTTATGTTTTTACGCAGAATGGTAATACCTTAGCCGATCCGACGCTCTCATTGATGGATGCTGCCGGTGCGCTCATTCAAAGCAATGATGATGGTAGCCTAGGCGGTGAATTACAGGCGCGCATATCGCAATGGGGTGCTCAGAAAAAATCAGATGCCATGGTTGTTCAGAAGTCGTTTGGCGATTTCAGTTCTCTGATTCAATATACGGCCCAGACATCAGGTACTTATTATCTTAAAGCTGCTTCACGTGATGATATGTTCACGGGCAGCTATGCGCTTAAAGCTACAGATATTACTTCTATTGTCGATACAACGGGTTCAAGCACGAATAGCCACGGTAATTTGCAGATCAACTATTCTGCCAATGGAAGTGTCGATTACGCTGGCGATAAGGATTGGTATGCAATAACGCTGAATGCTGGTGTGACCTATCTTTTGCGTGGCCAAACGGTTGCTGATGTCGAAACTCGACTGGCTGATCCTGTGTTACGTCTTTACAGTGCTAACGGCCAATATTTGGCATTTAACAATAATCTATCTGATGATCCAGAAGGCGTTGGATATGATGCTGGCCTGCGAAAAAATGATGCGCTGATTATTTATACACCATCGACAACGTCAACATACTATGTCGAGGTAGGCGGTGCGAATAATACGGTGGGTCAGTATCAAGTATCTGTTAAAGCATTGGATGATGCGCCAGGTAACACCTCAACAAGTCAAAAGGTCATTGTTAATAACCAGGCCATTAGTGGTTTTGTTGAAGTGGCGGGTGATCAGGACTGGTATGGTGTTTATCTCACGGCAGGCGTAACTTACGAGTTTGATGCAGATCAGGCGGCAAGTTCAGGACTGACTAATCCATATCTGTCTTTGCGTGATTTTACCGGGGGCAAGCTTAGTTCAAATGACGATACGAATGGCGTGAATGCGTACATTCGCTTCACAGCAACGACAACAGGTTTGCATTACCTTGCAGTTGAAGATGCTGGTAATGGGACTGGTCAGTACAGGCTGTCGGCGAAAGCATATGATGATTATGCCAATGGCATCAGTACATTAGGTGTGATTGCACTAAGTAATCGTACTTCTGGCACCGGGAGTGGTGGTGCCACGGGTCGTATCGACTATGGTGGCGATACGGATTACTTCCAGATCACATTACAGGCTGGTGATATCTATACGATCAGAGTCCAAGGGGCGAATGTCGATAATGGTTTGACACTGGTTAATTCGCGATTGATGGGTGTTTATGATGAATCAGGCAATTTCATAGGTCAGTCCGGCAATGATGATTTTGGCAATGGCCGTGATGCTGTACTGACATTTCATGCAACATCCAGTGGTACATATTACCTGGCAGTAGCAGGTTCCTCGTTGAACGATGTTGGCTCTTATCAGGTTATCGTTGATCGTCAAACGCCCGAGGATATTCTTGCAACAACAGCTACAACGGCAGATTTAATGCTTGGTGCGTCTCGTGCTAGTACCATTGAATCGGTTACAGATGTGGATTGGTATCGTGTCCAACTTACTAAAGACTCAACGTATGTGATTGATATGGTTGGCGATGTAACCAGTCAGATGATGCTGTCTGATGCATGGTTTAAGGGTGTCTATGATGCATCCGGAAATTTGATTGCCTCTACTTCTAACAATAACTATGGCGCATCACAGAACAGCCGGATGGTTTTTACTGCGACAGCATCGGGCACATATTATCTTGCTGCCGGCAGTAATGATGGATCTGTAGGCGATTATCGTATAGCAATTAATTCACTATCACAGGTAGTGAGCGATGATGCAGGAGAGTCAACAGCCTTAGGTGCGCATGGCACTATTAGCCTAGTTAATGGGCTGGGTACCGTAAATGGATCGATTGATTATGCGCGTGATGTAGATTGGCAGGCTGTTCAGTTGGTTCAAGGGAAGTCCTATGAAATTACCGTGCGTGGTGCCGCTAGTGGTATGGGGACGCTCTTGGATCCGCGTTTGAACGGCATCTATGACAATAGCGGAAAATTGATTGTCGGCACGGGTGCTGATTCGGGTGATGGTGGCGTTGATGTGAGAACTCGATTTACGGCTACGGCCGATGCCACCTATTACCTAGCAGTTGCCGGTACGGCCGATTTGACCGGAAGCTACCGGGTTGAAGTTAAGCCGACTTTAATGACTGACGAAGTGGAAGCCAACATCAATACGAAGGCGGTCTTGGCTGTTGGTGGCAACTTCGAAAATCAGATTGAAACAGTTGGTGATGTAGATTGGGTCAAAATCCATCTGGATTCCAACCAGCATTACACCCTTATGTTGCAAGGTGTGGATGGCTCGATGGGGCGGCTGGAAAAGCCGGCAATGCTCGCATTGGTAGACGGCACAGGACGTAGTATCGGAAAGATGCGATACGTTGATAATGCACAATACACTGCCAAAGGCTGGGTTATAGCAGCTCGCGAGGCTTCAACGGCATATGAATGGGATTCGTCTGATTTGCCTGCTGGTGACTACTATATTCAGGTAGGTGCCTATGCTGGAAGCACAGGGGCCTATTCGTTACGGGTTAATGCATCCCCGATGACTGTTACAGAGCAGCAATATATATCATTTGGTCCGACGTTATCCAGTGTTAATGGTACTACGCTACCGAGCAACTATTACCGGGACGGTCATACGGTTATCACTGATCCTGCTCAAATAACATCGAAATTTAGTATGGCATATGACAGCAATTTAACGCTGACGTTTGCCAACGTGGTTGATGGTAGTGCAAACGTCAGAATTCTCAAGGGGGCTGGCAACATACGTCTTGTCGGCACAAGCAGCGTGATCTCGATCGATGTAAACAGCGATCAGGTTATGGTTACTGGAAATATCGTCACGATTAATCCGAAGGTTGATCTTAATCCATCCGATACCTATTCATTGCTGATCGACAAAGGGGCATTTACTGATGGCGCAGGCAACGCATTCGGCGGCCTTGGGATTGAGCGTCAGGTTTATTATTTGACCCAAACCACTGTTAATGGCGGTGTTGTCACTGATAGCGGATTCAAGTCGTTCGTAGATCCGAGTGAGCTGGTATTCAGTACAGGTGCGACTGCGACTGCGACTGCTGCTTCGGCGAAGGCTGCCTGGATACTCATGGTTTATATGGATGCTGACAATGAGTTGGAGTCGCAGGCACTGGCTGATCTTCAGGAGATGGCTAGTGTGAGCTTGCCCGACAACGTCAAGCTGATTGTCAAGCTTGATCGTGCTGCAGGCTATAGTTCGCAAAGTTTTGCGGGTAGCAACGAGACGGGAACGGCAACTTACCAGTTGACAGCTTCTGGCTGGACGAAGATCTCCAGTATTACGGAAGACAATATGGGTGATCCTGCGACATTGTCGAGCTTTATTAGTAGTACCAAGTCGGCCTATGCAGCAAATAATTATGGGCTGATCATTTGGGGGCCGGGTGGCGGCATTTACGGCACTGCCTGGGACCAAAGCAGCGCCATGGATAACTTGACCGTTGCCGAACTTAAAACCGCATTGACCAATGGCCTTGGTACAGACAAATTGAAGGTTCTAGCCTTTGACTCGAGCCTGATGGGTTTGCAGGAAGTGCTGCACGCTGTAAAAGACTCAACTGGCGTGCTGGTGGCCTCAGAAGATCTGATCCCGTCAACTGGTCTGGCATATGGTCCATTGTTGCAACGCCTAGCCATGAACCCGACGATGACGGCCAATGAATTGGCTATGAATATCGTCAATACCTATGCAGATCAGAACGCGGGTGGTCTTACAACCACCATGGCAGCATTTTCGACTGCTTACTGGCAGCAGCTGACATCCCAGTTAGAAACATTTGCAAACTACGCGCTAACCAAAACCGCGATGACCCAAGAGGATTGGGTCATTCTGGTTGATGCTTTGTCGGCAGTCAGCAGTGGCCCAACACATGACGTAACACGAGATTACTATCATGATCTACGTGACTTTATGAACTATGTAAAGGAACATAGTGCAGAAGGTAGTCCGTTGCTTGGTCCGGCACAAATGATCATGGATTTGCTGGACTATTACGTTACGATTGCATCTGTTACAGGGGATAGCGGCAGCATCGGCTTAGGCATTTATTCGCCTAACGGTACGGGTGTTACATCTACATATGCAGCCAGCGCATTCTCCATGCTTGGCGCAGGATCATTGACCTCTGGCTTTGCGCCAGACTGGGACGATATGATTAATCGTTTACAGCACAACACAACGAATAATGCACCTAGCAATTTATTGATTACCCCAGTGGTTTCAACACGTGCGGCTGGTCATGTGCTAGAGCTGCAAAATAAAACAGCGGGGTACAAGCTCACAGACGATTTGAAAGTTGCCTCTGTAAATTACACAGATGACATCTGGATTGCTGGGAATCAATATGTGCTAACTGGCACTGATTCTGCTTATTTTAAAATCGTCGATAGTGCACTTTATCTCAAGCGTGGAACCCCGTTGTTCTACGTAGACCCGAATAACGCAGACCACCAATACAGCGTTACTATTCAAATCAAAGATAAATCTTTGACAACACTTGGGGCTAATAGTACGCAGTCCTACGCGGTTGTCATTGATCATCTGGATGTCGCCGCACCACTTATCACTTCAGCGAAGCAAGTTTTGGTTAATAGTAGTGTTGGGACTGGTACGGTTTATACATTGACGGCGACCGATGATGTTGATAGCACTTTAATTTATAGCCTGCAAACAGGCGGAAACTCAAACCTATTTAATTTGAATTCGCAAGGTCAATTATCATTCAAGCAAGCCCCGAATAACGGTAAATATAATCTGGCTTTGCTTGCGGCCGATTCGGCCGGCAATGAAAATGTGCAAAATATAACGGTTAATGTTTGGTCTGCATCAGTTGGACCTATTGTGACAAGTGCAACCCCAGCCGATGACCTTACTAAGGTAGCCCTGAATGATAATATTTCGTTAACTTTCAACGAGAACATTGTTCGTGGCAATGGGGCTATTGTGTTGAAAACTCTTGCGGGAACTATTGTTGAAACCTTCGCAGAAAATTGTGTCAGCATTAGCGGGAATATGCTCACGATTGACCCTACTGCGCAATTATTAAACGATACGACTTATATTGTAGAGTTGGCACAAGGCGCGGTGCTAGATACAAGCGCTAATCAGTATTTATCAGGCGCTGTCCTAGATTACAACTTTAAAACTGTCAGCTCGATTGCTGGTGTCGCGACATCTGCTAACGATATAAGCTCGCCTGTGCTCATCGCCACTGAAGCCCCTTCCACCCTACCGGTAGCTATTGATGGCACTATTTCAATTGATTTCAATGAAGCTGTTCAACGTGGCAGCGGTTATGTGCTTTTGAAAAATAGTGATGACGTGGTTGTCGACACAATTGATGTTGCGAGTAATTCTCTGAGCTTCAATGGAAGTACGCTCACGATTGCCCCCGCTATTTTGATGAATAAAGGCAATCATTACACGCTAGAGCTACAGGCCGGCACTGTGCACGATGCAGCTGGGAATGACAATGCGGGTGCTTCCTATAGATTTACAACAGAAAATTCCGGAACCTTTCACATCGTTGCTGATTACAAAGATATATCGATTGCAAACAAGGATTTAACTGTCGCTGGTAATACTGTCATGCAATACGTTAAAGCAGCATTTGATTATGCTGCTATCGTTTGGGAAAGCGTCATCATTCATAGCCCCGGTATTAATACGTTTAAAATTTCAGTCAAGATTGATGATGCACTGGATTCTCTCGGGAAGGGGGGGCCCACAAGAACGGATTCTGGGTTGCCATCTGAAGGGCAGATTATTCTCAACACAAGCAACCTCGATTATGTCAAGTCAGAGAGTTTCAAAGCGATGGTGGTTCACGAGGTAGGCCATACGTTGGGCATGGGTACCATGTGGGGTTATTACGGCCTTAACGCTGTGTTCGGTGAATATACGGGTGTCGAAGCGCTGAAAGTTTATCAAGCGTGGAATAATGATAATACCTTGACTTATGTGCCTCTTGAGGTAAGTGGTGGCAGCGGGACGGCTAATTCGCATTGGCGTGAATCACTTTTCGGCGAAGAAGTAATGACTGGATATCAGTCATCCTCCAGTGAAACCACTCAGCTTTCCGCGTTGACGGTTGCAGCTCTAATGGATCTAGGGTATGTCGTAGATAAGTCCCAGGCTAGTTCAAGCTATCACATGGCTGGTTTGACGCCTACGCCAGCACTAGATGTCCTGAATTCGACTACCCCTTCAATGCAACAAACTTTTTATGTGATTTAAGAAAAGTAGGCAGTAATGAAACAATTGAATTCATCGAAGAAAACGATGCAAGTTTATTTTGCGATGGCATCGGGGGGGGATGCTGCCTATACGGCAGTGAACATCGACTTCCTGAAAAATACGAGTTACGACGCTGCGCAACCACAGCCTTGGGAAGATTTCCTGCCATAGATGCTGCTTTCCTTGGCGCAAACAGGGCCTTCCAATCTGGTGGTCACGGCATTGACTTTTGCTCGAGCCAGCGTTCACGTTGCTGAAATCACTTCGGCCATCAATGGGGATCAATTGACAGATGATCTGAAGCTGGCGACGTTGAGTTACGCCGACGATGCATGGCGAAACTTCCATGATTATGTCTTGAATGGTGCCGATTCGGCACTCCAGTACACGGGCGCGCAAGTACACAAGGTGTATCAACAATGAATGACCGCTCGTTCAACTATGTTTCCTTCGAAATCGAAGGCTGTAGTCCATGAACTCGAAGGAGTAGCAATGATAAAAACAGCACAAAAAAATCAAACAGAGAACATTGTTGAATCGGCATCGCAAGTTGATTTAGGTGCGCTGGAAATATCTAAGCGAATTAGCAGGACTAAATCGAAATCTACGGCTGCGTTTACTAGTGCTCCTATAATTACCGCTAAAAATAAAAAAGAAATTCCTGAAAATCTGGAGATTTTTGGTGTAAATGAATCGATTGAACAAGAAATCTCACAACAGTTTCAAGAGTCTGAGAAAAAATTAATTGGTAGCGATAGGTCTTCGAAGAGTGATATTTTCATTGCTCAATCAAGTTCTGCTAACGACTGGGTTAAGTTCAATGCGAAAGAAGTGAATGACGAACATCAGCCTAGCGTTAACATTCACGGGGAAAGTAATTCTTGGATCAAATACCCGTTATCCAAGCCTGAAGTAATCGTAATTGAAAAAGAAAGTATCACTCCATTTGAGCCTTCTCAAATGACCCACTCTGAGAGTCGCGGTTTATTTGAGTCACCTGCATCAGCATATAACTTTAAATTTCTTGGTGCTGCTGCGGGCCTTAGCTTGGCTCTCGGTATTGGTAGTTCTTCAGGTGGTGGTTCAACTGGAACTGCGCCAAATTATCAATCTACGACAGTAAACGGTGTTGGTGGTGTTGCCGGATCTGCAAATCTTGTTATAAATTTTGATCGCCTCATAGATTCGGCTCACTTACCTCCCATATGGGCATTCAAAGTCACGGTAAATGGCGTGCCAAATGACGTTTCAGCTATCGGTGCTTCGGGCAATTCAATCACATTGACTCTGCAAGATGCACTTCCTTCTGGCTATCAATCAATCGGAATTTCTTACGTTGATCCAACTGCAGGTGATGATGCAAATGCAATCCAAGATTCAACGGGTGTTGATGCTTCTAATTTCTCAATTATTTCGGGTGTAGTTATTGATGGCTACATCAGTGGTGCCAAGGTGTATGTTGATACAAATAGTGATGGGATTGGAACTTCTTCGGATTACTACGTGGGAGTTACGGATTCCACTGGAAGATTTTTTCTATCCAACAACATACCTAAAGGAAACATTGTTGTTAGTGGCGGAGTCAACACAGATACGGGGTTAAGCAACACATTGATACTTAAGACACCTGTCCCAACAGACTTGTCAAAAGCATTTGTGATTAACCCACTAACCACGCTTGTGACATCTATGGTCGATGACTCAAGTCTTAACCTTACGTTGTCTCAAGCTAAAAGCAAGGTTGTTGCCGCGCTAAATATTACTTTGCCTACGGGTGTTGATGTGTTTTCGTATGACCCCATTTTCTATGGTGATGCCAATTCACAAAAAATCTCAGCCCAAATTGCATCGGTTGTTTCATTAGCAACTAACGGTCAAAGTGCGCAGCAGGCACAAGTAAATACACAAAAGATTTTTGAGAATATAGCAACGCAAATTACATCCGCAACTAGTGGATCGAATGCAACTGTCGTTCAATTGCAGAGTGTTATCGGCAGCTTATTGCTAGGGACAAGTGTTGTATCTGATGCGACATCGATCGCCATATCACTCGCCTCCATTGATAGCGCTACAACATTGGCGGGAATCACGTCTGCTCAATCGCAAATATTCAACAACGTAATACAACAGGACACTACAGCGCCGAGTGCCCCAGTATTCACCACAAGTACGGGAACGATTAACAGCGCTACCCCAACAATCGCAGGCACTGCAGAAGCCAATAGCACAGTGTCAATTTATGATGGCTCGACACTTCTTGGAGCGGTCACAGCAAATAGCAGTGGTGTGTTCAGTTACGCGTCTACAAGTGCGCTAAGTCAAGCAGCTCATGCCATCACAGCCAAAGCAACTGATGTGGCTGGAAATATATCTGCAGCATCAACTGTCATCACGTTGACCGTGGACACTACAGCACCTAGTGCGCCAGTGATCACCACAAGTACCGCAACGATAAATAGTACGACCCCAACCATCTCGGGTACTGCAGAAGCCAGCAGTACGGTGTCAATCTATGACGGATCGACACTGCTTGGAACTGCAGTAGCAAACGGAAGTGGGGCGTTTAGTTATACGCCCACAAGTGCGCTAAGCCAAGCAGCTCATGCCATCACAGCCAAAGCAACTGATGTGGCTGGAAATATATCTGCAGCATCAACTGTCATCACGTTGACCGTGGACACTACAGCACCTAATGCGCCAGTGATCAGCACGAGTACGGCAACGGTTAATAGCACAACGCCAACAGTCGCAGGTACAGCAGAGGCCGACAGTACAGTATCAATTTATGACGGCTCTACCTTGCTCGGTACTACAACGGCAAATGGCAGTGGCGCATTCAGTTACACGTCTTCTGCACTAAGTCAGTCAGCGCACAGCATTACGGCCAAAGCAACCGATGCGGCAGGGAATGCATCTGCTGCATCTACAGCTATCACGTTGACTGTTGCTGTATCAGCGTCTACAGATCAAATAGCGCCAACTCTTGCTGCGCCACCCCCTTTGGCTGGTGCCACCAATGTAAACGTAAATACCAACATCGTCTTGACATTCAGTGAGGCAGTTCAAGCTGGAACAGGCAATATCATCATTAGCGATGGAAGTGGTGATGTAAGAACTATTTCGGTCACTGATGCAACTCAGGTCAGCTTCTCCGGAAATGTCGTCACGATTAACCCTATCGACTCATTATGGTTAAGCACGCAGTCATCGACTGGTTCCGGAACGACAAATACGATTTTGAATCGCACCTATTCTGTACAAATGGCAGCGGGTGTTTTTAAAGATACTTCGAATAATGCCTTTGCAGGCATAGCTAATGCCACAACATTAAGTTTTACGATAGCATCATCAAATGTAACAACCATTCAAATAGCGGGTGACTCTTCTAATCGCATTGATATGGTTGTCATTGGCGATGGCTATCGTGCGTCGGAAATCGCGGCGGGTAAGCTCAGTACAGACGTTCAAAGCCTCGTTTCTTATTTTTTCAAGAAAGGCGATATATCCCAGCCTTTTGGAAGATACGTTTTATATTTCAACATATCTGCAATTGAAGTTGCATCTGTTGATTCTGGAATTGACCTGCATATTGGTGGTTCCGTCAATGTTAATACAGCACTAGATGGTCAGCAACTCTCGCTTGATCGTTTGTTGTCTGTTTCAAGTTCAAAGGCTGAGGCAGTTGCAGCTTCTGCATTAACTGGCACGGGTGTGACTGCTGATCTTCGAGTTGCTTCTGTGAACTCCAATGTTTACGGTGGTGCAGGGGGGGCATGGGCTACGTATTCTGGTGGTGGAATGGAAGTGGCCTTGCATGAAGTTGGGCACAGTTACGCAGCTCTTGCAGACGAGTACATTGATCCCAATGTCGTGTCAGGCGCCTCGTCATATTCAGGCTCCACAGATTTTGGAAAAGCAAACGTCACAATCAATTCCCAAGCACTAACCTGGGCGCCGTGGCTGGGAAAATACCAACCAGGAATCGGTGTGATTGGGGCCTATCAAGGGGCGAACTATTACGCGAATGGTGTCTATCGCCCATCGGTAGATTCGAAGATGAGAGATATCGGGAACAATTTTGATTTTGTCACACGAGAAAAATTTGTCCTCTCTTTTTATCAGAACGTGCACCCACTAGATTTCTACAGTGGTAGTGATACACGCAATGTGTCTATCAGTGCTTTGCCAATAGATCCAACATTGATTGATCTAACTTGGACCGTCGATGGTGTTGTACAAAGTTTCAATGGCAGCGTATTCGACTTATCCACGTTATCAATAGGCTCACACACCGTAAACCTAACCGCGCAAGACAATACAGGTTGGATTCGTCCTGGCTATATGAACCAAGCGACGCAGACGCAAACCTGGACCCTCAATTCACAAAGTGCAGTGGACCTTCCTGCTGGAAACAATACTTACACCGCCAATTCAAATGGATGGATCAAAGGCAGCTCTGGTAATGACACCATCACTGGTACAGCTGCTAACGACAGGCTAGAAGGTGGTGCAGGCAATGATGCGCTCAATGGTGGAGACGGAGATGATGTCCTCATCGGAGGGGATGGGACAAATGTGTTGGATGGTGGAACAGGTGTAAACACTGTTTCGTATGAAGGCGTGGCGACTCCTGTCACCGTAAGTCTGTCAATATCAGGGTCACAACAAACAACATTGACCAGCTCAGACACGCTACTTAACATTCAAAATTTGATTGGAGGAAGCGGTGCTGATTCACTCACGGGTGATGATTCGGCAAACTATCTGCAAGGCCTCGCTGGTAATGACGCTCTCAAAGGTGGGGTTGGAAATAACATTTTGGATGGAGGCGATGGAAACGATACGCTAGAAGCCGGTAATGGCAATAATCGAATTTATGGCGGTGCTGGCGATGACTCAATTACTGTAGGAAACGGCAATAACTTAATCTATGGAGACGATGGAAATGACACCATCATCGCAGGCAACGGGGATAACCGAATCTTTGGCGGTGCTGGAAACGATCAAATCACGGTAGCTGGTGGCTCCAATTCCATTAATGTTGGTATCGGCAATGACATTGTCAATGGTGGAGCGGGTAATGATGTCATTCAAGGTGGGGCAGGTACAAACACCCTTAACGGTGGCGGTGGGGTAAATACGCTTTCATACGAGGAAGCGACTGTCAACCTAAGCGTCTCTTTAGCAGTTTCTGTCGCACAAACAACTGGATATTCAATCGATGCCATCAGCAATTTTCAAAATTTAATTGGCGGCTCTGGTAACGATACGTTGACTGGGAATGCATCTGCCAATACGCTTCAGGGCGGTTTGGGCAATGATCTTCTTGTTGGTGGTGCTGGTGACGATATTTATGTCGGTGGCGGCGGTAGTGATACGGTAAGTTTTGTAGGTGCAACCCAAGGTGTGGTAGCAACCCTCTTGCCAGTTAACCCTACGATTGATTACACAACTGACAAAGCGATTGGCTTAGCAACTGGTGAAGGTACGGATACGCTTTGGCAAATCTCGAATTTGATCGGATCACAGTACGGAGATCAATTAACTGGTGATGGTTTTGCAAATACTCTCAATGGGGGTGGTGGCCGTGATGTATTGACAGGAGGAGGTGGCGCTGATACTTTCATTCTTTCCTCTCCAATAGGTCAATCAACGACAAGCACGATTTCATATATGGGCTCTGGGCTTGTTGATCCATCAATTCCATCTAAGTTCTATATCCCATTTGATGGAAGTCTTATTGGAGGAAGTTTTTCCTTTGTGATTACTGACCCTTGGGGTTATGGTGTTGGACCATATCAGGGCGGATATTTAAATAAAGCCACAATATCTGGATCTTCTACAGATGGAACCTTAGCAAGTTTAGTTGCATCATTTAAGCTTGATTCTGATTACAGCTTAATGGATTACACAATTGATTTAGGAGACGCCAACCACAGCAATGCGATAGCGGTTACATTCAAAAGTGTAGGTAGTGTCAGTATGAATGTAAATTTGACCTCCTCTGGCATAAGCTTTCCAACAATAACGGACTTCTTGTCCGGAACTGATTGCATCGATTTGTCATCATCAATCTTTTCGAGCTTAGGAACCGTTGGGTCTTTGGACACTACAAAGCTATGTATGGGGTCTGCCGCTCAAAGTTCAGCAGATCGAATTATTTATAACGCTGCATCTGGAGTTATTAGCTATGACGCAGACGGTACAGGAGCTAGTGCCGCAATGGTAATTGCAGTTTTATCAAATAAACCTCAAACATTAAGTGCGAGCGATTTCGTTGTGATTTAAAAAGTCTACGGAAGTATCTGGAATGTGAGTATCAAAAAATCCCGTTCATAAGAAATTATCTGGCATGGATTGATGCACTTGTTACGCATCGCTTCAATGCTAGATCAATGTTATCAACTCAGGAAACGATGACTTCAATCTGATCCTGGTCTACGACGTCAGCTGTTGTGATCGAGGTCAAGTTCGCTCTGAGGAATATTGGGGCAAGCTGAATGTTTATATATTTAATATACGAATGCTTGCTGGTTTTGTTGACCGGATAAGTTTGCCCTTTAGGGTAGTAGTACAGAGACGTTTGCATAGACATACTTATATGACGACGTTCATGGCTTGTTAAATTTTGTCCAAAAATACAATAATTTTATTATCTTTTAATATTTTAGTATTCTTCATGCCAAGAGCGCTTTATGCTTTGACTCTTGAAGAGACGATTAAAGCCACCGTTTCAACACATCCTGCCATTCAAAGTCAGCTGGCTCAGTTAGATGCCTCTCTGTCGGATGTTCAGACGGCTCGACAACAGTTTTATCCCACACCTTCTGTCTCGGTCGAACAAGTCAGCAGTTCAGCAGGTGATTGGCAATACGGGCAAAAGTCCACGGTTCAGGCATACCGTTTGCAGCAACCTCTGTGGACGGGGGGGCGGTTGACGGCCGGCTTGGACAAAGCGCAGGCCAATTCAAAAGTTGCTAGCGAAAACGTGAACGATGTACGGCAGCAAATGGCCTTTCGGGCAGTGCAAACCTGGTCTGAGTGGTATCTCGCATTCATGAGAGTCAAAGCTCAACAGCAAAGTGTCACAACGCACGAGCGGTTAATGGGGGTTGTGAAACGCCGGGTTGCCGAAGGTGCAATGGCAACCTCCGAATTAAGTCTGACGCAATCACGTCTGGACCAAGCGATTGCCCAACAGCAATCCTTTTCAGCGCAGCAGAGGGTCGCTAGGCTGAAAGTCTCACAGTTAATTGGTCGTAGTCTCGATGCGGAAGATATTCCTGAGTTGGTGAATTTGACGGTTCAATGTCGGCGGGACTCTTTGATTGAACGAGCTATAGAGGCATCTGCCGCACTTGGAAAGATCAAGGCCCAACAAGAATCTATGAATTTTGAACTAAAAGAGCGTCAGGCAGAACTATCGCCCGATGTTTATATGAGATTGGAAAGGCAAAGAACTCCAACTCAATCTGGCACCGTCATGTCAACATTTGATCGTGTATATGTCGGATTTTCCAGCCGTTTTGGTGCGGGCATGTCCAATCTGACTGCTATTGAAAGCCTAGAAAAAAAGCGAAACGCACTTGCCGCAGAGTACGAGGCAGCACAGCGTAGCCTGCTGGAAGCCGTCCAGTCCGAGCAAGAACAGCTGGAGTCCACCGCCGCTAGGTTGCCTTTGTTACGCAACGCCATGGAGGGCTCAAACCAGACGGCACAAGCCTGGGACAGACAGTTTCTGGCGGGACGACGTGCATGGATTGAAGTTATGAACGCGGCACGCGAGATGGCGCAGGCGGAGATTGATTTCGGTGACGCCAAGGTATCACAAATCAGCTCGCAATGGCGCATGGGCATTTATTGCGGTGAATTACAAGACATGTTGATGGCTTCAGATCAAGGCCTTGCGCGGGAGGCCTCTAAATGAAAATTAAATTGTTTGCCTCACTCATGAAGTTGGCTCAATTGCAAGGTCAGGCGATAGACCGAGTTGCAGTGCACAGTGCAGTCACAGAACTGGACGATGCCGTTGTGACAGAGCCTTCGCTGGTCATGGAAGCACTGGTTAAAACACTGCAATTGCCAGCGCTGAAATGGCTTGTAGATGAAAAGCAGTTGCGCAGCAACATGCCTTGCCTAGTTTACAAAGAAGGCGACGGCTATGGCTTGCTCAGAGGTCAGACCGCTGTCGGCGAATGGTTGACCGAATGGTTCGATCCTCATCAGCAAAAATGGACCGAACAAGCTTTGCCCTCGGTCAGTCGCCTGAAGGCTGTTAAGGTCCAAATGGCCAAGCCTTATGAGACAGTCAAAAGCCCTGTCTTTAAGCTGATCAAAGATCGAGTTTATCAAGAGCGAAAAAGCCTGATCGAAATTGTCGTGGGCGGCATGATGATCAACCTACTTGCTCTGGGTACCTCGATGTACAGCATGCAGGTCTATGACCGTGTTGTTCCCACTGGCGCAAGCCAAACTCTGCTGGCACTCACTTTGGGAGTTGTGATTGCCATGTTTTTTGAGCTGTTGCTTAAATTCATTAAGTCCAATCTGAATGAACGATTGGTTGACGCGGTGGATGCCGAATTGGCTCGTACGGTCTATACGCGCTTCTTGGCCGTTCGGCTGGATCAGTTGCCCAGCAGTGTTGGGGCGCTAGCAGGCCAGCTCAAGGGCTACGAAACTGTGCGTGGTTTTCTGTCTTCGGTGCCTGCTCAGCTGCTCATTGACTTGCCTTTTGTCATTTTGTACATACTGGTTATCGTGGCACTGGGCGGCTGGATTAGTGCGATCCCGCTGGCGTTTCTGGGTGTTTCTCTTGCACTTGGCTTGGCTTATCGCCGGAAACTTGAAACGCTGACGCTCAAGGCTACCAACGCCAGTAACCTGAAAACAGGCTTGTTAGTTGAGACGGTTGAAGGTGCAGAAACCATCAAGTCTGGACAAGGCGGCTGGCGCATGCTGATGCGCTGGCTGCATACGACTGACGACGCCCGCCAATCCGAATTGGACATGCGGCATGTCAGCGAGCACTCCCAATACTGGATCGCCATACTGCACCAATTGTCATACGTCATGATGGTTGCTGCAGGTGCCATGAGCATCTCGCGTGGCGAGCTCACCATGGGCAGCCTGATCGCCTGTACCATTTTATCGGGGCGCATTCTGGGGCCAATCGGCACCATTCCCTCCATGCTAGTTCAATGGGGCCACAGTCGCGCAGCATTGCAAAGCCTAGACCGCTTGTGGCAGCTGCAGGATGACCATCATGGCGTTGAGCACCCTGTAGTGCTTGAGCGCATTCAAGGTCGCTACGAGTTTGAAAATGTGGAAGCCTCTTATGGCAGCAACAGGGCCCTGAATATCCCCAAGTTGCTCATTCAGTCGGGAGAGAAAGTAGCTGTTTTGGGCTCGGTGGGCTCTGGAAAGACCACTTTGTTGCGATTGCTCAGTGGTATGTACAAGCCACAAAAAGGAACTGTCAAACTCGATGGTGTGGATCTTTCAATGATCTCCAAACCCGTGCTAGCCGAATCTATCGGTTTCCTGCAGCAAGAAGGCCGCTTGTTTTCGGGCACGCTGCGCGACAACCTGGTGCTCGGTTTGATCGATCCGGGTGACCAAGTCTTGCTTGAGGTCGCCCAAATGACAGGTTTGCAGCAAGCCGTTCTGGCTGCAAATCAGCAGGGTCTGCAGCAACCCATCACAGAAGGCGGTCAAGGCCTCTCTGGGGGGCAAAAACAATTGACCAATCTGACGCGCGTCTTTTTGCGCAAGCCGCGCATCTGGTTGCTCGATGAGCCGACCGCATCGCTGGATCGGAACCTGGAGCTGACCGTGCTGCGGGCATTGATCAGCACGCTCAAGCCACAAGACACTTTGGTGCTGGTCACGCATAAGCCAGAACTTTTGGCGTTGGTGGATCGCATCATCGTTGTAGCCAATCACCAAATCGCTCTTGATGGCCCTAAAGCCCAAGTGTTACAACACCTACACAACGCCGCAACGCAACAAGCTAATACACAAGATGGTCAGCCATCTGCTGTCGTGCAGCAGTCCCCAGTAGGAGAGGGGGCATGAAAAAACTCAAAAATCTCAGCGTCATCTGGGTGGCGCTTTTGTTCCTGATCACTTTTGTGCTCTGGGCTGCATTTCATGAACTAGATCAGACTGTGCGTGCAACGGGACAAATTGTACCTGGCACTCATACCCAGGTTATCCAGGTGGCTGACGGCGGAGTACTCGAAAAACTGCTTGTGCAAGAGGGGCAAGTAGTTAAGGCCGGCCAAGTACTTGCTGTTCTTGAAAAAGAACGAGCCAACGCAGGTGTCGAAGAAGGGCGCGCTAAGGTTGCACTGCTGCAATCAGCACTGATCCGTGCACGTGCAGAAGCGGTCCAACAAGAGCCAAATTTCAAATCGATCCCATCGCGTTATGCAGAGTTCGTTGTCGAACAGCACGCCCTCTACAAGCAGCGTTTAACAGGCCTGCGCGAAGACCTGAACAGTCTGATAGAGGCGTTGGATTTGGCCCAAAAAGAGCTAGTCATTAACGAAAGGCTGATGGAAACTGGTGATATCAGTATGCTCGAACTGATGCGTGCCAAACGACAAGTGGCAGACATCAAAGGTCGAATCAGCGCCGTCAAAAACAAATACCTGCAAGACGCACGACAAGAAGCCGCCAAATTGCAGGATGAACTGTCATCACAAGGGTTCAAGCTTGATGAACGTCAGAGCGTTCTCGACCATGCCGAACTGATTTCTCCAGTGGATGGAGTTGTCAAGTCTTTGCGCATGAACACCCTTGGCGGCGTTTTGCGCGCAGGTGATGAACTGATGCAAATTTCTCCGACTAATGTCGACTTGCTTCTTGAGTTAAAGGTCATGCCTGCAGACATTGGGCAGCTGGGTCTTGGTCTGCCTGCTTCCATCAAGATCGATGCTTTTGATTACACCATCTACGGTTCTCTAGATGGCAAGCTCGAATACATCAGCTCCGACACCCTGTCAGAGCAAGGCCCTAACGGTCAGGTCACATCAACCTACAAAGCACGGGTCAGCTTCAATGCTAAGCAGGCTAACGCCAAACTAAATCTGTACGAACTTAAGCCCGGTATGACGGCGTCGGTCGATATCCAGACCGGTAGCCGTAGCGTACTGACGTATTTGCTAAAACCCATTTCCAAAGCATTCCAAGGCGCTGCTACGCAACGTTGATGTTTAAGACGAAATAGCCATGACAAAAACTCTAAATCAAGTGCCAACCAACAGCCAAGAACTGCCTGCCAAGACTGCGCAACTTGCGAAAGATCAACTCTTCCTCAAGTCATCGGCTGATGTTGCCTCTCCGGTAGTGCGCAAAGCTGCAGCTAAAGAAACATCGCAAAACAAAGAGAAGCGGAAAAACGATCTGGAGCAGCAAGTCAATCAAGAGTCATCGGTGTCTGAAAGTACCACGCTCGTTACAGAAGGTGATTTTTCTCAAAGTGGTATTGCTACGGGGCACCCCTTATTGCTGTCGCAAGTCGACCCCAATGTGCTAATTGAAATTCCATCTGGTGTGACTACGAATGTGTCTGCTGGCACCATTCCGATAGGGGCTGAAGTAGGCTTGCCAGTGGACACTGCACCCAGTGCTGCAGTTAGCGGGATTTCCTCCACACTGGGGGACTTCATGCCCTTTGTGGTGCCTGTGACTACAGCAATGGTTTTCGCAGGGCACCAGCAGACTGGCGGCTCAGGGGCTTCCACCTCTAGCGCTGCAGCTGTCCCGGTTTACAAAAGTTTGTCTGTAAACAGCAACGGTGGACAGCCAGGCGCTGCGACCCTTGTGCTCACCTATGACAAAGCGTTGGATGTCACCCATCTACCACTGGCCAGCGCTTTCAAAGTGCAAATCAACGGCGTGGAAAATCCGGTCCAGCCCGCAGTAGTGGTCAGCGGGGATACCGTCACGCTGAAGCTGACCAACGCGGTGGCTGCGGGTAGTATGTCTCTATCGGTGGATTACACCGACCCAACCACCGGCGATGACGCTAACGCCATCCAAGACTCCTACGGCAATGATGCCGCCACACTCTCGCTGGTCTCCGGCGTAGTGGCTGATGGCTATATCCGTGGCGCCAGCGTGTACATCGACACAAACAACGACGGCCAGGCGACATCAGCCGACTACTTCGTCGGTGAAACTGACGCGGCAGGTCGCTTCTTCATTTCCAAAAGCGCACCTCTGGGAAAGCTGTTGGTGGTGGGCGGTGTCAACATCGACACCGGCTTGAACAACACTATGACGCTCAAGGCGCCAACTCCTGACTTGACCAAACCCCTGGTCATCAACCCGTTGACCACCGTGATCACCTCGCTGGTGTCCACCACCGTTACTGCCGCCCAAGCTGCAGCCCAGGTGGCTGTCGCATTGGGTTTGAATCTGCCTGCAGGCGAAGACCTACTCAGCATTGATCCGATCTCTGCTGCCCAAGACCAGACCACTGCCGGCATTTTTGGTTTAGCTGCGCAAAAGGCGGCAGCAATGATCGCCAGTATTGTGACCCTGGCCAGCAGCGACACTAGCGCCACCGCTGCCACATCGGACAAGGTGATCGATAACTTGGCTACTGTGCTCAAGACGGCCGCCAACGCTGCCATGCCGGCCGCCGTCAACCTCGCTGATAACAGCATCCTAGATACGGTGCTCAGTGGCGCGATTAGTACAATCGCTGCCACCAGTCTGACTGGATCGAGTGGCACCCTGGCCAACGCAGTCAGGGCCATCAGCGCCGCGAACAGCCTTGATGGCGTGTCGTCGGCACAATCGCAGTTCCTAGCCAGAATTGTTCCAGACGCGCCCACTAGCCTTGTGGCAGCGTTAACGACAAACGATGCCACGCCTGAGGTACGTGTCAACCTCAATGTCAGCAGTCTCGATGGCAAGGCCGCAGTCATGGGCGATGTGGTGGAACTCTACGAGGGCAGCACGATGCTCGCCAGCACCACCTTGAGCGCTTCGGACATTGCCAATGGCTACGTGCTGATTTCTCCCGATGCCAGTAAGGCCTTGATGAACGATGGTGCCCACAGCCTGACTGCCAAGGTCAAGGACAACGCCAGCATACCCAACGAAAGTGCCCTAGCCCACGTCACGCTCTCGCTGGACACCACGTCGCCGAACATCGTGAGCGCAGCAACCAGTTCAGACGGAGCCAAGGTCATCCTAACCTACAACGAGCCTCTGAGCGCCACCACAGTCGCGACCAGTGCATTTACGGTGAAGGTGGGTGATAGCCCACGCACCGTCAATTTGGTTTCGGTCAGCGGCAGCACAATTTCTCTGACACTGGACAGTGCTGTGACCAATGGCCAGACGGTGACGGTGGCGTACACCGACCCCACTGCTGGCGACGATGTCAATGCTTTGCAGGATGCCTCAGGTAACGATGCGCTGACTCTGGCCAGTACGCCAGTAAGCAATAGCACAGCCGCGCCTGCCCCTCCCCTTTATTGGATCAGCTCGCTGGTTGCCGACAATTTTGTGGCGCCGACGCAGAAGATTTATCTCTATTTTCCGACGAATCAGCCTGATGCTCCCTTGCCATCAAACACTGGTTTGGCCAGTCCGGTGTGGTCTGCGTTTACACCGGCAGAGGCCAGCTACACCGCAAACCTGCTTGAGAGCTACGTTTCTTCTGTGCTCAATATTAGCTTCGAGGTGGTGAATTCGTCGGAAGTGCAGGTCGACGGGCCGACAGTCAGTTTTCAGAAGGTCTCCACCAATGGACTTGCTGGTACGACTATCAGCTTTGGGGGAGGCAATGCTGCGGTATACATCAAGAGCGGGAGCGATGTCGCAGAAGTGGGCCCCAACATTGGCGTGGTGTTGTTGCACGAGTTCGGTCATGCGTTGGGCTTGCAGCACCCGCAAGCGACTGGATTGGCTGTGTCTACGGTCACATCAACGCATTTGTCGAGTGCAGAAGACAGTGGCTACAACACGCTGATGAGCTACAACTTCGTTGCTGGGGTCGATGGCACACAGTACCAGCCTTTTGACTTGGCGGCGCTGCAGAAAGTTTATGGCGTGTCGCCAACCGGACGAACCGGTAACGACACTTATGTCATCAGTGCAGCAGACGCCAGCCTGATCTGGGATGGTGACGGGATAGACACGGTGGACGCCAGTGCGCAAACTGCCAGCCTCACTTTTTCCCTAATGCCTGGGGAATGGAATTACTTCGGCAGTGCCAGATCTAGCCTGATCACCAACCCGGGCCAGAGCTCGATCAATTTCGGTACAAAGATTGAAAACCTGATCGGTGGTTCAGGCAGCGATGTGTTGACTGGAAACGACCTGAACAACCGCATCGAAGGCCGCGATGGTAACGACCAGATCAGTGGCGGTGCTGGTGACGACCGCCTGATCGGAGGAGCCGGTAACGACACGATCGAGGGCGGATTAGGTACGGACGCAACCGTATTTAACTTGGCACGTTCCCAGTACACCATCATGACTTCAGGCGATGGCTATCAGATCGTTTCCAAATCAGGCACAGAAGGCACGGATGTGGTCACGGGTGTGGAGTATTTCCACTTCGCTGATGGCATTTACACCGCAGCTGCACTGATCTCCGGCAGTCCCATTGCCAATCAGACGCCGCAAGGCGGTGTCACCCTAACTGGCACTCCGAAGCAGGGACAGACCCTGACGATGGCACACAATCTGTCCGATGCAGACGGTTTGGGCACGGTCGGCTTTCAGTGGCTGGCCGATGGCGCACCAATTCGTGATGCCACCAGTTCGCAACTGGTACTGACCGAAGCGCAGGTGGGCCATGTCATCACGGCGCGTGCCAGCTACATGGACGGTAAGGGATCTCTGGAAAACGTCCTGAGTTCGCCCACAGAGGTGGTGGCCAATGTCGATGATCCGGGCAGTGTTTCCATTTATGGTGCCACCCAGGTGGGCCTGACTGTGGTGGCGAAAGTATCTGACCCTGATGGCGTGGCCGCCAGAACGTACCAGTGGGCCGCCGATGGCGTAGACATTGCCGGTGCCACAGGGGCCGAGTTTGTGCCTTTGTCTGCACAGGCCAATAAAGCTCTGACAGTCAAGGTGACTTATACAGACGGCAATGGCACCACATCCACGCTGACCAGTAACCCTACGGGCAGTGTCATGGATTATGCCAACGATGCCACGCCGATCAACCATACTGCCGCGACAGGGAACTGGACAGAAATCAAAGGCCCACTATCGAAAACAGGCGATCCCAACAAGATCTATATGTTGTTTGGGGGCGAGGGCGTCGATTACATTTACGGTGCCGACGTCTCTGATGTCATGCTCGGTTTGGGTGGTAACGACAATCTCTCCACGCGTGCGTTCGATGGTTATTCGGACTATCCCAACACCATCGACGGCGGTGCTGGCAACGACACTATCTGGGGTGATCGCGGCAATGACGTGATTTTTGGCGGGTCTGGAAATGATTTCATCGAAGGCGATCGGGGCGCAGATGTTATCTATGGTGGTGAGGGTGATGACAGGCTGTTTGGCGCCATCGATATCAGTCCCGGCACCAAAGTGAGTTCCGAATTGCTGGCCTCACCCAATAACGATGATTACTTCACCAACTATATTGACGGTGGATCCGGCAACGACTGGATTGGTGGCCGAAAGGGCAACGACATCCTAGTTGGTGGTGCTGGTAACGACACCATCGACGGGCAAGGGGTGAATGACCTGGATACTGCGGTCTATTCTCTGGCGCGGTCCAAGTACGTCGTGGTGAAAGCCGGAGAGTTCTTCCGCATCGCCGATACCACGGGTACGGATGGGGTCGACCTGGTGAAAAACGTGGAGCGCTTCCAGTTCTCCGATGGCGTGGTCCTGGTCGATGATCTTTTGCAAGGCAATCTGAACGTCAACCACGCGGCGACCGGAACGGTGGCCATCTCTGGTTCGGCCGTGTCTGGTCAGGTGTTGACTGCGTCACAGACCCTGGACGACCTAGATGGCGTGGGGACCGTGTCCTGGCAGTGGTTCGCAGGTGAAGCCGCCATCACTGGCGCCAGCAGCAGCAATTTTACTTTGACGGATGCGCAAATTGGATCGCAAGTGTCGGTCCGGGCGAGCTACACGGACCTGCGAGGCTACAGCGAAGCCGTATCCAGTGCGCCGACGCAGGCGGTTGCCGCGTTATCTGCAGTACCGGATGCGCCTTCGGAACCGCCCCCTGCTTGGGCCATTGCAGGCACTGACGGAGCCGATGCATTGAACGGTACGGCGGGCAGCGATGTCCTGTACGGTCTAGGTGGTAAAGACACCATTTGGGGCAATGAAGGCAACGACAAGCTTTCGGGCGGTGTCGATAACGACACCTTGTACGGGGGCGTTGGCAATGACATGCTCTGGGGCGGGGCAGGCGACGATTCGTTGATTGACAGTCAGGGACAAGACGCCCTGTATGGAGGCGATGGCAATGACATCCTGCGAACCAGTGCCATCTATGCGGGAAGCGACTCGTCCGACCTGCTTGGGGACTTGCTGAATGGAGGTCTGGGGGACGATACCTTGGAGGGAGGTCGGGGTTGCGACACCTTGATCGGTGGGGACGGCATCGACACGTTCAAGTTTGCCTCGCCACTTAGCGGAACTGCTCAGCTCACTGTCAATGGAAGCTTGGTATCTACGCCTTTTCAGAACAAGGATGTGATCACCGATTTTGTATCTGGAACTGACAAGATCGCACTGTCTGTGGCCGTTTTTACCGGGTTGACTTCCGGTCAAGCATTGCCGTTAACAGCGCTCGAGATGTCCGCAACTGCAAGCACTAGTCAGCACCGCATCCTGTACGACGCCAGTACTGGCGACTTGGCCTTTGATCGGGACGGAAACGGTGCGACTTATGCAAGCGCTGTTTTTGCAACACTGCAAAACAAGCCTGCCACACTGAGGGTGGTCGACTTCGTTTTGATTCCATGATCAATAGTAGTCAACATGATTTTTTCACACCAAGCGCTGATGCAAAGCGAAAGAAGCATTGCAGTTGAAGACTGCATACATGAGAATTGCAACCCCTCCAAACGAGATGTGAGAAAACACGTTGTGCTGACCAATAGCAGGACGCGGGCCATACTCTTAGCGAGCCAGGTGAAGGGCTTTGATCATGAAGCCGCAGGCCAATGTGATCATGGTGATCGACAAATTCTCGACTGGTATTTTCCGGGCATGACAGGCGTTGCGATAGCAAGCAGCGTTTTGAATGGTAATCTGGCCAGTAGCCTGCAGTTGTCACGCCACCCTCGGTTGCCGTGAATTGATAGTTGCCCCTCTTATGGACCACCTTGAACAGACGCCAGTCTTGATTGTGAAGGAATGAATATGCTGTTTGATTACTCCACTGCATATTTCATAGCGGGGCTCACCCACATCTTTATCCCCTTGCTGATCTGGTGGTTGCTGTCGCAGCAGAAAAATCCGCAAATTGTTTGGTGGAGTCTGGGAGGCCTGTCTTTTGGCATGGCTACGTTGTGGGTGCCCATGAACTATGCGGTGCCTCAACCTATTTACGGTGCAATATCAGCCCTGCTATTTGTCGTTGGATTTCAACTGAAGGCTCGCACGCTGTGGTCTTTTTTGGAAACGAATTGGAGCCGCCGCTATTGGTTGACCACCCTCGTTGCGTATGTTCTGGTCGCCGTGGTACTTGCGGCACAAAAGTCATTGATTTACAGCCAATTGTTCACGGTGCTCACTCATCTGATATTTTATGGCTACTTGGCCTGGCTGGCCTGGAGGATCTACCGTAAGCTTGGACAGCGGAGTGCCCTCGGTATTTGCTCAAGCTATGCAGCCGTGGTCATTTTGCTGATTACAGTCCTCACCCAGGGGCTGTTAGGCCATCAGGACTCTTGGAAAACCGGCGCATCGTTTGCGGTGCTGATCATGGCGGGTATTCTGATCGTCTTCGTGAATCACATCGCTTTTATGGGAATGGTCCTTGAGAGGCGGCTTCGTATCCAGTCCCAAAAATCTCCCCCTATTGCTGAAGTCACGTCCGATAGCGGTGTGATCGAGCGTCTGTTCTGGAACGCAGAACGTGAGAGGGTTTTGGCAGGGATGGCCCGAAGAGTTGTTCATGAAATCAACCAGCCCCTTACAAGCCTGTCATCGACTGTCAGCTTGATGCAACGAGCTCTTCGTGATGACCGTTGGGCTGAGGTCCATGGGGCTGATTTGATTGATCGAATGGATACAAGTCTCAAGCAGGCCAGTCACGTGGTCAGCCAGATTCGTCTTTTAGCCAAAGGTACGGCGATGAATGTCCGGCCGATCGACTTGAACGCCTTGGTGCAGGAGTCGGTCGATCTGATGAATCTGCCCAAAAACCAGATTCATTTCGAACCAACCACTGATTGGTCAGGGGATTTCAGGTTGAGAGGTAACCGTTTGGAACTCTTGCAGGTGCTTGTCAATCTGTTGCGCAATGCGATGCAGGCCGCTGACAGCCAGGCCAGGGTTCCGGAGATTAGGATTAGTTTGCTGCGAGACGATGCGCAGGTATGCATTGTGTTGACAGACAACGGCCCCGGATTTGACAAAGAAATTTGGCCTAAGCTTGGCCGTGAAATTTTTTCTACAAAAATGGATGGCATGGGCATAGGGCTTTGGATCAGCAAAGACATCATTGAAGCCCATTCGGGACAGCTATTTTTTCAAAATCTCAATGATGCCCAAGGGGCCCAAGTCAAAGTATGCTTGCCCTTGTCACTTGAGGACTGAAAATGGAGATCTTCAGAAAAATCATCACCGTGCACGACGAGCAGGAGGCCAAGCGCGCGCTATTGGGTTTGGTCAGTGTGGTTGATGACGATGCTGCAGTGCGGCAATCCTTGCGTCTTCTGATTGAATACGAAGGCTTTAAATGTAATACCTACGCATCTGTGACCGAATTCATCGAAGAAAGTATGCGGCTACGGTTTCCGGGGCCTCGATGCATCTTGAGCGACATGTACATGCCTGATTTAAATGGGCTTCATTTGCAAGAAGCCCTCAAAGAAAGCTCCGATCAACCCATTGTGTTCATGAGTGGCATGGGTGTGTTAGAGCATGCGGTGCAGGCATTTCGCAGAGGGGCTGTTCATTTTCTCAGTAAGCCCATCAATGATGATGAGTTGTTTATGGCAATTCAGGAGGCGCTTAGCATCAGCTCGCGGCTTCAGCAAGCCCGATCGCTCAAAAAATCACTTAACGAGCGAGCGGCCAAGCTGACCCCTCGTGAAAGGGAGTTGGCACAGCTCTTACCAGAGGGTTTGGCGATCAGGGAAATGGCCGATGCCATGAATGTATCGGATCGAGCCATTAAGCTCTATAAGAAAAATTTGATGGAAAAACTCGAAATCAAGTCGGTTTACGAGTTGGTCACGTTCAAGAGCAATGGGCTGATCTGAACATTCGCAACGTCTTGGATTCCTGCATTACGCATGCTAGGCTGCAAGACGTGAAGCAGCTTAATCGTTTCAGGCCCGAACAGCCCCAACACAACCCCAGCATGGCGGTCCCGTTGCCACAAACAACAAACGACAGACTAATTATTGTCCGTTGGGAGCAACATTTGGCTGAGCTGCTTTAATCCGACAGTTACAAGTACAAAAAGGCTGGAAGCATGTTGGTCGATATCTCGCCCGTGACTACGGTTCAGGGTGACTGGCTCGAGCCTGTCATGATGATTGACACTAAGTTGATGAGGGCCATAAATGGTCTAAATTCTCGCTTTGGGCGAGGAACAATTAAGTCGAGTGGAGGCTACTTGCGAGGGGAGTGGGGCATGCGACAAGAGTGAAAATCGCCTGACACCACCTCAGACTGGGTGCAAGTGCCTGCCGCATAATTTTTAATGTTGATGATCGTTATTTAGAAGCTAGAGCAGTTTGAATGCATTGAAATAATTTCTCTTGCTTGCTCCAATCAGCAGGAAAAGTATTTCGTGTCAACCACTGCATGGTCAAACCATTTGGCTGAGCACCATTCAGAATACTTTCAACAATCTTTGGCGAAAGCAGAGAAAGCCTAAGCCTCTCATTTACGGTGCTTGCCTCTAGCCCCTCTCTCTGAGCGATATCCGACCCGCTGGCTGCAACACCCATATCAATAAGTTTCGCCCAATAAAAAGCTTGGGCAACAGAATTGATGAGGGGTGTATTGATCGCAGTTTCATCCGTTTGTTTTTTAATCGCAGAACCATTGGCAGGAAGAACAACTTTCCGTCCCCCGCGTTGCCTAAATCTAAGCGGTGAATGTCTGTCTATACCGAACTCATCAACCGAAGCTTTGGTTTCTTGCATGGATGGCTCCTTAGGCAAGTTCGACCTGCGGGACTTGTGATTGCATCGCTTTCACAACCGCTCCCAGTCCCTCAAACCGCATCTGTACCTCTATCCCATTTGGTTTAACAACCACCCGTTTGATGAGCGCGTGGATGATCTCTGTTTTCATCTTTGTAAAAAACTGATCCCAGATGCTTGCCGTGTGTCGCAGGATCAAGACCACTGCCTGAGGTTCATCAATGCTTGGGTTGATCTTTTGGATTTCGGACCAGTACTTGTCCACCATGCGTTCGCTGCGCAGGTATTCCAGAAGCTTTTCCGTCACTGCATCTTCAAGCATGGCAGCCTGGTAGTTCCATGACTGAGCAGCCTCTGCACCCTTGTGCATCTTTTTGTTGATGACGTAGTAACGGTAAACCTTGCCGTTGGGCTTCTTGGTTGCCATCGGGATCAACAAGTCACCATCTTGGGTATACGCAATGCCTCGGAGCAAGAAATCGTTGCGATTTTTCTTCTCCCATGTGTTTCTACAACGTTGGCGGTTGTCCACCGACAAAATCGCATGGGTTCGCTCCCACGTGATTGGGTCAATTAAGCCCTCGTGCTGTGCGGGGAAGCTTTCTCCCTTATGCGAGATCTCACCGATGTAGGTGCGGTTGTGCAGGATTTTGTAAATGCTCTGCTTGCAAAAAGCCTTTTTACGCTTGGTCTGAATACCCTGTTCGTTGAGCTCTTTGACGATCTTGGTGGTGGATTTCTCCGCAATGAATTGCTCAAAGATGCGTTGCACCAGCTCAGCCTCTTGGGGCTCTATGTGCAGAGCTCGGTTTTCAACACGGTAGCCAAGCGGGACAGAGCCTCCCATCCACATGCCTTTGCGCTTGGATGCGGCAATCTTGTCTCGGATGCGCTCTCCCGTGACCTCTCGTTCAAACTGTGCAAATGACAACAAGACGTTGAGCATCAGCCGTCCCATGGAGGTGGCCGAATTGATCTGCTGGGTCACCGAGCTAAAACTCACCATATGGTTGTCAAACACCTCGACCATCTTGGCAAAGTCAGCCAACGAACGTGACAAGCGATCGATCTTGTAGACCACCACGATGTCAATCTTCCCGGCTTGGATGTCTTTGAGCAGGCGCTTCAAACCGGGGCGTTCCATGTTGCCACCCGAGAACCCTGGGTCTTCGTAAAAGTCTGGCACCAGCTCCCAGCCTTCTGTTTTTTGGCTGGCCACGTAGGCAATGCCTGCCTCGCGTTGGGCATCAATGGAGTTAAATGATTGGTCCAGTCGTTCGTCGGAGGAGACGCGGCAATAAACGGCGCAGCGTTTGCGTGTGATGGTGTTCATTTGGAGTTACCTTGTTTTAAGCCGAAAAAGAGGGGCCCTGACCATTGGGTCCCTGTGATTTGTTTTGCAATTGCGGACAGCGATTTGAATTTGTGGCCATCAAATTCAAAACGACCATCCATGGCGACGGTGACGTGATAGTCCTTGCCGTCAAACTCTCGAATCAAAACGGTTCCCGGCAGTAGGGTGGTGGTGAGGTGCTTGCTGGTTTTAATCTTGGAGAGTCGCTCACCGATGTCTTCGAGCAGATTGCGGGTCTTTGGGGGTACACCACCACCATCGGCGATTTCCTGAAGCCGATACGCTAGGCGCGATTCCAGTTGTTTGCGATGAGGATGTTTGGGACGATCTTTGAAGTGCTTGTCCCACAGCTCCCAAAACTCTGGCATGGGCAGTCTTGAGAGCAAATGCAGTTGATGGCCTACCTTGTTGGTCAAAGGCAATGCATCTTCTATTGCGATGTCGTCAGTCACGAGCGAACTCCTGTATTTGTTGAGGGGTTCGTATTGACGCTCTGGTGGGCAGATAAGTCCACAAACTCGTCTCTATCAGTCGCATAAATCTGACTCTTCGAGGCTTCAACTAGATCGTCTTTGGTCATGATCGCAGCGTGTGCAATGAGCTCCGTGACCTTGTCCAAGGTGAGGTGTTTGCTCTTTTCCAGCTGACCGTTTGAACGGGGGCGATAAACGATGACTTGGGCGGGAAGTTGTGGTGATTTCATGGCTAGGTTGGGTTTTGCTAAAACTGGCCTGAAATCGTAGGTCTGACTCCCTTAACGCGTAACTCTAGGTAACGGGGATAGGAGGAACAATGGGCTCGAAAGGCCCGTAAATAGGGACTGTGGGTTCGAACTTGGCTCAATTTCGGGGCTTGTAGCGATGGTTTTGACAGATTTTTCAAATACTGTATATTTATCCAGCAAAACCACAATTTAGACCGAAATTGGCACCACTCACAAGGGGGCCGATTGGGGTCGATTTCCCCAATAAAAACAAGAAGGAGACAACGTGAGTAAGCCACAGACTTACGCAGACATCTTGCTGTGTCTGCCCGTCGATGAGACGCTTAAAACATTCATGGTTCGTCATGACCTGCCCCTGCCTGAGGGGTGGAATTGGCAGGACAACATCAATACATCCCGAACACTGGTCAAGCTCATTCAGGGCTACTCCAACACAGTCAAACGCGATCGCATCATTGCGGGGCTGCACGCCAGTTCAACACTTGCGCATCCACTGGGCAAGCAGGCCATGTTTCAGGCAACGCATGACAAACCGAATGAACTGGTGGGGCTCATTGCCTGCAAGAACGATTTGCACCGCTCCTTCTGGCTCTACGTCAATCACCCCTCGTTGTTTGAGGCTGCGGCTGAGATTGAGTATCTGGACCAGCACAGTCAGCAAGCGCAGCAACATGACCTAGGGTTGCGCCGTGAGGTCAATCGTGATGAAGGGTCGATCGCGAACTTCTGCGATGCCATCAAAGTCTTCTACCAACGTGAGCTGGGCTGTGGCGAAGTGTGTGTGGTCAACGTGCTGGACCGTTCGCAGGGGACACAGCTGATCACGATTCACGCCAAAGATCTGGCGACTGCGCGTTTGGAATTCGAGGGCACGCAGTTGCAACGGCGTGTTGGCAGTCCAAACATTCACATGGTGTTGGAGTATTCGCAGATCACAGGCGTTGCACGAACCATCATTCGAGGTGGGGCGAAATATCACGCCATGTTGTGTGAGGCGTTTGCCACGCACATGTTGGGCGTCAGTGCCGAAGCCCATCGCATCCAACGTCCGGTTCTGGATCTCTCAAAGCTGCGCTTAGGGATGCAGATTCCACAGGCATTCGAGGATGGCTTTGTGGGGTTGCAAGTCAAGAGTTTGCATTTGCTCAGCCCCTGTGAGCGCCTGAAAATTGAATGCACAGCCAGTGGCTCCACAGACCGTCAATGCGTGACGGATTTGATTGGTGCGTATTTTCAGAATGAAAACCCACTCAGCCGTGGTTGGGAGATCCATGCTGCAACGCTGAATCTGTTTATGGCTCCTGCACAGGGAAAGTCACGCTGCCCACTTGTGAGCGTAGAGGTGACCAGCAAGGGACGTTTGAACTTGCACAAGTTCGATGAGAAGTTGCGTGCCCAGCTTGAGGGCTACCTTGTTCATCTCGAAATTCTTGAGCCTAAGCAAGCGCTGAATTTTTATGAAGCGGGAATAACGGGGAGTAGTCAGCCAATGAGCTTGTTCGAGTGAAGGAGCTCCGATGCCTGCGAATAAAAAAGCGATGGCTTTGGCTTCGTTGCTCCTGACCCGTGGTGGGTATTCCTATGAGCGCTCGATCCCCAAAGCACAGATAACGGGGCTCAAGATTCTGAGTGAGCTCAAGGCAGTTGTACCTGGGCCATTTGATTCGCGTTTTGCGAGTTGCTCGTTTTGTGGGTTGCACCGAGGCCCTGTGTTTCGGTGCGATGGCGAGATGCTCGTGCAGTGTCCAGACTGCGGCCCCTATAAGGTGGATCTGTCCGAGCAACGTAATTGGGCAATTGACACCGAATGGATGATCAGGAAACTCCGAGCGGCATTGAGCATTCCTGCGCACATTGCTGTCGAAAAACTTCACGAAGGGGTGTGGCAGATTGGGGTCTACAAGAAACGAGCAGTATTGCTGGCTCAACGCATTGAGCTAGTTGCGGCCAATGCGTTGCATCTGTTTCACGGTAAAACACCTCGCCCTGACAGCTGGGTGATCACGCCACGACCGCTAGGTCGAACCTCATTGGACCCACTCTCTGGCACCGCAACCTGGTGGCATCTTGAAGATCGCTTTGTGATTCATGGCAATGGCCTGCGGCTTGTGGGTGAGGGGAGTGATGATTTTGATCTTGCGGTTGAGCCTAAATCGGCTGCGGTGCATGGGCCATTCTCAGAGACCTTTGAATGGGTTCATATGCCGGAGTGGTCAAGTGAGCCTGTTCGCTTGACTGCGGCGCAAGCGGCAATCTTTTCGGTGCTCTGGCGGTACCGGGGGCAGCCGCAGACAGCTGAAACGATCATGATTAAGGCCCATTTGTCGAGCGACAAGTTGATTGATGTGTTCAAGGTTAAGGCCGCGAACAAAGGTGACCCCACATACGAAGGCCCCTTGCACGCCTATGAAGCGCTAGTGATACGCAATCGTCGACTAGGGCTGTACTCCCTAAGAGGCTAGTCGTACTGGCTTAAATCGTCTAGCCTTTGGTCTCGAAATCGCCAAATGGATCAAACACTCTTTTGTTCTCTCAAGTGATTGATCAGAAGTCGAGCCATTTGTCTTGCACTAATGAGATGGTTTTTCTTGAGTGTTACGAGTAACTTAACTGTGTCATCAAGCTTCACATCATCTCCAGATTCTCGGGTAACTGCTTCCGCCCAATCGTCTAATCCGGATCGTTTGAATTGAATGTGTTTAGACAGAGCAAATTGTTTGACAAAGTTGCTCACATTCTTTTTGGGTAGCTCATCTAAATCCTCGGGAAGCATAGGCCGATTTTTTATCTGAGCATCAAAATTGAAAACACGTTTCTAGTTCAGCCTGATCTTCCGCAGACAGGCCAAGTCGCTTGGCTTTTTGTCGCCATGTGCTCAATACCTTTTGCAAACGCTCGAGGTCTGCGTGTGCTTGGGCAGGCGTTACACGATAAAGCTCTGCTGTGCTGAGGACCGTGTCTAGATCTGGCTCTGTGCTGGCGTCATCTATCGCCAATATGTGGCTGTCTTTTTTCGTCGATGGGTTCATGTCATAGGCTGGTGCCAGCCGCCACCCGTTTGGTTCTCGAATGAAGCCATGGTTGCGCAGATGATCATCTCGATTGGCCACGCTTACGTTGAACAACACACGACGGAACAACTCCCGCAGGTCTTCTGCCAGCTTGTCCTCAACACCGCTTTTGTTAGCAATGAATTCGGCTAGGTCGAGGTAAGAAGATTCTTCGCTGTCGCTGCGACCTAAGGCAGCCATCGCGGATGTGAAGAATCGTCGGCGTCCGTTTTCTCGATCAAAACGACGCGTTATGAAGGTGTGATAACCCGAACCTACTTTTTCCAGCCGAGCCGGAGCAATGTTCAGCTTGAAATCATCAGCGAGTTGATGCAAGAGCATTTCACGCAAAGCCCAATCGTGATCATCATCAGCCCCAGGAAACTTGGCTATCCACAGATGGCCTTGCTTGTCCTGCAAGTTCGCCTTTGGTCTGGCACCACCCAGAGATGCACCAGGAGCGACCAGTACCCGCAGCCACTGCTGCAAGAGGTCCAGATCTTCTACTTTTTTTCGGGTGAGTTCCAAGGCTACGGCTTGCAGTTCTCCAATGTGTGTCAACGCGGGCGCCGACAAGGCCTCGTTGGCTAGGCAGCCACCCTCTACAAATGAAGGAAGCTGGCCCTTGTTGAGTTGTCGATCGCTTTGCAGGGCAGAAAAACGTAGCGCTCCCATGCGCGTTGCGTCTTGAACGCCAAGAAAGAAATCCCAAGCGCGTAGTTCTCGACGTGCACGACCCTGTTGTTTGGCTTCCACTACTTCGCGACGCTTCATCAGCGTTTGGCCCCAGCGGTCTGGACAACTGTCCAAAAAGATGCCGAAGTTGGAGTCTTTGGGGTGAAAGTTACCACTAGCCAAGGACAACTCAGGGTCGAGTGCGAACGCTGCTGGGTTTTTTAGCCACAAGGGGGAGTATTCAAACCGTACGGACTCGCGGCCCACTCGATGCAGCCGCCCCAGATGGGCAAGCGACCCAAACGCGGGGTCATCTAGCCAAACCTCCAAGCCCTCGGGCAACTGGTCTAGTGACTCTGTTTTTGATGCGGTGCTCATTTCGAGTCCTCTTCCTTGCCATTTTCTGTTGCAGTGACGGGGGCGAAGATGAGAACCTTGCGTTTGGGTGCCCGTCGCGGTACCGCCAACCCAGCATCCTGAAGGCGACGACCCACTGGGTCTTCTGCTGCGAGGAGTGCGAGGTCTTTTTCTAGGCCAAGCACGGTCAAAACACGCAGGTAGGTGCCCAAGGTTACCGCTGGGTCACCTTTCTCAACCTTGTTTAGCGTGGGGCGTGACACCTCTGTTCGTTCGGCTACTTGTGACACCGAGAGCCGACGACGCAAACGTGCTTCGCGCAGTCGAAGGCCCAGATCGCGTAACAGGCGCGACTGGGGAGGGTAGAGGGAAGGTGCTTTGGATGGCATAACGGAAACCATTATGCGCTATTCAGTTATATTTTGTCAAAAATAATTTCTCTTATGAGTTGTCTGTATTTAGGATGAACGTTGATGTGGCCACCTACATGGAGCCATTTTGCGATTGGCGAACTGGAGTTTTCGCACAAGTTCACCAATCAGTTCCTTATCAGTTCTCCATTGATTTCCTGAAATAGAGCCGTTGTCCCTCTACTGAATCAAAGGAGTAAATATGCGGTCTGCAACATCTGCCCGAACCGGGCGCACTTCCCCCCTTGGCATACCTGGTCAAGAAGCCATGCCTGCCGAGCGAATGGTTTTTACCGAAGCCGATTTGGCCTCCCGTTGGGGCATGAGTCCCAAAACCCTGCAACGCTGGCGAACCGAAGGTCGTGGTCCCCACTACCTGAAGCTTGGCAAGCGCGTGACCTACACGATCAATGCAATTGAGGCGTACGAGAACTTCGTGCAACACATCTCAACTTCTCAACGTGTCGCAAGCTAAGGAGCCAAAGATGAATCACCTCCAACTCCACCAGGCTGCTTTGCCTGACCTCTCGGCCAACCAAATCAGCCGACTCCCCAAAGACCAACTGGCTCAGTTCAGCCATGCGGTGCAAGAACTCCATGACTGGACCATCCAGATGCGTGGTCGTATCAACCGTGGGCTTGAACAACGCTACGACGAACAAATCCGACAAGCCAATAGCTTTGGCGAAGAAGAGTCAGCGCGTTTTCGAATTGATGACGGTGACTTGCAGATTGATGTCTCGCAGCCTAAAGAGATCGTCTGGGACCAAGAGCACCTCACCCAAATCGCTGATCGCATGGTCGCAGCAGGAGATCGTGTGCAGGACTTCATGGAAGTTCACTTGTCAGTGTCTGAAGAGGACTATGCCAAGTGGCATCCACTGCTTCGTGCTGCTTTCCAGCCTGCGCGCCAAGAGCTTGTCACCGAGCCCCAATTCAAGATTCGTTGGGTCGGCGAAGTACAGCTTTGAACCAACTCTTTTTGAGTCAACCCCTCATTCACACATTCATTGGATTTACACATGTACCCAGAACAACACACCCACAGCGCTCCCAGCAGCTGGAACGATTTCAACGACGCCGAAGCCCAACAAAGTGGCTTCGACCTGATTCCCAAAGGCACCCAAGCCGTGGTGCGCATGACCATCAAACCCGGTGGCTACGACGAACCCGATCGCGGATGGACGGGAGGCTATGCAACTGCTTCACATGAAACAGGAGCGGTCTTCCTGTCATGCGAGTTTGTCGTGCTGCACGGCCAGTTTGCAAAACGCAAGATCTGGAGCAATGTGGGCTTGCACTCCAACAAGGGACCCACATGGGGGCAAATGGGGCGCAGCTTTATCAAGGCGGTGCTCAACAGCTCACGCAACATCCACCCGGATGACAACTCACCAGAGGCGGCGCATGCACGACAAATCCGAGGCTTTGCAGAACTTGATGGTGTGGAGTTTCCGGCACGCATCGGCGTCGAAAAAGACGGCAAGGGTGAATTGCGCAACATCATCCGCATGGTGATTGAGCCTGACCACAAAGACTATGCCGATCTGATCTTGGCCAAGGCGCAAGCAGCCGGGCATGGCGGATCAAATGGTGGCGCACCCGCTGCGGCTGTCCCCGTGTCACACGTTCCGCCTGCTAACTTGCCTCCATCGAACTACCCACCCACTGGGTACTCCACCCAAACGCGCGTGCCCAGCACGCAGGGACGTCCTTCATGGGCGCAGTGAACAAAGCCCTGACACATGGTGAGCAAACACGCAGTCATGAAGTGTTGGGTGTGTGCACGGCAGGCAAGAGGCTTCGGTCATGTGGACATTCGATTCAAGGTGGGGCGTGCTGCACGCTACCCCGTAGATTGGGTGTTTTGTTCGATGCGCTGCCAGCGGTGTTTTCACAAACTCTACGAAGCTGGCGTGCGTTTGCTCAACCGTGGCGATGCGCGCACCTCAGTGAAGGAGGGAGAAGTGATTGATCCTTCCGAAGCTGAGTTGGCCGCAATGCGTCGTTGCCTCAAACCTTTGGGCGAGGCTGCGAACGAAGTGGGCATGGACCGCGCGCTGAGCACTTACTCACAAGAGGAGGCTTTGCTTCTGATCAATGCAGTTGTCACCACCTATGTCGAAGCGATGGTGCAAGCGCATGAGGCAAGCAAGTACCCACCTTTGCGAATGCTTGGCCAAGAGTCCTACGGCTAGAAACGCAACCCAAACGCAGCACTAGCTGCTGCGCTTTTTCCAATTTTTAAACCTGATGCTGACCGTGCCAACGGTCAGCAGGGAGAGCTTTTGCCATGACAAATCTAATACCCCGAAACCCAAACGCCAGTGCGAACTTCGAAACCATGCTCTCGTCAGAGCAAGCGGCGGTCGCATTCAATCTGCCGTTTTACTTTTTCCGCAATCCCTACAAGCGCAAGAAGCTTCAAATTCCGCATTACTACATCAACAAGCTCGTCCGCTATCGCTTGAAAGAGTTGCGGGTTTGGCATGCGCAACTCGGTGAGCTGTTGGCTGCGCAAGCAAAGGAAGCACAAGACCAACTTGCCTCTGAAGCATCACGCCAGTCTCAAGGAGGGGAGGCCGCGCATGCTTGATTTCAACGACCCTGCCCAAGAGGCATTTCGCAAAACCAATGCATCCAAACCGGATGCCAATCGAGAAAAAGACGACATCCGACAAGCCTTGCTCGAACGCTTGAGCACACTCGTTGCTGAGATCTGGCCAGCAGGTAAACGCCGCAACACCAAGTACCTAGTGGGCGATGTGATGGGCGGCCCAGGCGACAGCTTGGAGTTGCTCCTCACTGGTCCCAAGGCCGGACTATGGACTGACCGCGCAACAGGTGAGGGTGGTGACATCTTCGACTTGATTGCGCGTCACTACCAACTCAACATCCAGACGCATTTCCCCGATGTGCTCAAACGCGCCAAGGACTTACTTGGGCGAGTGAATTCACTGCCGCAGCGTCCCCCAAGTAAAGACAAAGTCAAAACACCTGCAGTCGATGAACTTGGACCTGCGACTGCCAAGTGGGACTACCAAGATGCATCAGGCAAGCTGATTGCAGTGGTCTACCGCTACGACCCAGAGCCTGGCAAGAAAGAGTTTCGTCCGTGGGACGTGAAGCGTCGCAAGATGGCTCCACCTGACCCTCGTCCCTTGTTCAACCAGCCCGGCATTTCGTACGCCGAACGAATCGTTTTGGTCGAAGGTGAGAAGTGCGCGCAAGCACTCATTGAGTTGGGCGTGTGCGCTACAACGGCTATGCACGGTGCCAATGCACCAGTGGATAAAACGGACTGGACGCCACTTGCAGGCAAGCATGTACTCATCTGGCCTGACCGCGATAAGCCCGGCTGGGACTATGCAGACCGAGCGTCTCAAGCGATCCTGTTGGCAGGGGCTCTGAGCTGCGCCATCCTCCAACCCCCAGAAGAAAAACCTGAAGGGTGGGATGTCGCCGATGCGCGCGTCGAAGGTTTTGATGTCACAGGTTTTCTCGCCGCTGGCGATCGCATGCCTGTCGTACGCCAAGCTGATGAGAGCATGGCCGCAGACATCGTGGATGGTTTGGACTACACCACAGAGGATGGTTTGGCCATGGCGTTCACGCGCCAGTTTGGTGAGGACTGGCGATATTGCTCACCATGGGGTAAGTGGCTGGTTTGGAATGGCGTGCGTTGGAACGTTGATAAGTCGCTCTACGTGCATCACTTGAGTCGAACAATTTGTCGTGCCGCGTCCTACAAGGCAGACACATCTAGGCTTAAGACCCGCTTGGCCAGCTCGGGGACCATGTCTGCGATTGAGCGCATCGTTCGTACCGATCCACGCCACAGCGCAACGGTTGAAGAGTGGGATGCCGACCCTTGGTTGCTCAATACCCCTGGTGGAATCATTGACCTCAAAAGAGGTGGAATGGGGCCACACAGGCGCGATCGCCGTATGACCAAGGTCACCACAGCCACCCCCAAAGGTGAGAGCCCTGTGTGGGTTGATTTCCTTGAGAACGTGACGGGTGGTGACAAAGAGTTACAGCAGTACTTGCAGCGAGTGGTGGGTTACTGCCTCACGGGCGATATCAGCACGCACGCCTTGTTCTTCCTGTACGGCACAGGTGCAAACGGCAAGTCCGTGTTCGTCAACGTCATCTCCACGATCTTGGGTGATTACTCGGCTAATGCGCCCATGGACACGTTCATGGAGACGCGCACAGATCGTCACCCCACAGACCTAGCGGGTTTGCGTGGCGCACGTTTTGTTTCGGCCACAGAAACTGAGCAGGGCAGGCGCTGGAACGAATCCAAGATCAAGGCCATCACGGGTGGTGACTTGGTGACGGCTCGTCTGATGCACCAAGACTTCTTCACTTATCCACCTCAGTTCAAGTTGCTGATTGCGGGTAACCACAAGCCTGCCATTCGCAACATCGATGAGGCGATGCGTCGTCGCATGCACTTGATCCCTTTCACGATCACCGTGCCACCTGAGAAGCGTGACCCTTTGCTCACGGAGAAATTGTTGGCTGAACGTGACGGCATCCTCGCTTGGGCCCTTCAGGGTTGTTTGCTTTGGCAGCAACAGGGATTAAAGCAACCGCTCTCTGTGACCAGTGCAACGGACGAGTATTTCGAATCCGAAGACGCCATGGGACGTTGGATGGATGAACGCTGCAACTTGGGTGCAAACCACAAAGCCATGACCACGACCTTGTTCGCGGATTGGAAGCAGTGGGCCGAGGTCAATGGTGAATTCGCTGGTTCTCAACGCCGTTTTTCTGATGCGCTCATCACGCGACGTTTCGACAAGTGGCGTAACTCCAGTGGGGTACGTGGCTTTGTTGGTATTGACATCAAACAGCCCACCAATTTTTCAAATCGTGGCTACCCCTACAACGATAACTAGGAGATAAAAATGAAACTAAGGAATTCAAAAAACACTCTTCTGACGCTTCTGACACTACTTAACAGTAGTTCTATACGCGTATGTGTGTACGCGCATAAAGAGAAGGAGTGTTTTATTGCGTCAAATGCGTCAGAAGACGCATTTGCCTACCCATCGGCACATGGATATTTGACGATTGGAGGTGTTCAATGAACATTCCCCAACCGCACTATCCATCGCCCCTTGGGCGCATGCAAGCCAACCCCATGGACGTTGAAGCCACCAAGCGCCAAGGGTGGCGCGAGCAACACATCCTGGTCATCTCTGAGAGCGACACGCGTCTGAACTTCTTGGAGCGTCAACTCATTCGCAACATTGGTGAGCGGCTCTACGGGCAATCTCACCGTGCCCCATCAAACCCACCAAAGCGAGGCCAACATGGATGAGCTTTGGACGATTGATGTTGTGGCCGAGCGTTTCACGGAAGCGGCACGCACTGCGAGGCGATTGCCTCGAGTGACTGTGCAAGGCTACGTGAGCACTTGGCCAGTGGTCGCGCAAAGTGAACTAGAGGCATATCCCGATCGCGAGAGGCTTTATCGATTGCCGCCACCCAGTCCCAAGGACGTGGACCTGATGCTTGAGGTCATGCAGTGGGTGCAAGTGTTGGAGTTGGACGAGCGGCACTTGGTGTGGATGCGCGCCAAGCGATTCGACTGGCGAGAGATCGGTAAGCGCTTTGGGTGTGACCGCACCACAGCGTGGAGACGTTGGAAGCGCGACATGCAAGTCGTGACCGACAAGCTCAATGCCAAACCAAAGCCGATCGCAACAAAGTCGATCCCAATTCGGTCGTGAGTGTTCTAGCGTGATTTGAAGTGAGTAAGCGGCGCAGTTAAAGGGGGAGAGGAAATGCGCGGTTTATGAGCCCAAATCACGCTGCAACATTTCAGCGTTTTGAAGCTACATTTCTGTCTATGGTCGCGGCAGTTGTGAGTCAAGTGAACCCACACAGTGACCGTAAGTGGCTAAGTGAGTGAAAGTAAGTGACTCGTAGCGCGTGACCTCACGAATCCATGCGCCATCTCAGGCACAAAACGCCCAACCACTGGCGTCAATCAAGCCGAGTTACCCCCAACTTCCTGAATTCACGGGTCCTTCCGGGCGATAAACCTATGCGGGGGGCAAAGGCGCGAGATTTCGCTACCGACAGCCCTAAATTCGGGGTACGCAGTACGCACCGGGTACGCACCCTCGTGCACAGCTCAAGTGATTTGAACGTCGCCCCGCTTGACGTAGGTGTCCAACTTGTCGATTGGCAAAAAGACATTGACGCCATCTTCTTTGCGAACTTCCAGACATCCGTTTTGTTCTGGTCCCACGACCTCGTAGGTCCCTGCGGCTAGTGGTGCAAAACCTGCATCGCTTCCGTCTTTGAAATGTTGACGGGCTAAGACCCCGTTTATGACTTTTATCCGCACTGCAGCTTTTCGTTGTTGTTTGCGCAATTTTACTAAGGCCCCCATGACACCCGAGATCCGAATGATCGCGGTCGATACGCTCATCCCGTACGCCCGCAATGCCCGCACGCACAACGATGCGCAGGTCGCACAAATCGCAGCGTCCATTGCCGAGTACGGCTGGACCAACCCCATCCTCACAGACGGTGAGCGGGGCGTCATTGCAGGCCATGGTCGATTGATGGCTGCCAGAAAGCTGGGGTTGAACGAAGTGCCAGTCATCGAGTTGGCCCACCTGACCCCTGAGCAAAAGAAAGCGTACATCTTGGCCGACAACCGCATTGCGGAAAACGCAGGCTGGGATCAAGAGCTCTTGAAGCTTGAGCTAGCTGAGTTGCAAGCAGCCGACTATGACCTCTCGCTCATGGGCTTTACGGATCAAGAGATTGACGACTTGCTCAGTCCAGAAGATGAAGGCGGTGGTTTAACCGAGGATGATGCAATCCCAGAACCACCAGTAGATCCTGTTTCCAGACCTGGGGACTTGTGGATTCTCGGCAACCACCGCCTTCTTTGTGGTGACTCCACGGTGCTCTC
>Ga0228703_1000189_pt1 | contig 49661 bp, 77 predicted proteins | sample McNCre217_Aug_MG_3_FD_178020 | JGI IMG/M metagenome (GOLD analysis project Ga0228703, IMG submission 178020) | Freshwater microbial communities from McNutts Creek, Athens, Georgia, United States - 29-17_Aug_MG | ecosystem: Environmental > Aquatic > Freshwater > Creek | place: USA: Georgia...
CCGCTTATGGAGCAAGCACTTCATACACATCCTTGACTTCTACAACCTACACGCCGGGTAGTGGATTGGGTTTAGCTTGGAATGGTCAAACATTTGTCGCCTACCTCTTTGCATCCTGCCCCGGCGTAAGCAAGGTGTTTAGCTACACAGGTAACGGTGGTTCACAGACAATTGGATGTGGTTTCACAGCAGGTGCTAGGTTTGTTCTTATTAAACGCACCGACTCTACAGGAGATTGGTATGTTTGGGACACAGCTAGAGGCATTGTTTCTGGGAATGATCCTCATTTGAGTTTGAACACAACAGCTGCAGAAGTTACTACCGACGATACAATTGATCCAGATTCTTCTGGTTTTGTTGTTAATCAACTTGCTGCAACCAACTGTAATGTATCTGGTGCAACTTATATTGGCCTGGCCGTGGCGTAAGCCACCAATTGCTTAAGGAATTTTATGGAAATTTATATTACTGAAACAGGAAAGGTTGTTACAGAACAAGAGTTTCGCTCTATGTATCTTAACGTATCTTTTCCTACACAACTAACAGAAGATCTCATTAACCAGTTTGGTGGTGAAGTTGTTCTGGAAGGTCCTCAAGCAACGGTGGAGCCTCCTTATCAATTCTCTCAACGCTCAGGTATTGAGAAGATTGACGGAAAATGGTTTACCAAATACATTGCTGGTCCAGTGTTTACATCCTTTACAGGTGAAGATGGTGCTATTGTTACTCCTGCAGAACAAGAGAAAGCTTACAAGATTCACAAAGATTCTGAACAAGCTACGCAAGTTCGTGCAGAACGCAATCGTCGCATTGCAGAACTCGATTGGACACAGGGTAAAGACATTCCAGACAACATTAGTATTCCTGCTGCTAAAGTACGACAGGAACTACGAGATGTTCCTTCACAGGTAGGCTTTCCATGGACCATTGTTTGGCCTGAACTGAAAGCTTAATGTATGGAAGAAATTAGTCATCGTGAACTTTATGATCGACTGGTTTTAGTGGAAACTGCTGTAGGAGATTTGACAACAAACACTGCTGCAATGGTTTCCGCTTTCCAAGCTGCACAAGGGGCTTTCACTGTACTAGAATGGTTGGCTAAAGTGGCTAAACCAATCCTGTATTTGGGAGCAATGGTTGGCGCTGTATATACAGCACTACATGGAATTAAACACTAATGTTACTCGAAACAATCATTGGAGCACTTGTTCCCGTTGGAGTTGAAGGTATTAAACAAGCAGCAGCACGTTACTTCGGTGGCGTGCGTGCTACCACTGTTCAAGAACAAATTCAACTTGATAACAACGAAATTGAAAAGATTAAAGCACTAGCAGCTTTGGATACACCAATTGGAACACCTTCTCAATGGGTTGTTGATTTAAGAGCTTCTGCACGATATGTAGGTGCTCTTGCAGTGATCTTTGTGGGTGTTGGCAGTTTGTTCTTGCAGGTTGATCCTAAAGTACAAGCCATTGCTTTAGAAGCAGCCAACATTGCATTTGGTTTCCTGTTTGGTTCTCGTATTGTTGCTAATCTGAGGAAATAATATGACCACTCTTTGGAAACTAAATAAAGATGAAGTTATTACAGCAGCTCTTCGTAAGCTTGCTGTTTTGTCTGGGGGCACTACTCCCCAAACATATCAAGTGTCTGATGCTACACAAGCATTGAACGCTATGGTTAAAGGCTTTCAAGTTGACGGTATGCCTGTATGGGCAATGAAGAGTTTTACATTCAACGTCATTGAAGGTCAACCCCAATATGTCATTGGAGAAGGACAGGCACTAGATACTTCTGCTCCATTGAAAGTTACGCAAGCATGGCGTACACAGGGAGATAACACAGCAAACATTCCTATGAATGTCTATACAGATTACAACTACAATCTGTTGCCTCTGTCAGTTTCTTCTGGTACACCTGTTAATCTGTATTATCAGCCTTTTGGTGCTACGGGTAATATCAACCTATGGCCCATCCCTAATGATGACACTGTAACCATTACAATGCGTTATCAGCGTCCATTTACTGATATGGTTGATGCTACAGATGATTTTGATTTTCCGTCTTATTGGACAGAAGCTCTTATTTATGGCTTGGCTGATCGTCTTGCTCCTGAATATGGTTTGCCTCTTCAGGATCGTTCTGCACTGAAAGCAGAAGCAAAAGATTTCCATGAACAGGCATTGAGCTTTGGTACAGAAGAAGGCGGATTGTTTTTCCAACCAGATTGGTCAGGACGTAGATAAAATATGCCATATAGCAAAACTCCAGTAGTTTCTACTTATGACACAAAACGTATTCACTTCTTGTCGAATCCGTTGCAACGTAGTAGTGACGCAAACCAAGACTTTCGTCTTGTAAATATGATGACTGAGATGGTAGCTTCTGCTCAAACCACTCGTCAGTACATTAAAAGTCGTCCGGGACTTAACCTGACATTTCAGACTACTGCTGGAGTTAGCAGAGGGTTTTATTATTGGGTGTTTGGCGGTACTGGCTTTGCCATGTCCGTTGTGGGTAACAAAGTGTACAGCAACAGTACATTGGTACTTACCCTAGCAACATCTACAGGAGATTGTGGATTTACTGAGTTTGTGCATTCTGATGCTGCAGACCAACTTATTTTGGTAGACGGTGTTGATGGATATGTTTTCACATCTCCTACAGCTTATACTAAAATCTCTATTGATAATACTGCTATATGGACTGGTACACATGCCTATATTTCTAATGATTTGGTTCGTCCTACAACAAGTACAGGATTGATTTATCGTTGCACTGTTGCAGGTACTTCTGGTTCCACAGAACCTACTTGGCCTACAACAGAAGGAGCCACTGTTACAGATGGTACAGTTACTTGGGTGTCTGAAGCCTTTGCGTTTCCCTCTCCACATGTACCAGCTCCAATCTTTATGGACGGCTACCTCTTCTTGGCTAAAGCAGGTTCACAAGACGTGTATAATAGCAATCTAGATGATCCATTCAACTGGACTCCTGGAGACTTCTTTACTGCTGAAATGTATCCAGATCGCATTGTTACATTGTCCAAGAACAACAACTATTTGTATGCCATTGGAACAAACAGTGTGGAATATCTGTATGATGCTGCAAACCCCATTGGAAGTCCGTTAGCTCGACAACAGGGTGCTGTGCAACAGTTTGGTTGTACGGCTGCTGGAACTGCTGTGCAAACCGAGAAGCAGGTTATCTTTGTAGGTAAAACTGGCAATGGTGGCTACACTGTGTGGACCATTGACGGTTTTAATGCAACAGAGATTGGTATTCCTGCTGTTAAATACTCTCTCCTTGCAGAAGGTTTGAACTTGGTTAATGCTAATGCTTTCTGTATTCGGGTTGCTGCACAGAAACTTTATGTTTTGTGTTTGTCTTCTCGTACATGGGTGTACAGCTTTGATACACAGATGTGGAGTGAATGGGATTCTAATAGCAATCCTTTCATTTGTGATTTTGGTAGTGATGGTCCAGGTGGTGAAGCCTATTTGCTAGATAAATCATCTGGCAACATTTACATCATGGATGAAACCTTCTTGACAGACAACGGTAGCCCTATTATATGCTCAGTCACTTCTAGTAAACTAGACTTTGACAGCATGAATCGAAAGTTTATGTCTCGACTTACCATCATTGGTGATGTTCCTGACAACTCACTGACTTCTGTGAATGTGCAGTGGTCTGATGATGACTACAAGACGTGGAGTGCTAATAGAGCACTAAACTTTAATGCTGATTTGCCTTCGTTGTTTCAGCTTGGAACCTTCCGTAGACGCGCATTGAAACTCACCTATTCTGCTCCCTACCTTTTCCGTATTGAGGGAATTGAGGTAGATATTAACAAAGGAGCTAGGTAATGATTACTCCACCACCCCTTAAAGCAGACTTTCAAGAGTTTGTTTGGAAAGAATGGTTTAATAGAGTTTATGATATGCTTAAGGGCAGTGCAGAAAACTCAATGGTTGTGTCTTCTGCAGATCCTTCTACTACAACCCTTCCTACAGGAACATGGGCAGTTTATAAAAACACTTCTACCGGAACTGTTAAGCTCTGGGCAAACGATAACGGAACTCTTAAATCCGTTACTTTAACATAAAGGTTACAAATGGCTGATACTCTTCCGTCGCTTAATACCAGTCTCCTGAAGAATACTCCCACAGGATATGACCAAACAATTCAGCAGTATACTGATGCTGCTGGAAATGTTTATACTCCCAATTATGGTGGAGAGATGAACACCCTTATGGGGTATACTGGTGCTGCCAAACTCGGCAATGCCAATATTAATGCTAACTATGATGCTGCTGGAAACTTTACGGGTGGATATGGCACTACCTTAACCAACATTAATGGTAAAGATTACGGCACACAGTATGATGCGAGTGGTAAAGCTACTTATTTTGTCCCACAAACTTCTGGACTGTTGGCTGATCTTGCCCCAGTAATTGGAATGGTTGCGATGGCTTTTGGTGCTCCAATGCTAGGTAATCTTATCTCAACTACTACGGGTCTTACAGGAGCTTCTTTGGCTGCTGCTACTGGTGCAACAATGGGTGCAGGAACTGCTGCTCTTACTGGTCAAGACATTGCTAAAGGCGCTGTCCTTGGTGGAGCAGCTGGTTGGGCTGGCAATACTATGTTTGGTCCTTCCACAACTACTACATCTGGTTTGACAGATGCTGCAGGTAATGCTGTGGCTACTCCAAGCGATTTCTTTCCCATTGGTGGTGCAGGAAATGCCAACCTTACTCCTGCAGCTTTGGAATCAGGCCTTGGTACTCCAGGCTATGGCTTTAATGCTGGTGCTGCTGCTAGTGGCTTGTTTAATCCGGATGTAATTGGTGCTGGTGCAAATCAAGACTTCTCTCTTGATAATATCAACTATAGTAATGAGGGTCGCAATTATCCAACACCAGATAGCACACAGGGCACTGGTGGTAGTCCTGTAAATGCTTCTACTGCTACTACAAACGGTTTGCCCTTTGTTCCAGTGACTCCAGGGGTAACTACTGGTGGTGGTACGGTAACTGGTGGTGGAACTGGTGGAGGCTTTCCTCCAGGTTCTTTGGGTGGAGGTGGAACGGGAACAGGTACGACAGATACCAATTGGGCAGGTTTGGCTGCAGGCCTGTATGATATGTATGCCAAGAATAAGATGGCAGATGCGTGGCAAGCACAGTTGGATAAAGTTAACAAAGGTATTGAAGGTTTGTATGCCCCAGGCAGTCCAGAATATCAAGCATTGTGGCAAGACATGTCCCGTAAAGATGCTGCTGCTGGACGTAATAGCCAGTATGGTGTTCGTGCTGTAGACTTGGCTGGTAAGATTGCTCCAATTAAAACAAACGCTATGGTACAGTCTCTTGGTCCTACAACTACAATGATGCAGAATCAACTGTCTAATCAATATGGTGGTTTGAACAGTTTGTTCTACGGTGCTGGTTCTAACAATGCTCTAAATACTGCCATTAATTCTGGTGTAAACTCTCTGGTGAACACTGGAGTGGATGCTGCTAAACAGGGCTTAAGTTCTTTGGCAGATTGGGTTGGAGGTTAATATATGGATACACAAACACTTGCCCAACTACTGGGTCCTGCCGGCGCTTCTTATGCTCTTGGGCAACAAGTGGCAGATTCTCGAAAAGAGGCAGAAAGCCAACAAGCTCTTCGTAAAGCTCAGATGGATGAAATCTTGCAAAAGACAGAGGCAGCTAAACAAATGCAGCCTTATGATGTGCAAGCTAAACAAGCATCTATTTTGAAGTCTCAACTAGAGAATGCTGCTAAACAGAGTGACCATCTTGGTAACATTATGGGACAAGCTGCTACATTCTTGGAGACAGTTCCTGCTGCTCCCGGTGCTCGTCAAGCAATGCTTCAACAGTTCTTCCAAAGTCATGGAATGGATGCAAGCAATCCTCAAGCAGCACAGATGCTTCAACAGCTGTCTCAAATTCCGGGTGATCAGCTACCTCAAACACTTAGTAAACTTCGTGATGGATTTATCCAGAAAGGTGCTGACTTTCAGAAGGCTATGGCTACTGCCAATGTTCAGAAAGAATCTCATCTTGAAGGCATTAAGATGCAGACTGAGCAACAAGCACGTAATCAAGAATCACAGAATAAAGCCCATTTGCAGGGCATTAGTATGCAGGTTCAAGGACAGAAAGATGTTACCCAGATGAACATTGATGCTGGTAAGTTTAACAAGGGTGGAGGTGCTACAGCATCCGCTTCCTTGCTTAAAGCTACTCCAGACAAACGCTTGGGTGCTGTTAAGGCCATCTTGGAGGCGGGTATTAATCCTGACTCTAAAGAACCTCTTACAGCCACAGAACGTATGTTCTATGAAAACATGTACAATCAAGATGTACAAACAATGAATGCCCAACTGGCAGCACGTCAACAGCAAGGTGTTATGCCTCAGGTTGCTCCGGGTGGTGGTATTCAATTGCAAAATAAAGCTCCTGTACAGCTCGGTGGACCGGCAACGCAACCACAGCTTCCTGCAGGATGGACAATGAAATAATTAAGGATTTTTATGCCTACGTTTTCTTATAAAGGTTATGATTTTGAAGTGGCACATCAGCCTACTGCTGAAGAATTTGCCCAAATGTCTGCCTATGTAGATACTTTGCCTCCTAAAGAGACTAAGGCAAAACTCAATCCTGATGAATTGTTCCACGAACTCAGCCAGAAAGGTAAAAACTGGACGGCTGGGTTGCAAGGAGCTGCTGAAACTGGTTTGTCTTTGGCCACTGGCGCTGCTGCTATGCCCGGTGGTGCCATTGCTTCTGGCTTGTCTCAGCTTACACAGAATCCTTTCGGTGTTGAGCAGGGCATGGAAGCCCTGACATACGAACCTCGTACTGAACTGGGTAAGGAGTTTACAAACAAGGCTGGTGAAGCTATTAGCCGTTATGTGGTTCCTGCTGCTGTGGCTGTACAAGGTTTGCCCTATGCCAATACTCTGGCACCTGCTGCAGAAGCCCTTGCAGGCTCGTTAAAGCGTGCAGGTAAGGCTACCCCTAAGGCCGTGGCTAAAGAGCCCGTTAAAGGGCTTTCTACGGCCTTGGATGAGCTTTCTGGTAAGACTCCTGAGGTGGTTGATCCCATGGCAGAGTTTTACAAGCAACAAGCACAGGAAAAACAGCAACAAGCTATTGCTCAACAGCAACGAGCTGGTGAACAGCCTATCACCGTAGACACTCAAGGTCGTGCTTCCACTTTGGGTGCAACAGGTCCTTTGGAACCCGTCTCTCCTATGGAATCGATGGCTCGTCAACTAGGTGCTGAACCGGCTTCGCCAGAAGCCACTCCCATGAGTCGTATGGCTTCTGATTTGACTGCAGAACGGTCTACTCCAGAACAACGTGCTGTTCAAGAACGTATTGATGCTCGTAATGCTGCTCAAGAAGCGGAATTGCGTCAACAAATGGCTCTCGATATTAATGCAGAGCGCTATCGCAATCGTGAGAATGCTCCTACAGGTTATGCAGAACATGTTCAAGGTGAAGAACAGCGAGCCCATGACTTGCGTGTACAACGCGACAGTGAAATGGCTCAACGTGCTGGTCAAGGTGAACAAGCCAATTTGTGGGAACCACACACAAACATGGCACGTCCTTACACAGAAGTGTTTGCTCAAGAACAAGGAAAGGTTCGTCCTTTTTCGTTCAATGAGTTTAAAACTACTCTGGACAATTTGGCTAAAGAACCAGGCACTGCCTTTAAGATGCCTGAAGACTTGAAAGCGGCTTATCACGAATATCTTGCACATCCCGAACACGGTCAACAAGACCTATTTGGTGCACACACAGTTGAGCAAAAACCTAGTCACGTTCCTTATGGCGAATTGTCTCCCCAAAAGCGCGGGGCAATGACTAAGCAAGCTAAGAATGGCAAAACCATTTCTGATGCTATGTTGGAACGTATGCGTATTGAGGAGCTATCTGGTAAAGATGGTATTACAAAAATGAATGCCATGATGCCTGATGATTTTCTTAAGAAATTCCCAGGTTTCTCCGCTTCTAAACTGCGTGATCCGTCGGGTCAATTGCGTGTCATGTATCATGGTACGTCCAAAGATAAAATCTTTCAAGAAGTCAAAGCAGGAAATCGTGGTGCATGGTTGACAGGAGACCCCACAAGCGCTTCTGAATATGCTAAACAAAATGATAGTCAAAAACTTGTCTATGAAAACGGTCGTTATAATGAAGTAAATACTGCTTCACGTGTCATGCCTGTATACGTCAATCTTAAAAATCCGTACACTCTATCGGCTTCAGACACTGCTGCATATCGAACAGCAAAGTCCTATGCCAAATTCCAAAAAGATCTGACCGATCGAGTAAAACGTGAAGGATATGATGGCATTGATTGGGGCTATGATGTGTACACTGTGTTTGACGGAAGTCAGATCAAGTCCGCCATTGCTCCTGAAACAAAGACGCCAAAGATCATAGAAATGCGTTCTGGTTTTACTGCCGAAGACATGCATCTGTCACAGTTGCTGCATAAGTTTGGTGGCCCATCCCCAATGAATAACATTCCTGGGATTGGTGATCGTCTTAAGTCTATTGGTAATGCTCGTATTGAAACTCCAGAATTGGCCATTAAGCTGGCTAAGGAAGTTCCTGATGTTTCTCAGAATGCTGCACAACGTGCCATTAACTATCTGACTAAAGGTGGTATCTACCTTAAAGCTAAACTGAATAATCCAGTGGTTCATTTCACTGTTGATCGTTTTATTAAAGCGGAAGGGCTTGCTAAAGCAGAGATTTCCCAGAAACTACATGGTGAATATTTAACAACCTTGCGGGATTTGTCTAAACAGGAATACAAGACTGCTTTTGAACTGTTAAATGTGGCTGACTTGTATAAGAAAGAACTTACTCCTGAGTTCTTAACTGAACATACTATTTCTCCCAAAGTGCAAGAGTTTATTCAATTGCATCAGTCTATGATGAAAAAGGCTTTGGACAAGATTAACCAAGTACGTGAAGCAGCAGGTAAAAAGCCCATTCAAGCCCGTGTGGCATATTCAGCAATGAACATGACGGGAGACTTCCGTAAGGTAGTTCGTAAAGATGGTGAGGTTGTTGGTGTCATTGGTGCTAACAGCAAAACTATTGGTAAGAACTCCTTGTCTAAGCTGGAAACTTCTCTGAAACAGAAAGATCCTACACTGGAGTTTGGTCCTCTGCAAGATATGTCTGCTGTGAATCGTTCCAATAAAGGAACTCCTCATGAGGCTTTCCTAGATGCACTAAATATTCTTGGTGAAGACAATCCCAACATTGCACAATTCCTAGACACGTTGAAAGAAGTGGCTAAGGACGATCCTAACAACTACATGGGTATGCAGAAGCACACCATGCAGAAGAAAGGTGTCTTTGGCATGGAAGGTCGCAAGCCTTGGATGACTACAGAAGAAAATGCTACAGCGTTCTTTGAGAACCAAGTTAAATACTTGGAAAGTTCTTTCAACTGGAGTGAGCTAGCTCTTGCAGCAAAAGATGTCAACCAAGTGTTACGTGATGGCGATGTGGTGGGTAAACAAAGCAATGCTATCACTCTGTCTGAACGCTATATGCAGAATGCTTTGGGTTTGAATCCTAGTAAGATTGGTAATGCTTTTACTAATTTTATGAACACTGCTTTTAGTTCTGCGGGTATCGGTCCTTCTATTCCGAAACAGGGTATGGAATTGGCACGTTCTGGTGCTAACACGATGCTGCTGTCTTTGAATCCCGCTTTCTTGGGCATTCAGCTAATCCAGTCTCCTGCCGTGCTTCCAGGTATCACTGCTATGTTGCGTGGCCTGGGCGCTGCTCCTAAAGGAACTGCTCTTACCTTTGGCTTTAACCATGCGGCTAATGCTATGGTGGCTTTGGGTAAGTATGTTACAGGCAAAGGTAGCTTGTCTGCCATTGAGCGTGGTGCTTTGGACTATGCAACAAAGAATCACATCTATGCAACTGATTTGGTGGAACACACCAATCAAACACAAAAAGGCGTGGCATATTATACATCGAAGATTACACAAACTCCTGCAGCTAAAATTGAAGCAGGAACTCGTGCTCACATGTTCATGACTCTTGTAGACATGATGCATGAAGCAGGTGTTAAACCTAAAGATGGTTTGTACGAACAAGCACAGCGCTTCACCGACATGGCCATGAACCATTATGGTAGCATTGAGAAGCCACAAATGTATAATGCCCTGGGCCCATTGGGCAGTATGGCATATAACCTACGTAGTTTCGGTCACAATGAAATCAGTCGCTGGGCTTTGTATGCGCGGGAACTATCCCAAACAGGCAATAAAGCTCCTCTGCTCACACAGATGGCCTCTACCATTGCTTTGGCTGGGGTTATGGGTTTGCCACTCTTCTCTGAATGGGAATTTATCTATGACTTCATTACCAAGAAACTTGGTAAACCACGTTCTTTGGCATTGGATGTTATGACAGCTTCTGAGAAAGTTGGACAGGCTTTGGGTCCCAATGGTGCCTATGCTTTGTCGAATGGTCTGCCTTCTCTGCTTGGTACTGACTTGTCTAAGCGTACAGGCTTGGGCGATGTGCTTCCTAGCTCTGCTGCTGATGCGGCATTTGCTGGTGGCCTTAAATTGGGTCAAATGGCTAAAGCTGGCTATCAGTTGGCTACCAATCCTAGTGAAGAGACAGCAAAAGCTGCTGCCATTAACTTTGCTCCTCCCATTGCACAAGGTCCTTTGGATCTTGCATGGTATCAGAAGGGCAATCTGGCATATAGCAAAGACCCAGAGAATCTCCGTCCAATGGCACAACGCAATGATGCAGATGTGTTGTTCAAGAAGATTGGTTTGATGGGCATTAACGAATCTGCCCAAAAGCAGAAGGACTATCAACAAACTCAGTTGGACAAGGCTTATCAGGAATATCGTACAACAGCAATGCACACCATTGCACAGGACTTCTTCCGTAACCGTCCCATTGAACAGAAGACCATTGATCGTTACTTTGCAACAGGCCAGGGTGATCCTTCGACATTCATGCGTGATTTGGAACAGTTGGCAGTTCAACAGAACATGTCTCCTGAACAATTTGCTCTGCTACGTCAGTCGGCTACACAGCAAATTCCTCAACTTCAAAGTCTCATTCGGAGAACACAATAATGAACGACTCTCTTGCTGAACTATTTAAACGTGCGGGAGTAACCGAGGACGATCCTCTACAACTCCTAAAGGTTTTACAACAGCAGGGGGTTGTTCCTTCTGTTAAGTGGAATCCAGAGTTGCCAATGCAATACATGGGAGCTTATGTTCCTAGTAAAAACATGATGGAGTTTGATCCTAATGTTCCTCCTAATAGGGGCACAGCTGTTCATGAAACTCAGCATGCTCTGGATGAAGCTATTCGTAGGTCTGCTCCAATGTTTGGTTCTTCCCAATTGAATGATGCTTATCAGAAACTGAATCAGCCTCCTGCTTTGCGTACGTACTACCGAGAAGAAGATCGAGCTTCTCCAGAAGAACGCCGTGCATATGGCCTATCTAATATGCTATATCCCAAAGAAGCTAAACGCCCTGATAGGGCACATATGGATGCTACAATGGCTTCTGAGGCAGCAATTTTACGTGAACTATTTAGTAGGAAATCTAAATGACTCTTAATGTTCGCTCTGAAAAAAACCTTGCTGGGGTACACCCTGACTTGGTTAAGGTAGTTCGCAAGACTGCTGAAACCATGCAATTTGTTGTGACGGAAGGACTGCGTACAGCGGAACGACAGAAACAACTAGTTGCTGCAGGAGCATCCCAGACGCAAAAAAGCCGCCATCTAACAGGACATGCTGTCGATTTGGCGGCTCTTGTAGGTGATGAAATTAGATGGGACTGGCCTCTGTATAAGAAGCTGTCCGATGGGATGAAAGAGGCTGCTAAACAGCTTTCTATTCCCATTGAATGGGGCGGTGATTGGACTACCCTAAAAGATGGTCCACATTTCCAGCTCCCTTGGAAACAATATCCATAACGCAAAAAGCCCCCATATCCTTCACAGGACTGGGGGCTTTCTTTTGCCTGTTACTCAGGCTTTAGGGAAATAAACATAATACGGAAGATACCCAAGTGGATAGCTACCAACCAGTTATACTCATCATCTTCTTGACCAGTGTCATGCTCAAGACCAAAGGTTAAACCAGTAATAAATTCACCTGCAATTAGCATATTGTTCCTTCTTAACGAATGGGGCAAGCGCCTGTAGCACAGTCATCATCCAAACCAATGTTGGCTTCTGAGATAGCTGTAATGGTTGTTGTATTTGCAACCAAGGCATTATACTGTTCTTCTGTAATCTCTTCCAGAGGAGCCTGCTTAAAGCCATGGTCATTGTGCAACAAGAATGACAAACTCTTGTGATTGTTCTTGTAGTTCTTCTTGAGATACTTACGAATCTCTGGAAGCTCTTCCTTGCGATAATACACAGTACAACTCACACTATTATCACTCCACACTTCCTGCAACCACTTAACTGTTTCCAGTTGCTGGATTGCTGTAACATCCTTTGCCAAGACAGCATGGTCAGGATGACGGAATGGGAAGCTAACAACCACTGTACCAAAGTCTTCACTACCATCGAAGTTCTGTTGATATTCAACATGGTAGCCATGATCTTTACAGACTTGAACCAATGGGTGGTTACTGCTGATACGAATACGACGAATCATATATCGAGCATAGGCAGGATGGCAACCTGGAGTAACACCGGGCAACAGACTAAGTGTACCAGAAGGCTTCACGGTTGTCAGTTTAATACTAGGGTTAAAGCCATTAGCCTTGCTATACTCAACGTCATAGGCACGAAGGGCCACATAACATTCATCCAACCAAGCTTTCTGCTCTTCCGTTGCTTGCAACACACCTGTCACACCAATACCCATACGCATGTTTTCATGCACAATGGTTTCAGTAATTTTCTGGTGACATGGCAAAGCCAAGGAGTGTTTGTTTACACGATAGAGGAGTTTGGCAACATCAAAAAGTTCAGCTTTACTTTCAATGTTTGGTAGGAAGATTTCGGCGAGACAACAGGTTTCTCCGTCTGCCAAAGATTGTTCAGCACATGGGTTATATCCTTGAACCTGTGGATCTGGGTACTGGGTTTCACCAAGTCGTCCCACTTTGCGAGAAAGTTTGAGATTGATAAGTCCGTAAGGCTCACCTTTGCCTTCGTATCCATCCCAGAAGAAATCATGCAAATCTCCAATGTCATGACATACGACGCTGTTGTTCGACATAGCTCGCCAGCTTGGAATGTTTCCCAAGTCCCATCGTTTAGCAAGTAGATATTCGACGTCATCTGCATCTCCAATAGCAATCTGTGCACTGCGGCGCACATTACCTGCCACAACAACAGCACCAATGATGTTCATAATGTCAAGAGCATCAATGGGACGGATTTGCTTTCCAGCACGCTTCTCCAAGATGTTACTGATCTGAGCAATCCCCCAAACCAAATCCTCTGGACCACTTGCTGTACCACCAAAGCCCTTAATAGGAGCCCCTTTAGAGCGAATAAGCTGTGTGGAGTAGGAGAAGGTTTGCTTACCGCTAGAATGGGCCAGGAAGGCTGCTTTAAGCGTTTTACCAAGCAATGCTACCCAACCTTCACGGCTGTCTGGAACAATGAAGTCTGCACCAGCATCATTAACACGAGTAGGAGCTTTAAAGTTCAGATTGACAGGAGGAAGTTTCTTAACATTCTCTTGCTGGATGTTATAGCCAACACCACTACCAAGCATCAGCATGTCCATAGCCCATGTAAAAGGCTCAACAGGCTTATCTACAGTACGGAATGCACAGTTTTGCAAACTGGACAAACCAAGTTGGTTCACTGTTTCTGTACCTAGTTGCCACCAGAATCGTCCTGCAACACTTCCCTTCAACCCAAGCAAGTAGTTACGCAAACGTTCTGTTTCCTCATTGGTAAAGTTACAATGCAGTTGAGTGTCTGTGGCTTTAATGACACGTTCCACTGTGTCAGGAAATTCCTCTGTTGGACTAGTGATATCATCCTCATTCAAACGACGGGCATAAGTACGTTTGTATGTTAGATACCCAACAGAAGACCATGGAGTTGTTGTAGTCATATTTTCCTAATAGTTACAGGAGGCTGGTTAGCGCCTCCTTGCTGTTCATAAAGTTTACGTTGTTTGTCTCTCTCTACAAGACACAATTCACATTGTCCTTTCCTCATCCACATCCGGTGCTTCTGGCACCTCTGAGGTTGGAATGTAGGAATAGGTGCGGATTTCTCGCTCTGCGGCTCGTTCATCTAGTTTCCGTTCAAGGTATTTCTTTTTGTAATGTTGTTTTTCAACAGACTCATAGTGATTGTGCGTAGATTTTTTCATTCCGTAGCTTCAATAAACTCATCCATATTTGCAGAAATATCATCGTCAAACAGATCAATAATATCTACAAGTTCGTATCCAAGAATATCCATGAATTCTAGAATATCTAGTTTGTGAATAATAAGTTCTTTCAACTCACCGAGCATCACCAGTACCTTTGAGGACATTGCGCTCCTTTCGATCTGTGAGCTTTTCAATATTCATCACAGCAACTTCTTCCAATGTCATGTTAAGTTCTTTAGCTGCACGAGCCAATTGCCACAAAACATCTCCCAGTTCTTTAGCAGCAAGTGCTGTTTCAAATATTCCATCTCGAATGAACTTTGCAATCTTACCCGCATACTCGCCTGCTTCTTCCGCAAGACCCAATGCAGTATATGTCATAGCTTCTCGATTGCCTGTTCCAGCACCTGGATAAATAGCAAACTTTTCAATTGCTTTCTGATATTCATTTAGTTGCAAGGCTTGGCAACTCCTTCATAATAATTATTTTGATTTGTTCTGCAATGTCCCGATGTTCTTTCTGTGTAGACACATGGGTACGAACATCCAAGTAGTGCAACCAACTGCGAATAGTTCCAGACATATACATCCGACTCATTGTGTTGCCTTCTGGTAGAACAGCACGAGCCTGTTCTTTAGCAATACCTTCGGCAAGAGCCCAGTTATATACCTTCAATGCATGGTCGATTACGTCCTGTTGAGCACGTTCCCACATATCAGCACGCTCACGATCTTCGTTCAGGATAGAGTTCTGACGATTCTTTGTATCCTGTAGACGAGCTTCCCGTGTGTCAAACATTGTGGCAACAGCATATCGTTGGCTAAACTCTTGGAAAGAGAAGCTACGATGACGTAGGATTTGACGTGCAATATCTCGTGTTGTTTCAATTTCAATGCAAGCACTGGCCATCTCAAAAGGACTCCAGTGTTTATTATCCATCAAATACTTCAAGAGTTTTGGTGCTGTTTGTTGATTGTCTTGATTGGCTGGATTAGACACCCGAGCACAATAGGCAATTGTATTCTCCGCGTTGGGGGTAATCCAAATAAGTTTAGCTTTGCTCATATGCTCCAATCATCTTGTCTAAATACCAACGCATTTTCTTTAGGTCTTCCACTCCATTCTTTTCCATGAAGCGCATGCCATATTGCATAGCCTGTACATAGTCAGCGACAAACATTGGAGGTACATTCTTAGGAAGTTTTCCTGCCAAGCGTGTTAACACATCTCGTACTTCAATACCAAACTCATCAAACAACATGTAATGTTTTGGCTTAGTTACAGCATCGAATGGTAGCTGCTTATAGTCTTTCAAATCATGTTCATTTAGCATATTTCTTCTTTACAAAATCCAAACTAACACTCATCAAATCAAATTCCCCATCCTTAACTTCATGCAATACCAAGAAACCACGCCAGTGATTATTACCTTGCTGAGACATATAGTCTTCGTTATGCTCATAACAAGATCCTGCAATTACTGAGGTGAGTCGTTTACCGTCGGCTTTATAGCTTGTAGCAATTTGTAGGCCCTGTTGGTGGCCTTGTATAGTAGACATGTGCTTCTTAGAGAGACAAGCTGCAGCAGTAGTGACAGGCCGACCCATAAGGCCAGTGGTAAAGTAATGAGAATAAGCAACGCCATCAATAACAATGACGTCAAGAAATGGAACCACGTTCCAACCGTAGGCTTCATAGCCCAAAGCATCGAGTGTAAGTACGCCTTCCAACTTCGGGTCATCGTTTACCGCCCTTGTAATTCTGTTTTCATGATTCCCCAGTGTCAAGACCATCTTTGGTCGGTAGAGTTTCTCTTTATTTCGTTTGGCTTTCTCATTAAATTGATGCAAAGGGCCAAGGAGCATGCCCATCGCGTCATGGCTAGCCTCAATGTCTTTAACATATCGTTTGCCCTCAAAACTTTTCTTACCAACATCATAGCTGGAAAGACTTGGCATGTCTGCAAAGTCTCCCAAACAAATGATTGTGTCAGGTTTCTTTGCGACAATGTAATTGCCAATGGTCTGCAAATAGCTGAAGTCAATGCCAGGTTTGGCCTGCACATCAGGAATTACAAGGTGAGTTGTCACTGAATGGTGTCCTTTTGATCTTCTGTAACATCTTTAGAAGCAGTGAATGGAATGGCTCCATTCTGAAGCAGGAAATTAAGGCCAATTTTAATGACAAAATCCAGTTCTTTCTGCTCAAGTTCGCCTTCAAATTTCACTGTACCGTTTGGAGTTTCAATAGATTTATTTACTAGCATACTTCTTTGCTATTTCCTTTTCTTTTTTCGTCTTAGTTAGGTGACATGTTTTGCACAATACTTGTAAATTATCTTCAGTGCAGAACAAGCGATTGATATAGTCATCCCAAGATTTAAAACCTTTCTTGGGATCAATCACGGGTTTAATGTGATCTACTTCAACATCCTTAGACGTGAATTCTTCCTTACAGCCATTGCATTTGTAATGTTGTGCAATGCGTCCTGTCTTGACATTCACTTTCTTTTCTGTTTTAGCAGCATTTAATGTCTGATATTTTGGAGGCCAGCGTCTAGAGCCAGCCCGTAATGTAGATACAATAAAACTTCTAATACGTCCTTCTGTCCACTGGGTCATGTAGGAAAGTTCCAAACTTGTTCTGGTTCCCTACGAATCCACAGACAGCGGCCATTCATTAGAAGACGAGCATCATCATTGTACAGAGACTGAACAAGCCCAAACATGTCAAGCTCATCGTCATAACTTGCCAGCTCTTCAAAAACAGGTTCCAAGAATTTAGGAACTGACTGTCTTGCCTTGCCGTCAAAACCAAATATATTGTCAGTCCTATCGCCCATAAGGAGCTGCCAGTAGAAATGCCTAATAGCAGGTATGCTAAACTGTTCACGTCGAATTCCTTTTACAAAATCATAATGTTCTCCAGGAATCATCAGCAAATCTTTGTCAATAGAACAAATGATTGTGTCCTTTGAACGCATTTGCTCGATGCCCAAGGCATCATCAGCTTCCTGTCCATCCTCTACGGTGGCTTTCCATTCCACAACCAAGTGCTCACGGCATTGTTGTAACCATTCTGGTCTTGGTACATCCTTACGATTGCCTTTGTAGTCTGGATTTACTTCATAACGAAAGTTATTAGAGCCTGTTAAATAAGCTTTGTAGCTATCAGATTCTGTTTCATGTAGGATACGTTGCATCAAATCGTTTACACGCATTATAGCAACTTCTACAGGCTCTACAGTGATTCCTTTTTGTTGACAAGAAGCAGCAGACCTATAGCAAATAATATCCCCATCAATGAGGGCAGTTGTCATTTCTTTTTAGGTGCTTTCTTAGCAGCAGGAACTTTAGCACCTGCTCGTCGTTGAACATCCAAAGCAATGGCAATGGCTTGTTTTTGTGGTTTTCCTGCAGCAATCTCTTTCTTAATATTCTCAGAAACAGCTGCTTTAGAGGTTGATTTTTTCAGTGGCATCTTAGTCCTTTATAAAAAGATGGTATACGTTAGGCTCCCAACATTCATCGCAAATCAAGTTCACTAGAATTGGCCGTGTCCTCCTCGCAGTATACCAGTGCGGAGCACTCCCTCATTAACGCAAGAGGACGGCGTTTACTCTACTTGTGGAATATCAAAGTCAGGCAAGTCATCAAAGCCTGTAGGGCCAGTGTCTTTAGGTTCAGTACCAAACACATAAGCTTCAAACTGCTTTGCCAAGTCAATCACAGCATCACCAGCAGGTGGTGCTTTAACACCAGCAGTAAGCACAGTAGCAGCACTAGACAAACTGGACTGACGAACGATGAGAACTTGACGCTGTGCCCGCTCTTCTGCCGTTTCATAGTTGCTCTTAGGAGCAGCAGTAGCTGTTTTACTTGCTGCAGGAGGAGTTTGAGCACCAGGAACAACCCCGCCCTTCGTGGCAGATACCCAGTCATTGTAGCCCTTGTCATTCTTAACAACCTCAATCTCATAGCTTTCACCTGACTGTGCAATTGACAGGATACCAAAGGTATTCTTTGTTGCACCGAAGCTCATGAGTTTCTTTCCTTCAACCTTACCTTGGAAAGAGTTATTTTTGTAAGCAATGTCTGCTACTTGGTAAGAACCTTTTTGTGTAGGTACAGTTGCAACAGAGACGTTCAAAATTGTAATGTTCATAATTTCCTTAAATTGATTTTCTAATTCAGATACTTTTCTTGTACCTATACTTTAATTGTAGCATACTCAACAAAGAATGTCAAGTAAATTTCTTCATTGACTTCATATCAGGCCCAAACTTTGATTCACAAGCCATTGGAACGCTCCACTTGTACCCAAAGACACTGTAAATACGACTAGGCAAATCCACAAACACTCCGTCAAATATGTTCCGTAAGTCTCCAAGCCACTTCTCTCTAGTATCGACCACAATACTATCGTGAACAGTAGATATGAAGTCACAAGGAATACCAGCATCTTCAATCCTTTTCTTAGCCATAATACGAGCCAACATCATTACATCAGCACCAGTGCCTTGAACTGGGTAGTTTGTAAGAGTTGTCCAAGGAACTTTAAGTTCTCCTCTATAGTCTCGCTTGGGGGGACAATCCCAACTTCTTCCCATGGGGCCGACGATTGTTTTGCCACCCATAACGGTATCTTTCCATCTTTGATGACAAGAGTCAATGCCCCGATATTTTGCATAGAATTTTGCATTCATTTCATCCCAGAATTGGCTGCTAGTACTAACGTGCATAAAGTCGGGATCATTGGCGAAAGACCATCCAGAGCCACGATAAATGGTACGGAACAGGAAAATCTTTGCAATGAGTCGGCTAGGTAGTCCAAAAGCTTCTTGGTTTTTAGCATGGGTGTCTTCACCTCCTAAAATTTCTTGAATACCTACGTTGTCTTTAGCAAGTTCGAGTAGGGTACGCCACTCAAAGCTGCGACGCATCACATTGGATTAACATCGCCTACCTCCTTTCGCTTAAGATCTCCGGCTGCAATTTCTAAAGCTACTTGTGCAGCTACGTGTTTAGCAAAAAGATAGCGATCAAAGACATAGCAAATATTAAATATTTCATCTGGAATGCCTACCAAAGACATTGCATAGAGCTCATCAATTTTTTCTTTATTCATTTAAATCATCTACCACAAAAGGAACTGACCGTACATCTGGATATTTTGCAAAAAACTCTTCTTTGGTAATGTCTTTTCCGATAACAATCTCCTCATATGGAATATTTTTATTCAACAGTTTACTTTTTAGCACCATGCAAGCAGGACAATTGGGTTGTGAATAAACAGTTTTCATTTTCTCAACAATGCTGCAACAGGTTTCTCTGGAAAGCGATTGATTTGTACTTTCATTTCCTGAAACAAATCAGGATAGAATGATTGGAAGTCTGCAAGCACTCGTCGTGCTCCATATTGTTGCATAGATGATGCCAAAGTTACCATCACGTCGTTATAGTCCAGAAGTTCTTGTTCATTCATTTATCAATCCTATCATCAAAACAGGCACATCCACGTTCAAGGCATCCTATATCCATCTTTTGTGAAAGATTGACTATACTAGCCTCCCATCCACGTTTAAAGGCTGTATAGCGCCTATTAGCCAACTCCTGTCCCTCCTCGGTCATTGGAACTTGCCAAGATTCTGCTTCTCTCCATGCAAGGTATATATCCCGTTCTTCATCAGTCATAATATTTACTCACAAAAATGTCTTGTAGTTCAGAGGCGAAGTTTTGCAAATTGGGTTTACTACTACTAAGCCTTCCTGTTTGAGCAATGGTTTGATTGAAGTTGCCATGTAACAAGCCAGGTTCCCAATGCATTTCTTCTCTAAGTTTCACTAGTCCGGTATAATAGGTTCCATTAAGTTTTTCTAGTTTGGAGAGTTCCAAGATGAGGTCTACAAGAGCACGTTTACCTTTCAGCTTACGTAAGGTAGATTCATCTACTGCATAATTACCTTCCTTAGCCATTTCACTGCCCTTCAATGGAGTGAACATACGAGGAAGCTTGTGCTCAATAATTATGTTTTTGTACTTGGGCTGCCCGGCTTTCTGTCCAGATTTAAAATACCCGATATGTTCCTTGCCATCTTCTTTAACTGTTCCGCCATAAAGAAAGGCAGACAAATGGTCATTAGAGGCAAAATTAATAGGAATGTTAGGATAGATAGCTTTGAGTTTTCCCTTAATCTCTGTGATCTTGTCATCCACCTCCTGTGATCGTTGTTTACAAAGCTGTTCGTCAAATGGAATGCCGTTGCCTTCCATTTCCTGTAGGATTTGCAGGTCTTGACACATCAAGTAACAAAGCTTCACTTGGGCAGGAGACATAAGCTTTCGTTGTGCATGGTAACAAGCAAGTGTTAGCTCGGCATCTCTAGTCGCGTATTCTTCCAGCACATCCCAAGGGATTTCGTCTGTGTTAATTCCTTTATCCCAATACTCTGTTTTAACTACGTCGAGTTTAGGCTCGAAGCCATACTTGAGAGCTGTTTCATTTAAGCTAGGCAGTCGATTCGTTTGGTTGGACAGGATGAACTCTGCGATTTGCACATCCCAGATTTGCTTTCGTCGCAAGATTGATAGACCGTACTTGAGCAACCAGTGCAAGTCGAACTTGAAGTTGAATCCAATAACCAGTCGAACACCTTGGAGAAGATTTTGCACCAGAACAATGTTATCACTATGATGAGCACCACTCCCAATGGTACTAGTAGGGCTAGCATAACTAATGCAAACAAGCTTGTTACGACTGTCATAAGCGTTCCCTTTATTCCATGTTGTTGTTTCGGTATCGAGGGCTAAGACATTCATTTAGTTTTTCAATTTCATTAGCTGCTTCCTCTAGTAGATCGGCCAGTCGATCTGGCTTCCCTTCCTGTACACTTTTTCTTGTGACGATTTGTCTACGTATTTGTGCACGGATACGCAGGCGTTCTATTAGATCATGCATCATAATAGGTTGACATATGTACCTCAAAAGAAACATCATCCTTAGTAAATCCCTTGTCTACAAATTCTTGCATACAAGCATCACGAAAATCTTCTGCTCCTTCTAAGAAGGGAAATACTCCTACAGCAGTGGCAGAAGGATAACGCATAACAATGTAACAATTGGCTCGATGTTTTGGGAATCGCATTTTTACAAAAGGCCTTTCATTAAATATCTTCGTAGCGGGCAATGCCCGGATTGATCAACACTTCACGCTTGCCATGGCGCTGGTCAGGAATGGTGTCTTCATCGCCAATAAGTTTATTCTTACTTGCATGGAGATAACGAACATTCTCATAACCGGCATCAGGAATCTTACCAATACCTACAATCCAATCTGCTTCTGCCTGTTTAGCTGTCTTGGCATTAGCAACGTGTCCCATGTTGAGCCACTTCTGGCCCTCACCGGTTCCGTCTGCTTGACACACAGCAATTACAGGACAGTATTCTTTGGCAAGTTCCCGTCCCCATTGATACATTGCACCAAGACGCAAGTCTTCACGGTCATTACTGAAGCCGTGTACCTTATCAATCTGGTCAAAGATAATTAGAGAGGGCTTGTACTGCTTACATACTTGCTCAACGGTGGACTTAGTGATAACCCCACTGTCAAAGATTTTATGCTTACCCTTAGTCTTCTCCATGAACTTAGTTCGATTGCCTTTAAGGTCGGCAAACAGCTGTGTCATGTTCAGTCCAAGAGAGGCTTGATAACAACGGAGTTTTACTTTGTTACCTTGTTCTTCGTTATTACTTGATGTTCGGAGTAGTTCGTTAAGCTACTCCCGGCTATGCCAGCTACATGTTCCCATGTAGAACAGACTATATCATCGTCCTTAGGACGTTCCGCACTTCCACTCACTTGAGTGTACGCCTTTCGGCTAGTCGTTACACCTTTATACATAACTATACAATTGCCCGTTCCAAATTTTTCCAATAACAGATCGAGTAACACCAAATTGATCAGCAACTTTTTGTTGCGTTTCCTCAGTGATTGTCTTAATCTGCTTAACCTGTTCAATAGTCAGTTTATTTTTAAACAGTCCGGTTTCATGAGCATGTCTAGTATTTTCTGACTTAGTTACCCACTCTAGATTGGAGAGTAGATTGCAGGACTTGTCGCCATTTTTATGATTGACATCTAGATTAGGGGCATGTGCTGGAGCAAAGGTAGACAATACTACCCGATGAACTAAGCACAGTCTTCCTTGCGGACGTTTCTCATTAAACAGTTTGACTACTTTGTATCCCTTTCCATTATCCACGGCAGAAAGTATTTTACCCTTCTTGTCGCTGCGAATAAGGCCATTAGGATTCACAGAGTAGTTTGGATAATCTGGAATTATTTTAAAATTACCGGCCATGTTGGGCCTCCTATATTGTGGTAGGTTGTTATGTATACTTGGCTCGGGATTACCTGTTCTAGGCTTCCCCCGAATTCACGGAATTTTCAAATAAGATTGCTCTTATAGGGGTCTATTAGTTAAACCAGATGATGGGCCCGCTGTCAGGACTAAGTTGTTCAGCCATGAAAGTTGTTTCTGAAGCGAGGAATGTTGTTTTGCCCGTTTCGGGTCGAGCGAATATAAATCCGAAATCGCCTTTGCGTAGGCTACCCAACATTTGATTAAGTGTTGATAAGCGCCATCTAAGTCCTTGTTGTTTGACTGCACTATCTGCAAGCTCCTCTAGATCGTCTGAAATGAACTCAAACTTTTCTTCCTTAGCAGCAACTTCCTGTGTCTTAAGGAAACCACTGAGCATATCACTCATCTTAGCAATCTCAAGCTTACCCTGAGTTACGTCATATGCTGCAAGAGAAATTTCTTTGAGTTGTTTGTTAGACAGGATGGAATTGATAAGGGTGTAGGTTGTTTCTGGTGAAACTTCCAAGTCCTTAAGATTTTCAATCACACCAAGATAATAATCCTTGTCCTTATTGGACAAAGCAAACAACAAGTTAGCTAAGTCATGTACAGAAAGATTATGTTGTTCTTCATTTTGAAGATGGTAGTTATTCAATACAGAATAAACAGGCTGTACTTCTTTTGTTAAATCAGTAACAGTAAGTTTATCTTTGAATGTATTCCAAATACTATATGTAAGGAATAGTTTGATAATAGATATTTCTGGATTAATAGTATACTCCTTGTAAAGTTATCTCCTTATATTATTATTGTACCATACACATCTCCTGTTTGTCAAGCATTATTTTTAGCTGTCCATTTCTTCATCGGCAAGCGGTACATACAAAGTATTCATTGTCTCGAAACTACCATCTGGAAACTTAGTAAGAACCTTAGAAGTTCTAACCATATTCTGTCCCCAGACATAGTGATTTACTGTACGTACATGGGCAATCTCATTTCCAGGAAACATCTCTGTATCAAAGGAAGCTTTCCCAATGAACTTAACAGTAGGTTTCTGCTTCTTACCAAAAATACGGTCGTATCCCTCATCAAATGCTTTCTTGTCTTCTGGACGACGGTTGTCGCCTTTACCTGCTTCTCTCATACTGGTATATCCTCTTGTACAGTTGGACAAACTGAGACATCTGTCCATGCAGCAAAGTAATGATTTAGACCTTCTTCATCTTTGCACCAGCAATACATACCATCCAGTTTGATGTATTTGTAGTATGCATCGTAATCTACTTCCTCACTATCTGGAGGAGTAGTGGGTTGCTCTTGTAAAAGAAAGGTTTGTCCTGATTTTAGTTCATAAAGTTTCATTTCAAAAATTCCTGTAGTTCTTCTGTAGAATATTCCTTAGGATCTTTGGGAGTAAAAATTGTACTAGCATTCCATCCCAAAAACTTAGCTGCTTCTGCTATTTCACATGCTTCCTTCCACTTGTCATCATCCAACCACACGATTAAACGCTCGTAAAGGGGCCTTAAAGCGGCTAAACGAGAGCGTCCTATACTAGTCCCTAGGAGGGGCATTCCAGTGGCTACACGGCCCACCTTAATAGCTGACAAAACATCCTCAGTGAATACCAAAGTAGTACCTGTTCCATACCTTGTATCACTCAAAGACTTGTCTCCTATGTTGTAATACTTTGCTTTGCTTGCCCGTTTAGGATTAAAGTTTTTGGCTTGGATACAACAAAGGTGTCCGTCTTTGTCGTAGAGGGGGATGAGAAGTTGTTCCCATCCAGGACTCCATTTAAGCCCTGCATGTATAACCTCGCGTCCCAATAGTCCATACGACGATAGCCAATTAGTTGCTCTTTCATCCAAAGTGGAATCTGCATCTGCTGGGAACTCCACTGCTGATTCATCATTGCTTCCTTCAGTCTGCCCATCACGTTCTCCTACAAAAGGTGATATGTTTGCTGATTCATAGTGGTGACAACCAAAACAGAAAGCACTTCCATCGGAATATCTACCTAGGTTATCCCTGCTTCCGCATGACGGACATGCCTCATGTTTTACAAATGTTGCCATTGTTCTTCTCCTTGGGTTTGGCTTCGATGGCAAGTCGGTATGCTTTGCTCAGATACTCTTCATCTGGCTCCTGCACAGGTGCTGCGGGCAGAAATTGGCGAACCAAGCCTTCAATTGACGCGAAGCCTTTCTTGTATTGGTCGCGCCAAGAAACGGCCTCTGCTTTTGTTTTAAACAGCATCATTTCGTCCGTTGATGTGTGCCAACCGGCCCACGCCACAGGCTCCTGCTCTGGCTGCTCCAGTCTTGCTCGGATGGCGGTGATGGCTTTTTCGTACTTGGCACAAATGTCCTTGTCGACTTTCAGTCCGTATTTTTTAAAGTCAACGCCATAACCTTCTTCAAGTTCATTGGCCATTTCCAACGCCTTCAGCGCCTGCTCCATTAGTTGTTTGTTAGTCATGGTTGTCATCCTGTTGTTTTGGTGATGGCTGCACGGGCTTTTTGAATTGCGGCCCATTCGCCGTCATTCACATCACCGTTGTCGAACTCCGCTGACATTGCCTTCAGAGCATCCAGCAGCTCATTGCGATCGGCCATCAGTGCGTTGAAGTGCGCAATGCAATCGATGTTGGCTAAACGCAGTCGCTCAAAGTCTCCAGCCTTATACGAATATTGTGATGGGATTCCTTTTTCGAGGCGATGCATCAGATTCACTGGGCCATATCCATCATCATCGCAATGAGCATTCCAATGACTGTCGATTTCCTCGGCAGCTGCAATCATCACAGAGCGTAGGTTTTCGTTTTCTTCATGCAATCGGCGGAGTTCTGCTGCGGATTTCAATAGAGTTTCTTTATCGCAATATTCATGGTTCAATTGCAAATCGTCAGCTAGTTTCAGCGCTTCTGGTTGTTGTGTGTCAGTCATACTCCTCTTCTCCTTCGTCATGCTCATCTGGTGCATAGCCATCAACGGTGTCTACATCATCCGATATGGTGGCCAAGCATTTGTTACACATATCTACATATGTGCCACTCTCTTTGAACTTACGAGTGGATTCTTGTGGAGACAAGATTGTATTGCAGCAAGAACAACGCATGATGTTTCCTTATTTCAAAGCAGCAGCCCAACGACTGCATCCGTTATTGTGAATGATACTGTTGTAAAACTCCGTTTTACTCTTGGAATTAAATCCATTAATATCATAGTACCAGCATCCTGTTGCTTTCTCTGGAACTTTAAATCCCTGAGCTTTCACAAGAGCCTTGGCATCTGCACTGAACGACGTTTCAATGGTACACAGAGGAGACTCATCACTAAAAATACTGTCCCAATCTGTAAACTCATACTTGTAGTTTGCTACACGAATGAGCATAGAGACAGCAGAGATTTGGTAAGTGGATTCCCACAAAGCATTGGGGATATGCAACACTACCTGTTTACTTCCTTGTGTGTAAACAGACAATTTAGTGTTACAGTCTTCCAACAGTCGTTTATTTAGTACAGCAATGTTCTTCTTAAAACGAGTGATCTGGTCAATGTTGGTTAGATGAAAATACAAACCGGCCTTATTGAACTTCACATCATTCTGGAATGAATAGATTCCAAACTTATACTGTGCCTGCTTCCATGCAACAACATCATTAAAGAAGTCCCTACACTTAATCAATCCTGATTGAGATGTGAGGGTTTTCTTGTCACGATGCATAATGCGCCACCGCAGGGGATTTACCTGAGCAACTTCACCATACTTGGTATTGTGTGTAATGTCAAGTTTAAACATATTTCACCATCTCGTCAAGATATTTTTCCACATTAGTGCCTTGAATGCCGGGAGCACTGTTCACTTCAATTACAAACAGCTCGTTTTTCTTTTCGTTGTAGCCAATGTCAACTCCTCGGAAGTCACTGTAGGACACTTTTGCTGCTCGGAGAGCCAGCTCTTGTAGGCCATTTGGAATGTCATCGACTTGTTGGACAAACACGTAGCCATTTGCAAGGTTGCGGATTTTGGTGTCTCGCTCCCCTTCAAATCCTTTGCGTCTTTTCTTTTCTGTGACATTCACCACCTCATCTTTGAACACATGGACACGGAACTCACGTTTCTTCTTCTTGTACTTAGTGTAAACAGGACAGATAGGAATTTGATCATCTGTTTCTGGTTCGATTACTACAATCCCTTTACCACAAGAAGAATTGAGATATTTTCGACCAAACACAGTTGAGTTTTCATTCAACCAGTCTACGACATCATTTGGATTTGCTGTAAATTCCAGTGCGGGGATGTCATTTGCCTTATACCACTGATACTGAGTAAGTTTGTCAACACTTTGACCATACTTAAACTGCTTACGGATGAGGGATGGCTTGGTTGTGCGGAAAATCTTACCACGTTTGAGACGAGTTGATAGACCTTGAGCAATTAGCTTCAGACTGGCACTCTTCAATGTGGAATTAGTGCAGAGTAACGAGGGCTTTTTCTTGTTCATCAAGTTTATCCTGAATGTATTTAGAACCAATGACTGTATGTTTGGATGGTTTGAATGCTATTGGAAGGGGTGCTGAATTCTCCAAAACAAGTGTTGCACGACGAGCCTTGGTGTCATAGAGAACATCTACAACACGACCAGACCACAGAGTACCATCTAACTTAGAGCTAGTAAGATTCAAAGGCTTGAGGTCAACGGTAGAAACTACCATATGATCTTCTTTAAGTTTGTCTGATGAACCCATCAAACGAAACTCTGTTTCACCTTGTTCCTCAAGAGCCGGAAAATTCGCCTCAATATAGTCTTCCACCCACCACTCGATTTTTGTACCGATGTGTTTGCGGCGAAATCGCTTATACGCATTCTTAGACAGGCCCTCCTTATTAGAAGTTTGCACAATCTTCGTAAATGTTTTGACCGTATTGACCCCAGTAGCCGCCTTGGTATACTGGGGAATAGGCTTTTTTGGCTCAATTTTCTCCTCTTTCAATTCGTTCTTGTCAAGATCAAATGAAAGCAGGGTAAACTCAGGCACAACCTTAATTTCAAACTTCTTAGGATCATACCCATTGCGTAACAAAATCCAGAAAAGCATTGGAGCCTCACTGGCATAATACCAACCATTGTCGGTTGATACATAAGCCAATGGCCGCTCCTTGTTGCGGAACAACCGCACTGTGTTGGTACGTTGGTCGTACATGGAAACAGCATATGCACCACTCACTTTGCCCAGAGTTTCAGCAAACTTCTCAGCATAGTCTTCCTCAGCAAATGCCTCATAGAACACATGGGCCAAGGCCTCGCTGTCAACCTCTGTGTCTTTCAATGATTTATGATTGTACAATGTACCGTTATGTACCATTGCAAACTCATCATTGATGACAAAGGGGTGAGCAGACTGGTCTTCAATCTTGCCAACAGTTTTCTTGCGATTGTGCCCAACAAGAGCTTTACCACGAGCAAACATCGCTCGTTCCATGTCACTGCCCTTATATGTTTGAGCAAACCATGCTGCCTCAGTGGCCTCCTTCATGATATGGAAAGACGAATCTTTCTCAACACCAATAATACCTGTGGAGTCATCACCACGTAGGGCATTCACATACAATAGTTGATTGAACATATCCTCATGCTGTTTCAACAGGCCAGAAGTATACTTAGAAATTACACCAACAATACCACACATAATGAGTCCTTAGATCAAAGAAAGTTTAACGTCCAACAAACCATTTTGAATGATCTGAGGAAGTGCTGGCTCAAGAGCACGACAACGCGCACTATGTCCAAACACCTTATGGAACCAGCGCTTGTGGGAATTAGTATCTGCAATCTCAACTGGTGTGATTACAGAATCCTTACTGAGTTGCCACAAACTTTCCAAGGCAGTAAGCCACTCTTGCAGCAAAGAAGCATCGTCTGTGCCTTGCAAATGACGGAACTCCATTGTACCATACTTAGCCAAAGGAAGCATATTCAATGCAGTGTACTTATGCCAGCGAGGAATCAGGGAAGGCAACTGGAATCGGTAAATCATTGGCAAGAATGTCTCAGACAATGGAACACAATGAATGTTATTACGACGGTCTTTGTTCACCATAGAGAAGAACACTTCCTCGAAGATGGCATACAAATACAGCATGTTCTTGACTTGCTGTTCATTGAAGCTACGACAATTCACATGCACATGGGTTGATGTTCGAGAAGAAAAGGCATCTTCACGATTATGGAACACAATACTTGCCTGAAGATCTTTGAATTGATCTAGCAAATGAGGAACCTGCATTGGAACAGAGACAAACTCACAACCATCATTACGCAAACTACCGTCTTCAATTGCGTTGAAGTAGGGAGACTTGGGACGCTTCGCTACAGATTCAATCTCACACTCAATCCCTGCAAACATTGGAATAGCTTCTTCATTCAGCTTACTTTGCTCCAAGCCAAACAATTCAAATACTTTTGTCATTGTGCCACCTTAAAATGAGAACCATTAGCAATCTCTGTCAACTCTGGTACAAAGATTGGAGAACGGAGACGGATGAGTTTTGATGTGGTATCGACTTCACCAATAGGAACCATGTCCACATACAAACCTTTGCTACGTGGAACATAGGCAATACGTGAAGTCAGCACAGTGGAGGTCATACGTCCTTTGTTAGCAATAGCTTCGTCCAATGACGGAAACTTCTGCTTAGAAACATAGGCTTTCAGTGTATCAAATCCCAGTTGCATGGCCTCTGTAGTACCATCACTTCGCAGAGAATACAACCGTGTATTTGAATCACTCAGACCACGTTGATATTGCTTGGCAGGATGACGAGACAAAGCGACAGCACGTTTACCAAGTTGGAAAAAGCTTTTGTGTGGAAGAAGGAAGTCAACCTCATAGGGATGTTCATCACTCAAGCACAGTTCAAAATCCACATGGTCTTCGTCGACACCACACACAGCATCGGGAGAAACATAACGAATGAAGAAAAGTTTCTCACCCATTTCAGAGAACTTGACATAGGTATTCTTGTAATACCGATTAATGTCTTCCCAGTTTGATGACATAAAAATCATACTACCTCCAGATTGTATTGCTTGACCAAATCCATAGCAACTTGTTTGTTGTTATTGTTGATGGCATCCAAGATACGCTCTTGTTCTGCAACAACATCCACATTGCTTTGAACAGCACGTTCTGTGTTGCGCCATGCCCAACGAATAAGTTTCTCGTCAAAGATCCAAAAGTTTGAAAGAGTTCGATATTCCACCCCATAAGACTTAGCACGGAAAGCACCAGCTTTACCGTACAATTGTTTACGCAAAACACCATCGTCCATCAGGACAGAAGGCACACCGAGGAACAAGTCCATATTGCGAATCACTTCCAATGGGTCACGTTTAGTTTCCACATGGATATGACCACCTGCACTACGCATAAGGGGATGCGGAGGGTTGGGTTTCTTGTTCACATCTTTAGTCCATGCATCGAAGTCAGGCTCACATCCAAAGATGTAAGCGGCTGGATGCTGCATTTGCTCCTCAGGAAACACAATGCAGGACAGCTTGGAAAATGATAGACCGTCCACATATTCCAGACTCTTCTTCATCACAGCCTGAATGTGCTGCACAAATTCATCTGCTGATGCTGCCGGTGGAATACCATACTCAAGAGAAACATTGTCCTCCTGCAATGTATAGCCATCAGGCATGTCAGGAATTTGCAAAGGATTCCATTTATCCGCATTGATGTAGCCAATGGCAGACACGGGATTGCCTGCATGGTCTTGCAGGAACACTTCTGGATCAGAACCGAGACGCATGGTTATACCTCGAAATTAATGGTTTTAACAGTGATTACTTTGGAAACAGAGATGGCTTTCATCACAACAAAGCCACAATCCGGTACTTGTTTGGCAAGACGTTCTGCTTCTTTGGTGGCTTCTGCAAGAGTGTAGTGCGGAACAGGAGTATTGGAGCCTACAAAACATCCCGCAGGAGTCTGCTTAATGACAATGTATGTCCCATCCTTTTTAGGTTTTGCATCACCATTAAGAATTGTTTTGTTTTCGTCGTTCACTTTTTCCACCTTTTTTAAAACAAAGCCACCAAAACACAGTCCAATGTATTTTGCACCATTGTTTTGCTTACATCCTTGTTTGAAATCACACTGATTACAAGCAGCATTATATCCAGTATACTTGACTTTCCGATAGTCAACTCCTTCAATCATGCCCACTCCTCAGCAAAAAGATATTCTGCAATTGCTTCATTACAGAATGAAACAAAGCGACTATTGGGTGTTGACCATTCTGGATGGCCCTGAATAGCCAATGCCTTAATGTCTGGAAAGAAAACAATCTCAGGTTCTTTGAATGTTTTGTTGGCCACAGCCTCACGCAAATGAGCAGGAGTTTCTGCTTCCTGTCCATAATACACACGACTCAGAGGTTCATCACTCCACGCCAACAATTCATGATTGGTGCCATGAACATCCAGCATTTGGTGATGTGAGGATGTCACAGTGAACAACTCACCATGAGAAGTCATAACATCATGGTCTCCCATTGTATGACCAGCAACATGCTGCAACAGCTTACCGCCAGCAAAAGCGCACAGAAACTGTGCACCACGACACACACCAATCATTGGGATGCCGTGTGCCTTGCAGTATTTCATTGCACGCCATTCCCACAAGTCACGGTCAGAAGGCATGGTAGGAGCACCACTGAAACGATTGTGTGTTTGTCCATAGAAGGATGGATGAATGTCAGTTCCACCCCACAAGACAAGCGCGTCAATCTTTGATAGACCGTCTAGTCCGCAATTGGTTTTCTCGTCGAACACCATGTCAAAGGGGAAGATGTTCTGTCCATTGCCCCATGGTGAAAAGCCTAGTGTTTTCATTCTCGTTCCTCCAAATATTCAATCAGTGAGTACAGGACAATTAGCAAGTCTGTTGCAAACAGATGTGTGTAGCTAATCGTGTAGCCTTGGAAGTATGCGTAAACATCTACGAAGAATCCAAGGATAAATACAATTAAGAATGTTAAGTACATATTAGCATACCACGGCAAAGGGATCTTTCTTTGCCAAGTAGTTGGACGTACAGAACACATGCTGTGAACGATTCTTCAATGGGGCAAATGTAACCACCATTGGATTGTCATTCTTCCACACATGGTCATATGAGAAGTCCTTATAAGACCGTGACACACCGACAACAACCACCATACCATACTCATCATAGTCTTTCTTGATGGATGGATAGGCAGTGTCGCCTGTCTGCATACCGCATTCAGTAGACAATTTCTGTACCAAAGCATTGCGACGCATATATTCTGCTGGAGTAATCTTACGCAGCTTGGCTTGCTTGATTTCCTCAGGAGAATAGATAACATCATCCGACTTATTGGCAGTCATCTGATAGGGAAGGGCTGACGTAACAATGGTACGCTTAGAAGGAAAATGCTGTTGAATCATTAAAAGCCGTCCTGAATGGGGGGATGTTGTACAAAGTTTGCCAAAATATCTGGAGCACCCACAAACTTAACACCTGGTTTTTTTGGTGCCGTGTTCTTAGCTTTCTCATTCAGAACAGTTTTTTTCTTCAATGGAGCTGCCTTATGGCGAGTTTCTTGATGAAGAACTTGACCTGTTTCTGGATTAAACGCCGTAATCACCATCATGTAATAGGTGTATTCTCCAGCATCCACATACATCTTGAACTTTGCTTCCAGTTGGGCAACCTCGTCTGGTGTAAGATTTACCCGTGAAGCAGCATGCTGTGCTTTGGAATGGTAGTCATACTTGTCAGCACTGACATAAACAGAAATTACATTCATCATTCACCTTTCGTCCATCGAAACAGATGCACATCGTTGGGGCCATGACTCTTATTGGTGAAAGAGTCCACTTTCTTAACGCCTTTGACTTTTTTAATGTCGGGCATATTCGTCAATTGAGAGTCACTCAGTAGAAAATAGGCATCCCGAATGACATAGCTTCCAGCCAACAGATCGCCAAGCCAGTCAAAGAACTTGTCGATACCTGCATGTTTGAGATTATACGTATCAAAGTCATGTAAATTACGTACAGCACAGGAACTAAATCCCCATGTGTCTAGTTTACAGACACAACGGTCTCCATACATAACTCGACCAGTCCATATACTGGAATACTCAGGCGGATTGTCCAGCTTGACAAGCTCAAACATAGCAGTCTTCTCCTGAAGCAATGTTGATTTTCTCGTCCACGTCAGCATGCGGTTGTTCTTCTTCGTGTGTTTCTTCAATCATTTGATTGGATTCTTCAAGAAGTTCTTTAACAAAGACAAAAATGTTAGTCATGAGACACCTCTGTTTTCAGCAAAATGTTAGATGTGAGCACAGAATAGTGGATGTTTCCTCCATTAAATTTAGAACGCTTGACCATAACAGATACGAATTTCATGTGTATTCCTCCAGAATTTGGGAAAGTGTATGCCAGTATTTAAAGCCTTGTGTTGAACCACTCCAAGCAAAAGCTTTTGCCAATGTCGTGGCATTAATGCTTACCGGTAAACCATCCCGGATACGCTTGGAAATGTGTTCAATCACCTCATATTGCAGTTGTTTTGTGGGCAATTTCATAATCTGTTTCATCAGATTAGACGTTCGCCACTTCAACAATATTTGGTCATTCTCAGGCAAAGGAATCACCGGATTGGCCTTCCTTGCCACACCATTAAGAACAAGAGTCATGCTTCCCTCGCTTTCAGCATGGCGTTTGCTTGTTTGTATGCTCCAGCAGCAATTCCATCAAACACCTGTTGATCGCTATACCAACCAACATTCTGTGTGAATGACTCCATTGCCTTGGCCGCAAAGTAATCGCGCAGGGTCATGCCGTTAGCAGCTTCACGGCTACTGTTGATGTAATCCCATTCGCATGGAAACGCTGGCCCGCCTGTGTTTGTAGTCATGCAACTCCCCCCTTATGAGAACTATTGAGCCCCTTAAGCAAACTAAAATCTGTCACAAGAATATAATTGCTTTTAGGCATAGGTACTACACAATGTTTTTTAGCTTTGGCTAGTTTTTCACCACAAGATAGGCAAGTGATATAGCCAAGCAAGTAACGACCACTTGAAATCTCTTCATCACATTGAACACAAGCATGACGGCCATCTGAACGGCATTGATAGACCCTCGTTTTGTTCCTGTCTTTAGGCCTATAACCGATGAATCCTCGACCAACTGTTGTTGATTTTGCCATGTCATAAAATCCTAACGTTAAGAAAACCGCTGATTTTTACAGACGAAAAAAAGCCCGCTCAAGGCGGGCTCTTATGGGTTAAGGGGTTTTAGACAGGAGCATCCTCTTCGAATTCCACCTCAATATTGTGATGTTCAAGCATCATGATTTTGTATGTGGTTTCGTCAATCTGGCCATTCTCATATTGTGCCTCGATTGATTCCACACTGGGGACAGCCTGTGCCTTAGCCACCGCATTAGCGGCAATGGCAGAGACATCACCGTTTGTCTGGTGCAACATTGTGAGGGTTTCTGCCTGTTCGCGGTAAAGTCCCTCATAGGTGGCAAGCATGGATTTCAGCGCGGCAATGGCGGTGACATAGTCGCCCAAGTCGGTTTTTTCTGTGCGTGCCTGAATGTCAGCGGACAGTTTGACAAGCTTACCTGCCACACCCTCAGATTCACCACTGCTCGGCTTGGCATCGTCCAGCAAGGCCTTAATAGCATTAATGGGCATGAGTTTGCCATTAATGACGGGCAACTGGCCAAGGTGACAAAACAGTTTAGAAACATAGCTTTTCACCAGTGCATATGTGCCAGTACGCAAGCCAAGGCTGTATTCTTGCCATTGTTTCTCGATTGTCGCGGGCGTTTGTCCCTTGTTTTCCAAGTCTTTGGTAAAAATGGGTTTCATATATTCCACCTCAATGTCACGCAAAGCGCCCCTGAATTCAGGTGTGATCTTTTCGTTATGGGGTGTCTGACCCTTGTATGCATCGAATCGGGGATTGTCAAGCATGTGTGCCAGCAATGTGAGCGCCCCCACACTGGCGTATTTGCCAGCATTTTGTTCTTTGCGGATTGATTTAATCGCGTCAATATCAGGGACAATATCGAACAGATCCAATTTCTCAGACTTATTTTTATCGTCAGTGATAATGACTTGATTGTCAGTGTAAGAGATAGTTTTCTTTGACATGATGTACTTTCAGTTTGTAAGACTTGCCCCGTCATACTGTTTTGAATCAGGGTGCAAAATCTTAACGTTAAGAAAAGCAAACTACATTACTACAGGCGTAGTTTACCCCTGAGTGCCCATCCCTCATTTTCACAGGCGTGCCGTACGATTACGGCTTGTGGCAAGTATAAAGGAACACCCTTACACAAGCCTTACAAGACTAGGGAACATCCCCACAAAGGCCTCTAGTATATCTGTAACCCGGCATCACCCGGTTATTCTCACCAGACTAGATTTCTCTGCTGTCTTGCCCTCAATTATAGGGGGGTTTGCTTACACCAACCTTACAACTTAGCTTTATAGGAAAGACAGTTGTAACAAAGTGTAACAGACACACCCAACATCAAGGACGTGGGAGCAGTGTACATGAAAAGAGGGGACGTGTCTGTCACATTGGAGACACCTAGAATATGGGGGTGGGACGTGTAGGTAAGCCCTTGATTTTAAAGTGTGATACTGGAAACATCCCTCTTATGTCCTATTTCACCACATTTTAGGAAGGGGGGTGGGGGGAAAACTTGGGTTGGACTAATTGTGCGTAATGCACCATCCTACGCTGCTACTATTTTTCAAAAAAGGGGACGTTAGTATGGGGAACGATTTAAACGAGTTTTAAGAGGTTTTTAATAGGAGTGGCTACATACCCCTATCCCTACCCATTACAGGAGCTTCTAGCATGGTTTAAAGCTGTTTTAGAGCTATTGCTGCTGCTCGGCTTAGGCCTCGCATGAAGTTACAAGCGTTATGGAAACCTTATTGTTTCTTTTGGACAGGAAGATGTTTGTTCTGTTTTGTTCAGCGCTTCGCGCGTATTGTATTTATTTAAATAATATATTTATTAAATAATATATATATATATAGTTATATTAGGGTATCATACTTCTTGTTAAATGTCAAGATATATTTTTATAAATATTTTTTGTAAAACTATTGACTTTTGAATAAAACTATGGTATAATGATAAGTATACACTCGCTGCTTTTACAAGAGCAGCTCGTAAATAGACTAACAATCCTGTTAAAGAAGGAACTTCACATGGCTGCGCCCGACAACGGAGGTCAAACATGGCTTTGACCGACAATCCCAATACTAAAAATCGTAAACCTAAAATCCGTGCTGTTGATGCTAAAACCAACAAATCTTGGAGTGACAAACAAAAACTTGAGGCTGTTCAGTCTTGGTTGTTGCTTGGCAATTTAGCCCTAACCAGTCGTATTCTTGGAATTCCTGAAATTACGCTGCGCGTATGGAAAACCACAGACTGGTGGAAAAACGTAGTGGACGACATTAAACTTCAAGAAGACATGCAAATGTCTGCCAAACTGAAGAAAATTGTTGAGGCTAGTTTGGGGGCTGTTGAAGACAGGCTCACCAATGGTGATTGGATTTATGACCAAAAAACAGGGCAAATGATTCGTAAACAAGTGAACATGAAAGATGCTCACAAGGTTGCTGTTGACTTGATGGATAAGAAAGCAGTACTTGAAAAGGCTGCAGCGCCAGCAACAGTGGAACAAAAAGACGAAGATAGGTTGCTTAAACTGGCAGAGAAATTTGCTGAATTTGTCACAAAGAAAAAGGACGTAGTGATTGACGTCACTGACGTACAGGAGAAACAACATGCCGAGCAAGGAACGGTGGGAGAAAATGACTCCAGAACAGAAAGCTCAGTATTCAGTGAAAGCACGGGAATGGAAACAAAAGAACCGTGAAAAATGGAATGAATATCAAAAAGAACGGTACTTAAAAGAAGTTGGAGTTCTTTCTAATAATATGCAGCATACTCCTGAATCTCGTGCACAATGGCATCGAGATAAAAGTAATGCCCGGTGTACTAGAGCAAAACAAGCCCGCTTTACCGATGAATTAACAGACTTAATTACAAAAGAAGCACATGATTTACGTAAATTGAGAAATCTTTTTACAGGAATAGAGTGGCATGTAGATCATATTATTCCACTTAAGGGTGCAGACGTATGTGGTTTGCATATTTGGTCAAATCTTGCAGTGATACCTAAAGTAGAAAATCTGCGAAAGGGGAATAAAAATTCCTTATATGCGTAATGGAAAAAGAGATTACAAGACGGAGTATGCGAAGTACCACTCGACTCCGGAACAGCGACACAATCGGTCGGAACGGACAACCCTGAGGAATGAAGCCAATGCAAAAGGCATTACTCACAAAGGGGACGGAAAAGACCTTGACCACAAAAAACCCTTATCTAAGGGGGGCTCCAACACGTTGGCCAATGCCCGAGTGGTATCAGCAAGTACCAACCGAAGTTTCAGTCGAAACGCAGACGGAAGTTTGCGAAACCAGCAAAGCACACGAGAGCGTAAAGCAAAACACAAATGAAGGTAACATCTGAAATTATCCAGGGTTTTGTAGGTTCTGTTCTCTCGTCTCGATTTGATGGACAGGCAGTAACCCCAGAATTTCATAAAGAATGTTGGGAACTTTGCTGTTCTCCTGAGAAGTTTGTTGCTATTTCTGCCCCACGCGGGCACGCTAAGTCCACGGCTGTAACTCTTGGTTATGGCTTGGCCACCTTGTTGTTCAGGGAACGAAAGTTCATGCTCTTGGTGTCTGATACAGAATCTCAAGCGTCTCTGTTCTTAGGGACGTTTAAACAAGAACTTCAAGACAATCAAGAACTCATTGACTTGTTTGGATTGAAACGTAATGACAAGGGTTTGGTGACGTTTGTAAAAGACACTGAAACCGACATTGTGGTGGAATGTACGGACGGACATAAGTTTCGGATTATTGCTAAGGGAGCGGAACAGAAGCTCCGTGGTCTAATCTGGAACGGGTCCCGCCCGGACATTATCATGTGTGACGATATGGAGAACGACGAACTGGTCTTGAATAAAGAACGTCGTGAAAAGATGCGTAAATGGTTTAAAGGAGCGCTTCTTCCTTGTCGTAGTGATAATGGTATTGTTCGTATTGTGGGAACAATTCTTCATGCAGACAGTATGCTGGAACGGCTTATGCCCAATCCATCAGATAAAACTACTGTAGTAGAAGAACTCAAACAATACAGTACCCGTAAGGGTATGTGGAAAGCAGTTAAATATCGAGCACACAATAGCGATTTTACAAAGCTCTTGTGGCCAGATAAGAAGAATGCTGCTGAATTTAAAATGCTATATGAAGAGGCGGTTAAAGACGGTACAACTGACATTTACAGTCAGGAATACTTGAATGAGCCTATTGACGAAGCGGTGTCTTTCTTTAAGAAAGCAGACTTCTTACCAATGACTCAGGAAGACCGGTCTCTTAAACTCAACTACTACATTACAGCTGACTTGGCTATTTCTGAAACAGAAAAGGCCGACTTCTCAGTGTTTGTTATTGCAGGGGTTGATGAAGATAAACGAATTCACGTAAAGAATATTATCCGTGAGCGTATGGACGGTAAAGAGATTGTAGATACCTTTTTGGCTCTACAGAAGCTTTATGAGCCTATTGCCATGGGTGTTGAAGATATGCAAATCTCAAAGGCCATTGGCCCATTCCTACGTGAAGAGATGATTAAAAACAATACATTTATTTCATTGCTTCCTTTGAAGCATGGAGGTAAAGACAAACCCACTCGTGCAAGGAGCATTCAAGCCCGTCTTCGTGCACATGGACTTAAGTTTGACAAAGAAGGGGATTGGTATCCTATCTTTGAGAACGAATGTTTGGCCTTTCCTCGTGGTAAGCATGACGACCAGGTTGACGCATTTGCCTATTTAGGTTTGATGCTGGACAATCTGATTGAAGCTCCAACAAAAGAAGAAATAGATGATGAATTGTATGCAGATGAAATGTCTGACAGTGGTCTAGATAGTCAAGGGCGTTCAACTTATACAGGTTATTAAATATGGATGAAACAAAACCGTTGGCGTCAATGATGGAAAGCATTAACATTGCTGAATCCCTTGACGATGCTCAACTTACAAAAATTGGTAAAGAAGCTTCTGCTGGTTTTGAACTTGACCATGACAGTCGCAAAGACTGGGAAAAGAACATTGATGAGTGGACCAAGCTTGCAAAGCAAACGGTAGAGCCTAAAACCTACCCATGGCCTAAAGCTTCCAACATCAAATATCCTCTGCTCAGTACCGCTGCAATGCAGTTTGCTGCCCGAGCCTATCCTTCTTTGGTGCCTTCCAGTGGTAAGCTGGTTAATGCCCGTCCAGTAGGAAAAGATGCTACAGGGACAAAGAGCAAAATTGCTGAGGCTGTGTCAGTTTACATGTCTTATCAACTTCTTGAGGAAATGGATTCCTGGGAAGAAGAGATGGATAAGTTGCTCATCATGTTGCCTATTGTTGGCACCATGTTTAAGAAAACTTATTGGGACCCTCTGAAAGAAACCAACTGCTCGCATGTTGTGCTTCCTAAGAACCTCATTGTGAACTACTGGGCACGTAGCCTAAAGGATGCAGAACGTATCTCGGAAATCCTGGAGGTGTCTCCACGGAAAGTAAAAGAACGTCAGCAAAGCGGTTTGTGGCTTGACATTGACTTTGGTCGTGCACCCCAACCAGAAAAGAATGCTCCTGTTCCAATGGCAGTGGATGAAACAACTCCATTTACTTTCATTGAACAGCACACCTTCTTGGATTTGGATGAAGACGGTTACAAAGAACCCTATGTAGTCACTTTCCATAAGGAAAGCAAAAAGGTTGTTCGTATTGTAGCACGTTTTGACGAAACAACCATAAAACTGGATGCTCAGGGCAATCTGCAAAAGATTGATCCTATTCAGTTCTACACAAAGTTTGGTTTCATTCCTAACCCCGATGGTGGGTTTTATGATATTGGCTTTGGTGTGCTGCTTGGTCCTCTAAACGAATCTGTAAACACCGTGATTAACCAATTGCTTGATGCAGGACATTTGTCCACATTGCAAGCAGGCTTTATTGGTAAGGGTTTGCGTATTCGTATGGGAGATACTCGCTTCCTTCCAGGTGAATGGAAAGCAGTTAACTCCACAGGTGCTGACCTTAAACAACAAATTGTTCCTCTCCCAACAAAAGAACCATCCAACGTATTGTTCCAATTGATGGGAAGTTTGATTACTTCTGGCAAAGAGCTTGCTTCGGTCGCTGAGATTTTTACAGGTAAAATGCCTGGACAAAATACTCCTGCAACAACCACAATGGCCACTGTTGAACAGGGCATGAAAGTGTTCACTGCAGTGTATAAGCGACTCTATCGTAGCTTGACAGAAGAATTTCTTAAGCTTGCACGACTCAATCGCATGTATCTCAACCCACAGACCTTTGTGGAAGTTGTAGAAGAAGAGATTGGTCCAGAAGCTTTTGATGTAAAACAACATAAAATTTATCCTGGAGCTGATCCAACAGCTGTGTCTCAAACAGAGCGTTTGATGAAAGCACAAGGTTTGATGGAATTGCTTCCAACAGGGATTCTTGATCCTGTCAAAGTGGTTATGCGAGTGCTTGAAGCACAAGAGCAGCCCAATTGGCAAGAGATTATGAACCCACAAGTGCTACAGAGTGGTCAAATGCCACAGCAACCTGATCCAAAAGCCATGGAAATGCAGATGAAAGGGCAATTGGAACAGCAGAAAATCCAAATGCAGAGTCAAGCACAACAGCATAAAATGCAATTGGAAGAGCGTAGTCAACAAGTTCAACTGGCAATGAAGCAACAGGAGCATGCACAAGACATGCAACACCGTGCTGACATGGCTAATATCCAGGCTGCAGAGGCCGTACATAAGCAACGAGTGTTTTCTGCTACAGAACAAGCAGCATTCATTCAAAAATTGATGCATGCTGACGCTGCACACACACAAAAGTTGCAACATACCTCTCAAGCAGCTAAACAGCAGGCTAAGAAGCCGACAAAAGGAGCGAAAGCAGATTGAACAAAGCAGATTTTGTAGATTGGAAACGTCACCCGGTCACTCAGGTGGTTTTCAGTCAATTAAAAGCCCGTATTCAGGATTTGCAAGACATGCTTGGGGAGAGTGCAGGACAAAACCCTCTCCAAGACACACAATTTGTAGGTGCAATTAAAGCTTACAAAGACATGTTGTTGATTGATTTTGAAGAAACTGAGGAGACTCAATGATTATTCCAACACTCCATCGAATTCTTGTCAAGGCAGACAAGCTCGAAGAAGTAGATAAAACCCATGTTAAGGCCCGTCAGCTCGGTTTGGTAATTCCAGACAGTGATGACAACAAACGAGCCCAAGCGGGGGTAGACAGAGGCACTGTGGTGTCAGTCGGTCCAACCGCATTCCGTGATTTCAATGCTGAAAGCCCAATTAAAGTAGGCGACTATATTGCATATGCACGATTTGCTGGTAAGATGCTTACTGATCCTGCAACTGAAGAAGACTTCGTTATCCTAAACGACGAAGACATTGTCTGTATTTTTAAAGACTAAGGAGGCCTAGATGGCTGAAGAACAAGTTGTCACAACTGACGACAATCAACCCGCTAATAACGAACCACAACTGACCGCTGCTGAAGAAAAAGCAATGGAACAGGGCTGGGTTCCTCAAGACCAGTGGGAAGGTGATCCAGAACAATGGCGTCCTGCCAAAGAATTCCTGGATCGTGGAGAACTTTTTAAGAAGATTGAAGATCAAAACCGCACAATTAAAGAATTTAAACGTGCTCTGGATGATCTGAAAGGCCACCACGCCAAGACTCGTGAAACTGAATATCAACGAGCTCTTGATGCCCTGAAAGCGCAGAAAAAAACTGCCCTTGAAGAAGGAGATGCAGAATCGGTCATTAAATTGGATGACCAGATCGATCTGGTGAAAGATGAACAGAATAAACTGAAGCAGAATGCTACACCTGCTACACCAGCAGTAAACTCTGAGTTTGCTGAATGGGTAGACAAGAATAAATGGTATGACAACAGTCAACCTATGCGAGCATATGCAGATGCGTTGGGCCGTGACCTTGCTTACAAAGGTATGGCACCTTCTGAGGTTCTCAAAGAAGTTGAACGACAAGTTCGTATGGAATTCCCGCACAAATTTAGCAACCCCAATCGCAATAAACCGGGTGCTGTAGAGGGAAGTACAAATAAAGGTGGTAAGACCAATAGTGATTCTATTGATCTTTCCGATGAAGAGCGTCGAGTGATGCAGCGTTTCGTGCGTACAGGTGTAATGACTGAAAAGGAATACATGTCTGAACTGAAACGTATTAAACAAGGAGCTTAATTATGAGTGACGTTAAAGAAGCTATTGCGAAAGCACCGAGAGGTCGTACGCAGCGTGTTCCCGTGGGAACACGTCAGGTTTTGTCTGTGGCAGGGAAAGACCCTAGCTACGAATATAGGATTGTTAATGACTCTGGAGACAGGGTGCAGGAGTTTCTGGATGCAGGCTACGAAGTAGTTGCAGCCGACTCTGTGCGAGTTGGTGATAAACGTGTGAATTCCGCTTCGTCGGAAGGATCTGTTTCTCAGATTTCAGTTGGACAGGGCCAAAAAGCTTTTGTTCTGCGTATCAAAAAAGAATGGTATGCAGAAGATCAAGCTTCCAAGCAACAGCGTGTCAACGAACTGGAATCCGCCACCAAAGCAAAAGCTCTTGATGGTACTTATGGTAAGCTCGAAATTTCTCGAAGCTAACAACAACTAAGTGCCGTTAGGAAATGTCTATTTTATTAATGGAGAATTGCTAATGGCAAGTGTATCTCGTATTAACGGCTTTCGTCCCGTTAAATCTATTACTGGCGCACCCTACTCGGGCCAAGCCAATTTGTATTTTGTCCCCTCGTCTGACTCTACCACCATCATGGTTGGTGATGCTGTCAAACTTGCTGGTGACTCTCGTTCCCCAACTGGTGCTCCTACCGTAACTCGTTGCGGCGCTACTGATACCCCCGTGGGTGTGGTGGTCGGCATCTTGTTCACTGGTGTGGGTGATGTGCAGAACGTGCCTCCGGTTAACAACCTGAACACTCCTGTGTATCGTGCTCCTTCGACAGATCGCTATCTGTTGGTTGCGGATGATCCCAACCTTGTGTATGAAGTTCAGTATGCCGGCACTTCCGTTGCTGCTGCTACCATTACTGCTAACGTGGGCTTGAACGGTCAGTTCACCACTACTGCAGGTAGCACAACTTCTGGTTCGTCTGGTATGCAATTGGACAGTTCTGGCTTGGCTACTACTGCCACTCTGCCTTTGAAGGTTGTGGGTTTCCCCAGCCGTCCTGACAATATCCCTGGCGACACCTATTTCAGCTACTATGTGAAGCTTAACAGCGTCACTTATGGTACTGGTACTGGCCAAGCTGGCGTTTAATTAAAGGAAAGGTAAGATATGTCTATTATCAATAGTGGCTCGTTTAGTAAAGCGCTCTGGCCTGGCGTAAATGCATGGTACGGTAAAGCGTACGATGAGTATGAAACCGAATACGACAAACTGTTCGACAAATTCACTTCGCAAAAAGCGTTTGAAGAAGACGTCGGTATTTCGTCTTTCGGCCTGGCAGTGAACAAGCCTGAAGGCGCTGGCATCTCGTATGACAGTGAGCGTCAAGCTTTCATCACTCGCTACCAACACGCTGTGTTCGCACTGGGTTTCATCATCACTCGTGAAATGATGGAAGATGACCAGTATGACGTGGTGGGTCAACGCAAAGCACAAGGCCTGGCCTTCTCTATGCGTCAGACTAAAGAGGTGATTGGTGCCAACGTGTACAACCGTGCTTTCAACAGCGCATACACTGGTGGCGATGGCAAGGAACTGATTAGCAACGCACACGTCAACATCAAAGGTGGTACATGGTCCAACACCCTGTCTACCGCTGCTGACTTGTCCGAAGCTGCTCTGGAACAAGCTGCAATCGACATTGCTGGTTTCACCAATGATGCTGGTCTGCTGATTGCTGTTCGTCCTGAATCGCTCATTATCCCACGTCAACTGATGTTTGAAGCAAAACGTATCCTGGGCTCTGATGGCCGAGTTGGTACAGATAACAATGACCTGAACGCTGTGAAGGCCATGGGCTTGATTCCCAATGTTACTGTTAACCACTTCCTGACTGACCCAGATGCTTGGTTCATCCGTACCAATACCCCACACGGTATGAAGTATTTTGAGCGTCGTGCTGACCAGTTCGACATGGACAATGATTGGGATACTGAGAACGCCAAGTTCAAAGCCACTGCTCGTTACAGCTTCGGCTGGACCGATCCTCGTGGTCTGTACGGTTCCGCAGGCGCCTAATTTACCTGGGGAGGCAGAAATGCTTCCCCTTTTATGAAAGGATAAATTATGGGTTTTCTTGCAACTGACGTTACCCCGATTTCGTCTACTGGCCCTACAGTTCTTATTCCCTCGAATAAGGACGTAGTTGTCAAAGTGTTTAAAGTGGCTCGCACTGAGACCGCTGATGTGCTGAAAGTGGTTTTGCCCGCTGACGCTTCCATCATTGGTGTGAAAGTGTATGGCGGTACAGCATCTGATGCTGGTACGTCGGCTACTCTGACATTCACTGTGGCAAACAACAGTGGTACTATTTCGTCTGGTACTTATGATGTTAAAACAAACGGTGCAGTGACTGGTGAAGCTACCATGAGTGGTTTGCCTAATCTGCAACCTGTCCCCCTGACTGGTGACATTACCATTAAAGCAAAATATGCTGAAGTTGGTACTGCTTCCACCACTGGTGGGGCTTGGAATGTGCTGGTTTCGTACATTCGTTAATGGAAGGGGCGCAATGCCCCTTTCTTTTATTGGTGGACGAGGAGTCTTCCGTCTTTGGTAAAAGGAGAAAATTATGGCTGGTTCTAACGTATGGGTCAAATGTGGCAAGGTTTATAACCTCGATCCCAACGGTGCAGGTTTGACTGCTACTGGTGCTACACCCCGAATTTATAAAGATAGCCCTTACGCTACCTTTCAAGCTTATGGCACCACTTCTGCTGGTGTCGGAGCTGCTACAGTTGCTATTGAAGGTAGCAATGTAGATGATCCAAATACTTTTGTCAGTTTGGGTACTCTCACCCTGACTTTGGGCACCACAACTACTGCTGCTGGTTTGGCAACAACCGCTCCATGGAAGTTTGTTCGTGCTAACGTAACTGCTATTTCTGGTACAAACGCCACCGTGTATGTGACCATGGGGGTGTAAAATGTCCACATCAGGTGTAACACAGGCTAGTGGCCTTGAACAAGAATATAATGGAGATTATCAATTACAGGTTGCTCGTGGTCTAGTAAATGGCCATACAGCAATTTTTCGTGCTGCCTATTCTCCTTATATTACTACAGGACAAAATTATAGTGTATGGCCTCGTGCTGCCACGTATGTATTTCCTACTGTTGCATCCACAATGACTCTTTCTAGTAGTGCTACAGGAGATGTAGGGCAACTGGTTCTTGTTACAGGATTGGATAACACATATGCTAGTATTTCTGAAGTACTTGTCCTTAATGGACAAACTCCTGTCTCTAGTGTAACAAGTTTCTTTAGAGTGAACGATATTCTGGTTCTTACAGATTCTCCTACAGGAAATATCTATTTTGGTACAGGAACTGTAACTACTGGCGTTCCAGCAAACGTCTATGGTTTTATTGCTGCAGGTGATAATACAATGATGTCTGCTCATTATACTGTTCCAGCGGGACATTCCTTGTATATTTTGGGTGGTAGTGTTAATACTGCATTGGCCAACCAAAATAAAACTGTTATTGTTAGTTTCAATACTCGTATTAATGGTGTTATATACAAGGGAGCAAACATTCAGTCTTCTGGTGGATACCAACACTATCCATATACACCTCCATTGGCGGTGACAGAAAAGATGGATATTTGGGACACTGCCACAACATCCGATGGAACACCCTCCTCTGTTACAGCTAACCTATCTGGTATTTTGATTAAGAACTAACATGAAAAATCATCTCATTTTAGGTAACTGGAATGCTTTATGTGATAGTTGTGGACGCAAGTTTAAAGCACTAGACCTCCAGAAACGCTGGGATGGTTTAATGGTTTGTAAAGAAGACTGGGAACAACGACATCCTTCTGACTTTCTGCGTGTACAGAAAGAGAAGATTAATGTAGAGTTCTCTCGTCCCTATCCTGCACAAGACAACTTCTTGCCACAAAATCTTTGGGTAAATCCTGAAGATATTATTGGAATACCTGATCAAACAGCAATGGCTGTTGTTAAGATTATTCCTGAACTGATTTCTAACATCATTACTACTGGTGGTTTTAACTCCTATTCATTCAATGAACATGAACTGGATTATGGAGATACTACTATTCCTCCTACAGTATCAGGAGAATCTGTTACTATTACAGAAATCTTTAATGCTGTGTTGGGTAGATTCTTAGATGACAGTTTGTCCTTGGCAGAGGCTCTTGCTGTAACGTTCACAAAAGCAATTGATGAAACAATCCCTGTGGGTGAAAATCTGTATTTTGCAGAAGAAGACCATGCTTTAGACAGTGTTTCATTGTCTGAATCTCAGCAGTTTGTTTTCTCTTTGAACTTGTCAGACAGTGTTGCTATCACAGAATCCCTGAGTAATTCCTTGTCTACATCTACAACAGATGTCATTGGTATTACAGAAACAGTGATTCCATTGCCAATTTACAACTTGTCTGATTCCACAAGTGTTGCAGAAAGCAGTTTCTTTGCAGTTACTTCCATTCAAACAGATTCTGTTGCAATTGCAGAATCTCTTTCATCTTCTTTAACAATTGGTGCAGTCTTTAACGGGGCTGTTCTTAATTCACAATCTTTAGGATAATATATGATTAATGACACACTTCCTGTTGTTGGTAAACTGTCTCTGGTGCTGCGCGATGAGTATGGCAACATTAAACAACAAATCGACAAAGACAATCTGGTTGTCACAGTAGGCAAGAACTTTTTGGCTAATGCTGTTTTGGCAAGCTCCTCTAGTCCCTTTACTCACATGGCTATTGGTACTAATGGTACTGCCGCTACGCTGGCTGACACCACTTTGGGTACTGAAATTGCACGTTCAGCCTTCACTACTTCTAGTCGTACTAATAACGTTGTAACTCTGTCTACTACATATGGTGCTGGTACAGGCACAGGTGCTCTGCAAGAAGCTGGGATTTTCAATGCTAGTTCTGCGGGTACTTTGCTGTCTCATGTAGTGTTCTCTGTTATTAACAAAGGCTCTGCTGACTCTCTTTCTATTACTTGGACTATTACTGTAGGGTGATTTAAATGACAATCATGTTTACTAACAATGCAGCATCAACGTTAGCAAGCGGGATTACAAACTCAGCCACCAGTTTGACGGTTCAGACTGGTGCTGGTGCATTGTTTCCTAGTTTGACTGGTGCAGATATTTTTTATGTAACTTTGGCAAATACCTCTGGTACTGTTGAAGTTGTACAAGTTACAGCACGTTCTTCTGATACATTCACGATTGTCCGTGGTCAGGACAGCACAACTGCTGTGTCATGGAATACTGGTGATAAAGTTGAATTGCGGCCTGTAGCAATTGCTATGCGAGCAATGGCTCAAACAGCAAATAACCTATCTGATTTGGCAAGTGCAACAACTGCTCGTACCAACCTTGGTTTGGGTACTATTGCCACATTGGCTGCTCCTGCAGGCACTGTGGTGGGTACTACAGACACTCAAACACTGACCAACAAAACAATTACTGCTGGTGTATTTGGTGGTGGTTACACTGAAGGTGTTAATACTGCTAATACTTCTACAGCCTATACAATTAGTTTGGCAAACGGTACAGAGCAAATTTTGACCTTGACTGGCAATTGTACATATACTTTTCCTACAGCAGTTGCTGGACAAAGCTTCTTGCTGGTTCAGAAACAAGATGCTACAGGAAGTCGTACAGTGACATGGCCTGCTACTGTTAAATGGCCAGCGAATACAGCCCCAACAATTACTGCAACGGCAAGTAAAGCAGATTTGTATGCTTTTACTTCTGATGGTACTAACTGGTTTGGACGTACTATTGGTCAAAACTATCTGTAAGGAGAAGTAATGTTTTCAGCAGATATGGGCACTACACCTTCAAGTAGTGCCAATTACATCGAGGACGTGTTCAGCACGTACCTCTACACAGGCAACGGCTCTACCCAAACAATCACCAACGGGATTGATTTGGCGGGTAAGGGTGGGTTGGTTTGGATTAAGGCTCGAGGTGCAAATGGGCAATCTAATAACTTATACGACACTAACAGAGGTGTTGGTTTGTCAATTCAGACAGACTCTACAAATGCGAATACTTCTTGGACTGGTGTATCTGCGTTCAACGCAGACGGATTCTCGTTAGGTTCAAATAGTCAAACAAACTTTAATAATGATCCTTATGCCTCATGGACATTCCGCAAGCAGCCGAAGTTCTTTGATGTGGTGACGTATACGGGAACGGGCAGCAACAAAACTGTTGCGCACAATCTTGGTTCTGTTCCGGGGTGCATCATCATCAAACGCACAGATTCAGCAGGAACAAACTGGGTTGTTTATCACAAGGATTTGACCTCCGCTGCTTATGCTTTGGTTTTGAACGGCACTCTGGCGCAAACTTCCAGCCCAACGTCATTTAACAGCACTGCACCAACAAGCACTGTTTTTTCTGTTGGCACAAGCATAGCAACCAACGCTTCTGGTGGAACTTACGTCGCCTACATCTTCGCCCACAACGCAGGAGGCTTTGGCCTGACGGGTACTGACAATGTGATTTCGTGTGGGTCGTTTACAAGCGATGCAAGCGATATTGCCACAGTAAACCTTGGTTATGAGCCGCAGCTTGTAATCATGAAAGCGGTCAGCACAACAGGCCACTGGTGGATGGCCGACAACATGAGAGGTTTCACCGTTAATGACGAGCAGTATCTGTTGGCTAATAGCAGCGGAGCTGAAGCGTCTGGCACAAACATTCGCTTGACAAACACAGGCTTTTATCAAGCAAGCACAACTGGCTCGGCAACCACCTACATCTACATCGCCATCCGCCGTGGTCCGATGAAAGTGCCTACGGATGGGACTAAGGTGTTTGCTCCATTGGCTCTGAACAACGGCTTTGATACAGTAAACACAACAGGGTTCCCGGTCGATTTGCAAATTCGAGGCTATCGACCCGGAGGAGCTGTAGCGGGACGCAACCCCGCCGTGTTGGATCGGCTGCGTGGAGTCAGCAGCGTGCCTTCTGATGTTTCAAGCACCTTCCCACTTCTTTGCACCGCAGTGACGGACGCTCAAAACACATCAGGTCAATACGCAAACAACTGGAACAACACGGGCTTCAGCACGGCGTTAAGCCTTGCCGGAGATAACGCAATGTGGAACTTCCGCCGCGCCCCCAGCTTCTTTGATGAGGTTTGCTATACGGGGACGGGAACAGAAGTAGCTACAAACCACAATTTGGGTGTTGTTCCAGAACTGATTATCACAAAGTGTCGCTCTTATTCTCCGTCACAGTGGATTGTAGGTAGCTCGGCTGATTGGTCTAAGTACTTGGTCTTGAACCAAACAGCCGCTTATGGAGCAAGCACTTCATACACATCCTTGACTTCTACAACCTACACGCCGGGTAGTGGATTGGGTTTAGCTTGGAATGGTCAAACATTTGTCGCCTACCTCTTTGCATCCTGCCCCGGCGT
>Ga0228703_1000190_pt1 | contig 49639 bp, 38 predicted proteins | sample McNCre217_Aug_MG_3_FD_178020 | JGI IMG/M metagenome (GOLD analysis project Ga0228703, IMG submission 178020) | Freshwater microbial communities from McNutts Creek, Athens, Georgia, United States - 29-17_Aug_MG | ecosystem: Environmental > Aquatic > Freshwater > Creek | place: USA: Georgia...
TTCTGGCGGTACTTCTGGCTTGTCGATTGGCCACTGCTCGCCCGAAGCGGCCGCAGGCGGCACGATTGGTTTGGTGAAAAACGGCGACCGCATTCGCATCGATATTCCCAACCGCAGCATCAATGTGTTGGTGAGCGATGAAGAGTTGGTCAAGCGTCGTGTTGAGCAAGACAAACTCGGCTGGAAGCCTGCTTTGCCACGACCACGCAAAGTGTCGGCAGCGTTGAAGGCGTATGCCAAATTGGCCACCTCTGCCGACAAAGGTGCGGTGCGCGATTTGTCCTTGCTCGACTGATCCACGGACTGAACGCCCATGCTGATTCACCCCCAATTTGACCCCGTTGCCATCGCGGTGGGGCCCCTTGCCATTCATTGGTACGGCTTGACCTACTTGGCTGCGTTTGCGCTGTTTGTGGGCTTGGGCCATTTGCGCTTAAAGCACGAGCCTTATGCCGCGCAAGTGGTGTTGGGTTCTTGGTCTAAGCAAGACATCGAAGACATTTTGTTTTACGGTGTCATGGGGGTAATTTTGGGCGGACGTGTGGGCTACTGCGTGTTTTACAACCCAAGCTACTACTCGTCACATCCTTTAGAGGTGTTAGCCGTGTGGCAAGGCGGCATGAGTTTTCATGGCGGCATGCTCGGCGTGTTTGTGGCAACCGCCGTGTTTGCATGGCAACGTCACCGCCCTTGGTTGTGGGTGACAGACTTCATTGCGCCGTGTGTGCCTACGGGCTTGGCTGCGGGCCGTGTGGGCAACTTCATCAATGGCGAGTTGTGGGGCAGGGCAGCAGACCCTAGCTTGCCTTGGGCCATGGTGTTTCCACAAAGCGGTAGCTTGATCGCGCGTCATCCTTCACAGATTTACCAATTCTTGGGCGAAGGCATTTTGTTGTTCATCGTCTTGTGGTTGTATGCGCGTAAGCCGCGTGCCGTGGGCGCTGTGTCGGGCGTGTTCATGATTGGCTACGGTAGCTTGCGCTTCGTCGCTGAGTATTTCCGCGAACCTGATGCGCAATTGGGTTTGTTAGCGCTTGGCATGAGCATGGGTCAATGGCTGTGCGTGCCCATGGTGCTCGTGGGCGTGGTCTTGTGGCTGCGCGCCAATCGCCAAAACTCTCCTGCTTAATTTTTAAGGGTTAGCCCTTGCGGGAAAGTCCCTGCCATCAGGGGCTTGGTTTTTTGTTGTTTGAATTTCATAATTACGCGTAATTACAGAAATTAAACAACTCCTTAACCATGCGCACGCTCCCAAGTTCCTTGCATGACGATGTGGCTTCGCAGTTGCGCAACTACATCTTCGATGGTCATCTCAGGCCCGGCAGTTTCATTGATGAAGTGACCTTGTGCGAGCTGTGGTCCATCTCACGCACGCCGCTGCGAGAAGCCCTCAAGGTGCTCACCGCCGAAGGTCTTGTTCGCCACGAGCCGCGCCGCGGCTGCTTTGTGAATGAAGTGACCGAGCAAGACTTGGATGACATCTTTCCAGTCATCGCCTTGCTGGAAGGTCGTTGCGCATTCGACGCGACGCAACGCGCCACACCGGCCGATGTGCAAGCCTTAGATGTCTGGCACCAACGCCTCAAACAACATGCAGAAGCCGGGCGCATCAACGATTACTACGACGCTAACTTCGCCATTCACGAAGCCATCATCCAGCTGGCCAACAACAAATGGCTGGCCCAAACGATTGCCGACTTGCGCAAAATTTTGAAGCTTGCGCGTTTGCAGCAGCTGCACGCACCGGGCCGTTTGAAGCAAAGTCTGAAAGAACACTTGGCTGTGTTTGCTGCACTCAAGGCGGGCGATGCCGCGGGGGCAGACGCGGCCATGCGTAACCATTTATTGCAACAACGTGAGGCGCTGCGCGAGCTGGCCTCAACCCAACGCAGCGTGTTAACGGCATAACGACAGAAAGACCTCATGAACGCGACCACTTGGCTCAGTAGCAAAATCAACCTGCTTCGTAACTCGGCCCCCGCAGCCGCTGAGGCCCCGAAGCCCGAAGATCGTTCGACACGTGAGCGCCTCGATGCCACGCTGCGACAAAAAGCAGAAGCCTTGTCGCCTCGCACCTTGCGTCGCACACTCACATCCCTGCAAGCCGTGGTGGACCCGCGCGTGAGTGAAGTGGAGGGCGCACGACGCGCCAAAGCTTTGACCGATTGGTATGCCAAAGCCGAACCCGCCGAGCGTCAAGATGTGTGGCTGCTCATCAGCGAACAATTTGGCCCCGATGCCGTGAAGGTACGTGCTGCGCGTGACGACTACGACGCCGCCTTAGGTACCGCCGATGAAGGCCCAGCCGAAATTCGCCTGCGCCGCGCTTTGGTGTCGCCGCGCACCCGCTTGTTGCAACGCTTTGCGGCGTCTGCGGGCGGTATGCGCTTCTTGGTGGATTTGCGGGCAGAGTTGCTGCCGCACCTCAAAGGCAACAAGCGTTTGCAAGCTTTAGATGCCGAGCTGGAAAACCTGTTTTCCACTTGGTTTGATGTGGCCTTTTTAGAACTGCGTAGCATCAGCTGGGATTCACCCGCCTCTTTGATTGAAAAGCTCATCAAGTACGAAGCCGTGCACGACATTCGCAGTTGGGCCGATTTGAAAAACCGCTTAGACAGCGACCGCCGTTGTTACGGTTTCTTTCATCCCAGCTTGCCCAACGAGCCCTTGATTTTTGTGGAAGTGGCGTTGTTGCATGAGATGGCCGACAACATCATGCCGCTGCTGGACGAGTCAGCCGCACCTGAAGATTTGCAAAAAGCCACCGTCGCTATTTTTTACTCCATCAGCAACACACAAGGCGGCTTGAAAGGCGTGAGCTTTGGCGACTCACTCATCAAACGTGTGGTGGAAACTTTGAAGGGCGAATTCCCCAAACTCAAAACCTTTGCCACTTTGTCGCCCATTCCCGGCTTGCGTCCTTGGCTGGCTAAAAACGTCGAAGCGTTGCTTGGTCACCTCAATGAGAAAGAGCTGTCAGCCTTGGGGCGTGAAATCAGCTTTGAACCACCCACACCCACGCATGTGTTGGCAGCCATTGAACAACCGCAGATCTTGGGTGCGTTGTCGCCCAAGTCACCACTGCGTCAATTCCTTGCGCGTGCCGGTGCGCACTACTTGGGCCAAGCCAAGCAAGGCGAGCAAGTGCTCGACCCCGTGGCACGTTTTCACTTGGGCAATGGCGCACGCATCGAGCGCATCAACTGGTTTGCCGATCCGTCTGCCAAAGGTATCAAGCAATCGCATGGCTTGATGGTCAATTACCTCTACGACCTCAAACGTTTAGACAAACATCGCCAAATGTTGGAGAAGGGCATTGCCCCCGCCTCAGGCGATGTGGAAGACATGTATTTCAAATAATCAAGTTCACTTAAAACATCAGGAGACAACCATGACACTTTTCAAAACACACACCCGCCGACAGTGGATGACTCTCACTGCTGCCGCATGTGCCGCCATGAGTTTGGGCGCACATGCGCAAAGCACGTGGCCGACCAAACCCGTCACATTGATTGTTCCGTTCCCCGCAGGTGGCGGCACCGATGCGTTTGCGCGTCCATTCTCTGCGCAGTTTTCCAAGCAAAGCGGTAAGACCTTGGTGATTGATAACCGGGGTGGTGCAGGGGGCAACTTAGGTGCAGGCATTGCCGCCAAAGCTGCGCCCGATGGCTACACCTTGTTCATGGGGGCGGTGCATCACTCGATTGCGCCGTCGATGTACCCCAAGCTCGACTACGACTTGGAGCGCGACTTTGTGCCGTTGACGCTCATCGCTCAAGTGCCACAGGTGCTGGTGGTCAACCCAAAGAAAATCACAGGCGATTTCAAAACCCTGTTGGCTGATTTGCGCAAGAATCCGGGCAAGTTCAACTATGGTTCGGCGGGTGGCGGCACATCGCACCACATGGCAGGTGAGTTGTTCAAGCTGCAAACCAATACCTTCATCACCCACATCCCTTACCGTGGCGCAGGCCCCGCTTTGCAAGACTTGATTGGCGGCAATGTGGACATGATGTTTGATGGCTTGGGTTCTTCGGCGCAGCACATCAAAGGCGGACGCTTGAAAGCCTTGATGGTGTCTGGCAACAAACGCAACCCCGCATTCCCCGACGTGCCATGCGCCGCAGAGCTGGGCTTGCCCGACTACACCGTGAGCACGTGGTACGGCTTGTGGGCACCCAAAGGCACACCCGCCGATGTGCAAGCCCGCATCTTGGAAGAAGTGAAAAAAGCCTCTACGGGTGAAGACCTCAAAGTGGCTTGGGCCAACAACGGTGCGGACTTCCCCAATATGACGAGCGCGCAATTCGGCACCTTTGTTCACAACGAAATCAAACGCTGGGCCTCGGTGGTGAAAGCCTCTGGTGCCAAACTTGACTAACTGAAAACAGACGATGAACCACAATCTTTTCGCAGCGCTGCGTGCTGCTTTCCCCAAAGACCTCAACGCCACCGCCATCGAAACCGACGACGGTTTGCACTACAGCTGGTCCGACCTCGAGCGTGCCAGCGCCATGATGGCCAACTTGCTCGACTCGCTGCACATCCCCAAAGGCTCACGCGTGGCGGTGCAAGTGGAGAAGTCGGTCGAAGCCGTCATGCTCTACCTCGCCACCTTGCGTGCGGGTTATGTGTTCTTGCCCTTGAACACCGCGTACCAAAGCGCTGAGATCGAGTACTTCATTGGCAACGCCGAGCCCGCCGTGGTGGTTTGCAGCAGCAAAAACTTTGGCTGGGTCAGCAAGATTGCCTTCAAAGCCGGCACACAAAATGTGTTCACTTTGGACGACAACCGTACGGGCAGCTTGCTAGAGCGCGCCGCGCATTGCTCGGACCAACACCAAGTGGTGAACAACGCAGCCGACGACTTGGCGGCCATCCTCTACACCAGTGGCACCACCGGTCGCAGCAAAGGTGCCATGCTCTCGCACGGCAACTTGCTGAGCAATGCCCAAACCTTGAAAAACTACTGGGGTTGGAAGCCGGGCGATGTGCTCATTCACGCCTTGCCCATCTTCCATGTGCATGGTTTGTTTGTTGCCATTCACGGTGCTTTGCTCAATGGCAGCAAGATGATTTGGTTGTCCAAGTTCGACCCCAAACTCGTCATCGCCAAAATGAAAGAGGCCACCGTCTTCATGGGCGTGCCCACGCTGTATGTGCGCATGTTGGCAGAGCCTAGCCTCACCCAAGCACAAGCGTCGAACATGCGCTTGTTCATCGCAGGCTCTGCACCGTTGTTGCTAGAAACCTTCAACGAATGGCGCGAGCGAACAGGGCAAGCCATCTTGGAGCGCTACGGCATGAGCGAAACCATCATGCTCACCTCCAACCCCTACGCTGCCGATGCACGTTACCCCGGCCAAACCGAGCGTCGCGGCGGCACCGTGGGCTTCCCGTTGCCCGGTGTGTCTTTGCGTGTGCAAGACGACCAAGGCCACAACCTACCCGTGGGTGAAATCGGCGGCATTCAAGTCAAAGGCCCTAATGTGTTTGGTGGTTACTGGCGTATGCCTGAAAAAACCAAAGAAGAATTCACTGCAGACGGTTTCTTTAAAACAGGTGACGTGGGCAAAGTCGATGAGCGCGGCTACGTGGTCATCGTGGGCCGCAGCAAAGACCTCATCATCAGCGGCGGCTACAACGTCTACCCCGCAGAGATCGAGGGCTACATCAATGAAATGCCGGGTGTTGCAGAAAGCGCCTTGATCGGCGTGCCGCACCCCGACTTTGGTGAAGTTGGCGTGGCAGTGGTCATTGCCAAATCTGGTGCCAAGGTGGATGCAGACGCGGTGATTGCCGCACTCAAATCACAACTGGCGAATTTCAAAATTCCGAAGAAGTGTTTTGTCGTGGCCGAGCTGCCGCGTAACACCATGGGGAAAGTACAAAAGAACTTGCTGCGCGATCAGTACAAGGGCTTGTTTTAATACGCCTCTTGTATGTGCTCCACCATTCGGATGCTGATGGGGCTGTGCGGCGGCTGACGATTTCTGGTACCCCAGCATGAGGAAGCCGCCGCACAGCCCCGTCAGCATCAGCGCCAGAAAAACAGAAGCACAAACAAAAAAGCCACTCCCAAAAAGAGTGGCTTTTTCATTGAGCCAGAAGACTTAGCCAGCCAAAGCAGAAGCATTTACCTTGTCTGTGATGTGCGCCAAAGCCTCGTCCACTTGGTCAATCAAGATCAAGCACAAATCGCCTTTTTGCAATCGGTCCATTGCGCGGTCAATCGCCAAAAACTCACCGTGAATTTCGTCGATGTGTGAGGTGCGCTTGGCGCCGTCCAAACCTTGGCGCAACAGCTTCAACACCTCGCCGTCCACACGGCCGCGTTGGCAGGCGTCTTGGTACAGCACCACATCGTCAAACGCTTCGCCAATGATGCGCGTTTGTTCGCGGATGTCTTCGTCACGGCGGTCACCCGCACCGCTGATCACCACGCTGCGTCGCTGTGCAGGCAAGTTGGTCACAGCTTGCACCAGCGCTTTGATGGCGTCTGGGTTGTGGCCGTAGTCGGCAATCACGGTCGCGCCTTTGTAGTCGAACACGTTGAAGCGTCCGGGTACGGCGTTGCTGTCGCTCACGAAGGTCGCCAAGCCTTTGCAAATGGTTTGCCAAGGCACACCCACTGCCCATGCAGCGCCGATGGAAGCCATCGCATTTTCAATTTGGAAGCTGATCGCGCCACCGCGTGTGACAGGAATTTCCGACAGCGGAATGCGCACCGAGTGGTTGCCTTGCATGGCCACGATTTGGTCGTCTTCCACAAACAACACGCGCTTGCCTTGCGCACGGTGCGTGGCAATGACTGGGTGGTGGGCATCCAAACCAAAGAAGGTCACTTGGCCTGGGCACTTGTTGGCCATGGCGGCCACGATGGGGTCGGTGGCGTTGAGCACCGCAGTGCCCGACTCGGCCACGTTTTGAACGATGACGCGTTTCAACACCGCCAAGTCTTCGACGGTGGTGATGTAGTTCAAACCCAAATGGTCGCCCATGCCGATGTTGGTGACCACGGCCACTTGGCAGCGGTCAAAGGCCAAGCCTTCGCGCAACATGCCGCCGCGTGCGGTTTCGAGCACGGCGGCGTCTACATCGGGGTGCGCCAACACGTTGCGGCCACTGCGTGGGCCGCTGCAGTCGCCGCTGTCGGTTTGACGGCCGTTCACGTACACGCCATCGGTGTTGGTCATGCCCACGCGCAAACCGTTGGCGCGCAAGAGGTGAGAGGTCAAACGCACGGTGGTGGTTTTGCCGTTGGTGCCGGTGACGGCAATCACGGGAATGCGACCATCGCCGCCATCGGGGAACATGGTTGCTATCACAGCCTCGCCCACATCGCGGCCTTTGCCAAACGAGGGGCTCAGGTGCATGCGCAAGCCGGGTGCAGCGTTGACTTCGACCACGCCACCGCTTTGCTCTTCGAGCGGGCGCAACACCGAGTCACACACCACGTCCACGCCGCAAATGTCCAAGCCCACCATTTGGGCTGCGGCGATTGCGCGCAGGGCCACTTCGGGGTGAACGTCGTCGGTCACGTCGGTGGCTGTGCCACCGGTGGAAAGGTTGGCGTTGTTGCGCAAAATCACGCGCTCGCCTTTGGCGGGCACGGAGTTGGCTTCAAAGCCTTGTTCTTTGAGGCGCGCAATCGCGATGTCGTCAAAGCGAATTTTGGTGAGCGAGGTGGCGTGGCCTTCGCCACGGCGTGGGTCGGCGTTGACGATGTCGACCAATTCGCGCACGGTGTTTTTGCCGTTGCCAATGACCAGCGGTGGTTCGCGGCGCGCAGCGGCCACGAGCTTGTTGCCCACCACCAGCAAGCGGTAATCGCTGCCGGGCAAGAAACGCTCGACCAGCACATCGTCACGGTGCGCCACGGCGGCGAGGTAAGCCTCTTTCACGCCAGCTTCTGTGGTGACGTTGACGGAGATGCCTTTGCCTTGGTTGCCATCGCGTGGTTTGACCACCACGGGCAAACCGATCTCTTGTGCAGCAGCCCACGCGTCATCTGGGCTGGTGACAGGGCGGCCCAAAGGCACGGGCACACCTGCGGCGTGCAACAGCTTTTTGGTGAGTTCCTTGTCTTGCGCGATGGACTCGGCAATGGCGCTGGTGGAGTCAATCTCAGCGGCTTGGATGCGGCGTTGTTTGCTGCCCCAGCCCAATTGCACCAAGCTGCCTTCGGTCAAGCGGCGGTACGGAATGCCGCGTGCGATGGCCGCATTGACGATGGAGCCGGTTGATGGGCCCAAGCGGATGTCTTCGTCGAGTTCACGCAGTTGGTGAATGGCAGCGTCCACATCAAAGCTGGTGTGGTTGAGCGCGGCCAAGCACAGCTCATGGGCCAGTTTGATGGCCATGATGCCTACTTGCTCTTCGGTGTACTCCACCGCAACTTGGTACAAACCGTGGTCGGTGGTGGGTGTGGTGCGGCTGAAGGTGACGGGGCAGCCGGCTTCGATTTGCAAATGCAAGGTGGCCGCTTCCAGCGCGTGCGCCATGCTGAGCTTGACCTTGTGGTTGGTCGGGCGCAGTGTGCCCACGCCTGGGAACAGGTTGCGCAAACGGCTTTCAAACTCAGGGTGTTCGCTCAGGTCAACTTGTGCATCTTCGCACTTGACCATCGCTTCTACGGCGGTGTGACGGGTCCAGAGGTTAGGGCCGCGCAGGGCGCGGATACGAGAGACTTCCATTAGCCATTCATCCTTGCAATGTCTTTGGCAACGTGTTGGTTTTGTTGTCCGAAATTTTTCAGGCCCGCGCGAATCAGCAGCGGTGCAATGTCCAGCGACCAAGCTGTTGCCACGGCGGCCAGCAGGGTGGAGATGTGCAAGCCGTCTTTGAGCAAGCGTGCAATCAACTCCAAATCGATGTGGAACAGTTGCGTCTCTTGGTCACCGCGCGCCAAGGTGACGTGGCCGTCTTTGCAGAACACAGCACGACCGCCTGCTTGCAAATGCGCCATCACAGTGGCGTTGTCTTGGGCTTTGGCGTAGTACACCACTTCGCCGTCGCTCAGTTCAGCCAAGGTGGTGACGGCTTCTTCGTCGGCGTTGAGCACCGCGGCGCCTTCTGGCAACACCAAGTCGACTTGCGTGCGCACCACGGTGCGCATTTGTTCGGCGGTTTGGATGTCGTGCTTTTCAATCAAGGCAGCTGTCGTCTCGGGCATGTTGGTGACCACGCCAACCAAGCAACGGTCGTACGCCAAGCCTTCGTCCAAGATGTGTGCAGGCGTGGTTTCAAACACGGCTGCATCCAACGCACGGTTGATGAGCAAACGCTCGGAGGCTTCAAAGCCGCGTGAATCGGTTTTGCCCAAATGCTGCTGGTCCATGTACAGGCCGTCTGCGCAGGCCAAGCCCGTGCGTTTGCCAGACAGGTGCAGCAACCAAGCCACGAGCTGCGACAACTCGGTGGTTTGCTGGCTGCCCACAATGCCGACCACGGGAATACGGCCCGACTCGTTGGGGCCAAACAAGTGTTCGACGATGGCCTTGCCCACAGGGCGAGGCTGACCCACGGCGGGTTTGACGTGCATCAGCAAGCCGGGGCCTGCGTTGACTTCAATGATCGCGCCTTGGGTTTCTTCCAAGGGGCGCGAGATGTCTTGCGTGACGATGTCGATGCCCGCGATGTCCAAGCCAATCACGCGTGCGGCGAGGGTGGCCACAGCGGCGACTTCGGGGTGGACCATGTCGGTCACATCGTTGTTGAGGTTGCCGTTGCGCTGCACCACCACGATGCGGCCTTTTTCGGGCACGCTGGTGGGCTCTAAGCCTTGGCGTTGAATTTCGAGCAGCGACATTTCGCCGCGTGGCGTGTTCAAACGAATCAAGTCGAGTGGGAAGCCTTCGGCAATGCCACGGCGAGGGTCGGTGTTGATTTGGCTGTCAATCAATTGCTCGACGGTCGATGTGCCGTCGCCTGTGATGGTGGCAGTTTCACCGCGCACTGCGGCCACTACACGGTCGCCCACCACCAAGACGCGGTGTTCGTCGCCGCGCACATAGCGTTCGATCAACACGTCGCTGCCTTCTTTTTCGGCAGCCACCCAAGCGTTGCGCACACCTGCTTCGGTGTTCACATCCAGCGACACGCCCCAACCACGGTTGCCGTCCAAGGGCTTGACCACCACGGGTAAGCCGATGTCTTGCGCGGCTTCCCAAGCCTCGTCGGCGGTTTTGGCAATCTGGCCTTCGGGGACAGGAATGCCGCATTGCGTGAGCAAACGCTTGGTCAGGTCTTTGTCGCTGGAAATGGTTTCGGCAATCGCGCTGGTGCGGTCGGTCTCGGCCGTCCAAATGCGGCGTTGCTTCGAGCCGTAGCCCAGTTGCACCAAGTTGCCTTCGGTCAGGCGAATGAAGGGGGTTTTGCGCTCGACGGCTGCATCGACGATGCAGGCGGTGCTGGGGCCTAAGCACCGCAAGTCGGCGATTTTCTTGAGGCGCTCCACCGTGGCGTTGATGTCAAACGGCGTGTTGTTGGCGGCGGCCATCACGAGTTGACGGGCGGCCAAAAAGCTCTCACGGCCCAGTTCTTCGTGTTCGGTGCGAAACACCACTTTGTAGACGCCGCGTTTGCTGATTTCACGGGCCTTGCCAAATTCGGCACGGGCGCCAGCCAAGAGCTGTAACTCGATGGAGACGTGCTCCATGATGTGGCCCATCCAAGTGCCGCCGACCAAGCGGGTCAAAAAGCCGCCGCGATGGCCCACACCGCAGTGGTGCTCGACCAAACCGGGCAACCAGCCGTTGATGCGGTCGTTGAAGCCATCGATTTTGTTGGAGGGGTGGTCTTCCATTTCGCCCAAGTCAATCAGTGCTTCGATGATGGGGCGGTAAGTCCAGATATTGGGCCCACGCAGGTAGTTCATGCGCAGGATTTGAATGTCTTTGAAGGCCATAAATGAGCGTGGGGTTAGCGAGCGTTTGAGGTGGCAAAAGCAGAGGAGGGAGCCAAGGCCGCGACCGCAGCGCTGAGGGCTGCGGCGATACAATCGTTTGTATACGTGCGGGGGGACAACAAAGTTTGGGCTCCTGCTTTATTCTTCTTCTCGCCGTTCATCGATTTGCATCGAATGAATCAGCAAAATTCCAATAATGAATTCTTCTTTATCGGCTTCCACCAAAGTTGTTTTGCCCGAAGGCTGGCGAACTTCAGCGTTTGCACAACTGTCTGCACAAGAAAACGTTCTAGCTTGGCTAGAGGTTGACTTGAACGCCCAATTGCATTTTTCGCTAGGGCTACTGATTGTGACAGACCAAAGGGTGCTTTTTGCCGCCCAAACGGCGGGTTCTAGCCCTGTTTGGGACAGCTGGCCGTTGGTCGCCGGCATGAAGATGACCCACACCGATCACGCCGGAGTGGGCACGCTGAGTTTGGTCGATGCCACGCACCGCATCGCCAGCTGGCGTTTCACGTTGACGCACAACGTCACGGCCATGCGTTTGCAAGAGAAATTTGCAGACCGCATCGAGGTCCTGACCCACGGCAAATCGTTGGCCGCATCGGCCCAAGCGCGCTGCCCTCAGTGCAAATTGCAGCTCGAAAACGTGGGCGATGAATGCCCCGTGTGCAGCCGAGAGCAGCACGCGCCGCTCTCGACTTGGGGCTTGTTCCGCCTGTGGCGTTTTGCCAAACCTTACCAATGGCGTTTGTTGGCGGGTTTCTTGTTGACGCTGGCATCGACTGCCGCCACCTTGGTGCCGCCGTACCTGACCATGCCGTTGATGGACGATGTACTCATTCCGTTTCAAAACGGCAAAGACATTGACCACGATTTGGTGGTGTTGTATTTGGGCGGCTTGTTGGGCGCGGCTTTGCTGGCTTGGGGCTTGGGCTGGCTCAAAACCTACATCTTGGCCTTGGTGTCTGAGCGCATTGGTGCCGACTTGCGCACCACGGCCTACGAGCATTTGATGCGTTTGTCTTTGGAATACTTTGGTGGTCGTCGCACCGGCGATTTGATGAACCGCATTGGCGCTGAGACCGACCGTATTTGCGTCTTCTTGTCACTGCACTTGCTCGACTTCGCCACCGACGTGTTGATGATTTTGATGACCGCATCCATCCTCATCAGCATCGACCCCAAGTTGGCCGCTGCCACCTTATTGCCTTTGCCCTTTATCGTGTGGCTGATCCACACCGTGCGTGACAAACTGCGCACGGGCTTCGAGAAGATTGACCGCGTGTGGTCTGAGCTGACCAACGTGTTGGCCGACACCATTCCGGGCATTCGCGTGGTCAAAGCCTTTGCGCAAGAGACGCGCGAAGCCAATCGCTTTCGCGATGCCAACAAACACAACTTGGCGGTGAACGACCGCATCAACTTTGTGTGGTCGCTGTTTTCGCCCACGGTCACGTTGATGACCGAGGTGGGTTTGCTGGTGGTGTGGGGCTTTGGCATTTGGCTGGTCTCGCACAACCAAATCTCGGTGGGCGTGTTGGCCGCGTTCTTGGCCTATATCGGCCGCTTCTACACGCGCTTGGATTCGATGAGCCGCATCGTTTCGCACACACAAAAAGCGGCGGCGGGTGCCAAGCGCATTTTTGAGATCTTGGACCACGTCTCCAGCGTGCCCGAGACGACGAACCCACAAAAGTTGCCCACGCCCTTGCAAGGCCGCATCGAGATTCAAGATGCCGGTTTCCGCTACGGCAACCGTGCCGTCATTCGCGGCATGAACCTCACCATTCGCCCCGGCGAAATGATTGGTTTGGTCGGCCAAAGCGGTTCCGGTAAGAGCACTTTGGTGAACTTGATTTGCCGTTTTTACGATTTGAGCGAAGGCTCAATCAAGCTCGATGGCATCGACATTCGCAACATCTCGCTGTCTGACTTCCGCAGCCACATTGGCATGGTGTTGCAAGAGCCGTTCTTGTTCTTCGGCACGATTGCCGACAACATCGCCTACGGCAAACCCGATGCCACGCGTGAAGAAATTGTGGCGGCTGCGCGTGCTGCCCACGCGCATGAGTTCATCTTGCGTTTGCCGCAGGGTTATGACTCGCTGGTGGGTGAGCGTGGCCAAGGCTTGTCGGGTGGCGAGCGTCAGCGCATCTCGATTGCGCGGGCCTTGCTCATCAACCCACGCATCCTCATCTTGGACGAGGCCACCGCCTCGGTGGACACCGAGACCGAGCAAGAAATTCAAAAGGCGTTGGACAACTTGGTCAAAGGCCGCACCACGATTGCCATTGCTCACCGCTTGTCGACCTTGAACCAAGCCGACCGTTTGGTGGTGATGGAGCAAGGCGTGGTGGTGGAAGAGGGCGACCATGACACGCTCATGGCGCGTCAAGGCGCGTACTACCGCTTGTACGAAGCCCAAGCCAAAAATGCCGAAGACGCCGTGGCGCGTGCTTCCACCAAGGAGTCTGTATGAGTGCCGTGTTGACAGCCGCTTTCACGCTGGCGTTGGATCCGTTTGGCAAATTGGTCATCACCTTGGCCGATGGCACGCAGCACGTGGGTGCTGTGGTGGCGCGTGCGTTCCCCATTGCGTCGCCCGATCAAAGCATTTCCATCTTGAGTGCTGAGGGCAAAGAACTGGCGTGGGTTGAGAACCTGCACAGCCTGCCCGCGAACGAACAAAACCTTGTGGCGCAAGCCTTGCAAGGCCGCGAGTTCATGCCCGAGATTTTGCGTTTGGAAGGCGTGAACAGCTTTTCCACGCCCAGTGTTTGGCGTGTGCAAACCAACCGTGGTCCCACGCAGTTGGTGCTCAAAGGCGAAGAAGACATTCGCCGTCTGAGCACCACACGCCTCATCGTGGCCGACGCACATGGTGTGCAGTTCTTGATTCGCGATTTGCCGTCGCTCGACCGTCACACCCGCAAGCTGCTCGACCGCTTCTTGTAAAGCGGGGCGATCTTCAGCGGCTTTCGCAAGCAGCGAAGAAATCCAGCTCGCGTTGGTAGACCGCGGTCTTCACCGACATCAAGCCGAGCACCGAGTGGAACAAGTTGTCGTGCGACAAAGGCTTGTCGCGTTGCGCTTGCAAGCAGCGCGTGCTCACGCGACTGTGTTGCTCAAAGCCTGGTGAGAGCCACGTGATCATGGGCACCGTTTTTTGCTCGGCTGGAGCCATGGCGTAGGGCAGGCCATGCAAGTACAGATTGTTTTCACCCAAGGATTCACCGTGGTCGGCCACATACAGCATGGCGGGTGTGCTGCTTTTCTCTTGTGTTTTGAGCCACCCAATGACTTGCGATAAGAAGTAGTCGGTGAACACAATCGTGTTGTCGTAGGCATTCACCACTTGCGTCCGATCACATTGAGACAGCGAGGTGTCGGTGCACTCGGGTGTGAATTTTTTGAACGCTGCCGGTGTGCGTTTGAAGTAAGCGGGGCCATGGCTGCCCATTTGATGCATGACCACGACCGTGCCGCGTGCGCGTCGTTCAGCGGGCAACTTGGCCAGCTCTGCCTCGATGCGGGTGAGCATCACGGTATCGCGGCATTCATCGCCCTCGCAGTGGCCCGCCACTTTGAGGTTAGAGGTGTTGGTGTTGGGGATGCGGTCGCATTGGTCTTTGCAGCCCGATTGGTTGTCGATCCAAAGCACGGCGTAGCCCGCGTGTTGCAACACGTCGAGCATGTTTTCAAACTCGCTGCTTCGATTGGCAAATCCGGTGCGCCCCAAGTGCGAAAACATGCACGGCACAGACTCAGCCGTGCTTGTACCGCACGATGCGACCTGGCGAAAACTGGTGATGTTTTCTTTGGCCAGCAAGGGGTTGGTTTCTCGCTCATACCCATTGAGCGAGAAACTTTGGCTGCGCGCCGTCTCTCCCAGCACGAAGACCAACAAAGGGGGGCGTTGAGGCGCTTGGCCTGCACGATGCACGATGTGTGCATCCAAACCCAAGGCTTGCATGGGCCCCTTGGCTTGGTCTGAGGGAATGACCGTCAAATCCAGCAAGGCGTAGATGCTGTTGAGCGGGTTAATTTGGTAACGCATTTGTGTGTGGTTGCGCATGAGCGACGCAAAGTCTTGGAAGACCAATTGCAGCGTTCCAAAAGCGATGGCCAAGCTCGCCACAAACCAAGCCACGTTGCGCAGCAGCTGTTTGCCCAAAGACAACACGTGAACGGGTTGACGCCACAGCCACGCAATAGGAAGCCCAGCCAAGACAACAACTGTGGCCAACAAGTGCCAACTGAGCTGGTCGCGGGCTTCGCGCGTGTCGGTTTGAAACACGTTCACGACCATGGGCGTGTCCACCACGATGCCGTACATCAGCATGTAATGCGTCGCAAAGGCCGCCAACAACAAAAGCAAAGTGAGGGTGGGCTTGAGTGTGTAGCGCCACGCCAGCAGCGACACCAGCGCGGTGATGACGCTGGCGATGATGACGGCAAATGCCAAGCCAAACACCACGCGATGCCAGCCACCCAGGTCGGGCACACCCATCACCTGTTGCCAAAGCGCCGCGTTGCCCAAAGTGGCCAGCCACAAGCTGGTCAGAAGCACCAAAGCAGAGCTCGATCTTGCCTGGCGCGCAGGAGGGGTGAGGAACATGATGCGCATCAGTTGCTGTCGGTGAAGGTGTTTGTGGATCAGGTCGGCCAAGTGCTGCCATGCTCTGGCACCACAGCACGCCATTTGAGTTCGCGTTCGATGCGCTGGCGCAGCGCATCAGAGGCTTCGGCCTCACCATGCACCACATACACCTGATCGGGCGCGTGTTTCATGTGTTTGAGCCAATCCAACAGCTGCGAGGCATCGGCGTGCGCTGACGACGATTGCAGTTGCACCACCTCGGCGTTGACAGCCACGTCTTGCGCGTGAATGCGCACTAAACCTCCACCGCTGGCTAGGGTTGCACCGCGCGTGCCCGGGGCTTGGTAGCCGGTGAGGATGACCATGTTGCGGTGATCGGGCAGGTAATGCGCCAAGTGGTGCAACACGCGCCCACCGGTGGCCATGCCGCTGGCCGACAAGATGACCATTGGCCCGTGATGCTTGGCCAAGGCTTTGGACTGCTCGGGTGTTTCCACCATCGTTGCGACACGGCCGAGGGTTTTGAGTGCTTGCGTATCCAAGCGGTGTGCGTCTGGGTGGCGCGGCATCAGCTCGGTGGTGTGCACCGCCATGGGGCTGTCTAAAAAGATGGGCAGGCTATGTGGAATTTCGCCACGTTGTTTGAGCAGTGCCATCGCGTGCAGCAAGGCTTGCGCACGCCCCACGGCAAACACAGGCACAACGGCCACGCCACCGCGTGCTGCCACGCGTTTGATGGCCACCGCCAGCTCGGTCAACACATCGTCTTGTGGGTGCTCTCGGTTGCCGTAGGTGGATTCAATCAACACGGTGTCTGCATCGGGTGGTGCATCGGGCGCATTCATGATGAGGTCATCGGGACGACCCAAATCGCCACTGAACAAAATGCGACGCCCAGCCACCTCTAACAAAATGCTGGCCGCACCCAAAATGTGCCCTGCATGTGAGAAGGTCGCTTTCCATCCGGGAATAGGCGAGAAGCTGATGCCTTCACGTTCCGGCTTGAGCAACTGCAAAGACAACAAGGCATCGTGCTTGCTGTACAGCGGCAGGGCAGGGGCGTGTTTGGTGTAACCGTGGCGGTTTAAAAACGCCGCATCTTCTTCTTGGATGTGTCCGCTGTCAGGCAACAAGATGGCGCACAAATCGCAAGTGGCGGGCGTGGCGTGAATGTGGCCACGGTAGCCTTGGCGGTAGAGCAGGGGCACATAGCCGCTGTGGTCTAAGTGGGCGTGGGTGAGCAGCACGGCGTCGACATCGGCAGCTTCTACGGGCATGGGGTTCCAGTTGCGCAGGCGCAGCTGTTTGTAGCCCTGAAACAAACCGCAGTCGACCAGCAATTTCTTGCCATCGTGCTGCACCAAATACTTAGAACCGGTGACAGTACCGGTTCCACCCAAGAATGTGATGTTGACGCTCATGGGCCGAAGTATCCCCTTTTTGTGTGAAGACACTTCGCGCATTCGCTGAGATTCACTTAGTTGAAGAATCGTTTGAGTTTGTCGGCCCAGCCGCCTTCGGCGGGTGAGTGCTTGGTGCCGCCTTTTTTCAAGGACTCGTCCAACTCTTTGAGCAACTTGCGTTGGTGCTCGGTGAGCTTGACCGGGGTCTCCACCGAAATGTGGCAATACAAGTCGCCGGGGAAGCTGGAGCGAACGCCCTTCAAACCCTTGCCGCGCAAGCGGAACTGCTTGTCGTTTTGGGTGCCTTCTGGAATGTCGATGGCGGCTTCGCCCGCGAGCGTGGGCACGCGAATTTCGCCACCCAAAGCGGCCGTGGTGATGCTGATAGGCACCGAGCAATGCAGGTCATCACCATCGCGCTCGAAGATGTCGTGCTTCTTGACGCGAATCTCGATGAACAAATCGCCGGGTGGCCCACCGTTGGTGCCAGGCTCGCCGTTGCCGGTGCTGCGAATGCGCATGCCGTCGTCGATGCCTGCAGGAATTTTGACTTCGAGTGTTTTTTGCTTTTTGATCTTGCCTTGACCGTGACAGCTCGTGCATGGGTCTGGAATGATCTTGCCCGAGCCGCGGCAATGCGGGCAGGTTTGCTGCACGCTGAAAAAGCCTTGACGCATTTGCACCTGACCGCTGCCGTGGCAGGTGGTACAGGTCTTGACCGACGTGCCGGGTTTGGCGCCCGTGCCATCGCAGGTTTCGCACGCATCCCAGCTAGGAATTTTGATTTCTGCGTTTTTGCCATTCGCCGCTTCTTCGAGCGTGATTTCCATGGCGTAGCTCAAGTCGTTGCCACGGTACACCTGACGGCCACCGGGGCCACGGCGTTGTTGGCCAAAGATGTCACCAAAGATGTCGCCAAACGCTTCACCAAAACCCGCACCGCCAAAGCCGCCATGGCCACCGCGCATGTTCGGGTCTACACCGGCATGGCCGTACTGGTCGTAGGCGGCGCGTTTTTCCGAATCAGACAACATCTCGTAGGCCTCTTTGACCTCTTTGAACTGTGCCTCCGCTTCCTTGGCTTTGTCGCCTTGGTTGCGGTCGGGGTGGTACTTCATCGCGAGTTTGCGATAAGCCTTTTTGATCTCGTCGTCGCTCGCGCCTTTGGCTAGGCCGAGTACTTCATAAAAATCGCGTTTAGACATGGTGTGGGCAGTGCCGTTTTTTGTGGGGCTTGATCAAGACTTCGCCGCGTGTTCACCTTTTCAGGCGAAACGCGGCGAGGTCAGCTCAGAGGGCGAAAAGGGGATTAGCCTTTTTTGACTTCTTTCACTTCAGCGTCGACCACGTTGTCGTCGGCTGGTTTGGCTTGTTCGCCAGTGGCTGCACCGCCCGCTGCTTGTGCAGCTTGCATGTCAGCGTAGACTTTTTCGCCGAGCTTTTGTGAAGCGGTCATCAAGGCTTCGGTCTTGGCATCGATGGCGGCTTTGTCGTCGCCCTTCAATGCTTCTTCGACTTCCTTGACGGCAGCTTCGATGGCTTCTTTCTCGCTGGCGTCGAGCTTGTCGCCGTGCTCGCCCAAGCTCTTCTTCACGCTGTGCACAGCGGCGTCGGCTTGGTTGCGTGATTGCACGATTTCGAGTTTTTTCTTGTCTTCAGCGGCGTTCAACTCGGCGTCTTTCACCATCTGTTGAATTTCGTCTTCGCTCAAACCGGAGTTGGCTTTGATCGTGATCTTGTTTTCTTTGCCGGTGGCTTTGTCCTTGGCACCCACGTGCAAGATGCCGTTGGCGTCAATGTCAAAGGACACTTCAATTTGTGGCGTGCCACGCGCGGCAGGTGCAATGCCTTCGAGGTTGAACTCACCCAAGCTCTTGTTGCCAGACGCCATTTCGCGCTCGCCTTGGTAGACCTTGATGGTCACGGCGGGTTGGTTGTCTTCAGCGGTGGAGAAGGTTTGTGCAAACTTGGTGGGGATGGTCGTGTTCTTAGCGATCATCTTGGTCATCACGCCGCCCAAGGTTTCGATGCCCAAAGACAACGGTGTCACGTCGAGCAACAACACGTCGGTGCGGTCGCCAGACAAGACTTGACCTTGAATCGCAGCGCCAACGGCCACGGCTTCGTCAGGGTTCACGTCACGGCGTGGCTCTTTGCCGAAGAATTCTTTGACCTTGTCTTGCACCTTGGGCATGCGGCTCATACCGCCGACCAAGATCACGTCGTCGATGTCGCTCACCGACACGCCGGCATCTTTGATGGCGGTGCGGCAAGGGGCGATGGTGCGCTCGATCAACTCGTCCACCAGTTGTTCCAACTTGGCGCGGTTGAGTTTGATGTTCAAGTGCTTAGGACCTGTGGCATCGGCGGTGATGTAAGGCAAGTTGATGTCAGTCGCCGCAGACGATGACAACTCAATCTTGGCCTTTTCAGCAGCTTCTTTCAGGCGTTGCAAAGCCAACACGTCTTTGGACAAATCAACGCCAGACTCTTTCTTGAATTCAGCAATGATGAAGTCGATGATGCGTTGGTCGAAGTCTTCGCCACCCAAGAAGGTGTCGCCGTTGGTGGACAACACTTCAAATTGCTTCTCGCCATCGACGTCCGCGATTTCGATGATGGACACGTCAAACGTACCGCCACCCAAGTCATACACGGCAATCTTGCGGTCGCCTTTTTCGGTCTTGTCCAAACCGAAAGCCAAAGCAGCCGCAGTGGGTTCGTTGATGATGCGCTTGACGTCCAAGCCTGCGATGCGACCAGCATCTTTGGTGGCTTGACGTTGTGCGTCGTTGAAGTAAGCGGGCACGGTGATGACGGCTTCGGTCACTTCTTCGCCGAGGTAGTCTTCGGCGGTTTTCTTCATCTTGCGCAAAATTTCAGCGCTGATCTGAGGAGGGGCCAACTTGTTGCCGCGCACTTCCACCCAGGCGTCGCCGTTGTCGGCTTTGGCAATGGTGTAGGGCATCAAGTCGATGTCTTTTTGGACTTCTTTTTCGCCGAACTTGCGACCGATCAAACGCTTGACTGCGTAGAGCGTGTTGCGTGGGTTGGTCACCGCTTGGCGCTTGGCCGATGCGCCGACCAAAATTTCGCCGTCTTCTTGATACGCAATGATCGACGGTGTGGTGCGAGCGCCTTCGGCGTTCTCGATCACTTTGGTGGTGTTGCCTTCCATGATGGCCACGCACGAGTTGGTGGTGCCCAAGTCAATACCGATGATTTTTCCCATGTTCTTACTCCAGTAACTTTTAAAAATTCAGATGCGGCGTAGGTGTAGACACCTGCGCCAATTTCAAGTGTTTATTTCGGCGCGGCCACAGTGACCAAGGCAGGGCGCAACACGCGCTCGGCGATCAAGTAGCCTTTTTGCAGCACGCTGACCACGGTGTTGGCTTCTTGCTCGGCTGGCACCATGCTGATGGCTTGGTGCTGGGCAGGGTCAAACTTGGTGCCCACGGCAGGGTCGATGGCCACAATCTTGTTGCGCTCCATCGCGCTCTTGAGCTGACGCAGCGTGGCTTCTGCGCCTTCGCGGATTTGCTCTGGCGTGGCAGTTTGCACAGCCAAGCCCGCTTCGAGGCTGTCGAGCACGGGCAGCAAGCTGTCGGCAAAGCTCTCCAGCGCGAATTTGCGGGCCTTGGATACTTCGTCGTCCGCACGGCGGCGGGCGTTTTGCACCTCGGCTTGGCCGCGCACGTATTGGTCTTGTAGTTCGGCTACTTTGGCTTGCAGGGTGGCCACTTCGGCCTGTGCTGCTGCTAAAGGGTCAAGTGCTGCTGCAGGTTCAGTCGTGGCTGGGGTTTCGGCAGCGGGTGCCATGCCGGCCATGTGAGAGGCCAAATGGTCAGCGGCAGAGGCTGTGGAGTCTTTGTTTTCTGTAGGTTCTGACATGCTTTGTAAGGCTTGTTGGACGGAGATTCAGCAGAGCTGAGGGCGGCCAACCCTATTTCAAGAGGGGTTTTGTGAAAAAGTTGGTGCGCAAGACAAAGCGGGGCAGGGCCCCGCTTTGTGAGTGGATGAAGACCCGCTTCATCCAAGGCCGCCTGCGTGGGCGACCCGCACAGACTGTGGCGTGCTTATTCGAGGCCGAGCAGCTCGACGTCGAACTTCAAGGTGGCGTTGGGGGGAATCACACCGCCCGCACCGCGTGCGCCGTAGCCCAGCTCTGGTGGGATGATGAGGGTGCGTTGACCACCAATCTTCATGCCTTGCACGCCTTCGTCCCAGCCTTTGATGACCATGCCTGCGCCCAAGGGGAAATCAAACGGGTCATTGCGGTCACGGCTGGAGTCGAACTTGGCGCCTTGCTCGCCATCTTTGTAGAGCCAGCCGGTGTAGTGCACGCTGACGTGTTGGCCAGCGGCGGCTTCAGCGCCGTCTCCTACCATGTGGTCGATGTATTGCAAGCCGGAAGGGGTCGTGTTCATGGCAAATCCTTGAGGGTCTAAAAACGTAACCCTAGAGTGTACCCAGTGGCGTTTGCGCAAGCGGGCTGCGGTTCTTGACGAGGACGTCAGGCTTTTCGTGATGACAGAGAATGCAACTTTGACGAAATCTTTGGAGATGTTCTTATGTCCGTCCGTCGCAGCCTTGTTTCCTGTGTGTTGTTGGGTGGTGTGTTGATGTGTGCAGGGCTCGGTGCCCAAGCGCAAAGCTATCCCAGTAAACCTTTGCGCATCGTCGTGCCTTTTGGCGCAGGCGGTGTGGCCGATTTGACCGCGCGTACCGTGGCGCAAAAAATGTCAGAAGGCTTAGGCCAATCGGTGGTGATTGACAACCGCCCAGGAGCAGGCGGCATTGTGGCGGCCGAGATGGTGGCCAAGGCCGAACCCGATGGGTACACGCTGCTGTTGATGTCCAACGCCAATGCGGTGAGCGCGGGCTTGTTCAAGTCGCTGCCGTTTGACCCTGTCAAAGACTTCACGCCGGTGTCCTTGATGGGCACGTTTGATTTGGCCATCGTCACCAGCAACGAATCGCGTTTTCAAACCTTGTCTGAGTTGCTCAGCTGGGCCAAAGCGAATCCGGGCAAGCTGAACATTGGCAGCATCAACATCGGCAGCACGCAGCATTTGACGGCGGAGCTGTTCAAGTCCGTGGCGGGGTTGGATGCGCAAGTCGTGCCTTTTAATGGCACACCTGCGGTGATGACGGCTTTGCGTGGCGGGCAAATTGATGTGGCAGTAGAGGTGTTGAGCCCCGTGTTGCCGCAAATCAAAGGGGGTGCGTTGCGTGCCTTGGCCGTGACCGGCCAAAAACGCAATGTGGCGTTGCCGCAAGTGCCCACCGCCAAAGAGGGGGGTGTGCCGAACTTGGTGTCAACCTCATGGAACGGTTTGGGTGTGCCCGCCAAAACACCGCAAGCCGTGGTAGAGCGTTTGAACAAAGAGGTCAATGCCGCCTTGCAAACCCCTGCGGTGCGCCAAAAATTGTTGGACTTAAATGTGGAGCCACACCCCAGCACCGTGCCACAAGCGCAAGACTGGTTGCACACTGAAATCAAGCGTTGGAGCGATGTGATTCAGCGCGCGGGCATTCAAAAACAATAACGCTCTGAAACACATTTAGATGCTCAACATCCTCACCATCACCGGCCCCATTTATTTGTCGATTGGCTTGGGCTTTGCCGCCACCCGTCGGGGCCTGTTCAGCAAGGTGGATGGCCAAGTTCTGGGCCGATTTGTGCTGAACTTTGCGTTGCCTGCGATGTTGTTTAACGCGTTGGCACAACGCAACTTTGCAGAGGTGATGAACCCCAACTATTTGTTGGCTTATGGAGCTGGCTCCATGCTGTCGTTTGCCATCGGGTTTGTGGTGTGGCGTGTGTGGCGCAAAAAACCGCTCACCGAAAGCAGCATGGTGGCCATGGGCGTGAGCTGCTCCAACAGCGGCTATGTGGGCTACCCGATCTTGTTGCAGTTTTTAGGACCAGCGGCGGGTTTGGGTTTGGCGTTGACGGTGTTGGTTGAAAACTTGCTCACCATTCCCTTGGCGTTGGCCATGGCAGAGAGTGGCGAGACCGAGCATGCGTCTTGGCAGCGTACTGTGTGGGAGAGTGTGAAACGCATGGTCAAGTTGCCCATGATGCAAGCCATCGTGGTGGGCTTGGTGTTTTCGATGTTCGGTTGGCATTTGCCAGAGGTGTTGTCTAAAACGGTCAATCTCTTTGCGGCTTCCACCGCGGCGATTGCCTTATTTGTCAATGGCGGCTCTTTGGTTGGCATGCGCGTGGTGGGACTGATTCAAGAGGTGCGTTGGATCGCTTTGGGCAAGCTGGTGGTCCACCCCTTGGCGGTGGGCCTCATGCTCATGGTGGTGGGGCCGATTGAGCCGGGCTTGAAAATCTCTGCCGTGTTGTTGGCAGGCATGCCCATGTTGGGCATTTATCCCTTGTTGGCGCAGCGCCATGGGCAAGAAGGCTTTTGTGCGGCGGCTTTGTTGGTGACGACCATTGTGTCGTTCTTCACCATCAGCCTGATCTTGTGGGGCATGGGCGAGTTGCCTGGCTGGCACGTGTAAAGCGCGCGATGCACATTCACGAGTCTGAAGTTGAGATCACGGCCATCCGTGCGCAAGGCGCGGGTGGGCAAAACGTCAACAAAGTTTCTAGTGCCATTCATCTGCGCTTTGATGTGAACGCGTCGTCCTTGCCTGAGGATGTGAAAGCGCGCTTGCTGGCGTTATCAGACCACCGCATCACGCAAGATGGGGTGGTGGTCATCAAGGCGCAAGAGCACCGCAGCCAAGACATGAACCGCATCGAGGCCTTTGCGCGTTTGCATGAGTTGGTGCAAAGCGTGGCCAAACCACCTAAAAAACGCAAACCCACCAAGCCTACTTACGCCTCTAAGTTGCGGCGCTTAGACAGCAAGAAAAAAGCCTCGGCGATCAAATCGAACCGAGGCCGTGTGGTTTAGGTGTTGCGGGTCAGCGCACGATCAGCCGTGCGCCGCTGGTAGCCGCTGATGTGATTTCGCCCACTTCGCCGGCATGGGCAAAACCGTGTTGTGCAAACACGGCCAGTACTTCGTCAACAGACTCTGGTGAGCAGGCCACCAACAAACCGCCGCTGGTTTGTGGGTCGCTCAACAGGGCTTGGTCGATGGCGTTGCAATCGGCCCCCAGTTCAATCTCGTTGCCGTAAGCCGACCAGTTACGACCTGAGGCCCCGGTGAGCATGCCTTGCTCTGCCAAAGTGCGCACGCCTTGCAGCAGCGGCACTTGGCTCATGTGCAGTTGCACGGTGTGCTGGCAGCCACGGGCCATTTCAAGCGCATGGCCCGCTAAACCAAAACCCGTCACGTCGGTCATGGCGTGCACGCCGCTCAGTGCCGACAATGCAGCGCCGGGCGTGTTGAGCTGGGTGGTGTTGGCAATCATCTGGGCATAGCCTTCGGGGCTGAGCGCGTTTTTCTTGAGTGCGGCAGACAGCACGCCCACGCCCAGTGGCTTGCCCAAAATCAATCGGTCGCCCACCCGGGCATCGGCATTGCGTTTGATGCGTTTGGGGTGCACGAGGCCTAAGGCCACCAAGCCATAAATCGGCTCGACTGAATCAATGGTGTGGCCACCGGCGATGGGAATGCCGGCTTCACGACACACGCTTTGGCCACCATCCAAAATTTTGCCAATCGTCTCGGGGGGCAGCACATTGACGGGCATGCCCACCAAGGCCAAGGCCATGATGGGCGTGCCGCCCATGGCGTACACATCGCTGATGGCGTTGGTGGCAGCGATGCGGCCAAAGTCAAACGGGTCATCCACGATGGGCATGAAGAAGTCGGTGGTGGCAATCAGCGCTTGCTCGTCGTTGAGCTGGTAGACCGCTGCATCGTCCGCAGTTTCAATGCCGACCAGCAACTGCTCGGGGATGGGCATGGCGCTGGTGCTTTTCAAAATCTCACTCAACACGCCCGGCGCAATCTTGCAGCCGCAGCCGCCACCGTGTGACAGGCTGGTGAGACGAGGGATGGCGGGTGTGGGTGTAGAACTCATGGTGGGGCTTTCTTGAATAGCCTCGATTTTGCCAGCGACAAGCGCCAACCCTCGGGGCGTGTGCTTTTCTAAGCCCGCCGAGTCGCAGCAGTTCACAGCGGCGTGTTGCGCGCGTGAGCTTGGATGAAGGCTTCTTTGCCTTGCAGCGGAAGTTCGCACAAACCATCGGCATACACCGTTTGCTGTTGCTTGTTGGTTTGCTGGTATCGCAAGCCCCCCGAGATGGGGTTGAGCGACAACTGACCGTGTGAAGTTTTCTTCAACGCGGTGTGCTGGTATTGGAACAACCATTGATTGGCTTGAATGTCGGCGCGCACGCCGCGCATGGGGGGCGGTGTTGATGCCGAAGTGGGTATGGCATAGAAGAACTCCACGTGTGTCTCGCCTTGCACACGCAGCGAAATCCTCTCTTTGTCTGACGGCATGATCTTCAGCTCGAAGGTTTCAATCTTGACCTTGCGCGAGCCTTGTTCGTCCACCAAGGTGACCAACGCTTGGCAGGGCGTGCTGAATTCTGTTTGCGCCCACGCATTACCGCATGCCACCATGACGCACAGGGTGGTTATGCATTTCAATTTTGTAAGTAACGTGCGAGGCAAAGCGCGATGCATCCAGATTTCGAAAGATTGTATGTAGGGAATTGTAGGCTTCGATCGTTCAAGGCGGTAGCATCCAGCTACAAGCCATATGTATTCACTGATTTCAAAGATATTGCGCGCAGTAGCGCCACTTTTGAGCGCTTTTTGCCTCATATCACTCGCCGTGCCAAGCGCTGTGTTGGCTCAAGAGCGAGTCTCTGCACGCAGTTACTGGGAAGACATTCCAGGTCAAGCCACATTGGCCGACGCGCAAGCGCACACCTTCACGCCGTATGACGGCATCTTGGCCAAAGGTTACAGTGATTCGACTTTTTGGCTGCGACTGCGTGTGGAGCCCGTGGCCGATGCGCATGCAGGCGAAAAGCTGGTGTTGCGCGTACGCCCCTCATTCTTGGATCAAATTGTTTTGTTTGACCCAGCCGATCCCACGCGACACGGCCCCGCGACAGCGGGTGACATGACCCCGTTTGCAGAGGCTGAATACCAGTCTTTGAACCACGGTTTCTTGATTGCAGCGCTGCCGCAAGCTCGTGATGTGTACCTGCGTGTCACCAGCACCAGTACTTTGATGATTCATACGGAGGTGCTGACCCAGTTGGAGGCTTCGCGTTTGGACCACATCCAAGAGTTGGTCTATTCCATCAGCACGGGTTTGATTGTGATGTTCTTGGCGTGGGTGTTGGTCAGTTGGCTCAATGACCGAGACCACGTCAATCGTGCGTTTGTGATCAAACAGCTTGCGTCTATTTTGTACACCGTGGGGTACTTTGGTTATTTCCGTGTGTTCTTGAGCGAGTCAGCATCGCCCGCGACGATCAATTTGATTTTTAACGTGATTTTGATTTCGGCCACGGGTTTGGCCTTTTGGTACGAAGTGCACTTTTTGCAAGATTACGAACTACCCGTTTGGTTGATGCGTGCCTTGCGAGTTTTCTACGTCTGCGCATTCGTGTCGATGGCCTTGCTGTTCGCTGGTTACACGCGGCTGGCGCTTGAGTTCAACATGGGCGTGATTGGCTTGGGCTCCGCCTTGCTGTTGACAGCGATTTTGGTGTTTCTGAAAAATCCGCCGAACAAGCAAACGCCCGGCGTGCCGTTTCGCTTCAGCCGACGTGTGGTGGTGGTGTACTACCTCAGCCTCACCTTTGCGTTGTGGGTGGCGGTTTGGCCAAGTTTGGGGCTGGATGTCGCCACGGAGTACAGCTTGCACAACTTGGTGTTGAATGGTTTTTTCTCGGGCTTGTTGATGACCATTCTTTTGCAGGTGAGGGTGCGTCGCTTCGAGACCAATCGACGCGAAGTCTCGAATGCTTTGTATTTGTCGCAACAGCAAGTGGCCTTAGAGCGGCAGCGCCGCGATGAGCAAACCCATTTCTTGCACATGCTGATGCACGAGCTGAAGACACCGCTGGCCGTGATTGACATGGCCTTGCGCACCCACACCGATCCTGAGAAATCTGCGGTCTACGCCAGCCGTGCCGTGGTGGACATGAAGGCCATTCTTGAGCGTTGCATCGATGCAGATCAAATTGAAGAAGGCACCTTAGAAACCAAGGTTGAACGCGTGGATGTGGGGCGCTTGTTGAATGAATTGATCTTCAGCCAAAACATTCCGGCTGATCGTGTGGCGCTCGAGGTGCAGGACATCCCCGAGGTGCTGACCGACCGCCAGTATTTGCGCATCATTCTGGGCAACTTGCTCGACAACGCATTGCGGTACAGCGATGGTCGAACGCCTGTTGATCTACAACTCATGCCCGCAGAGGGCCCGGACGGTGCGCTGGGCGTGGCTGTGACGGTTTCTAATCGCCCCGGCTTGGCAGCATGGCCTGAGCCCAGCAAAGTGTTTCAGAAATACTACCGAAGCACTGGTGCACAGAGCCAATCGGGTACCGGCCTGGGCTTGTTTTTGGTGTCGAGTTTGGCGAATCGAATCGGTGCGTACTGCCGTTACGCACCCGATGAAAAACGTGTGAGGTTTGTGTTGTGGCTACCCATTTGAACATTGTGGTCGTTGAAGACCACCAAGATTTACGCGAACTGACCTGCATGGCGCTGGCCAACAAAGGTCACCATGTGTTGGGTTTGTCGTGTGCTGAAGAGTTGGAAGACGCAGTCAAAGGCAGTGCGGTCGATGTGTTCATCTTGGACTTGAACTTGCCCGGTGAAGATGGCATCAGCTTGGCCAAACGCATTCGCCAAGCCTATCCCTTGGTGGGCATCGTCATGTTGACTGCGCGCTCGCAGGCCAAAGAAAAAGTGCAGGGCTACGAAAGCGGTGCCGACCTGTACATGACCAAGCCGGTGGACTTTGAAGAGCTGTGCGCCGCTTTGCGAGGGTTTGTGCGCCGTCGTCAGACGGCACCCGAAGGTATCTTGACGCTGAGTAAGCTCACGCTGACTGGGGCCTCGGGTTCGGTTCGGTTGTCGTCGGCAGAGTCAGACATGCTGATGGCTTTTGCGCGAGCCCCGTCCACCCGTCTAGAGACATGGCAGCTGGGGCAAATTTTGGGGCTGGAGATGGATGGCCTCAACAAAGCCAGCTTAGAAGTTCGGATTGTGCGTTTGCGCAAAAAAATGGTGGAAGCGGGCGCGCCCAGCGCTGTGATTGAGTCCATCCGCAATGTGGGCTATCAACTAAGCGTGCCGATCCAGATTGTTTGAGTGCAAGGGTGAAAGCACCTTGAGCCACTTCGTGGCGGGCAACGGCCAACGCGACTCAATCGCTTGTGCTTGCGCACGCAAACTGTGCTGAGTAACCGCGCGAGGCGTGCGCAAAGCCAGCACGATGGCATTGCCAGCGGCCGTGGGCTTGAAGGTCCAAACTGCATCGACCCCAAAGACCGCGGTGATTTTTCCCAAGCTCTCGTCATCGCTGTGCGCGTGGCCAAATAAATTCACTGCCATGCAGCCTTGGGCGCTGAGCATGCTGCGGCAGTCGCGGTAGAACTCTTCGGTGTCGAGCACAGGTCGTGCTGCATCTTGGTCGTACAAGTCGACTTGAAGGGCATCCACTCTGCCTAGCCATTGGGCATGGCAGAGCACATCGGCCGCATCGCCCAACAGCACGTCCAGCTTGGCATCGTCTTGGGGCAGGTTGAACCAACGCCTGCAAGTGGCAATGACTTGTGGGTTGAGTTCGATGGCCGTGGTGTGCATCCCCAAATGGTGATGGCAAAACTTGGTCAACGATGCGGCACCAAGCCCCAGCTGCATGGCGTTCAATTGACTGATGTGTTCGAGGTCTGCAAACAGCATCCAACCCATCATGCGCTGGACATAGTCGAGGTGAATGTCAAAAGGCTTGCTGATCTTCATCGAGCCCTGCACGGCGGGTGAACCCAAATGCAGAAAACGCATGTCGCCATAGTCGGCAAACGTGACCGTAGGCAATCCACCGCTAGCAGAGCCGAATGCTCGGGCTTGTTTTTTGGCCATCCAAGCGCCAAGCAGGATGGCCAAAACACAGCCGATCAAACCGTAAATGAACTCAAGGAGCGTCAAATTCATGGGGATGTATTCCTGTTGGACCAAAGAAAAAGCCTTAGCACGTGAATGCTAAGGCTTTGCTTTTTTGGCTCCTCAACCTGGGCTCGAACCAGGGACCTACGGATTAACAGTCCGGCGCTCTACCAACTGAGCTATTGAGGAATATTCGGTACATAAAGCACTACAAGCGCCCTACGAAGAACGACAGTATAGCAAAAAAATCGATGTTTTTACAAGGGTAGGACAAGGTTTTGCTCTTTACCGCTTTGTCGAGTGGCTGGAGGCTAAGGGAACCCCGCCATAACTTACGCCAAACTACGTCTGTACCTCTTGGGGAAAACTTTGCCCCATCAAGCACTCTCTAATGCGACTTATTAGATAGCTGAAAAAACCGCTCGCTATGACAATTCTATGGGTAGCTCTTTCAAATCACAGGGGCGGCAAAGCAAATAACCTTGCCCCAACTGGCACCCCAACGCTGTAAGCTGCTCCAACTGTTTCTGCGTCTCTATGCCTTCAGCCACCAATGTGCGCGAAAAACTGTTCGCCAATTGCACCATTGCCTGAATAATTGCTTGCGCCATTGGATCGTCAAGGGCTTGCACAAAACTACGATCGAGTTTGATTTTGTCAAATGGCAATGTGTGCAAGCGCGACAAGCTCGATTGCCCAGAACCAAAATCATCAATAGCCACTAGGATTCCCAAAGCCTGCAAGCCCAACAAGTTGTCACGAACCTGAGGTACGTTGTAGTGAAACACCGACTCTGTGACTTCAAACTCCAAATGGTGCGCAAGCCCAGCGTCAACCGCCTTAATGCGGCTGATGACTCGATGCGCAAAGTCAGGAAAACCCAGCTCAATGCCAGACACATTGATAGCTACCCTAACTGCTGGCCAGCGCTGCAGCAGTGTGGGCAAATCCTCCAAAACTTTTTGTAACAAGTACTCGCCAATCTGAACAATCAAGCCCTTGGCCTCTGCAACCCCAATGAATTCGTCAGGAGCGACTGGGCCTAACTCTGCGTCTTGCCAACGGCAAAGCGCCTCTAGTGAGATTACCTTGCGCGAGAGAAGGTCCATTTCCGGCTGATAGGCGAGCTTTAGCTCGTGCTGAGCAATAGCGCGCAGCAGTCGATCTGCAATTTTTAGTTGGCGGTGATCAGTTCGAGATGTATCTGAGGTATTGACTAAATTCATATATCGATCCTTGGCTAGCATACCAAGACTAATTTAGGTCCTCGAATAAATGATCCAGTTAGTTGGTGGTGGTGCGGTGGGGCTCAAGTCGCGCAGACAGGACACGCTGCTAGCGGATGCATTGTTCGGCAAGGTTCGGGATGTTCTGCTAGGGCTCTAGCACGTCCGGATTAGGATTCTTGCGAGCATGAGGGCTAGCTCCTGAGTGTCTACCTTATACTTTTGATTACCGCCATTTTTCACAGGTTAACCAGCATTTCTGGCATTTCCCCCACGCATGCCTAACCCTAAACACCCCAAACTTTTAGGTGCACAACTCACCGAAATGGCCGCCCGAGACCGGCCTTCTACTGTGGTGGGTATTCCAGCCGTGCTCACAGTTGTGTGGATGCACTGGGGGCACATGGCGAACAGCTTAGTGCTGGGTTGGATGGGCTTCATGTTCGCAATCATGTCTGTCAGACTATTGCTGGGGCGGCACTGGCAGTCTGTGCAAGACGACCCCGCTCAGTGGCGTAAGGCGCTCCACTGGCGAATGTTGAGTTCTGCAGTCTACGGACTGGGGTGGGGCGGATCGATGTTGGTGCTCAACACGGGGGCCCTGGATGTTCTCACCACATTCAAAGTCGGCACGTTAACTGCGGCTTTGGGCATCATGCTTAACTCCATGAGCGTGGTCTTCACCGTGTACTTGGCATTCTTGGTGCCGTGTTGGGTCTCGCTGATCATCTATATCTTTTTTGCTAGCGGCTTCTTGTCTACGCAGGATGCCATGATTTGCGGCGTGGCAGTGACAATTTTCGGTGTGGTGCTGATCGGTTCTTCGTCCAGCATTGCGCGTCTGACGCGGATGTTCTTTCTGAGCAAGTTCGCACTAGATGATGCACTGGCCGAAACCCGCGAAAGCCATGAGCGCGAGATCGCTCTGTCGCAGCAACTGGCAGATCAGGCACGGCGCGATGCGCTTACGGGAGCTCACAACCGACGGCACCTTGGTGAGCAATTGGATTTGCAACTTGCAACCTTCCTCCGCACCTTGCAGCCGTTTTCGGTGGTACTGATTGACATCGATCACTTCAAGCATATCAACGACAACCACGGTCATGATGTGGGCGATCTGGTACTCAAGGGCTTAACACACACAATGGCACAAGCCTTGCGCGAGATGGATGTCTTTGGGCGCTGGGGGGGCGAGGAGTTTATGTGCATCCTCCCTCACACCGACAGCGATGACGCCATTCGTTGCGCCGAGCGGCTACGTCAATCTCTGAGCAGCGTTAATTTCAGTGAAAGTAGCCTTGACTTACGAGTCACCGCATCATTTGGCGTTGCCACATCACAAAACGGGGATTCTGTGCAGGATATCGTCAAGCGATGTGATCAGGCTCTTTATCGCGCGAAATCTGAAGGCCGTGATCGTGTGGTGGCTCACCATTGGAGTTCAGATGCAACTTGATTCAAGCACGCTAATTTTTTCTATCGGAATTTTGTCGCTGTTAATGGCATTCATCAGCTGGACGTTCCCGGGGCCCATCACCGAACGCGATTACGGGCTCAAGACTTGGTCCATTGGCATCACCTTTGTCGGGATTAGCCTTATTCTCATTTTCTTACGCGGTCTCTTGCATCCCTTTTGGGGCGTGTTTATGGCCAACATCTGTTTGATGGCGGGGGGGACTCTGGGGCTGGTAGCCCCTGCACGCTTTTACAGAGTCAAGGTGCAGTATTCGGTCGTGGTGCTGGCCTTGGTCGTTGGCTTACTAGGCTTGCTGTTGCATACCGCATGGAGTTACTCAATCGCGTTTGCCATGGTCGGCGTGTGCACCTCCATGGCTGTGGTGATGCTCTACACCGTCAGGGTGGTTTATACACATTCACCCCGGCCTGTGCCATTTGCTGCTCATGTTTTTGCCTGCAGTATGGGGTTTATGGGGGTGGCTTATCTGTTGCGTGCAGTCGCCGTGCTAATTAATCCCAATGTCCCTGTTGGCCCAGCGTCTTTATCTGGCGGTCACCAGTCAATGCTGATTGTGGGAGCCCTGTTTGTTGTGTGCTCCACCATGAGTTTGTATGCCGTGGTGCACGATGAGCAAAAAAATGAGATTGCTGAGCGAGCGCGTCGTGACCCTTTGACTGGTCTTTTTAATCGTCGCGCTTTTTTCGAGCAAGCCGATAAGCTCGAAGCGCAGGGGGAGGGCTTCTCAATCTTGATGATTGACATTGACCACTTTAAGTCGATCAATGACAACCATGGCCACTTGGGTGGGGACCGTGTGCTAGTGCATGCAGCTAGGCTAATTCAAAGTGTATTTCGCACTGACGACATTGCCTGCCGTTTTGGGGGCGAGGAGTTCTGCGTCTTGCTTCGTGAATGCAACCATGCTCAAGCCCTGCAGTTGGCCCAGGAGCTTGTCAGTCGCTGGGCAGCCGAGCCACTGCAGGTGTCAGATGGGCCTCGCGTCACGGTGACGATTTCGGTTGGGCTATGCGCCCGTGCCCCGGGGCAAACTTTACTCAAAACCCTTCAGCATGCTGATGCTGCGCTTTATAGTGCAAAGCATCAGGGACGAAACCGTGCTGTGGCGCACACCGAAGACGAGCTCACAACCAACTAACGTACTTTGCCGTGCATGTCTTGCTGCAGCACTACCTACAACGCCCTGCGAAGACCGACAGCAAAGCAAAAAAATCAGGCTGAAATCGGCCTCGTTTCAAATTTGTGCGGCGGGTGCTTTTTCAAAGATGGAATGCAACAGTAGCACGAAGCGTGCGCGGGGCTCCTGGGTTGAGGAAGTATTGCCCGTACTGCTTGGGTGACTCACGCCAATAGTGCTTGTTGGCCACGTTTTGAATGGCCAGCGACCATGTGGACGAGACGTTGTTCACCTTGGTGTCGTAATGGGTGGTCGCGTCAAGGGTGGTCCATGCGGGCAGCATGATGTCGCCGTTTTCTGTCACGTTGCGCTGGCCTTCGTGTGACAAGCGCAGGCCTGAGCGTAGGCCCACCACGTGCGTTGAGCGGTATTCGGCCATGCCGCGCAAGATGTACTTGGGCACGTTGATGACGCGTTGCCCATTCAACGAAGTTTCAACGCTGGCGTTTTCACGCTTGGCATCCAACCAAGTCGCGCTGCCACCTAAAGACCATTGGGCGAGGGTGTTTTGCGCACTGAGTTCTAAACCTTGGTGATGGGCTTGACCATCTATCTGTCGCGTGCAGCTGCCGATGGTGGTGTCGCACACGCCTGAGTCGGAAACAGCGGGGCGCACGATGTCAAACCATGTGGCTTGCCATTGGCTGTGCTCGCCTTGTCCTTTGATGCCTACCTCTCGTTGTGTGCTGCGTAACGCAGGCAGTGGTTGGCCTGCATTGGTGTAGGTGTTTCTTTGCGGCGTGATTTGTGTCTCCAAACCTTTGCCATAGCTTGCGTACACCAAATGTTGCGGCGTGATCTGGTGGCTCAAGGCCAGCCAAGGTGTGCTGACATTGCGCATGTCTTGCACGTGGGCTGTGCCATCGGTTTGCGCGCTTTGGCGGTTGATCTGTGTGTGACGCAAGCCTAACCATGCATGGGTCTGCTCAGTCAAACGTACCCGGTCATTCACGCCAATCTCGTTGGCGTATTCGCTGGCATTGGTTTGTCGATCAATGCTGACCGTGGGGGTGGATGTCAAACCGCCGTTCACGTTGGTCGTACCAACCAAATTGTCGGAATACGAATACGGCATGTCGTTGATTTGGCGCTGTCGCATGAGGCTGAGCTTCACGCTGTGCTCAAGTCCACCCAGTTGCATTTGTCCACGCAGCTCGGTTTGAATGGCTTCGCTCGTTCGATGTTCGTTCTCGCTGCGGTAGTCATGCAGCTGAAAGTCACCGTTCGCACAAAAACGGTTGGTTGGCGCTGTGGCGCATCCTGATGCGTAAAACAAACGATCATCCGCACGAAGGCGTTGTGTGCCGTATTGCGTGTGCCACACCCACCCGTTGTCTAGCTGGTGCTTGATCCCCATCGTGCCCGTCAGTCCATCAAACACACCGGGCTGAGAGCCAGGTTGTCTAGTGATGTTGCGTGTGCCATCCACGGGGGCGGGCAGCGCTTGAGTACCGGGGCCTTGCAAGCTGTAAAAGTTCACACCGATTTGTTCGTGGTGGCTTTGCTCAAACTCCCACTCCAGGCGTGTGCGTGCATTGACACGCCAATCCATGGCGAGGGCGACCAAGTCCCGATGACCTTGCGTGTCACGAATGTAGGGGTTCAGGTCTTCGTGTGCCACGTTGAAGCGGTAGCCAAACGCGGCAGCTTCGCCAAAGCGCCCACCCAAATCGGCAGCGACGAGGCGGTTATCGCCAGGGCCATAACCCAGGGTCACGTCACGAATGGTTTTTTCAGCGGTGTTGGGCGCGCGCTTGATCACGTAGTTCACCAAGCCACCCGGTGAGCTGGTGCCCGATTGAATACCGCTCGTGCCTTTGAGCAACTCAATGCGCTCTTTGTTGTCCATCGGGATGATGGTTTCTGCCGAAATAGGCAGACCTTCGCGGTGGTAGTTGTAACGGTTGTCGAGTGCGAAACCGCGCACGCTGAGCTTGTCCCAATAAGCGGGGAGGTTGTAGCTGTCGCTCACCGAGGCGTCGAGGTGCAATGCATCGGTCACGCGTTGCGCACCGATGTCACGCAAGGTGGCGTTGCCGATGGTCGTGACGCTTAACGGGAGCTCTCGGGGTGATGCACCATCAAAGCCTGACACCCGAACAGGGGGCTCGGCCGTGATGATGATCTCGTCTAGATTGCCGTCAGCCCAAGCGGTTGAAGTGCCCGCTACACAAATCGCTGCAGCGATTTGTGTGCGTGAAACTCGAAAAAACCTAGACTTCCTGCTCATCCGTAGGACTTTACTGCATCTTTAGAGGCGAAATTGGACGCTAGCCCTTATGGTTCGTGGGGCGCCGGGGTAGAGGTAGTAGTGACCGAATTGTTTGGGGGACTCTCGCCAGTAGCGTTTGTCGGCTAGGTTGTCTATTCCGAGTGTCCACGTCGATGCGATGTTGTTTACTTTGGTGTCGTAGTGCGCCGTCGCATCAAGTGTTGTCCATGTCGGAAGCTTTACGCTACCGTCTTCCGTGACATTACGTTCCCCCTCGTGTGACACGCGCAACCCCGTGCGCAACCCCGGTACGTTGGCATAGCGGTATTCGACCATGCCGCGCATGACAAACTGGGGGACGTTCAGTGGTGTTGTGCCCACGAGGCTTGGGTTTTGTGTCACGTCAGAAATTTCAGCATTTAGCCACTGAGCCGTGGTTCCGAATTTCCATTGATGCTGTGTCCAGTTCACACCGAGTTCGAGACCCTTGTGTGTTTGTTTGCCGTCTAGGTAACGTGTGCTTGCATAACTGATTGGGTCGTAGACGTCGTAAGACAAAGGACGGTCAATGCGAAATAGCGTGGTATGCCATTGCGTAGCAGAGCTTGTAGCGCTCTTTATGCCTAGCTCTGATTGGCGACTTCTACCAACGCCTAATTGTTGCCCTGGGGTGTTAAAGGATGCGGAGTTGGGAACAACGAACTGTTCGATGCCGTGCCCGTGCGAGCCGTAAATGTTCAAACCAGTCAATGTTGTTGAGAGCCCAACCCAAGGCAGATTCATGTCTCCACTGTATTGAACGGGATTCGTGCCAGCAGGCTCATTTTGAACGCTGCTGCGGTTGTATTCCACATGACGCAAGCCTAACCAAAGATTTGTCCTGTTTGAAATCTGTACTTTGTCTTTGACGGAGAGTTCGGTGCTGTAGTCACTTCGATTTGTATTCGAATACGCCAGATGTGGGTCTGCTGAGCCATAAACACCACCAGAAACATTGGCAGTTGCAACCCAGTTATAGGCTTGCATGGGGGAAAGACGATCCATTTGCCGCTGTCGTTGCAGGCCCAATGTGAGGTCATGAATCACTGCACCAGTATTCATTTGACCGGATAGCTCGGTTTGCAACACATCAACCAAGCGGCGCTCGTTTTCGCTGCGATAGTCGTACAAGTCGTAGTCACCGTTGCTGTTGTAGCTCAAACCATTCGGAATATTGGTTGTATTTGGGCCAAATCCAAAAGTAAGACGATCATCCGTTCTTAAACGCTGTGCACCATATTGCGTAGTCCATCGCCACCCCGCATCGAGTTCTTGGCGTAAACGCACAGAGCCCGTCATGGCATCAAATACGCCGGGTTGACTCCAAGGTTGTCGAGTCAAGTTAATGCGTGGATCGACAGGTGCAGGCAACACGCCACCCAGCAAGCTGTAGCCGTTGATGCCAATTTGTTCACGGTGTGATTGCTCAAATTCAAAGTCAATGACCGTGCCTGGCTTCAAGCGCCAATCCATCGCCAGTGCAACCAAGTCACGATGACCTTGTGTGTCACGAATGTAGGGGTTGAGGTCTTCGTGGGCTACGTTGAAGCGATAACCAAACTCAGCCACTTCGCCAAAACGTCCGCCTAGGTCGGCAGCAACGGAACGGTTGTCGCCTTGTCCATAGCTCAGGGTGATGTTGCGGATTGGTTGATCCGCTTGGGTGGGCGCGCGCTTGACGACGTAGTTGACCAATCCACCGGGCGAGCTGGTGCCAGCTTGAATGCCACTGGTGCCTTTGAGTAATTCAATGCGCTCTTTGTTGTCCATGGGAATCATGGTTTCAGCGCTGATGGGCAAGCCTTCGCGGCGGTAGTTGTAGCGGTTGTCGAGTGTGAAGCCGCGCACGCTCAACATGTCCCAGTAGGCGGGGGAGTTGTAGCTGTCGCTGACGGACGCATCCAAATGCAATGCGTCTGAAACGCGTTGTGCGCCGACGTCTTGCAGTGTGGCGTTGGTGATGGTTGTGGTGGAAAAAGGCAGCTCTTGCGCTGGGACATCACCAAAGCCAGATACACGTACGGGTAACGTGTCCGTGACAGTGATTTCAGTGGGGTTTTGCTGCGCCCAGGCGGACGCACAAGATGCAATACAAAGTGCAACAGCCGCGTGAACGCGGGTTGCTTTCAAGAATGGCGAATGGTTTGCCATGACGTTTTCCTTTTAACGTTATGGCAGGTCGGCTGATTTTGAAACGAGTGAATGCGCTAATGAATCAAGCGCCTCGTTGTAAGACCAAGCTTCCCTGCGCGAGGATTACCTCAAGTCCTTGCGGACTTTGAGACCCACTGCGGGTGGGTCTCAACAGGTTCAAAGGGACTTTCTCAGTCGAAGTCGGTGACGGCTTCAACACCCCTAGCGAATGCGCCATTGCTGGCGCGGATTAGATTTTAAGCGATGCCCAGCAGGCGATGCAGTTCGGTCGATGTTGTCGTGTACTGCAGCAGGGTTTTCCGTGTGGGGTGCACGAGGGCCGCTGCGCCAAAAGCGGCGAGGGTGGCTTCGTGAAAGCCGCACAAGATGAGTTTCTTTTTGCCGGGGTAGGTGTTGATGTCGCCCACGGCAAAGATGCCGGGCACATCGGTGGCAAAGGTTTCGGTGTTGACCACCAGTTGCTTGCGCTCTATCGCCAAGCCCCAGTTGGCAACGGGGCCGAGTTTGGGAGAGAGGCCCAAGAAGGCCAAGACGTGCTGTGCAGGGCGTTCGATGGTTTGGCCTTCGGGCGTGGCCACTTGCACGGCATGCAGTTGTTGTGCGTGGCTCAGTACTGCCGTTGGCTGGCCAATTTGCAATTGCAGCTTGCCGCTGGCCACCGCGTCACGCATGGCTTGCAGCAGCACAGGCTCTGCGGTGAACACATCGCGGCGGTGCATCAGTGTCACACTGCGTGGCGCTTGCGCCTCGAGCGTGAGCTTCAGCGCGGCAGCCACAGCAGATTCTTCGCCGCCCATCACCACCACATCGTGGCCTGCAAAGCGTGAGGCGTCGCCCAAGCGGTAATGCACGTGTGTGCCTTCGAGTTCGGTTGCACCTTCCACGGCCAACTTGCGCGCTTGAAACGCGCCCACGCCTGCGGCGATGATCAATACCTTGCACTGCATGTGCAGCCCCGCAGAGGTGCGAACGGTAATCAAACCATCGTCTAAGCGCGCAACCTCGGTCACCTCTTGGTTGAGGTGAAACGTGGGGGCGAAAGGTTGAATTTGGGTTTGCAGCTGCGCGACCAATTCACGGCCCGTGCACACAGGGATGCCGGGAATGTCGTAAATCGGTTTGTCGGGGTACAGCTCCATGCACTGGCCGCCGACGTGGGGCAGTGCATCGATGACGTGACACTGAATGTCTTGCAGGCCGAGCTGAAAAGCCTGAAACAGGCCCACAGGGCCTGCACCCACGATGACGGCATCGGTATGAATCGTGGCTGCCGAAATCATGTGAGCCGTCATGGCGCGGCGTGCTTAGCGCTGGAGTTCAGCAAGCTTGCCGGTTTTGTCTTTCCACACCTCAGCGTCAGGCAACGCTGCCTTGCGCTTGGTGATGCTGGGCCAGCCAATGGTGGACAACTCGGCGTTGAGTTTGGTCATGTGCTCTTGGCCTTCGGGCACGTCTTCTTCTGCGTAGATGGCGCTCACAGGGCACTCGGGGATGCACACCGCGCAGTCGATGCACTCGTCTGGGTCGATGGTGAGGAAGTTGGGGCCTTCGCGGAAGCAGTCGACGGGACAAACGTCCACACAGTCGGTGTACTTACATTGGATACAGGCTTCGGTGACTACGTGCGTCATGGCAATTCAATCGATGGGTAAAAAAGAGGGCGCAGCACATGATGTGCCGCGCCAAGCTATTGATTTTAAACGGGATTCAAAGGCAGACTTTGCGCTGGATCAGTTCACCAGCACAGCGCCTGAGGTTTTGTGTGTGGCCGTGTCCACCAACACCAAGGCACCCAAGATGCGCGATTGCGTGAAAGGCAGCGCCACCAAAGGCTCTTGCAAGGCCAAGGTGACGTGGCCAATCGCGTTGGGGGCGAGCTCGGTGGCTTCCTCTTCGGCCAAGGTGTTGACGTTCAGGCGGTGCACCACGCGTTGCACTTTGGCTTTCACCCAGCGGTGGCCATGCAAGGCCCAATACACACGGCCAGCCACCAAGGGTTCGTCGTCCATCCAAGCGATGGTGGTATTGAGCTGGCGTTGGCCTTCGGGGCTTCCTTCGGCAGCCAAGATCCAGTCACCGCGCGACACATCCACTTCGCGGTCCAGCACGATGCCGGCGCTGTGGCCAGCGGCCTTGCTTTGCGGCTGGCGCGTGGCCGACAGCACTTGCGACACCACAGCCGTTTGGCCGCTGGGGAACACTTTGACGGTTTGACCAGGCTCAACCGTGCCCGTGGCCACACGGCCCCAGAACACGCGGCGGCCTTGGGTGGTCACGCCTGAGTCGTGGAACTTTTCCACCCACTGCACGGGGAAGCTGAACGCCACGTCGGTCTCGGCAGGCGTGTTGGGCAGTTCTTCCAAGATGCTCAACAGGCTTGGGCCGGTGTAGCCGCACCAGTCGGGATGGCTTTCGACGACGTTCCAGCCTTTGAGGGCCGACACCGGCACCAAGGCGGTGATGGTGATGCCAGCCTCCTGTGCGAATTTGCGCAAAGCAGCTTCGATGTTTTTGTAGGCCAGTGCCGCATCGTCTACCGCGTCGAGTTTGTTGATGGCAAACACGATGGAGGGCACGCGTAGCAGGTTGACCAGCAGCGAGTGGCGACGCGTTTGAGGCAGCAGTTCAAGCGCGGGGTTTTTCCAATCGAGCTTGATGGCATCGACCAACACCACGGCGGCATCGGCGCTCGATGCGGCAGTCACCATGTTGCGGGTGTATTGCTCGTGGCCGGGCGCGTCACCGATGATGAACTTGCGTGCCTCGGTGTTGAAGTAGCGGTACGCCACGTCGATCGTGATGCCTTGCTCGCGCTCGGCAGACAGGCCATCGGTCAACAGCGCGAGGTCAGTTTCGCCAGAGCGCTGCACGCCCGCTAAGTGGTCTTGCAACACCGCTTTGGTGTCGACCAACAAGCGGCCAATCAAGGTGCTTTTGCCATCGTCGACTGAACCGCAGGTGATGAATTTCAGTGCGTTTTGTGTATTTGTATTTGTTGTCATGGTCATCAAACTCACCGTCTTAGAAATAGCCGTCTTTTTTGCGCTTCTCCATTGAAGCCTCAGAGGTTTTGTCGTCCATGCGTGTGGCCCCGCGCTCGCTCACGTCGGCAGCCAAGGTCTCGATGACGATTTGTTCGGGCGTGGCCGCGTCGCTCTCGACGGGGCAGGTGCAGGTGATGTCGCCCACGGTGCGGAAACGCACGTCGCGAATCTCGACCTTCTCGCCGTCTTTGGGTGGCGTGAGTTCAGTCACAGGCACCAACAAACCACGGCGGTCTACCACCTCGCGTTTGTGCGTGTAGTAGATGGATGGCAGGGCGATGTTTTCGCGGGCGATGTATTGCCACACGTCCAGTTCGGTCCAGTTGGAGATGGGGAACACGCGGAAATGTTCGCCGGGTTGCAGCTTATGGTTAAACAAGGTCCACAGCTCAGGGCGTTGGGCCTTGGGTTGCCATTGGCCAAAGCTGTCGCGGTGGCTGAAGATGCGCTCTTTGGCGCGGGCTTTTTCTTCGTCGCGGCGAGCGCCGCCGATCAACGCGTCAAAGCGGAATTCTTCGATGGCTTCGAGCAATGTGACCGATTGGTGCACGTTGCGGCTCTCGCCGGGGTGTGCCAAGCGCACGGTGCCACGCTTCATCGAGTCTTCGACGCTGCGCACGATCAACTCAGCGCCGAGTTCTTTGGCGCGTGAATCGCGGAAGTCTGTCACTTCTTTGAAGTTGTGGCCGGTGTCGATCATCAACAGAGGGTAGGGAATGCGGCCCGCGCCAAAGGCTTTCTCGGCGCACTTGAGCATGACCAGTGAGTCTTTGCCGCCGGAGAACAGCAGTGTGGGGCGCTCAAAAGCGGCGGCAACTTCGCGCAAGATGAAGATGGTTTCTTCTTCCAACGCATCAAGGTGGGTGTTGCTCAAATGGTGCAACTCGTTGTGGGTGGTGGCGTTCATGACGTTTCTCGATCTCTAATTTTTATTTCTTCACATGCAAGCCGCATTCTTTGGCGGCTTCGTCTTCCCACCACCAGCGGCCCGCGCGGAACTCTTCGCCGAGGCTGATGGCACGGGTGCACGGCGCGCAGCCGATGCTGGGGAAAAACTGGTCGTGTAAGGGGTTGTAGTCCACGTTGTTGGTGGCGATGTAGTGCCACACATCGCCCCAGGTCCATTTGGCCAAAGGGTTGAACTTGCTCAAGCCTTTGCTGGCCACTTCGCTGTCGTCTTGCAACGGCACATCGGCGCGGGCGTTGGATTGCTCTTGGCGCAAGCCCGTGATCCACGCGCGTTGGCCTTTGAGGGCGCGGGCGAGAGGCTCCATCTTGCGAATGCCACAGCATTCTTTGCGCAGCTCGATGCTTTGGTACATCGCGTCTTGGCCTTTGTTCTTCACAAATTGGATGACCGATTCATGCACTGGCTGGTACACCTTCACTGGGGCGCGCGAGTGCGCTTCGGTGCGCTCCAGCAACGCCAAGGTTTCGGTGTGCAATGCGCCGGTTTGAAGCACGAACACGGGGATGTTGAGCTGCAAGCTGTTGATGAGGTGGGTGATGACCACGTCTTCTGCGCCGAGGCTAGAGGCTTGTGTGAGGGGCGAAAACTCAGCCGCTGCGCGTTGCAGCAAGGCTTGGGTTTCGGCCAGTTTGGCGGCGAAGTCGTCGCTGGCGCGGGCGTTCAAGGTGGTGGCCTTGGTGTTGCCGCTGGCGGAGAGGAAGGAACTGCTGCTCATAACCATTAAGCCGCTTGCGCAAAGTGAGGCACGTGTTGCACGGCATCGCCTTGGTAGAAGGTTTTGTAGTGGCTCAACAGCTTTTCACCGTGGGCGGCATCTTGGTCGTCGCGCAGCACAGCGCTTGAAAAACCGCTGCGTTGCATTTGCAAAAGTTGGTCAATCAGCACATCGCCGTGGGCGCGAATGTCGCCGGTGAAACCACGGCGGCGCAGCACAAAGGCTTGGCTAAAGGCACGGCCATCGGTGAACTTTGGGAAGTTCAAATCGATGCGCTCCAAACCTTCGAGGTCGAGGGTTTGGGCATCCACATCGTTGGCCAAGGCGCGTGCATTGACGCCGTCGGTGGTGTGTTGGGTGATGATTTGCAGGCTCATAGGGTTTCTCGTGTCTAGGTCAGGCCGTTTAATTAACTGGCGCGTGCCGTGGTGTTGCGGGCCGAGTTGGCGGCGGCTTTGAACACATCAAAGCCCACGCGGTTCAAGGTGCGTGCAAAGGTTTCGTGGGTTTCGCGCTTGTCGCGGTACACATCGAGCACGGCTTCCACCACATCCACCACTTCGGCGGCGGCGAACGATGGGCCCACCACTTTGCCGGCCTTGGCGGGGCCGCTTAAGAACGAACCGTCCGAGCCGCCCAAGGTGACTTGGTACCACTCTTGGCCGTCTTTATCCACACCCAAAATACCAATGTGGCCGCTGTGGTGGTGGCCGCACGAGTTGATGCAACCGCTGATATGCAGGTCGATGTCGCCCAAGTCAAACAACTCGTCGAGGTCTTGGTAGCGCTCGGTGATGGCCGCTGCGATGGGCAACGAACGTGCGTTGGCCAAAGCGCAGTAGTCGCCGCCGGGGCAGGCAATCATGTCGGTCAACAAGTGCACGTTGGCACGGGCAAAACCCGCGGCTTTCGCGGCTTGGTACAGGTCGGCCAATTGGTCAATGCGTACCCAAGGCAGCACCAAGTTTTGGTCGTGGTTCACGCGCACTTCGCCTGAGCTGAATTGGTCGGCCAAGTCAGCCGCGGTGGCGAGTTGGTCAGCCGTGGCGTCACCCGGGGCTTGGCCCAAACGCTTGAACGACAGGGTGACCACGCGCAGGCCTGGGTTTTGGTGGCTGGTCACGTTTTGTTGCAACCAACGGGTGAACTCTTTGTCGGCTTTGGCTTGTGCCACCAAAGCCTGCTCGGCTTTTTCTTGGGCTTCGTCCGACACGACATCCACAGGCGGCATGACAAAGCAGGCGCTCACGCGGTCGAGTTCGACTTGCGGGATGGTGTGGTGGGCGCCACTTTCCAAGATGCGTTCGTACTCGGCTTCGACTTCGTCAAAGTAACGCTGGCCTTCGGCCTTCACCAAGATCTTGATACGGGCTTTGTAGATGTTGTCGCGACGGCCCCAGCCGTTGTACACGCGCACCACGGCTTCGAGGTAGTTGATGATTTGGTTCCAAGGCAAGAACTCACGAATCACCGAACCGGTGATGGGGGTGCGTCCCATGCCGCCACCCACGTAAATTTTGAAACCCACGTTGCCTTCGTCGTCGCGAATCAAGCGCAGGCCGATGTCGTGCCACTCAATCGCAGCGCGGTCTTCGTTGGCGCCGGTGATGGCGATTTTGAATTTGCGGGGCAGGTAAGCGAACTCGGGGTGCAAGGTGCTCCACTGCCGCAGCACTTCGGCGTAGGGGCGTGGATCGACTTCTTCGTCCACCGCAATACCGGCGCGCTCGTCGCTGGTGATGTTGCGAATGCAGTTGCCGCTGGTTTGAATGCCGTGCAAGTTGACCGTGGCCAACAGCTCCATCACGTCGGCGCTTTTGTCCAAAGGAATCCAGTTGAACTGCACGTTTTGGCGGGTGGTGAAGTGGCCGCAGTTGGTGACCAAGCTCGGCGCATCAATGCCACCAATTTTGTCTTGTGCGGTTTGGGCTTGGTTCAGCAGCTCGGCAGAAGGTGTGTCGTAATCGCGCGCGATTTTGGAGAGCACGCGCAGCTGTGCGCTGTTGAGTTCGCCGTAAGGCACGGCCACGCGCAACATGGGCGCGTAACGTTGCACGTACCAGCCGTTTTGCAAACGCAAGGGACGGAAGTCGTCGTCGGCCAATTTGCCAGCCAAGTTGCGGGTCAGCTGGTCGCGGTATTGCGCAGCGCGGGCTTTGACAAACTCTGAATCGAAGGCGGTGTATTGATACATCTAAGAACTCAAACGAAAAATTAAGCGAAAACCAATTTGCTGCCAGCCCAAGCCAGCAACACAGAAAGAATGGAGCGAATCACGCGTTCCGGCGTTTTGTGCATCAGGCGTGAACCCACCCAAATGCCAGGCAACGAGCCCGCGAGCAACAGGCTCAACAAAGGCCAATCGACCGAGCCCAACGATGCGTGGCCCAAGCCCGCCACCAGGGTCAGCGGCACGGCATACGCAATGTCAGCTGCCACGATGCGCGACAGCGGCAGTTGTGGGTACAGGATCATAAGCACCGTCACGCCAATGGCGCCTGCGCCCACCGAGGTGAGGGTCACCAAGGTGCCGATGGCCGCGCCAAACAACACGGGCAACGCCCAGTGGCGTGGCTGCGTGGCTTGGTGCAGGTTTTCTTCGGCCAGCACCACAGGCACTTGTTTGCCTCGAATCACCTTGAACAGCATGGCGCTGGCGGTCAGCAACAAGGCCAAGCCGAGCGTGACCGTCATCACCTTTTGCACGGCGGGGTCAGACGGTCCAATGTTGTGCAACACCCAAAGCGTGACAGCCGCAGCAGGAATACTGCCTGCGCACAAAGACACCACGACACGCCAAGGCACGATGCGTTGACGCGCAAAGCTGAAAGTGCCACCGGCTTTGGTGAAGGCGGCAAACAGCAAATCGGTGCCCACGGCCATGTAGGGCTTGACACCGAAGAAGAAAATCAAAATGGGCGTCATCAATGAGCCGCCGCCAACCCCAGTCAGGCCGACGACCAAACCCACAAAGAACCCCGCGAATACGAAACCAAAATCTTGCATGGCGTGGACTGTAGGTGCTCTTTATGCCAAAACAAACGATTTCTTAGTTGTACATATATGCTTATTTGGAATAAGGGTTTTCTGCCGTCACGGGCCGTAAGCAAAGCGCAGGGGGAGGTGGGCTAAAGTGCCGTGGATAATGTCGGCTTTGACGTGAGCGGTTAACCGCCGCAAAACGTAAGAAAACCGTATTTCTTTAACCTTATCCCAACAAAGAATGAGACTGAGCAATGGCTGCTGAAAATTCCAAAATCGTTTACACCCTGACTGATGAAGCCCCCTTGTTGGCGACGGCTTCGTTCTTGCCCATCATTCGCACGTTTGCTGCACCCGCTGGCATTGACGTGGTGTCGAGCGACATCTCTGTGGCTGCACGTATCTTGGGTGAGTTCTCTGACCTGTTGCCCGAAGCGCAACGCGTGACACACAACCTGTCTGAGTTGGGCAAGCTGACCTTGAAGCCAGAAGCCAACATCATCAAGTTGCCCAACATCAGCGCCTCGGTGGGCCAGTTGACCGCAGCCATCAAAGAGTTGCAAAGCAAGGGCTACGCACTGCCTGACTACCCAGAGAACCCAACCACAGACGAAGAAAAAGCCATCAAGGCCCGTTACTCCAAGTGCACCGGCTCGGCGGTGAACCCTGTGTTGCGTGAAGGTAACTCGGACCGCCGCGCACCTCGCGCTGTGAAAGAGTTTGCACGCAAGAACCCACACAGCATGGCTGAGTGGAGCCAAGCCTCTCGCTCACACGTGTCACACATGCACCACGGCGACTTCTACCACGGCGAAAAATCGTTGACCTTGGACAAAGCCCGTGACGTGAAGATGGAACTCATCACCAAGAGCGGCAAAACCATTCTGTTGAAACCCAAAGTTTCTTTGCTCGACAAAGAAATCATCGACAGCATGTTCATGAGCAAAAAAGCCTTGGTCGAGTTCTACGAAAAAGAAATCGAAGACGCGCACAAAACAGGCGTGATGTTCTCGTTGCACGTCAAGGCCACCATGATGAAGGTGTCTCACCCCATCGTGTTCGGTCACTGCGTGAAGATTTTCTACAAAGAAGCGTTTGCCAAGCACGCCAAACTGTTTGACGAATTGGGCGTGAACGTGAACAACGGCATGGCCGATCTGTACAACAAGATCGCCACCTTGCCACAGAGCCAACAAGACGAAATCAAGCGTGACTTGCACGCTTGCCACGAGCACCGCCCCGAGTTGGCGATGGTGGATTCGGCCAAAGGCATCACCAACTTCCATTCACCCAACGACATCATCGTGGACGCTTCCATGCCCGCCATGATCCGCAACGGCGGCAAGATGTGGGGTGCCGATGGCCGCTTGAAGGACGCCAAGGCTGTGATGCCTGAATCGACCTTTGCGCGTATCTACCAAGAGATGATCAACTTCTGCAAGTGGCACGGCAACTTCGATCCCAAGACCATGGGCACCGTGCCCAACGTGGGCTTGATGGCGCAACAAGCCGAAGAGTACGGTTCACACGACAAGACCTTTGAAATTCCAGAAGACGGCGTGGCCAACATCACCGACTTGGCCACAGGCGAAGTCTTGTTGAGCCAAAACGTGGAAGAAGGCGACATCTGGCGCATGTGCCAAGTCAAAGACGCGGCCATCCGCGACTGGGTGAAGTTGGCTGTGACCCGCGCACGCAACTCGGGCATGCCTGCCATCTTCTGGTTGGACCCCTACCGTCCTCACGAGAACGAGTTGATCAAGAAGGTCGACTTGTATTTGAAAGACCACGACACCAAGGGCTTGCACATCGAGCACATGTCTCAAGTGCGCGCCATGCGTTACACCTTGGAGCGCGTGAGCCGTGGCTTGGACACCATCTCGGTGACTGGCAACATCTTGCGTGACTACTTGACCGACTTGTTCCCCATCATGGAACTCGGCACCTCCGCCAAGATGCTCTCCATCGTGCCTTTGATGGCCGGTGGCGGCATGTACGAAACAGGCGCGGGTGGTTCAGCACCTAAGCACGTGCAGCAGTTGGTGGAAGAAAACCACTTGCGTTGGGATTCACTGGGTGAGTTCTTGGCCTTGGCCGTGTCGTTCGAAGACTTGGGTCTGAAGAACAACAACGCCAAAGCCAAAGTGTTGGCCAAGACCTTGGATGCCGCGACTGGCAAATTGTTGGACACCAACAAAAACCCATCGCCCAAAACAGGTCAGCTCGACAACCGTGGCAGCCAGTTCTACTTGGCCATGTACTGGGCCCAAGAGTTGGCAGCGCAAACCGAAGACAAAGACTTGGCCACCAAGTTCGCGCCTTTGGCTAAAACGCTTACCGACAACGAGAAGAAAATCGTGGACGAGCTCAATGCTGTTCAGGGCAAGCCTGTCGACATCGGCGGCTACTACATGCCCGACGTGAAGAAACTCGAAACCGTGATGCGCCCAAGCGCCACATTCAACGCAGCGTTGGCCAGCGTTTAAGTTTCAGACCGCAGGTCTGATAAAAAACCCCCAAGCCGCGAGGCTTGGGGGTTTTGCTTTGTGCGAGCTACGTTGTGTTTTAGAAGGGCAGGCCCACGTAGTTTTCAGCCAACGAGCGCTGCGCAGCTTCGGACGAGAACAGGTACGCCATTTCGATCTCCTGCAACTTCTTGTCGTACTCGATCGAGTCGGGGAAGGTGTGCAACATCGACGTCATCCACCACGAGAAGCGCTGGGCTTTCCACACACGGGCCAAGGCTTTTTCTGAGTAGGTGTCCAAGCCCGTGCTGTCACCGTCTTTGTAGTGGCCGAGCAGCGCGTGGTAGAGGTAGTAAATGTCGGAGGCCGCGCTGTTCAAGCCGCGTGCGCCTGTGGGCGGCACGATGTGGGCGGCATCGCCTGCCAAGAACAAATTGCCGTAGCGCATGGGTTCGGCCACGAACGAGCGCAGTGGCGCGATGGACTTTTCAATCGAGTCGCCCGTGATGAGCTTGTCGGCCACTTCTTTGGGCAAGCGGCGCTTGAGTTCGGCCCAGAACGCTTCGTCCGACCAGTCTTCCACCTTGTCGGTTAGCGGCACTTGAATGTAGTAGCGGCTCAACACCTGTGAGCGCAACGAACACAGCGCAAAGCCACGCTCGTGCTTGGCGTAAATCAGCTCGGGCGAGACAGGCTTGGTGCGTGAGAGCACGCCCAACCAGCCGAAGGGATACACCTTCTCGTATTCCTTCAATACATCGGCAGGAATTGACTTGCGGCTCACACCGTGGAAACCGTCGGCACCAATCACAAAGTCGCAGTCGATGCGCACCACATCGTCGCCGTTGCGGTAGGTCACGTAAGGCTTGTCGCTCTTGAGGTCGTGAGGCTTCACATCTTCGGCGTTGTGAATCACGATGCCTTTCATGCGGTCACGGGCTTCATACAAATCGCGGGTGAGTTCGGTTTGGCCGTACACCATGACCGAGTTGCCACCGCTGTGCTTGTGCAAATCAACGCGGTCCATCTTGCCGCCGTGGGCGATGAAGAAGCCGTCGTGGATTTCGCCTTCTTTGTCCATGCGCTCGCCGCATTGTGCTTCTCGCATCAAGGCAGCAAAACCGTGTTCGAGCACACCTGCACGAATGCGACTCAGCACATATTCGCGGCTTTGGCGTTCCAGCACCACGGTTTCGATGCCTTTGAGGTGCAGCAGCTGAGACAGCATCAGCCCCGAGGGGCCGCCACCAATAATACAAACTTGAGTTTTCATGAAGGTCTCCAATGGTTGTTGTTTGAACACGGCGCTCAGCCGAAACCCGAAAGATACGCTGTTTTGTGACGTTCAGAAAGAGCAGAACCACGCAAATACTTGTACATTTCGAACATGGTCACACGACGCTCCAACATCCAGTCCTACAGCCTTTTTGGCGAGTCCAAACATTTACCCGACGTGCTGCATTGCGAAACCATTGCCGACCGCTCGGTTTTGCACGATTGGGAACTCGCGCCACACCGCCATGCACGTTTGCATCAGGTGCTGTTGGTGCAAGCGGGTGGGGGTGAGGTGCAGTTGGACGATGCCACCTACAAGCTGTCAGCGGGTTCGTTGGTCAACATCCCGCCGGGGCATGTGCATGCGTTTCGGTTTGAGCGCGGCACCCAAGGCTGGGTGACCACCTTTGCTGATGAGCTGTTGGATGATTTGTTCAACCGCGTGGGCGATGTGCGCCGCGACCTGGCACAAGCCTGCGTGATTGAGGCCGACCACGCCATGACGTGGGTGGTGGCGCATATTTGGGCCGAGTTCTCGGCGCAAGACAAAGCGCGTGCCTTGGTGTTGCGCGGCTTGAGTGCCAGCCTGTTGGGCTGGGTGGCACGCCACGTGGGGCATAGCGAATTGAACGCCGCTGCACAAGCCGACTCCAACGTGGTGCAACGCTTTGTGGCCTTGATTGACGAACATTTTTTACAGCACTGGCAAGTCAGCGACTACGCCAAAGCCTTGGCCATTTCACCCACGCACCTGAGCCGCTTGGCGCGTGCCGCCTCGGGGCAATCGGCGTTGCGCATGATCGAGGCGCGCATCATGCGCGAGGCGCGGCGCAACTTGGCCTACACCCACTTGAGCATCTCCACCATCGCCTACAGCTTGGGTTATGGCGACCCTGCGTATTTCACGCGCGTGTTCAAGCGCGATGCGG